>Ga0315284_10011974_pt1 | contig 12352 bp, 12 predicted proteins | sample YL17G09_16_MG_FD_203696 | JGI IMG/M metagenome (GOLD analysis project Ga0315284, IMG submission 203696) | Sediment microbial communities from Yellowstone Lake, YNP, Wyoming, USA - YL17G09_16 | ecosystem: Environmental > Aquatic > Freshwater > Lake > Sediment | place: USA: Wyoming | collected...
GAAACTCGGCCTGACAGACCCCGACAAGCCCGACCATTACGAGATGCTGCTTCGGGTGATCACCAGCAAGAACCTGCCGGTGCAAACCGAATACGTCACCCACCACGTGGTCCGCGAGTGAGGGGCCGGCGCGCCCGCCTGGTGTACCATGCCGGCTGGACTTCGACGACAGACCGCGTGCAGAATACGCTCGACATGACTCGACGCCGATGCAGATTGGCGGCGGCAGCGCTGGCCCTGGCGCTTGGCTGCGCCCCGGCACCGGCATGGACAGCGCCCGCCGACAAATCAATTCCGCCGCGCCCGGCCGACGCCCGAGGCGGAGTCGCGTTTATCGAAGCGGTCAAGAACCTGGAGAGGGAAGCGCGCGAGGCGGCCATTTTGCGCGAGCTGCTGCGCGGCAACATTCCCGGCCACCTCCGCCGGCTGGTCCCCATCACCGTGAAGGCCAGGGCCATCGACGGCGCCGAGCACACCGCCGTCTTCGAGGTGATGCCCGATTACCTGGCCATCGGCTCGGATAGCGACTACGTCCGGATGCCTATGAACCCCCACACGGCGCAGGCCTTCTGCGACGCTTTCGGCTTCGTGCTTCCCACGCGCAAGATGGTGGATGATATCTGGCGCCAGGCGGTATCGAAGATCGTGCCGCATCCGCTGACCGAGGAGCGCGAATCGCCGCTCACTTTTCTCCGGCACCATCGCCTGATCGAGGAGCAGATCGCCGGCCAGTACCTCGGGGAGCTGCGCGCGGGCCACAAGAAGGACGTGGTGATCACCAACCGGCTGAAGGAACGGCCCAGTCGCCTGGCTATCTACGGCTGGCACTTCCCCAGCGGCCAGCCCATTCAGCCGCTCACCATCGTGCATGTCGATTGGTACGTGGATTACAGCCACGGCATCCGGCCGGTGAAGAGAATTATCAAGGTGGACGGCGCCGACCTGCCCTATCAGCAGGTGCTCCAGGACCCGCACCTGCACCCGCTGCTCAGCGACGAAGGCGTGATCGATCCGGCCCGCTATCCTTCACCACAGAGCCGGTAAGGGCGCGAAGGACACACAGCATCTCCCTTTGTGATCTTTGTGCCCTTAGTGTCTTTGTGGTTCATTCCACTGACTAGCGGTAGAGCAACACTGCTTCGGCCGCAGCGTCGCTTTCCTCCGGCGCCGGTTCCGGGCGCACCGGACGATAGTAGAGTCCGGCGCCGCTCAGGAACACCTCCAGGGTCGCCGGGCGGTGCACGGTGCCGGCGATCAAGGCCTCCGACAGCGGGTCTTCGATGTACTTTTGCAGGGCGCGGCGCAGCGGGCGGGCGCCGTAACTGCGGTCCGCGCAGGTTTTCTCCAGGATCCAGCGGGCCGCCTCTTCGTTGATCTGCACGCGGATCTGCCGCTGCACCAGGTTCAGGTTCAACTGCTCGACCAGCAGGAAGATGATCTGGATCAAGTCGGGGTCCGACAGGGAGTTGAAGACGATCACCTCGTCCAGCCGGTTCAGGAACTCGGGGTTGAACACCCGCTTGACCTCGCTGCGGACCATGTCCTCCATCTGGGCGTTGGTGGCCGCCTCACTCGAGGACTGGAAGCCGAGGCCGCCGCGCTTCTGCAAAAAGCGGGCGCCGAGGTTGGAGGTCATGATGACAATGGCGTTCTTGAAATCGACCTGGTTGCCGAGGCCGTCGGTCAACTGCCCGTCGTCGAACACCTGTAGCAGGATGTTGTAGACGTCGGGGTGGGCCTTCTCCATCTCGTCCAGCAAGACCACCGAGTAGGGGGTGCGCCGCACGCGCTCGGTCAACTGCCCGCCTTCCTCGTAGCCCACGTATCCCGGCGGCGAGCCGATCAGCTTGGAGACCGAGTGCTTCTCCATGAACTCGGACATGTCGAAGCGGATCAGGGCCTTGTCGGTGCCGAACAGGAACTGCGCCAGGCAGCGCGCCACCTCGGTCTTGCCCACGCCGGTGGGGCCCAGGAACAGGAACGAGCCCACCGGCCGCGCCGGGCTCTTCAGGCCGGCACGGGCCCGGCGAATGGCCCGGGCCAGCGCCGAGATGGCCTTCTCCTGGCTGATGATGCGCTTGTGCAGCTCTTCCTCGAAGCGCAACAGCTTGATCTGTTCTTCTTCCTTGATGGAGGTCACCGGGATGCCGGTCCAGCGCGCCACCACGTCCTCGATGTCTTCCTTGGTCACCACGCCGGTGGTGGAATCGTCCAGGTGGTACTTCTCGCGCAGGGCCCGCAGGTGCTCGCGCTCGCGCCGTTCTTCATCGCTGTAGAAGCGCGCCTTCTCGAACTCGTGGTTGGCGATGGCGTTTTCCATGCGGTGCACGATGAACTTGATGCGCTTCTGCACCTCGGCCAGCTCCTCGGGCATGGTGGTCTGGCGGAGCTTCACCCGCGCCCCCGCTTCGTCCACCAGGTCGATGGCCTTGTCCGGCAGGAAGCGGTCGGGGATGTAGCGGCTGGAGTGGTACACGGCCGCCTCCAGGGCCTCGTCGGTGTAGCTGACGGCGTGGAACTTCTCGTAACGGTCCTTGATGCCGTGCAGGACCTTGATGGCGTCGGCCTCGGTCGTCGGCGGCACCTTGACGGCCTGGAAGCGCCGCTCCAGGGAGCGGTCCTTTTCGATCGACTTGCGGTACTCGGCCGGCGTGGTGGCGCCGATGCACTGGATTTCGCCGCGCGACAGCGTGGGCTTCAGGATGTTGGCGGCGTCCAGTGATCCTTCCGCCGAGCCCGCGCCCACCAGGGTGTGCAGTTCGTCGATGAAGATGATGACGTTCTGGTTCTCCATCAGTTCTTTCATGATGGTCTTGAGTCGCTCTTCGAACTGCCCGCGATACTTCGTGCCGGCCACGATCAGCGACAGGTCCAGGGCCAGGATGCGCTTGTCGGCCAGGAAGGAGGGCACGTCGCCGGTGTCGATGCGCTGCGCTAGGCCCTCGACGATGGCCGTCTTGCCCACCCCCGGCTCCCCGATCAGCACCGGGTTGTTCTTGGTGCGGCGGCACAGGATCTGCACCAGCCGCTCCAGCTCGTTTTCCCGGCCGATCAGCGGATCCAGCGCATTATCCATGGCGGCCTGGGTCAGGTCGCGGCTGAATTCGGACAGCAGGGAACTCTCCTTGGGACGGTTGCTGGACACTTTTTCACTCTGCTGGCGGGCCAGTTCTTCCCGGATGGTGGAAAGGCGCTGCCCGCGCTCGTGCAGGATTTCGGCCGCGAAGCTCTTTTCTTCGCGCAGAAGCCCGAGCAGCAGGTGCTCGGTGCCGATGTGTTTGTGACTGAGCCTCTCGGCTTCTTCCGCCGCATAGGCCAGGACGCGCTTACACTCGTGGGACAAGGGAAGATCGACGGAGGTGGAAACCTTCTCCCGGATGGCGGTGTGGCCCTCGATCTGCTTGCGGATGGAATCCACCGAGGTGTGCGACCGCAGGAAGCGGTTGGTCAGCGCCTTGTCTTCCCGCAACAGGCCCAACAGCAGGTGCTCGGTTTCGATAAACGGGCTGCCGAACTGGCTGGCCTCATAGCGGGCGAAGAAAATGACCCGCCGCGCTTTCTCGGTGTATCGCTCAAACATGGTTCCCTTTTTCCGTTGCTTCCGACCCGCCGGCGGCCTGAAGGCCGCCGTTACATCCTGTCCCGTTTTTCCGCCGGCCACAGCCGGCCGTTCTCCAGGCGCAACACCCGATCACAGCGTTCCGCAAAGGCAAGGTTGTGTGTGGCGATGACAGAGGTGAGCTGATGAGTGCGGTGCAACTGCTCGATTAGGCGGAACACCATGTCCCCCGTCTTTAGATCCAGGTTGCCGGTGGGCTCGTCTGCCAGCAACAGGGAGGGCTCGGCCACCAGCGCCCGAGCCAGCGCCACGCGCTGTTGCTCGCCCCCGGAAAGCTCACCGGGCCGATGGTGCACGCGCCCGGCCAACCCCACCTCGCCCAGCAACTCTCGCCCCTTCCGTTCCGCTGCTGCTTGAGCGATGCCCCTGATGCGCAGGGGCATGGTCACATTTTCCAGCGCCGAGAACTCCGGCAGGAGATAATGAAACTGCCAAACAAATCCAATCTCCCGATTCCGAAGTCCGGCGATCTCATTCGGACTCCAACCGGAGATCTTTTTCTCGATCAAGTATACTTCACCGTTCGTCGGAGTGTCCAGCGTGCCCAGCAGGTGAAGCAAGGTGCTCTTGCCGGCGCCGGACTCGCCGACGATGGCCACCATCTCGCCGCGAGACACTTGCAACTCGAGGTCCTCCAGCACCACCAGGTCGGCCGCTCCCGAGCGAAAGCATTTCGTCAGGCGCGCGGCCCGCAATGCGATTTCGGATTGCGGATTTGGGATTGCGGATTGCGATCCGGCTTCAGAGCCTTGACCGCTTGAAATCCCCAATCCGCAACCTGTCCCGGCGGAGTCGGGATTCGCAATCCGCAATTTCTCCTCGTGAGGCTGCTTACTCATAACGCAAGGCCTGGGCCGGCGCCACGCGCGCCGCGGAGCGCGCCGGATACACCGTCGCCAGGTAGCTGATCAGAATGGCGGCGGCCGCAATCCAGAGTCCATCCACCCATCGGGCGTCAAACGGCACGTAGGAAATGGAATAGATATCGGTCTCCAGCCGGATCAGGCGGTAGCGGCTGCCCAGCCAGGAGACCACATACCCGACCGCCAGGCCCAGCGCCGTTCCAAAGCCGCCAATCACCAACCCCTGGTATTGAAAAATGCGGCGCACCTGCGGGCCGCGCGCGCCCAGGGCCATGAAAACGGCGATCTCGCGGTTCTTCTCCACCACCAGCAGGTAGAGGCGAATAAACAGGTTCAGGGCGGCGACAAAAACGATCAGCCCGATGATCAGCACCGTCACCGTGCGCTCAAAGCGCAGGGCGCTGAACAGCGTCCGGTTCTGCTCGATCCAGTTGGTGCTGCCGAAGCCGGGGCCGGCGGCCCTCTTGGCTTCTTCGGCGATCTGCGGCGCCCGGTACAGGTCGTCCACGCGCAGGCCGATGGTGCTCACCTGGTCGTCGAGCAGGAAGAGCTGTTGCGCGGCTTTCAGCGAAGTGAGCGCCCACTCGGCGTCGTAGCTGTAAAAGCCGCTGTCGAAGATGCCGGCAACACGGAACCGCTTGTAGCGGGGGAGTTCGCCCACGGGCGACAGCCGCCCCCGCGGCGAGGTCACGGTAACGGTATCGCCGGTCCGCACGCCCAGCGCGTCGGCCAGGTCCTTGCCCAGGATCAGCGCCGGGTGCTCGCCGGAAGGCTCCGAGAGCGGCCGGATGTCGCCTTCCTTCAGATGGCGCAGCAGGTCGCCGGACTGCAACTCCAGAGCGGGAACCACGCCCTTGATCATGGCGCCCTGGGACTGCTGCGGCCCGGAGAGCAGCACCTGGGCATAGACGGCCGGAGCGGCCGCAACCACGTGCGGCAGGCGCGCCAGCCTGCCCGCCAGCGCCTCCCAGTTCGAAATGCCTTCGCCGTTCACCCGCATCAGGTTCACGTGCGGAATGGCGCTCAGCAGGCTTTGCTGCAGGTGGCGGCGGAAGCCGTTGGTGATGGCCAGGGCGATGACCAGCGAGGCCACGCCGGCGGTCACCCCCACGATCGAGATCACGGTGATGATGGAGAGCACCGCCTGCTTTCTCCGCGCCTTCAGGTAGCGCAACGCCACCCACAATTCGAATCCCATAGCTACGGTTTCAGTTAACCACAAAGACACAAAGGACACAAAGGGTCACCAAGAAACGATCTTCGTGGACTTTGTGCTCTTAGGTCTTTGTGGTTCATTCACCCAGCGGCTTGATGAGGCGAACGTGCAGCGAGCGCCGGTGGATGCGCGCGGCTTCCTGGCCCTCGCTGTAAGCGATCAGCCATTCGCCGACCAGCTTCAACTGCGGCGGGGAAGGTCCCAGCGGCGGCCATACGAAGAAGCGGCGTTCCTGCTTGGGGAGGTCGGCCCAAACGTTTCCCTTGAGGAAACTGATCCACTCGGTCCCCGTCTTGGGGTCGCTCACGCGCCCGGCCAGGGCCGCCTGGGGCAGCGCGCCGAAGGCCCCGGGCAGGTAGCGCGGCGCCAGGTCAAACTCCTTCTTGCCGGCGTAATCGCGCAACCAGAGCAGCACGGCGGATGCCGGGTCCAGTTCGTCCAGCCAGCCTCTTTCGATGGCGTGGTAGTCGGCGGCCTGATAGAGGAGGTAGGCGCTCCCGTTCCATTTGAAGGCCAGGTCGCTGACGCGGAAATCGCGGTAGCCGTTCCGCGCGCGGGGAAAGATCTCGCCGGGAGCCGGGGTGGCGGCCAGCAAGGCGCCTCGCCGCGGCTCGAAGATGCTCTTCCAGCCGGCAGCGGCCGGGGTGACGACATCCAGGCGGCAGCCGCCCTGGCCGCAATCGGCGACCAGATACTCGTGCTTGCCGTCGCCGTTCAGATCCGCGCGCCATACCGGGGCACGGACCACCCGGGCGCGGCATTGCTCGTCGCCGCAAACCACGCCCAGGGCTTCGGCGGGCAACCGTCCCGTCGGAAGCCGTTCCCAGAACCGCAGCATCGGCCCTGCCGCCCCCACCGACAGCGCCAGCAGTATCGCCCAACCCGTCACGTGCTCCATCATACCCGGTTTTGACCGCAGGCCAACGAGCGCGTTCACGACACGGCTGCCACGGCAGCCGAATCTGAATCCGCGGATTGCGCGGATTCACACCGTAGCCTTTGCGCCCCGGCGGCTTCGTGAAGAACCTACCGGTTGGTGAGGATGAGCTTGCCGCCGGAGGAAGCGAAGAGGCGCGCCGGACCAACCAGCGCTTCCAACTTCGGCTTTCCCTCGGCGGGCGTGAACAGAAAAACCCGGCCCGGCTCCCGCCAGATGCGGGCCAGGTCGCTGTTTTCGAGGAAGATTTTCGGGGCGTCCGGGTACCACGAGCCGAACCACAGGTTTGCCGAGCGCCCGTTCAGAATCAGGACCTGGCGCCCGGTGTAGAAGTTCAGCTGTCGGCCGCCACTCGCCGGCTGTAAGTCACTTCTTCAACGGCAGGATGCTTATCTCCTTGAACAACACGCTCGATTTTTCGTCGTGGTTCTGCACGCCGATGTAGCCGGCATCGGGCCGCGGGCCGCGCTCCGGCTCGTACCATGCTTTGCGCGGTGGCACCGGCTGGTCGCCGCGGAAATCGTTCACCTTCGCGCCGTTCAGTGTGACGATGGTCCGCTGGCCCTCGAGCCGGATTTCCATGGTGTTGAATTCGCCGGACGCTTTGGCCGCTTTCCCGCCGGCCTTGCTGAGCGAGTAGATGGCGCCGGTTGAGTGCCATTCGTCGGCGCCGTGGTCCAGGATCTGCACTTCGTAGCCGTGGTGCACGGCGAACCACTCATCCTTGGGCCGGTCAGCGATGCGGATGAAGACACCCGAGTTGGTGTCCGGCGCCGAACCCCGGTAGACCACCCGGATGATGCAGTTGCCGAACTTCTCGCCGGTGTACCACAGCAGTCCCATGCCGCCGTGGCTGCGCAGCAGCCCGTTTTCCACTGTGAAGGAGCCGGGGCCCACCTGCTCCCAGCCGCTCAGGTCCTTGCCGTTAAACAACTGTCGGGCCTCCGGCGGTGCCGCCGCTGCTACCGCGGCCCAGACCAGAACGCTCAGCAATATCCTCAACCAGCGCATGCCTGAATTCTCCTGGTGCGTATTTTGCCCCAGCCCGCCGCCTTGATGCAACGCAAGCAGAAGGGACTTGCGCGGCCGGCGCCGTTGGGTTACAACCCGCCTTGCCATGAAAAAGTTATTACTGCTGTTGTTTTGCGTGGCGGCCGCCGCCAACGCCCAGGGACCATCCGGCGACGGAAGCACCGAACTGGGGATCATGACCGGCGGCGGACCGTGCATCGCCGGCGGGCTGGGGGACCGCGGTTTCTGGCTGCTGGCCGGGCGTTGGGGACGGCAGATCACCCGGGACCGCGGCCAGGGCTGGGTGCGCGGCCACCTGCAGTACGCCGTCGAGGTCATCCCCGCCTATTTCCAATTCCAGTCCAGCAGGGTCTACGGCGGCGGCGTCACCCCCTTCCTGCTGCGCTACCAACTGAGCGGCGGCCGCAAGATTTCGCCCTTTGTCGAGTTCGGCGCGGGGCTGCTGGCCACCACCAGCGATGTGCCCGAGGGCACCTCGAGTTTCAATTTCACTCCGCAAGGCGGCATCGGGATTCAGACCGTGCCGGCCGGCCGGGCCTCGTGGACGCTCGGCGTGCGCTACCACCACACTTCCAACGCCGGCATTGCCCGCCATAACCCGGGCATCAACGCCATCATGGTTTACACCGGTATTTCCTGGTTCCGCTGACCGAGTGCCAAGTTGACCGCATCAGAGCCGCGACCGTAAGGGAGCGGACCAGCCATCCGACCGCCGCCGATGCGCACGCACCGGCAATGCGTCAAGTGCGGTCCGCTCGCTGACGCTCGCGGCTCTGTTGCCGCCGCTTCGAATTGTTGTCAGGCCCATTCACCCCTGAAGGCGCTGGAGCAGCCAGGCCATGTTGCGCCCCAGGGTCTTCATGGTCTGGATGCCTTCGGTGTCGTTTTCCACCTCGCCCTTCTCGCGGCCGATGGCGATGTTCCAGTAGGACGAGCCGGGGATGATCATCTCCATGATGAGGAAGAAATGGTTGAGGGCGTCGAAGGCGTGAATGGCGCCGGCCCGCCGCACGGCCACCACCGAGGCGCCCACCTTGCGGCGGAACATGTTGTCATTGGCGCGGCCCACCATGCAGGCACGGTCGATCAGCGCCTTGATCTCCGGCGAGACATCGGCGACGTAGGTGGGCGAGCCCAGCAGGATGCCGTCGGCCGCCGCCATCTTCTCGATGCAGACGTTGCCCAGGTCGTCTTTTTGTGAGCAGCGGCCGTCTTTGCGGCTGAAGCAGGTGCGGCACGCCAGGCAGCCGTGGATCTTGGCCCCGCTCAGTTGCACCAGTTCCGTCTGGATGCCTTCCTGTTCCAGCTCGCACAGGACGTAGCGCAGGAGGATGGCGGTGTTACCGTCCTTGCGCGCGCTGCCGTTAAACGCCACGACTTTCATCGCCATGCTCCTGTCGCTTCTTGTCAGCGGCTGGGCGGCGGTTCCGCGGGCGGCTTCTGCTCGGGCAACCCCTGCTTGCGCCACCCCCGGATTCCGCCGGCCATGGATCGGACGTTTCCGTAGCCCATCTTCTGCAGGTTGTCGGCGGCCAGCGCCGAGCGGTATCCGCCCCCGCAGTACAGCACGATTTCACGGCTGAAGTCGGGGATCAGCGTTTCCACATCGCGCTCCAGCACGCCGCGCCCGATGTGCCGCGCCCCGGCGGCGCAGCCTGCCGCCCATTCGTTGTCTTCCCGCACATCGACGAACTCGAACGATTCGCCGGCCTGCAGTCTTCTCCATGTCTCATCGATGGAGATTTCGCGGATGCGCGTCCTGGCGTCCTCGGCCAGCTTCAGGAATCCCGGTGAGTGCTTGTGTTCTGCTTCGGCCATATCAATCTGCGTTCTCCGTGCCTCTGTGGTGAATCAGGCCTGTTCCGGGTGCGCCTACCTGGACAGAGCCTTGCTGTGCCGGCCCGGAGGCCGGATCGGCAGGATGGCCAGGACGCCCAGCAGGCCCGCGACTGTCATCACCGCGAACCCGGCGTTGTAGTTGCCCATGCGATCGAACATCCAGCCCACCAGCATGGGGAAAACGGCCTGGCCGACGGAGTAAATGGGCAGGATGAACCCCATCACCCGGCCGAGCGCGTTCACCCCGAAGCATTCAGCCGTCATCAGCGGGATCATCATGTAATCGGCGCCCATGCCGAACCCGAAGATCACGGCGAACGCATAAATGGCGCCGGGCACGTGTGCCAGGTACAGCAGCGGGATGGAGCCGCCCACCAGGATGGAGGCGGCCAGCATCACCGGCTTGTTGGAGAAGCGGTCGGCGGCGAAACCCATGATCACCCGCCCGAAGATGCTCGACACCATCAGGCAGGACAGCACCCACTGCGCCTGCTCGGCGGTGAAGTGCTGATCGACCAGGAAGAGCTTCAGGTGCTGGATGACCGAGCCGACGGCGGCGATGGAAAAGAAGCTGCAGGCCGTCAGCAGCCAGAACGAGCGGCTGCGAATGGCCTGGCGCAGGCTGATGACCTGCGAGGCAGCCGGCGCGGCCTGGACGGCCGGGGCGCTGTCGCCGTCGGGATACTGCCCGATGTCCTGCGGCCGCTGCTTGACGACGAACAGGGCCACCGGCAGCAGAAGCGCCAGAATCAGAAAGGCCGCGTAGAAGAAGGCCTGGCGCCAGCCCATGGTGCGGATGCTCCAGGTGAACAGCAGGGGCGCCAGGGCCCCGCCGATGCCCAATCCCAGGTAGGCCATCCCCATTACGCGGCCGCGCATCCTCCGGAACCACTGCGAGACCAGCACCTGGTTGGGCAGCGGGCCGGCGAACATGTACCCCACCGTGCTGATGAAGTAAAACAGGAACCAGGCGCCCAGGGTGCGCATGTAACTGAAGCCCACAAACGCGGCGGCGGCGCTTATCACTCCGACCACCAGGGCCCGCCGCGTCCCGTAGCGGTCGATCAGCAGGCCCGCGAAGGGGCCCACCAGCAGCACGCTGATGGCGTAGGGCGCGGTCACCGCCGCCCGGCTCCAATGGAATTCCTTGATCAGCTCGGTGTAGAAAATGGGCAGGCCGTAATAAATCAGCCCCACCATGACGAACAGATTCACGAACGTCGAGCAGGCAATCCACCAGCCGTAAAATGCGCGTCGAGTCTGCATAGTTTTAACTTCGGCCGCAGGCTGCAGGCTGTTAGCTGTGGGCGGCTCCGGTCCCACCTGCAGCCTACAGCCCACAGCCTCATTTCACTTCGAACGGTAAGAAATACGCCAGGATGGCCGCGCGGCCGGCGCCGCGCCGCGTGGCCGCAGCCCCGCTGTTGAATTCCGTCGTGACGCGGAAGCGCTGGCCGGCATCGATGTCTGTGCCGCCGCGCGGCATCCAGTTGACCAGCGTGAATGCGCCGTCCGCCTGCCACGCCAGGTCGGCGAGCGTCTCGCTGGGAAGCCGCTCCAGCAGGAGCCGGACCGCATATTCGGAGCCGGTGGCGGCCAACGCCAGGATCTTGCCGTTGCGCGGGGCCTGGACCTCGCGCCGCTTCACCTCGCGCCCCGGCGGCAGGTCATACCCGTCGGCGCCGCACTCGCCCGCCTCAATCCAGAGCGGAATCGCGGACGCCACCGGCAGCTTATCCTTGCCGCGCTCGCGATAATACATCCGGAGCTCGACGTACACTCCGGGATAATCGTCCCCGGCCCGATCATCAAGCTCGCCTCGGAACCGGACCTTGTCTCCCACCTCAACCGGGAAACCGATTCCCGGAAACTCGGGCAGCATCAGCGGCGCCGAATATGCCAGAAACAGGCGCTCCGGCCGGCCGGGGCAAAGCAGGTCCTTTCGCCCCTGGTTTTCCAGCGACGCGTGCAGCAGGAGCCGGCCGGGAACTTCCGCGCCGGACGCATCCGCCAGCCGCAGGCGGAAGGCCACGGCAGCGCCGGAAAGCGGCATGGTGTATTCCAGCGGCGTAGCGAAGCCCAGGCGCTGGACGCCGCCGCCCGCCGCCAACTTCACCGGGCCGGCGCGAAACAGCAGCGACGAGGTGGCCTCCTCAAGCTTGACCTGCAGAGTCGCGGACTTCGTCTCGGCGGCCCGAGCAGTCACCACCAAGGCACAAAGACACAACGAAGCACAAAGAGCCCGAAGCGGCATTCACGCGCCATTGTTTCAAAACATCGCCGCGCCCCGCAAGTAGCATAGCCTTCAGGCTGTGCCCGCACACGGCTTGCACAAATCGCGTGCGGTGGCGCCTGGGAGCGCGGGCGTCTCGCCTGCCGCGGCCGGCAACCTGATTCAAGTGAACAGCTCAGGTTCGGAGCTTGGAAGCGCGGAGAGAATGCCCAATGCCTGTTTTCTGAAAGCCGGGATGTCGTGTTCCACAGCCTCCCAGACCATTCGAAGACTCACGCCGAAGTATTCGTGAATCATTTTGTCGCGCATTCCGGCGATCTTCTTCCACGGAACATCTGGGTGGGATTCCTTGACTGTGCTTGACAGGTTCTTCGTCGCTTGGCCGATGATCTCGATGTTCCGGATCACTGCATCCTGCGTCTTCGGATCGGCGAAGAAAGCGTCCCGTCCACCGGCCGTATAGGCGAGAATTCGGTCGATTGCGTCGCGGATATGCAACAGATAGGCGCGATCATCCTTCACAGGGGCACCGCCTCGGCAAGGATACGGTCTCGAAGGTATGGACTCAAGCCGTCGTCGGCAAGCACATCGACCTTGCAGCCCAGCAATTGTT
>Ga0315284_10011975_pt1 | contig 12352 bp, 5 predicted proteins | sample YL17G09_16_MG_FD_203696 | JGI IMG/M metagenome (GOLD analysis project Ga0315284, IMG submission 203696) | Sediment microbial communities from Yellowstone Lake, YNP, Wyoming, USA - YL17G09_16 | ecosystem: Environmental > Aquatic > Freshwater > Lake > Sediment | place: USA: Wyoming | collected...
CGTTAGCAGTAAACTTATCTTGACCATGAATCTTTTGTAGGCGTTGCCATTCGGATTCGCCGAAGCCTCGGTCAGCAACACACTTAAGAACGTTGTATCTTTTCATTAATTCTGTTACTTGCTTAACCTTTTCATCTGTATCTTTTGTAGATAACTTTGATGCATGTTCAAGCTTTAATTGTCCTGTGGGCATAAGAGAAAAGATAGTTACAGCTGTATAAGAACCTGAACCTGTATCTTCAACTCCTGAGACACGAGCACCCCAGTCAATACCCATAAAAGTTTTTCTATCAAGAACATGAGGAGGAAGCTCCCACTCAAGTGTAGAAGGCTTAGTTGTTGTATATCTAATAATATCTTGGCGAGAAAGAGCCTCTTCTTCAGATGAATAGAATTTTCCAAGAACCTCATTATAAAATTGTCTAGTAGGATATTCTAATCTTTTTTGATCGATAGATTCCCTAGTGATCATTCCGTTTAAAAACTGTGGAACCCAAAAGCCAGTATAATCATAATCCTTACCTGGCTCGATAGTTGCCTTCCATTCGCCTTTTGACATTTCTTTATTTTTATCAAAAAGTTTTTGACAACCTCTACCTTCTTGATCTAGACACCTAATTAAAGTACCAGACACAAGATTAGTAAAAACCTCAGTACGGCTCTTAATGTCATAGAATAGAGGAAGCTGATGACTGCAGTGTGGACATTTAAAAAAGAAAAGTTGCTTATTGGATCTCTCCCAAATGTTATCAAATAACGATCCTTCGGCTTCAGGTGTACCAAAAATTACATGTGGGAGTTGTTTTCCACTGTCTATAAATCCAAAGTGAGTGTTTGCAGAACATTCTAGTACGTTGCGGAAAGCTTCACTAGTCATAGATGCAAACTCATCCATAAGGCAAAGACCACTTACAGAAGTACCTCTAAGTCTTCTACCATCAACTGAAGTACCTTTAATATATAAAGTGTTACTTTTCTGAAAGTCTTTTTGTTCTAGACTTTGTGTAGCTGTAGAGCTACTATTTAAAAAGGCTTGAGGCAGCTTTCCTTTTTTAATTGAATCTTCTATAAGTTCAATAAGTCTTTTAGAGCTATGCGTACGTGCGTGACCAACTTGGGGAAAGCAATGCAAAAAAGACTTATGATCTTCAGCATACATAAAATAAAGAGAGATTGCTGCTGTTAGTGTTGATAGTCCTACCTGGCGACCTTTAAGTACTGCAACTGGTTTGCCTTTTTTTGAATATGGGAGTGTATGGCAGCAATAGCGTATGATTTGTTTTGCAAAATCATGACCATTATCAGTGTAAAGAAATTGCTTTCCTTCAAGAATTAGATTCTGCTCAATAAATTCAACTGCATCTAAATTTGAAAGAAAATTTTCAAAGATATTACTCATTCTGATCCTTATTCTAAGTATAGTCTATGCATATAATCTAATTAAATCAATATATAAAATTCAACAAAAAGAAAACCTAACTGAATGAGTTAGGTTTTCGTAGTAAGGAGTTTAAATGAGCATTAAATCTTTAATAATTGTTGTTCTTTTTGGCAGGTTGGACATGGTCCAGTCCATTTAAAAAGATCTTTAACAGGAACTTGTGTTGTATTGCAAACTGAACAAGTTCCTATCTTAGTATTTATATTTTGAGCTCTTACTTTTTTTTAGAAGCTAGGGCTACAACTTCACTCTTAATAACAGCATCGATTTCTGATGCATCTTCGTGTTGACCTTGTGAATCAAGCTCATTAGCAATCTTGACAAGTTCTTTTAGAAGAGCTACAGTTTCTTTCTTCTTTGAAGAACCTCTAGCCATTAGGTCTGATAGTGAGTCAGACTCTTCGTCGTGCATACTTGCATGCATATCTTCTGCACCTTGACCTTTTTCAAGATCAGCAAGAATATCTTCTAGTGATGGCTCAGAGTCTTCATGATCTTCGTGGTCATGGTCTTCTTCGTCTTCACCCATCATTTTAAATGCATCTTTCATGCCTTGAACGCCAGTTGGGCTCAATTGAGGAGCTTGGCTTTTCTTGGTGAATGGCTTAGTTGCTTTACCAGCAGCTTGGATACCATCCCATTTTTCTGAAACATTATCTTGGGTACCGAATGGACCGCCTGTTGGCTCGCGGTGGGCGACTTCCAACATAGCTTTTTGAATGTCTTCTAGACCTTCAACGGTTGTATCTGCGTATTGTTCTTCGCCGCCAGGAGCAGCTACTTGCTTAGTTGTATAGAGGGCTTTTGAATCGCCGCTGCCAACTAGTGATGCGCCACCAGCTGCAACACCCATGGTTTCAGTTGAATCTGAAAGGGTTGTTTTATTCTTAGGATCAGAAGCTGGGCCGTAAAGTTTGTTACGATCCATGTTTACGCTCCACTGATCAGGGGCTTGAGCTTTTTTTTCAATTTTCTTAAGTTCTGATTGTACGTACTCGCTTTGCATAAATGTATCCCAAAGCTTGCTATCACTTCTATTCATTAGAAACTCCTTTTATTACATTAGTAATACAATTAATTGTATTATAGGTATGTAGATTCAATACTTATCAAAATAATCAATACTTTTACTACTAGCTAGATGATACTTTAAAAGTCTAGTATATTAAATATGTTACGTACTATAACTCTTTTTGTTAATATTTATTAAACCAAGGACTTTTTGCCATATCTATCGGGACACTAAGCATTGTGTCGTAAATACCAATTGTAGAAGACGTCTGGGGCACTAAGATAACTTTGCCGTTTGGAGCCAAGACACCGCCTGTGTAATTTGCACCGTCGGTGGATGGACCTGCTGTGAAAGTATTAGCTATAGGGTCGTAAATGCCAATTGTATTATTCAAGAAGGGTACAAAGATAACTTTGCCGTTTGGAGCTAAGACACCGCCGGCGTAACCTGCACCGCCAGTCGAAGGACCTGCTGTGAAAGTGTTAGCTATTGGGTCGTAGATGCCAATCACTCCTAAATTCGTGGCGGGCACAAAGATAACTTTGCCGTTTGGAGCTAAGACGCCACCTATGTAGTATGTAGGGTTGGTAGAGATAGTCGAAGGACCTGCTGTGAAGGTGTTAGCTATTGGGTCGTAGATGCCAATTGCTGCGGAAGCTGCGGTGGGCACAAAGATAACTTTGCCGTTTGGAGCCAAGACACCGCCTGTGTAATTTGCAGCGCCAGTGGATGTGGATGGGCCTGTTGTGAAAGTATTAGCTATTGGGTCGTAGATGCCAATCACTCCAGGACTGTTGTGGGGCACAAAGATAACTTTGCCGTTTGGAGCTAAGACGCCACCAAAGTAAGATACGACTCCGGTGGTGACTGGACCTGCGGTAAAGGTGTTAGCTATAGGGTCGTAAATACCAATGGCTGCAGAAGCTGAGGCGGGCACAAAGATAACTTTGCCGTTTGGAGCCAAGACACCGCCGCCGTAATTTACAGCGCCAATAGATGGGCCTACTATGAGAGTGTTGGCTATAGGATCGTAAATGCCAACCTGTACGGACGCAGAAAGGGGCACTAAGATAACTTTGCCGTTTGGAGCTAAGACGCCACCGGTGGTAAATCCAATACTCGGGTTAGTTGCGCCAAGAATAAATCGAGGACTCGGAGTTGCCGAGGCATTCCAATTTGTCCATGAGGTTGGTTGTATATAAGACGAAAAAAGAGTGTTGAGATGGCGAACGTCCGTCCAATCTGTCGGTAGTGTCGGGACACTAACTTTCGCCATATATTGTACGTAGCCAGTACCAACTAGCAAATCAACAAAGGCTCCGGAGGACGATAATATTGACACCTGAAAATTAGAGAGGTTATTGATAGTCCAGGTGTCGCCAGCTAAGAAGCCTGCGCTTGGAAGAGTTATAGTGGTGTTGTTAGTAACAGGGTTTATAGTGACGCTACCGGACGCAGACGCAGACGAAGTAGCCCAGGTTGGTACTCCTCCTACTACTGTAAGAACATTACCTGTGGAGCCAATACCTAGTCTAGAAGCAGTAGTTCCAGAACTAGAATAGATTATATCACCAGTAGTAGTTAATACATTAGCTAGCTTATTATTAAAGGTATTCCAGTCAGTAGAGGTCAGGTACCCATCAGTAGATGTGGTAGCCTTAGTAATTGTTAGGTTAGGAGCAGCTCCACCTGAAGAACTTATAGGAAGGTTTGCAGTTACACTGGTAACGGTTCCTGTAACTGCAGCCCACTTAAGACCTAGAGCTTGAGTAGAATCAGCTGTTAGTACATAGCCGTTAGTACCTACAGGAACTCTATTTGCTGCACTATCAAATCCTAATAGGTCACCTTTTGTGGTAACTGGTAAAGATCCGCTAGATCCCCCTGCTTGAAATGTAGATCCATATCCATCTTTAAAATTATAATTATAGCCATCAAAATAAAAATCGCCAGGCAACAAATCTGCAGAAGATACAATGCCCTGATATGCATCAATGTGTAGCCCTTGCTTAATTTTATGGAAATTTCCCAAATCCTACTCCTTACACGTTAAACGTGCTTACTATTCTAAAAGTCATTTTAAAAGATGCTTGAGTTCCAGCTATAATCGAACTTGTATATAGAACTTGACCACTAGAGTTAATTGAGAATGTCACACCAACATTATCTCCAGCATAGGTATCATCGAGCTGCCAGGACTGTGGACTATTTTTGCTTACAACTCGTAAATCTCCTACTGAGGCTAGCTCTGTAGTTGGACTTGTATAGGATCTATAGATTGTGTATTGTATGAATGCAGATCTTACAGTTGCGCTGAAGCTTAGTCCAGTAATTGCTACTAAAGTTTGGCCGCCTGTCATTAAGAAGGATGTCGTAGCTGATGTAATTGAACCAATAACTAGTAGATTCCCGCTGACCGTTATGTCATTTCCGAACGTAGAAGGAAGATTAACGTTTAAATAGCCGTCAAGTTGAGTATTTTGCTTAACATGTAGATTACCATCTACTTCAAGATCACTCTCAAATACGCTTGGATAAGCAGCCGTTAGAGGACCGTCAGTAAATACTCCAGCTGATGAATAGATTGATCCACCAACAACTATAGCTCCACCAAAGGTTCCATTTGATACTACATTTAAATAGCCATCAACAACTTCATTCCCAGTAACAAGAACATTTTGATCAAATGTTGCATTGCCACCTATGGTTAGTGCTCCTACTGATGAGATAGCTCCTCCAGAGACGATATCTCCAGTAGTTGTAAGTGAGCCAGATGTTGCGATATTTCCAGTTGTTAAGGCTCCAAGAGTACTTGAACCCGAAATATTTATTCCACCACTTGTTACCATTAGGCCAGAGTTTAGTGTTGTTAATCCAGTAACACTAAGCGTACCTGTGATGGCAACATTTTCATCTAAATTAATATTATTAAAGGTGCCATTTGATACAGTTAATTGACTTGCATATACGTAACCATCATATCCTACATAGAATAGTGGATTTGCTTTAATTGTATTTATTAAAACACAATTGGTATTAACAAGAACACTTACATTGTCGAGCTGTAGGATATTACCAGCAATACTAATAACCTTACTATAGCCAATAGAAGTTGAAGGAGGAGTTAAAAACTGAACACCGTCAGTAACTCCAACTACATTTGAGAAAAAACTACCATCAGGAACTGTTATTTGAGCTAGAGGTTGATTCACAACTGTAATCAGTGATACGGCTTGTTGCCTAACTTCTAATTGATGAGCAGAGGGTGAAGAAGAATTATAGATTAATTCCTCTTGTTCGGTAACAACACTTGTAAATAGTAGAATCTTTGATCCTGGAAAATCAGAAATGATAGTTTTATTTTCTAATATTTGTACTGATTCAGTTCCAACTACATATCCATCGATACCAAGAAGAGCTCCTTGAGCAACATTTGTAGCTGTTGAAGAAGTTGTTGCATTACCAGCAAGAGCTGCTGTAATTGTTCCAGCAGTAAAATTGCCAGAAGCATCTCTCTTAACGATTGTAGATGCTGTATTAAGGTTTGTAGCTGCATTTGCAAGTAGCTCTGCATTATGTACATTAGCTGCTGTAGAAGTACCTACTGTACTGACTACTGTAGCTCCTTGAGTTCCTGTAACATCTCCAACAAGAGGATTAGTAAAAGATCCTGCACTACCAGAAACATTACCTGTAACGTTGCCTGTAACGTTACCACTTAAAGCAGCTGTAATTGTGCCAGCAGCAAAGTTACCAGAAAGATCTCTTAGAACAAGAGTATTAGGAATATTAGAACTTGACTCAATAGTAGATAATGTATTAAATTGTGCTTGTAGATTAGCTAAGGCTATTTGAACATTAGTTCCACCTAAAGAGGGGATTGGGGTAATTGAAATTGCAGTAGCTGCATGAGCACCAGTAGCTAAGGCTATATGAGTTTTAATCTCACTATCTATGTTTTGTAAAGCTGCAAAAACATTAGTGGTTCCGTTAATTAGACCGTCTAGTCCAATTGAGCTAGCTAAGTGTGCACTTGATATTTGATTAATATGATTATGTAGGAGTTGATCGAGAGATTTGCAGAATACCTCTATAGCTACACAAGAATCCTGGATATTATTAATAGAAGTGCTAGTAATAATTTCCTGAGGAACGTGTATAGCAAAAGAATCTATTTGTGCTGGAAAGTTAGTTGTCAATTTGATTTCCTTGTATTCTACTACCTATGTCATTTGCTTTCTAATCAATATCTTAAAAAAGCTCAATTAGCCTATTCTTTTCGCCATAATAAACCCATAAGTACTAGGTGCCGTACCGCTATCCAACGTTGCAATGCTTATGTAATAAGAAGTGATAGTAGTAAGTCTCACTGGAGCTAACTCAAAAGAGCTTCCTATATAGGTGCTATTAAAAGCAGGAAAGAACCTATCCACACCGGAACTGCCAGTACCACCTGCTGTAGTCGTAAGGTTTACGTCGAGTGCCTTCGTGGTTCCGTTTCCTCCAACAGAAGCCACACTACCAATTACCGTCCACAGCCCTGGAGTAATCCCTATGCCTGCTTGAGAAGTAGTAGATGTAGTGATAGTTTGATTAGTAAATTCTAATTTTAAGTAATCTACTACAGCACTAACATACCAGCCTATGCCGTCACAAAATAAAGCAACAAAAGATCCTTGCTGATGTAGAGTATTTGTTAATGCATCATCGATAGTCTCAGATCCTTCGCCATCAATAATGACAGTTCCAGCGCCGTTGTCAGATTTCTTAACAGTAATCTTGCGGCCATTGTTGTCTGCCGCTGTAGGAAGCGTGATAGTCCTATCAGAGGCGCCAGTTGTAACATTTATAGTATCGTATCCGTCTGTATCTAAAATGGTATAATTTGTTGACGCTACTGATTTTATGGCCAATGCAATAGATGGAGCATAGGAAGTTGTTACTCCAGCAACAGTAGCTGTAGCTAAACTAACAGAAGAAGCTGCCCAACTTAGATTACCAGAGCCATCATTACGAAGGTAAGTCAGGGCAGCACCTTGACTACTAGGGAAGTTGGTAGTAACGTTATTTAATTTAACAATGTTACCTGTAGTATTGACTTGAAATTGACTAGTAGATCCAATCGATAAGGTTTGAGTTGGAGAAGTAGTTCCAATTCCTAGGCGGTTGTTAGTATTATCCCAGAAGAGGTTAGCATTATCTTGTTGAAGAGCACTAGCAGCACCTACAAACAAGACAGAGCCTACTGTAGCATTAGTGATTGAATCACCAATAACTAGGTCATCAACTTGCCATTGAGTACCGTTGTACACTAATTCTACCCATCCTTTGGAGGCTGATAGTACTAAGGTTGGTAATCCCATTATTAGTGCTGTAGCTGCTACAGTAGTCGAGAATGTGCCCCAGGTTCCATTAGGATCTATGATACGAACCTTATTTCCAAGAACAGCCGGAGAAGGTAAGTTGATTAGTACTGAACCACCGCTAGTATTTGCAAATACTTCGTCCCGGTGACTAGCACTGTATGTTGTAGTAACTACTACAGTGTTCCACCATTGTAGAGAGGGTTTCCAGTTACCAGCGCCAAGTGAGCCACTTGCTGTCCAAACATATCCATCTTGTTGAGTTCCAGTATTTAAGTTAGTTGAGCCACTTACAGTAAGTCCTGTACTAGTAATTGTAGATAAAGCGGAGAGCCCTGCAACAGTTAGCTGCTCTTGAATAACTGTATTTGCATATACTACAAAACTACTACTTGGACCGTTTAGGCTGTTGCCAAATAGATATGTAGCACCAGAGATATTATTGCCAAGCGTATACGCTGTTCCGTATGAACTTATATTTCCATATCCATCAAAAGAGGTACCATTCATTGTTACTGTAGATGAAGTAATATTAAGTGAGCTAGTACCTACAGTTGTTATGCCTGGTTGAACTGAAAATAATCCACCAAGAACGTTAAGTGGACCAGCAGTAGTGATGTTAGTATTATTTGGCATCAAAATGCTTCCATTAACTGTTATGTCGTTACTAAGTGTAACAGGACCAGATACAGTTAAGGAGCCTGTTGATATATTTGTATTAGTAGAGGCGGAAATGTTTGCCTGTACAAAGTTTAGATTCAGAGTACCTGTACTATTTCCTAAGCTTACATCAGCGCCACTACTAAAAATATCACCAGTTGATCCTACTGTAAGTGTTGTTCCGGAAGTTCCAATAAGTGTGAAGGGGCCGTAGGCAGTAAGATAATCTAGTGAGGGATTGTTTCCTAAGATTGAATATCCATCTACAACAAGACTTTGCTCTACAATATCGTAACCTCTAAGAATTCTGTTTCCCTCAACAACTAGATCGCCACCAAAATAAGCATCACCTAGATCATTGATCCAAGCGTTTAGATTACCAGTGGAACCATATACTCGAATTTGCTGACCTAAATAGCCATCGGAGTAATCAGCTATTGTCGAGCGGGCAACGAATTTAGGACCAACAACTTGTCCAGAACCTGAGTCTACAGCTTTATTAAATAAATATTGAGGATTAAGTGTACCAACTACCTGACCAGAAACACCATGAACTCCATACCCATCAGCATCGATAGGACCTTGGGCAATTCTATGAGCTTCAAATTGACTTTGTATTTGATCAATTCTTGAAGCATAGCCATCATATCCATCATAAAAGAAGCCAAGTTGTTGTTGTAGTGCATATAGGTTTTGATCAAGCAATTGAAGAGCTGTTTGTATGTTATTGCCAGAGCTGATAATATTAGTTCCATTGTAAGGAAATGGAGTAAGACCAACAAGTGCATTCTCAACTAGTAGAATGCTATTGCGGAGGTCTTGAACATGATCTTTATTGACAACTGTTATGTCATTAAAGAGTGTAGGAGTGAAGGAATCAATTCCAAGTGGAAAATTAAAAGTGGTCATTTTCTGATTTCCTTCATAAGTTTAGCATAGAGTTTAAATTTCTTTTGCTGTAACAAGTGTTGTGCTAACTTATTAATCTTTCTTTTTGCTGCTAAAGGTAGTCTTTGCTTTGACTGTGAGGTTTTTGCAGCTATAAGTTGAGCCTCTGAGTCATATGTACTACCATCATGTAGATCTATCCAAGTACCAATTATGCTTGAGGCTGTTTTTTCTTCTTTTGTGCTGATTTGCTTAAGCATAATTTTTGCTTTTGTAGTAACTGGCTCAACAGCCTTATTGAAGTCCATAATTGTTAGACTTTTCTCTCCTGCTTCAGAGAGCTTATAAAAAAACAATCGAGCAAGAACTTCCGATGCATAATCAAGGGGTTCTACTTCAAAAGTACTCAAAGATTTTCCATCCATTAGGACCTTTGTATCGGGAACTAAAACATGATGCCACTTTGAAGAAGTATCTTCTGCTTGCTGAGGATGTACATATTCTAGGGATTTTGGAGTCTTAGTCATATACTGAGCTCCTCTAAATCCTGGGTAGTAGGCAGCATCAAATTCTTTACTTGTCATAAAAGTTGGAGGAACTGATTTTTTACCAGGAAAATCTTTAGGTCCAGATTTAGGATTAAGACCTCTAGCAAGTATTGAATACACTCTCTGCATAACTTCTTGCTGATCTTCTGGAGTTAAGGCATTTGACATTTCTTGATCGAATTCTTGAGCCCTTATTTGCTTGCCAATTTCTATCTTCTTTTCTTCTGTCATTTTTTTAGCACGAGCTTGCTTTTCTTCTGAAAGTAGATTAACTCGACTATTGAACCAGATTAGAGGATCATCTAGATTTACAACTACATTTGTATCAGGATCTTCGGCGTGAAGTTTCCCAAGGATGTCTAGTTTTTTAAGCTTATCTTCAATTTCGTGAAGATTAAATCTCTTGCCAAGTTGCAATTCTTCTTTTGTAAAATACTCTTTTCCAAGAGTTTTTAAAAATAAATCATAAGCCTTACTAGCTTGTGTTGCTTCTTTTAGCTCATCACTTAATGCGCCAGAGAATCCTGGAATCTTCCCAATAGCATAGACAGCAAGACCTAGCGTATTTGCCGAAAGGTCAAAATACACATGAGCATACATTTTTCTTCTATCTACATTCCAAGCCATCGTACTAATCCTTTATTATCCAACTCCTGCTCCGACTAGGTAAAGTGCTAAGTCATCTTCAAGTTCTTGTTGAAAGACATCTTGCATCATCTTTCTTATAAGAGTAGCTAATTGATCCACCTTTGCAATATCAGCTTCATTTACATTGGCGGAGGATGCGTCTGCTCCTATATAGGCCGCTCTTTGTTGATCACTAAGAGATTTTTCAATTACATCCCTTAGCTCTTTTTCATTGAGTTTTTTAGTTGTTTTTGGAGTTTCTTCTTTATAGCTTTCAAATGCAGAAAGATCCAAGTCGAGATCTAAATCATCCTCAGTAACCTCAAGTCCACTATATAGTGCATTCATTTTTGTCGAAAGACCGGACTTCTTATAGTGTTCTAGAGCTTTAGGGTCGATTTGATTCATAAACTTATCAAATTGGTCCATGTCTGGAGATTGCTTGTAATTTGTTGCTAGGGCTTTTCTCATTTCAGTAGCTTGATTACAACTTGTTGCATCCTTAGCAAGAGCTTGACCGCAAGTGTTGCACTTATTCGTTTCAGAGGCATCTTCTCCAAAGAATTTTTGAGCTACTCTAAATGATTCTTGTACTATCTCTTTTTCAACAACTTGCTTTTTTGGGTCTTTTGAAGATAGGTTCATTACAGCTTGAAGCTTACTCATTAAAGTGCCAAGTGGCACTTTCTCTGCAATAGTTTCTAGAACCTTAAATTCTTTTGCACCAAGGCGTCTTTCAAGTTCGAATTTAGCTGTATTAAGATCCTCTTGACTAACATCAGCAAGATCTTTTATTTCAACAACTTCGTGCTGACTTCTACCCTCATCGTCACCTGCTGGGGCATCTAAGCTAGATGGATTATAAACAAAGTCTACATGTTTCTTTTTAAAGTATTCTTCGAGTGAATACAGTTCACCTTTTTCAGTAGGAGTCAGGGTTCCAGCTTTCTTTTTAGCTTCAAGTTCATTTCTTCTTTTGTATTTTGCTGGTGGGATGTTTCGTCCCATTTTTTTGCGTTCTGGGTCTAAAACTGCCTTAAGAGCTTGCTTTGTCTTGGATCCAAGAAAGTTTTGAAACTTTGGAAGTTGTGCATGAAATGTACACCTTAAAACAACTTGACCATCTTCATATTCTAAAGTTCTTGCACCACTGGCAATGGACTTAGTTTGCTCGGGCGATAGTCCTTCGTTTGTTTTCTTGAGCTGCTCAAATTCTTCTTGAGACATCTTGCTTAACACTTCTTTGGTTATGCAGCGACCTGAACTATCTACTCCTTGAATAAACTCTAATTTTCCACCTTCTGTAGATGCATTCCATAGAGGATGTTCGATACCTAGTTTTTTATCTATTGGACAAAAAGGTACTACCAATCCATTGTCTGAGCTAAGAGGAGCTAGGTTTTGTTTTATACTTAATCTAAGTGCTGGTTGATCTTTCCGAGCATATTGAAACGCGTCACTATAAGAACCGTCTAAAAGAAGCTGACTTAAAATTCCTCTTCTCTTGGGGTCATCATTTAGCATGGCTGCATAGGTTTCACCTATAGCATCTTCTTTATCTTCAAACAAACCAGTACCTATTAGTTCTTCGATCCACTTTTTATGTTGATCTGAGGAAAGTTGAGCAGAAACTGCACCTCTGAGTACTTGTTCAAATGCTTGAGGATTTTCTTTTTGAAGTAACGCAACAAAATCTAACGGAACAAACTGCCTTAACAATTTCTTAACGTCGGAAGCATCTAATTTTTTAACTGCTTGGATGAAGTCTGGAGAAACTCGATTCACAAGCTGCTCAGCACGGGATGCCTCTACA
>Ga0315284_10011976_pt1 | contig 12352 bp, 11 predicted proteins | sample YL17G09_16_MG_FD_203696 | JGI IMG/M metagenome (GOLD analysis project Ga0315284, IMG submission 203696) | Sediment microbial communities from Yellowstone Lake, YNP, Wyoming, USA - YL17G09_16 | ecosystem: Environmental > Aquatic > Freshwater > Lake > Sediment | place: USA: Wyoming | collected...
CTCAAAATGCTTCGATAAATTTCGATTAAAATGGAGAAGATAGGCAAAGACATATTCGGCCATCATCTCGCCGTAAACAGTTGTTTTGGTAAGGATCACCTTTCCTGGAAGATGAGGGTTTTTGACGAGATCTTCATTTCCTGCAGACATTGAGGAGAACCAGCGCAGGTTTTTAGCTCTTTTTAATAATTCATCAGGGATTTGCCACGAGAGAATGATCTCGGCCTCCTCAATGAAGTCCCAAGCCTCTTCCCAATAAACAGCGGATTGGATCTGCAAACGTGGCAATCTTTTCGAAAGGATCTCCTCGTAGGCTTTGGAATCGGAATGATAGATGAGAAGTCGATGAAGTGTTCGGGACCGCATCGGGTTACTTTTTTATATGTCAGGATGGAAGAAAAAATCAATTCAATTTGGCAAACGGTATCTTGTCCGAGGATTGGAATTATCAGAAAGAGACTCTCTCCTCCTCTTCTGGAAGTAAGTGGAGTTTTGAGGAGGGTAATTTCACATAAACATTGCCATCCAGAATGCCCAATGTACTTGGATCGTGGAGATCTACAATAAACTCTCTCTTACCACAAATAACCCAATACCTGATGAAATGTCCAACAAATGTGTGCGTCTTAATTTTTCCAGCAAGAGCGTTGAGTTCACCTTCGAGACTTCGCTTGGACATAAGAATTGTTTCCGGACGAATACTTAGTACAACTTTCTGACCGATAGAAACCCGGTAATTTTGGGCATCCAATTTGAGAAGCTGGTCCCCAATATCTATAAGTATGTCTTCAGATGTGATCTGCATTACCTTACCATGGATAAAATTGGCTACTCCAACAAAATCTGCAACAAACATATTTTGGGGTTTATAGTAAATTTCCCAGGGAGTGCCAAACTGAACCACTCTCCCTTTGTTCAGGACAGCTATGGAGTCAGAAATCGCTAGTGCCTCTTCCTGATCATGGGTAACATAAGTTGTAGTGATCCCCAGGCTTTTCTGGATTTGACGGAGTTCTGCCCTGATATTCACTCTCAATTTTGCATCTAAATTAGAGAGTGGTTCATCCAAGAGTAATACCTCTGGTTCCATCACTAGGGATCTTGCCAGTGCCGCACGTTGCTGTTGCCCCCCACTGATCATTCCCGGACTCCGATCTCTCAGTTCTTCTAATCCAAGAAATTTTAAAGTTTTCTCAACCCTTTCCTCTGTTTCTTTGGCCTGCAATTTCCTGATTCTCAGTCCATACGAGACATTTTCATAAATCGTCATGTGGGGAAACAAAGCGTAATCCTGAAAGACCATGGTAGCATTACGCTGATGCGAGGGAACATCGTTGACACATTTATCTCCAAAGTAGATTTCCCCCTGATCCACATCATAGAATCCTGCCATGAGACGAAGAATGGTTGTTTTCCCACACCCACTCGGCCCTAAAAGAGTTGTGAAGCTTCCTCTCTCAATATCCAGCGAAACATTGTCTACGGCAACCACGTGACCGAATTTCTTGGTTAAATTCTTTATCCTGATATGAACATCTGGCATCTAGAGAGGCTTCTCCCTTTAGATTCTGAACAGTTCAATCTTTCTGCCAAAGAGGAATCTCGTACAACCTAAGATGAGGAAAGTCAAGAACAGAAGAGCCGTTGTTAAGGCTGCACCTTGACCCAAGAATCCGTCATTGACCAAATTGAGGATTCGAAAGGTGGCGACAATATTGGTTGACGTAACCAAAAAGACGATCACGCTCAAAGTGGTGACAGCTCGGATAAAGGATACGAAAAAGGCCGAAATATATGCAGATTTCAAAAGGGGTAATTCAATATCCCAAAAAATCCTTAGACTTCCTGCGCCGAGATTGGAAGCAGCTTCACCCAGGGAGCGGGCAATCTGGTGAAATCCCCCATATGCCGTCTGGTATCCTATGGGGATGTTCCAGAAGATCATACTCAAGATGATGATCAGAGAGGTACCGTATAGATCAAAAGGGGGGAGATTGAAAGAAAGGGAATAGCCTATCCCAAAGAAGACTCCAGGGATGGCTGCGGGAAGAATAGCCACGAAATCCAACACTTTCTTTGCGATGAACTCCTTTCTAGCCACGAGGTAGGCGCTCACCATAGCAAAACCCGAGCTCACCAGGGCAGCGATGAGAGCAAAATAGATACTGTTGATGAGGGGTTGGGAGAAGGAGAAAATGTGCTCCCAGTGTTTTAGCGTGGGGCTATAATCAAATCCCCATCCCTTTGTAAATGCCCCGGCAATGAGGCCAAAAAAGATACAGAGGATGAGGATCGAAACAATCGCGCAAAAGCCAAACAGAGGCCATCGGACATACCAACTCGTCGGTGGCATATCCACGAGGGTTACTTTACCCGTGATGGTGGTGTACTCTCTTCTTCCTACCCAGTATCTCTGAAATAGGAAAAAGACGAAGGCTGGCAAAAGGAGAATCGAAGTCAGGACGGCAGCCCCCGTCACATCCCCCCATCCGCTCACCCGGAACCACGCCTCTGTAGGAAGGACAATAAAACTTCCTGCGATCATGATCGGATTCCCAAAATCTGCCAAGACGTATATCGCCACAAGAAGGGCTGCTCCGGCGACACCAGGTCTGGCCAGAGGAAACGTGATGGTGCGGAAAAGTTTCCACCCTGTCGCACCAAGGTTTCTTCCTGCATATTCAAGGCTCGGCGATATGGATTGCAGCACCCCCTCCATGACGAGGGCAGCCATCGGGAAAAAAGCGATGGTTTCGGAAAGCCATAATCCATGCCATCCCATGATGTCATAACGATGTCTCAACAATGTGTAGCTGATCAAACCATTTCTTCCAAACATCAAAATGTAACTGAAAGCGATCATGAAAGGGGGTGAAAATAATGGAACGAGAGAGATCACCCTAAAAATCCTTTTCAGTGGGACATCCGTCCTCGTAAAGGTATAGGCGAATAGGAAGCCGACGCTCACTGCAGAAACGGTAGACAGTAAGACCATAATAAAAGTATTATAGATGGCCCTCAAGTATCGGGCATTCTTTGCGATGCTCAGGAAATCATGAATGGAAGGATACGTAAAAACACTTATCATGGGATAAAGGACAAAAAATCCCAGACCGGCGAGCACCAATAGCAGGGTGATGAAAAGGAGAGGTTCTCTAAAGATCTTGCCCATTTTTATTCCCTAAGTTAAATGCTTCTTTGGTACCCTTTTCACCATACACAATGAAACGCGCTGGCATCCTGTTCTTCTAATTGTTGCCATTGTAATTCATCTGCCCTGTGAATACCGTAGATAGGAGGAAAAGAAGGATTGGCTAGGTCAAGCATTTCAGCTCGACCTAGCCAGAGGAGATTCTTCTTACGACCAGGATCCTTTGATTTCGAAAAAATCAGCGGCCGGTGACCTCAGACCATCTTTTCTTCCATGCCTCGACATTCTTTTCCACCATTTCCTGATCATAGTTTGCAAAGCTGAGGCTTTCAAAAGGAGGAACTCCGGCGGGGAGGGCAACACCCTTTCTGACCGGATACCTTAACCCAATCCTTGCATTAATCTCTGCGGGAGTCGGAGTAAGGAGAAAATCAACAAACTTTCTTGCTGCGGCAAGATTCTTACACCCTTTGATGATCGATGCACCTCCAATTTCATAACCATCATCTTTTGGAAATACAATGGTAATAGGGAGGTTCTCTCGTGTCTTCCTGGCTATCGTATCGTGGCCCCACGCTGTACCTACAATGGCCTCTCCCCTTGATACAAAATCGATGGATCCATTAGCGCCAGGTGTGTATTGACGTACATTCTTATTTAAATCAGCGATGTATTTGAAACCCGCCTCTACACTGCCCAACCGGAAAATCTGAGTGGCCATGATAATAACTGCACTTCCTGTTGTAGCAGGATTTGAAGTGATCACCTCACCCTTGTAGACAGAATTTAAAAGATCATCCCATGAAGAAGGGGGTTTAATGCCCTTTGGGGCAATCTCTTCGTTAAATCTTTTTGTATTGTAATGGATACACATCGCCCCGAGATACCAACCTGTCCAATAACCTTTGGGATCCATAAACTTCGGGTCTATCCCTGCATCTTTTACTATGGTTGAGCGATATTGCTCGAGATATCCTTCCGCTGCCAAGCTGGCATGGATGTTTGAATTCCCTCCAATGAAAACGTCGGCTCGTGGATTCTTTGCTTCTATCTTGATCCTAGAGGCCACTGTACCCGCCTGCTCAATTTGAAGGGCAAGCTCCGCATCCAAGCCCATTCGTTCCTTAAACACCTTGATGATCTCTCTCGGTGTCTTTTCGTCAAGAGCTGCATAGACGACAAGGTCAGCGGCTCTGACCATACCTGTTGGAAGAATCAATAAGCATAGAATACTTAAAATAAATATTTTCCTTTTCATCTTCATTCCTCCTTTCATTTTGAAAACTATTACGAGAATCCTAAACACACCGAAAACGACCCCACCCCAATGGTATTTCGGCAATATTCATTTGTCAATATCGAAAATTCTTGTGTCGAAAATTCTTGCTGGCCTTTCCATACGAACTGCCTATTGATTTTGGCTTAAGCCTATTACAAACTTCAAACAGGCTAGGACCTCAAAATCAATCCGATTTGACAAATGGGATTGACCCAAATAGAATAAAATTTCCTGCCTGCCGACAGGCAGGTATTGAATAAGGGGAAAAGAGATGGTCAAACCATGGCCGTGCATTCGATCTCAATCCAACCAATTCTTCCGTGTCTTCTCCGTACGGACGGACACCTCCCTCTCTCCTCGAACCGGTATCGAACATGACTTCTACATTATCGAATCGAGAGACTGGATTAATGTCATCCCTTTGGCTGCCGATCACCGGGTGGTGATGATCAGGCAATATCGCCATGGCTCAAGAAAAGTAACCCTTGAGATACCCGGGGGATTGGTGGACCCTGGAGATACTCCAGAAAGAGCGGCGGCTCGGGAATTATTAGAGGAAACAGGTTATCAGGCAGAGGAACTGGTGCAGATCGGTGTCGTCAATCCAAACCCCGCCCTCTTCAACAATCGTTGCTATACGTTTATCGCTCGAAATGCCCAGAAAATCTCTCAACCCATCCCTGATCAGACCGAAGATATTGACGTTGCGCTTATCCCTATTTCCGATATTCCAGAATTAATCCGGAAGGGCGAGATCGACCATGCCATGGTCATCACCGCATTCTACTGGTATTTTTCCCAAACCCTGCAAGGATTGAAAACACCTTGACTCCTTTCAGCATTGTCCTCGTTCTCATCTCTGCCGTAATCCACTCCTCATGGAATTTCTTTACCAAGAGAGGAAACTGGCCATTAGAATTCTTTTTCTGGGTCTTTTTAGGGGGAACCCTACTCTTTCTTCCTTTCTTTTTCGCTTTGAGTGATTTTCCTGCCCTTCTCTTTCGAGCTCCATCTAAATTTTGGTATCTGAGTATGTTATCCGGTTTTATTCAAACCATTTATTTCATCTGTTTAATCGAGGCCTACCGAGTGGGGGATCTTTCTATTGTTTATCCCGTCTCCCGGTCTGCCCCGCTCTTCACTCTGATCTGGGCGGTTTTATTTATTGGAGAAATCCTCTCTGTGACAGGAACCATTGGGATTGGTCTGGTGATAGTTGGTATTTTTGTGATCTCATTGAGAGATTTCCATCTGAGAAGCATCATTCAACAATCTAAACATTTTGCTTCTCGTGCCTATCTCTTAGCCTTCATTTCTGCAATTACGGGTTCAATTTACTCTGTAATCGATAAAGTTGGGGTTCAGCTCATTCATCCGGCTATTTACACCTGGCTGATTGACTTATGGATGTGCATTTACATAGGTGTTTACCTGCTCTTTCACAATGGAGGCTCATTTCGCAATGTTTGGCAGGAATCGAAGAAAGACATTTTGATCATTGCCATCCTCCAGAATGCGGCCTACCTTCTTGTTCTGATGGCACTACGGATGAGCAAGGTGAGTTATGTGGTAGCCTTCCGACAGGTAGGAGCTCTCTTTGGCGCAGGGATGGGAATCTTCTTTCTAAAAGAGAGCCACTGGAAGACCCGAATAACTGGAGCTCTCATTCTCACATTGGGTCTGGTATTGATCGGATTGGCCAAATAATAAATTTAATTAGAGACAAGAGGGAGGTTTAATTAATCTGCCTGGTGCAGGCTCAACGGCGAATAGTGAAGCTCCCCGCCCATAAGGGCGGGGCTTCCCGGTAATGTAATATCATTTTATATTGTGCCCCTTCCTGCCTACCGCAGGCAGGGACCCCGCCTATCCCGCAAAAGGCGGGACGGGGCACTTGCCGGTCATCTTCAGGCATTAAATTTGGTAGGTCTGGTTTTTCCTCTCGAGATCAGAGCGCGTTGATCTTTTCGTGAACGAAGATCTGACGTTTCTTGAGTTCTTTGAACACCTCTGAGGGGTCGAAGGCGAATTCAGGAATAACAACTCCTCTTACCTTTACTTTGCCTGAAGCAATCATCTCCGTCCCGATAGCCATAGGGATGCCAACACATCTTGTGTAAGCCCGAAGCTTTTCCCATCCTCTAACCGATCCGTCCGATTTGGGATGGGTGTGAGTCAGGATATGCTGAACCTTTTTCCCATCTTTTATACCGATGACTTCAACGTGTAGCGCATATCCATAGAGGTCGGTCGTCTGGCCTTCCGGTGCTTGAATTAAGTAGCTTCCAATAGCGTCCATGATGCCTACCTTCACGCCCCCGACTTTCACCTTGTCGTTGCGCATGAAACCCCATTCATAGAGAGCCTTGATCAATTCCATATTCTTCGGAGGCCAGGTCCCGCGGACTTCGATCAATTTGACTCCTTTATTGGCAAGATATTTGGCAACGGTTTTGGTCTCAGCGTGAGGGATAATATATTCTGGATGTCTTCCGTATGGCTCGGGCAGTTCAATATTTCTGGGTCTAGCAAAGGGTGGAACCTGGATAAACTTGCCGTCTTCGTAAACCACACGACCGGGGAGATTTGGATCGTATTCGTAGGTGGTTGTCTCCGTAATCGCCGCTGAAAAGGCGATGGGTCTAAAGGCGCCGTGGCTCACACGAACTGTGTCCACCGTTTCTAATTGGTCAGCAGCGTATTTAACCATCATGTCGGTAATGCCAGGAGTCATGCCAAACCCAGGCACATGAATCTTTCCACGGTCCTTGAATTGCCGATCATATTTGTACTCTTCTCCAAAGCCATTAAGATTGATACCGTGACACTCTGCCTGGGCAATACAGGCTGTGGATCGATCATTAAGCGATATGGTCGTGCCATCCATGACGATGTCATATTGACGCATGAGTTTAACGGTTTCATTTTTATTGTTCACATCAACTTTCTTGAAATCGGCACGCGGGTCGTTAAGCCATTGCACCACTTCTCGACCTGCCTTCGCGTTAGTATCACCGATGGTAATTTTCTCAAAATCTGAAAACTCGACAAGATCATAAGCTGCCTCCCGGCAAATTTTACCTGCTCCTCCTAAGCATAAGACTTTCATCCTCTGTTACTCCTTCCATTTGTTTGGTTTCCGAGCGAAACGGAAAATCGGCTCTTTCTTAGATTTGTTGTTAGAAGGGTTTTAAAAAGACATAGAATCTGATCTCCAGAATAAAGACTCCGATCGCTTTTCAATCAATTTAGAAAAGGGGAAAAAGAATGATTCATACTTGAATCCTGAAATTAGGAATCAGTTTGAAAAAGACATAAAGATTTCAGTTGACACAATTTCAATGTATTCTTAGTACATGGATATTTTCAGGTATGGATAGATAGACTTTCGTCTTTGGTCTAAAAAATGTTTCCCGGGGGTTGGGTTGATCAATGATAATTTTCTGCCCTTTCACCAGCACCGTGTATTTGGCCAAAGAGCCAACATACATGCCGATCTCCACCTCTCCCTGAAAGATGTTTTTCATCCCTATCGGCTCAGATCCAGAAATATTTATGGTTTCGGGGCGGACGACCAGTTTTACACGATCTCCTACATTGATGTTCCACTCAGGCACAAAATGGACTTCTCCAATGGGGGTGGATACCGTTGCCTTTCCAGGACCTATATCTACTTTCTCTACCCTCCCATCCAGGAAATTGACAAATCCAACAAAGCCAGCGATGAACTCATTGCTTGGCCGTTCATAGATTTCAATGGGGGATCCGACCTGCTGGATGACTCCCTCCTTCATCACACCGATCCGATCCGAGATGCTCATGGCCTCAAATTGGTCATGGGTTACAAAAATGGTGGTGATCTTTAATCGTTCCTGCAACTTCCGGATTTCTCCTCGCATGGTCAGTCTCAGGTTTGCATCCAGATTTGAAAGAGGCTCATCCAAAAGCAAGACCTTTGGTTCAAGGCTAAGCGCCCGTGCTAATGCAACGCGTTGTTGCTGGCCGCCGCTCAGCTTGTCGATCATCCTCCCTCCGAGCCCTTCCAACTGTACAAGTTTGAGCAATTCCTCAACCCTTTCCTGAATCTTCCCTTTCTTCCACCTCTTAATCTTTAATCCATAACTAATATTGTCAGCCACCGTCATGTGAGGGAACAGAGCATAATTTTGAAAACAGATCCTCGTGTCCCTTAAATTGGGGGGCAGGTGGTCGATTTTTTGTCCATCCAGAATCACTTCTCCTGAATCAAGGGGAGTAAAGCCTCCGATAATTCGTAACAGCGTCGTCTTCCCACATCCACTGGGACCGACGAAAGTTACCAGTTCCCCTTTTCTGACTTCCATGGTAATGCCTTTTAGAACTTCAAGGCGATCATAGAATTTATGAATGTCATGGAGGATCAACATCCACTGATTATTGTTCATACCATTACACTCCCTTTTTCTGCGATATATCGAATCCTGTTTTTTTGGTGATATAACTAAGAATGGCCATGCAGATAACGACAATGACCACTAACTTCATGGTAGTCGCTGATGCCACCCCTATTTCACCATAAACCGCTGCATCAAAGATTTTTACGGCAGCGAGTTCAAAGCCCGGGCTGACGAGGAAAACCACAGCGCTCAAGGAAACGATGGCCGTCATGAAGGTATAGATAAATCCGGCAATAAAGGCAGGGAACATGATTGGCAATACGATCTTATAGAACGTGGTCAAAAAGTTAGCCCCAAGGTCTGAAGAGGCCTCCTCAATTTCAATACTGATCTGGTGGAGTTTACTGATCCCTGCCTCGACCCCAACTGCCAAGAAACGGAACACACAGTTGAGAGCAAGGATCATGATCCCTCCTGTAAGTTTGAAGGGGGGAGCATTAAATGCTAACAGATAGCCTATCCCGATGACCGTCCCGGGCAGTGCAAATCCCGAGAGGGAGACCATCTCGATAAAACTTCGGCCGAAAAACTTTCCCCGGACGATCACATAGGCCAACAGAGTACCAATGATGGCACCGATCAATGCTGCTATCAGAGAAACCTTTATGCTGTTGTAAATTGCCAGGTTAGAATCAAAGTTTTTGATATGACTGAGAACAAATTGATTGTTAATCCCCAGTATCTTGGTAAAGGAGGCAAATAGAACGACCCCAAAAGAGATAACAATAGCTAATCCCGCAAAGCAGCTGATGAGGAGAAAAGGGAATTTGACAAAGGGTGTCATCTTTCTTGGCTCGGAGGCCACGGGCTTGCCTCCGATTGTGGTAAATTTTTTCCCTGTAAGCAGATAGTTGTGCAAAAAGAAAATGATGATACAGGGAATAATTAACACGACGGATAAGACACTTCCCATCTCAAAGTCGGCCTCGCCGACGATCATCGTGTAGGTATCGGGTGCCAGAAAAGGGGTTCGTCCTCCCAGGATGGCCGCATTCCCAAACTCTGCAATGGTCATGACAAAAACAAGCAAACCGGCCTTTAAAATTCCCGGGGCGAGCAATGGGATGGTAATGGTGCGAATAATGGTTGTCTCTGAAGCCCCCAAATCGTAAGCACTCTCTTCTAAATTCGGGTTAAGAGATCGCAGTGTATTCTCGATCATTAAGTAAGCTAAGGGGATGAAGGCAAGCGTTTGGGCAACAACGACCCCGGTAAAGCCATAAAGACTCCATTTAATGCCGAAGACTTTGGTCATGATTCCGTTGTGGCCAAAAAGGATGATGAGTGAAATCGCAAAGAGGTAAGGAGGAGCAATCAGGGGCATCATGGAAACTATTTTTAAGGGTTTCCGGAGGCCCAGAGGGCCCCGTGTGGTCAGATAGGCAAGGCAAAACCCAACGACTGAGCAGACGACCGTATTGATGAAGCCGAGCAATAAGGTATTTGTGAGAGACCGGAAATAATAGCCTTTTATAAGAAACTTAAGATAATAGGATAACGTCAGTCCTTGGGGACCCTTGACGCTTTTGATCAGCACTGCGATGATCGGGTAGAGAAGAAAGATGACAAGAAGCAGAAACAGGAGTGCGGCAAAGATATTGACCAGTTCCGCATTGATAAAGGTCTTCAGTCTCCCCCAGAGGTTGGATTGTGGTACGTATAAGCTTTCTGCTCTTGCCATCCTTCCCCTCTCTCGAGTGCCATCTCATTTGAATTCCGTTCTAAATTTTTCTTTCCAGACATCGTTCCACTTCGCTCGATTCTCTGCAGCCCATCCAAGGTCTAACTTGATGTATTTGGGAGTCATTTTCCCATAGAGGGCATTCGCCGCAGGGCGGGGTGTCATGTAACCGATCGCAGCCATCATGTCACTAAATTCTTGACTACCCAAGATATCGATGACCTTTTTACAAGCATCCGTCATTTTTGTTCCAGTGAAAATAAAAGCAAAGGTCCCGTCATAGCCCGTACCCTCTTCAGGAATACTCCAAATCAAGGGATAACCCTCGTCGATCCTCTTCTTGACATTTTCGTCAGAGGTAATTCCTAGCAAGAATTCTCCCCTGCCCACTAAATCGGTCGGGGCATTTCCACTTCGGGTGTAATGGTGGATGTTCTTGTCCAATGCTGCCAGAAACTTCCACCCCTCCTCCTCCCCATAGAGCGACAGGAAGGAATATCGGATCATGTTTGCCGTGCCTGAACTTAAGGGCGAAGACATGACGATTTGGTCCTTCCATTTGGGATCGAAAAGATCCTTCCAACTCTTGGGCATCGTGTACCCTTTTTCTTTCAGCTTGTCTTTATTGCCAACCAGTACGAATGAAAAATTAGAAATGTTAAACCAGTATCCTTCAGGATCGACAAACACAGGGTTGACGCCCCCCCAGGCAGGCGATTGATAGGGAGCAGACCATTTGCTCTTCTTGGCCATAAAGGCCAGAGGAGAACCACATCCACCCACCATATCTGCATTAAAATTGGGCGCTTCGGACTTCACTTTGGCCTCAATCTCCCCAAAGGACTGGAATGTTTGAAGGATCTGAATACCCGTTTTCCCCTTAACAAAGTCTACCACTTTGACATTGTTTTCCGGCGACAAACCCATGTAAGCCCTTACGGTTTGTGCATGGACATCGCTCATCACAAATAGAACAGAAAGTATTGTTACTAAAATTGTTAAAAAGAACTTCCCCTTCATAAATTTTCCTCCTTTCAAAATTTAGTGAACCATCCTTTTAGAAACCTCCTTTCTCCCACCTCCTTTCCATTCATATTCTATCAGTCTCCCGACTAAAATCAAGTTTATAAATACCATTAAGTATGCTTCATCACAATGCTCGAGATGATGTTGGCGGCTTCGTCTCCACGGTCAGCCGCATTGCTGAGATGGCGATAAATCTCACGCATCTTGAGCATATAGACCGTATCCGTCCCTTTGAAAAGATCCGCCAGTGCCAAATGGTAAGCCTTCTCCATCTGGTTTTCATAAGATTTCGCCTTCACCGCATGCTCAGAGGCGATCTTCGGGTAGTCTCTCAAAATTTTGACTGCATCGTTTAACTCCCTAGCTGCTTTTCGGAGGATGTTGACCATCTCTTTGATGTGTTCATCCCCTTTGACTTCGTATATCTCCATTTCATCCACGGTGGTATTGGCATAGTCCAGGACATCATCGATCGCCCGGGAGAGGGCATAGATGTCCTCTCGGTCCAGAGGGGTGATGAAGGTTTGATCCAGTTCTTGAATAAGAATCCGCCTTAATTCATCTGCCTCCCGTTCGAGGTTTTGGACTATATTAGCATTCTCCTTAGTACTGTTCTCAGCATAAATCCAGAGGGCTTCCAATCCCTCCACTGACTTTAAAGATTGCCGGGAGAGGAGGTCGAAGAACAAGCTTTCGCCGTTCGAAAATGGTTTTTTCCGTTTGAAAATGCCAAATACCATATCATTACTCCTTTTCCATCAAAATATTCTCTTTAAGTA
>Ga0315284_10011977_pt1 | contig 12352 bp, 8 predicted proteins | sample YL17G09_16_MG_FD_203696 | JGI IMG/M metagenome (GOLD analysis project Ga0315284, IMG submission 203696) | Sediment microbial communities from Yellowstone Lake, YNP, Wyoming, USA - YL17G09_16 | ecosystem: Environmental > Aquatic > Freshwater > Lake > Sediment | place: USA: Wyoming | collected...
ACCTTGACGCCGCTGCTGCCGGGGGAATTTCGCAGCGCAGCGTTCATAACCCCTATAGCTTCCGGCTTATTGTCCTCGATGCCGATAAAGACTTCCGTGCAGCCGGTGGCCTTCCTGACAAGCTTGATGCCTGCGATAATCTGGCTTGTCCATTCGAGCATAATGCGATAATCGCAGGTGATATAAGGCTCGCATTCACACCCGTTGATAATCAGTGTTTTCTTGGGCTGCTTTGGGTTTGGTTCTATTTTGACCCTGGTGGGAAAACCCGCGCCTCCCATACCGACAAGACCAGCCTGTCGGACAATATCACAAATCTGCTGCACCGAATATTTGCTTTCATCGAAGTCCGCTGCGAACTTTGCAAAGGCCGGCTGCTTCGGTGGATTGTTCTGCGGGTCTGCATCTATAATCACGGCGAGACTTCTGCCAAGGACCGTGTGCGATTGCAGTGCGATTTCTTTTACTGTGCCGTTTACAGGCGAATGGACAGGCGATGACACGAAGGCATCGACATCGCCGACTTTTTGCCCCGCCTGGACAGCATCGCCTTTTTTTACCAGCGGTTTGCAGGCGGCGCCGGTATGCTGGCTGAGCATTATTGCCAATTGTTTGCCAATAGGCCCCTGTTGTATTTTGCTTTCGCAGGTAAGGCCCTTGCTTTGCGGCGGGTGTGTGCCGCCCGGAAAAGAAAATTTGCCTTTAGTATCGATATTTATATGGTTCATACTATCTCAATCAAAAACTGAAAACTAAAGGCGATTGATTATAACTTAAAGAGCAAAATATTGAAATAAAGAAGCAAAATTTCTTTAATTCTTTGATTATAAAATCGCGAGGCTTCAGGATGTAAGTCCAATAATAAACCCGCCGTTTTGTTTTCACTTGTATTGCTGTTGCCGGTTTCTTTTGTGGCGTAAGCCATCCCTGACGAGGCCGAAATACCTTATAATCAATACAAAAACAAAGGTCGCCAGCGATGCCAGCAGAAAAGCTATCAGTGTTTGCAGCTTTTTGATATGTATGACATTCGGCAGTTTTTTTTCCAGTATCGCCAGCGAGAAGATAAATACTATCAAAGGCAGCAGGAATGCGACTATGGTTTTGTAAACAACCGATGGGCCTCCCATCCTGCCCAACTGCTGAAAGGCCTGCCGGCAGGTGTGTTTTTGATTACATTCCTGGCAAAATTTTTCTTCGTCCATCGTTTTTGCTGCCATAAATTATAGACGACCTTTATGATAAAACATTTATCAGGTTTTTAAAAGTAATTTTCGGGGCAGTACAATTATGTTTTAGAGGACAGGCTTGTTATGGCTGACGCCAGGATTGGCAAAGAGGATTACCAAAAAGCCGTCCTCGAACGCCTGCCCCGGCGTAGTCCCTGAAGGACGAAGTCGGGCCTGCCTAAATAAGTTTATCACTCACCCGCACCGACCCCCATCTCTGCATAGCTCTTCATAGCTTTATGTGGCGAAGGGTGCGAAACAGCTTCTGCCGTTCTTCGTTTTATATTTGAATCTTGACAGATTCCTTTATTTCCCGCAGAATGTCGCAATAATCTTTGTAGGAGATGCTAAACTAATCACAGGGTTGCTTTTCAGAGAACGAATATGACTCCAAAAGGCGAACACCTTTTCCCGGAATTTAATAAGGCACGTTATGGCGAAGACCGTTGCCTGCGTCCACTTTTCCTCCCTAATCTCCTCCAGGAAGACTCTCGCCGCAAAACACTTGAAGGTAAGGAACAAGACCTCGCATACGAAATAATCTGCAAATGGGCAGACCTTGAATCCAGTGGTAAACTCAATGAAATGAAGGAAACCGCTATCGAAGGCGAGTTCTGTAAGGAAATTTTTGGTGATGCCCTTGGATATACCTTTTTCGCCGACAACAAAGAAAATTGGAACTTCCGCCAGAAATTCTCCGTCAACGGAGGTCAGGCAGACGCCGCAATCGGCGTCTTTGGAGCCGGTAAGAAACCAAAAATCCATACCATAATGGAGCTAAAAGGCCCAAAGGTAAATGTCGACAAAGACCGCTTTAACGGCCGCACGCCCGTCCAGCAGTGTTGGGATTATCTAAATGCCCTCCCAGAGTGTCCCTGGGGTATTGTCTGCAATTATGTCAGTTTTCGCCTCTATCACCGTAGCCAGTCGTCTCGCGTCTACGAACTCTTCACGCTTAAGGACCTTCGCAAAAAAGAGAAATTCCTCCAGTTTTACTACCTTCTCGAAAAAGGCGGCCTGATACCGGCACCGTTGTATCCAATACCGAGGGCAGACTTACTTCTCGAAAAATGCACCAACCGCCAGCGTGAAGTTGGTGATGAACTATACGGCCGTTATCACGATGAACGCCTCAAATTAATTACTTATCTTTCTGGCCCAGAACGTAATTTCCCTCTCGATAAGGCCATCCGCGTCGCTCAAAAATTGCTCGATAGAATAATTTTCGTTGCATTCTGTGAAGACCGTGAATTCCTTCCCAGAAAGTCCCTTCACCAGGCCTATGAACGGGTTCCCCCTTTCGCACGGGTCACTAATCCTAAATGGCAAAACTTCCTTGAACTTTTTAAAAGTGTCGATAAGGGCAATGTTAATCTTAATATTCCTCCTTATAATGGCGGCCTGTTCAAAATAGACGAAGAAGTTGACAATCTCAACCTCGACGATGACTGGACTTATTTCTTCAAGACCATCGGTGACTATGACTTCGCCCACACAATCAATGTCGATGTCCTCGGCCATCTTTTTGAAAAATCCATAAAAGACATAGAAAAAATTCGTCTCACCGGCCTCTTCGAGTCAAAAGGCGAAGAAATCCTGCGCCCCAAAATGGCAAAATCTGCCGAAAGGAAAAAAGGCGGTATCTACTACACCCCACCCGACTTTACCAAATTTATCGCTGATAACGCGGTCGGGAAAATCGCCGATGAAAAAATCAGACTTCTCGAAAGAAACTTCGGCATACGACTTGACCAGATAGATAAGACCATTGAAAAAAGCAGGGTTATTGCCTTCGCTCAAAACGCTATTGAAGAGTTACGAGACATAAAAGTCGTTGACCCTGCCTGCGGTTCCGGCGCATTCCTTATCCGTGCCTATGATGTCCTCGAAGAAAAATATGTAGAAATCATCGATATGCTCTCCATTCACGAACCAGACCTTGCCAAAGACCTTCGAGACAAAATCTCCGATTTAATTCTTCACGATAATCTCTTCGGCGTTGACCTCTCCCCTGAAGCAGTGGAAATCGCCCAATTAGCCCTCTGGCTCCGTTCCGCATATAAACGTAAAACCCTTGCAGACCTTTCTAAAAATATTGTCTGCGGCAACTCCCTGATTTCAGACCCCACCGTCGACCCCAACGCAATTGACTGGCAAAAAACTTTCCCGGATGTCTTTTCCCGCCCAAACCTAGGCTTCGATTGTGTCATAGGTAATCCGCCTTGGGAAAGAATCAAACTTCAGGAACGCGAATTCTTCGATACCTCCGCCCCCGATATCGCCTCCGCCACCGATGCCGCAAAACGCAGAGAACTCATCGAAAAGCTAAAAACTGCAAATCCCGACCTGTATCAGAAATATCTCGATGCACAATCAAAGGCCGACAACTCTCTGGCCTATATCCGCAACTGCAACCATTACCCTCTCACCGGCAAAGGCGACATAAATACCTACGCCGTCTTCGCCGAACTTGCCCACTCCATTGTTGCCCCGACAGGACGCGTCGGCCTCCTCGTCCCTACAGGCATCGCAACAGATAAAACCAATGAGGACTTCTTCGCCAAACTTGTCAACTCGCAAACTGTCTCCGGCCTATATGATTTTGAAAACAAAGCCCCTGTATTTCCCGATGTTCATCGTTCATACAAATTCTCAGTTCTTCTCTTTTGTGGCTCTAAAAATAAATCCCGCTCCGCAGATTTCGTATTCTTCGCCCGCGAAATGGACGACCTGAAAGACGACAAACGTCATATTTCTTTGTCCGCCGCCGACTTCAAGCTCCTTAACCCTAATACCCAAACCTGCCCCATCTTCCGTTCAAGACGAGATGCGAATCTCACCAAATATATCTATAAACGCGTCCCCGTCCTTATAAATAAAACCCGCAAACAAGGCGGCAACCCCTGGGGTATAAAGTTCGTTCGTATGTTCGACCACGATGCGGCCGCAGAGTTGTTTGAACAGGGAGAATCACTTGCTAAGACGCACCTAAAGCTTAATGGGAACATTTTCTCATCAGGCAAGCGCAGATATCTCCCCCTTTACGAAGCAAAGATGGTACAGATGTATGACCACCGTGCTGCAACGGTCGTCCGCGATGAGACAAATTGGGCTCGGCAGGGCCAAACGATTGATACAACACTCACTGAGCACCAAAATCCCGAGTTTTCTCCTCTCCCGCGATGGTGGATTTCTGCAGAGAATATCATTCGCGTGATGGAGGGCAAGCAACAGCCAGCTTATCTCGCCTACAAGGATGTGACAAGCGCAACGAACCAGCGCACAATGATTGCGGCATTTGTTCCTTATACTGCAACCCTACATCCCATTCCAGTGATCATTACCGAATACGCTAAATTCCCGCGGCGTGAATGTTGCCTCTTGGCAAACCTTAACAGTTTCGTTTACGATTTTGTTGCGCGACAGAAGGTAGGCGGTCTCCATCTTAGCTTCTTCATTGTCGACCAAATCCCAACATTCCCACCAGATTTCTATGCCCAAAAATGTCCCTGGCACAAAAAGCAAACACTTAAAAAATGGATTTCCGACCGCGTTTTGAAACTCACCTGCACAAGCAGCGATATGGTTCCTCTTGCAAAGGCCGCAGGCTTAAAACCACCAATCCACAAATGGGACCCTGCTGAACGCCTCGACCTTATGGCCGAACTTGATGCTGCCTTCTTTTTGCTTTATGACATCGAGCGTAACGATGTCGAATACATCCTTTCTACCTTCGCCGGCGTCAGAAAAGACCGCGAATCTATCCTCGATGCTTCCAGTACATTCGACCTTATTCTTAAACATTATGACTCCCTGCGCGAAAAACTCAAATGACCCGCTCAAGCCCATCCTCTGGCCGAAACAAAACCGTGCTTGCCCGCCGTCTGTGTGGCGGGTTAATCCGTGTCTAAAAAAACCATGTAAATCAGTGTCCACCTGTGGCTCACTTTTCAACCAAACTCGCAGGGGGTAATAAAAAAAAACCCAAAATCGTAAAAATTTTTTCAAATCCCCTTACTCTTTATCCCATAACAACTTATCTCTTTTTTGCCTGCCCTTCGTAGCCCGCAGGGCGAAGTAGGGTCAACCCAAATACGCATCTCCGCCCAATTATAGGGAGACTCTACATCCCCATATGGGAGCAAAGTGTGCTATGGGAGATTTGTTTTGGTCATTAAAATTTCGGCCATTCGAATTCTTGCCCGCCGCAGGCGGGTGAGTTTCGGATTTCGAGTTTAGGATTTCGATTTTTTTACTGAAATCCGTGGCTCGATTACATTTAAGTCCTTGTTATGACAATACTTAAGCAAAAACACTGGTGTTTTCTGATGCATTTTGACGTATCTCTGATGTATTTTGGAGTGCTTCTGAATCACTTTGGATGCGTTCTGATGACTTCTGATTACGTTCTGATTGCTTCTGATGACAATCTGATAACAGTTAGCACACGCCAAATCCCGCCCATCTTAACAAAAAACCGCCCTGTATCTGCAATTGGCTGCGATACAGAGCGGTTTATTTATTCTGATTTTTTGTTCAATTATTGATTCGTTATCCGCCGCCCGTCCTTTTCTTCTTTATTTCTTCCGTTTTGCTGTAACCACATTCGGAGCATTTATCGGGGAATTGTTTACTGGCAACGCCCGGGAAGTACATTTTTCCGCATTTTTCGCACTTAACGGCCCTGTAAACACTAATCTTACTACATTTTTGGCAAACCAAAGCCGGTGTTCTTGCAGGTGCATTAGGGTCCATGGTTTCCTGGATTTTTTTGAAAAATTCTTTTGTTCCGATTTGATATTCAGCACCACAATCCGGATTACTGCATTTGACCCACGTCTTCTCGCTGTCGCTGATACTGTCGAGGCCTGATTTTTCAGAGCTTCTCATAAGAGTTATAGCGACCGCCAGGACGACGCAGACAACAATAACTCCTATCATAATTGGTTTTTTCTTGCTTTGTTCCATACAAGGACCTCCAAGAATAATTAAACAAAAATATTGTTAGCGAATATAGAGCGGTAGTTTATCAGTTATTATGCTATTTGTCAAACATTTGATTTATTAACCTGCAAAATATTTGTTGGTTCAATATTTGCCATTTGCAGGATTTTGGCCGGTTCTTCCGGCATACCGGTCCTGGCCGAGAGATAAGCGGCTTCGAGAACAGCCATATTCTTGAGATTTTCCGCTCCACCGCTGGAAAGCCTGTTTTTATCGGGCAATAATATGCTTATGGCAAAATTTTTCAGGCATTCGGCTGTGCAGCTTTGCAAATTGCCTCTATAAGTCTGTTCTTCTATAATTTTTCCGAGACGGTCGCTGACAATAAATGAGCCGTAGCTTACCGTCAGGATTTTGTCTTTGCTGTATATTTTCAAAACTTCTTCTCCCGGGCCGACTGTTTTATTTGCTATCAGGCTGCCAAAAAGAGTATCTGTAAACTTCATTGTTACCACAGCCGTGCCTTCTGTTAAATAAAGTCTTTGCTGTCTGTCTGTTGCCTGATTGGTATTTAATGAATAAACCTGCTGCGGGGTGGTGAAGTTCCACATTATCTGGTCTATTATCTGGTAGCAGTTGTGCAGGAGGACACCGCCGCCGGCCAATTTCGGGTCGGTTTGCCAGGCGGGGTGTGATTGGTCTCCGACATTGCAAACAGCGGTTATAAGAAAAGGCTGCTCTGCCTGGTTTTCCTGTAAAAACTGCCGGAATGCGAGAAAGCTTTGGGCGAATCGAGCCGGATTGGCAACAGCGAATTTTATATTTTCTGCTTCGGCAAGACGAACAAATTCAACAGCTTCTTCAAAATTCCTTGCCGGCGGAGCAATCTTCAGAATGTTGAACTTTTTTTTGATTGCCGTTCGTATGTATTCGTTGCAGCCGTATGTTGGAGCGGCGACCAGCAGGCAATCGAATTGATTTGCCGCCAGAAACTGGCGGTAATCGTCATAGCCGGCACAATTGTATTGCTTTGCGATTTTTTCAACGGTCTCGGTGTCCTTGTCTGCAACAGCCTGAACCTGAAAATAATCAATACCGGATGCTGCTTCGAGCAAATCTTTGCCTGCCTCGTTAAGACCAAGCACCGCGGTTTTTAGTTTGGATTCGACAGGCTCACCACAAGTTTGATTTTCCGGAAACATTTTTTTGAGAATTTATTATCCTATACTTTAACTGATTAGTGATTGTTCTTTGTCGGTATGATGAAGTGCTCGGGAACGGGGAATTGCGAACATAGAAGCAAAACTTCTTTTCCCACTTCCTCAATTACCGATTCATTGTCAATATTTTCAACAATTTTGTTTATAAATGCTGCAATTTGGACGGCCTGTTCTTCTTTCATACCTCTTGTGGTGATGGCAGGGGTGCCTATCCGCAGTCCGCTTGGGTTAAAGGGCGGGGCAGGGTCGTTAGGTATGGTGTTATAGTTGGTAACGATTCTGGCCCTGTCCAGTGCCTTTGCGAGTTTTTTGCCGGGTATGTTTTTATTTCTCAGGTCGATTAAGATTAAATGATTATCAGTTCCGCCAGAGACGAGATTGAAGCCGTATTCGAGCAGCTTATTGGCCAAGGTTTTTGAATTTTTGACTACCTGTTTTGCATAAGCGATGAACTCCGGCGTGTCGGCCTCGGCAAGAGCGACGGCTATGGCGGTTATAGTCTGCATATGCGGGCCGCCCTGAAGGCCGGGGAAGACGGAGCGGTCGACTTTTTGGGCCAGCTCGGTTTTGCACAACAGCATCCCGCCGCGAGGCCCCCGCAGTGTTTTATGTGTTGTGGTTGAGACGATGTCGGCGTACGGGACGGGGCTTTTGTGTATCCCTGCCACGACCAGGCCGGCTATGTGGGCTATATCGCTGATATGATATGCGCCAACATCGTGGGCTATGCGTCCAAAGATTTCAAAGTCAATCTCTCTTGGATACGCTGTCGCACCGGAGATGATTAGTTTTGGCTTGTGTTTTTTTGCAAGCTCTTCAATCTGGTTGAAATCGAATCTGCCGGTTTCAGGATTTACCGTATACTGGACGGATTTGAATATTTTTCCTGTGACGCTAACGTTCCAGCCGTGCGTGAGGTGTCCGCCGTGAGGAAGCGCCAGTCCCATAATAGTCTCGCCCGGTTCGGCCAGTGCGAGATAAGCGGCTAGGTTCGCCACCGAGCCGGAGTAAGGCTGAACATTTGCGTGCTGTGCTTTGAATAATTTTTTTGCCCGCTCCCTCGCAACCGTTTCAATAAGGTCAGTTACCTGCTGGCCCTCATAGTATCGTTTGCCGGGATAGCCTTCGGAATACCTGTTGGTAAGGCAGCTTCCTGTAGCGGTCATAACGGCTGCGGAGACGTAATTTTCGGAGGGGATAAGGCGAAGAGAGCCGCTCTGGCGGGCCTTTTCCTGCCTTATAAGTTCGCAGATTTGCGGGTCATATTGTTCGAGGGCTGTCATCATTTTTCGGTCTCACAAAAATATCAGACTTATTCCTGCCGGCTATTTTTGCCGAAGGGAGCAACCTTGCCGAAGGGTCGGCATCCCGACACTTCGGGATACGGTTTGCATTTTATAGGATAGGCTGGGTTTATACAAGTATTTATTCATTGACAAATTTTTGCTGAAGATTACGATAAACTAAATCATAAACGCTTCAGAAATGGTGATTTGACTGGTAGTTATGCACGAAGAAGACATAGAAAAGGCAGACGAGCAAAGAGTGGACAGGGCCTGGCGTTTTTTTGACCGGGCCAGGGAAGTTGCAAAAACAAACAACTTCGATTACGCCATCGATTTGTATATGGAAGGCCTGCGGCAGGCGCCGGATGAGATGCTGGAGGGACATGCGAAACTGCGTGAAATGGCCCTGGTTCGGCAGGTAAGGGGCGGCAAGAAGCCCTCGATGATGGACAAAATAAAGTTTATGCGGGGCAAGGCGCCGCTGGAGCGAATGCTTAATGCCGAACGTCTTTTCGCAAAAGACCCTGATAATTTGCAGTATGCCGAGGCGATATTAACTGCTGCGCTGGCCGGCGATTACAAAAAGACGGCCCAATGGATTGCGGATTTATTGTTTCAGGCAAACACCGCTTCTGAGAAGCCGTCTTTGCAGATGTATGTTTTGTTGAAAGATTCCTACGAGGCCATCGGGCAATTGGACAGGGCGGTTGTTGCATCTCAGTTTGCCGTTAACCTTAGGCCAAAGGACAAGGCCCTGCAGGATGAGCATCAAAGGCTATCTGCGGAACTGACTGTTGCCAGGGGCAGGTATGACCAGGAAGGTGATTTCAGAAAAGCAGTTAAGGACCGCGAGAGCCAGGAAAAGTTTCAGTCTCAGGAAAGTATTGTTAAGACGGAGGTTTACACTGTATCAGCAGTTGAGGATGCCCGAAAGGCGCTGGCGGAAGCCCCGAATGTTCCGAGAAACGTATTCAGGCTGGCTGACGCCTTGTCGGATATGGAAAATGAAAAGGCTGAAGATGAGGCAATAATGCTTTTGGAAGATGCATATAAGGCCGGAAGCGATTTTAGTTTTAAGCAGCGTGCCGACCAGATAAAGATGAAACAGCTCAGGCGCCGGATAAGGGAGGCACAGGTTGTTCTTGAGGTCAGGCCGGATGATGCGGAGGCCAAAGCAAAGCTTACAGAATTGTCGGCGCAGATAAGCGGTTTTGAGCTTGAACATTATCGTCTTTGTGTGCAAAACTATCCGACTGATTTGCAGGTCAAGTATGAATATGGACTTCGGTTGATTGCGAATAAAAGATATGACGAGGCGATACCGTTGTTTCAGGAGGCACAAAGAGACCCCAGAAACAAGATTTCTGCGATGGATAAAGTGGGATTGTGTTTTTTCCTGAAGGGCTGGTTTACGGATGCAATTGATATTTTCACTCAGGCGATAGAGTCTTATGAATTAAAAGATGATGAAGTTGCGAAGGAATTACGGTATAATCTTGCCAGAGTTTATGAAGAGCAGGGCGAGTCGGGCAAGGCGCTGGAGATTTATCGTAAAATCGCCCAGCTTGATTTTGCATACAAGGATGTCGGAAAGCGAGTGGATAAATTGAGAAGTAAACTGCCGCCATCGCGGTAGAATGTTGGTTTTTAGTGTCTACAGATAAAATGACAGTAGCTTTTTAGGAGAAAACAGTGGCACATTCGTTATCGGCTAAAAAGAGAGCAAGACAAAGTGAAAAAAGAAGGGCAATAAACCGTGCCCGCAAGAGTCAGATAAAGACGCAAATCAAACGTTTCGAAGCCGCGCTGAGCAGCGGTGATTTAGAGACGGCCGGTGAACAGTATCGGCTCGTTGCCCAAAAGCTGGACAAGGTTGCCGGCACCAGCACTATGCACAAAAGGACCGCTGCCAGGAAGAAATCCCGTCTTGCCAAAAGGCTTAACAGCTTTAAGGCAAAGAAGGGGACAGTGACCCCAGAGTAGTTGGATATAATACTGATTGATAATCTTCAAACGAAATATAATTAGATTAGTCAGGCACCCCGATTATAAGCCCCTTAAATTGTCACATCTGGCAAAGGCATTGGGCGTGAGCAACGAGGATTATCCGCTTTTTAAGCTGGCCTTTGAGGAGCTTTGCCGGGAAGGGCAGGTAGTGATAGGTGCGGGGAATCTGATTTCCCTGCCCGCGATGTCCGGCAAGGTCGTAGGCACCTTCAGGGCAAACCCGAGGGGATTTGGTTTTGTGATTCCGCTTGAGCCTAATTCTCACGGTGATTTGTTCATACCGCCAAGCGCCACAGGCGATGCAGTGTCCGGCGATATTGTCGCAGCGAGGGTTGTAAGAAAGGGCAGGCAGCCGGGACAGATGCATTTCACCGGTGAGATAGTTGAAATCCTGCAGCGGGCAAACAACAAATTTGTCGGGACTTTATTGAAGCAGGGCGGCGGATGGGTCGTTCAGCCGGATGGAAAGGGGTTTTTCGACCTGATTAGCGTCGGGGATGTCAGCGCAAAGGATGCGAATCATAAAGACAAGGTTGTGGTTGAGGTGTTTTCCTGGCCGAGAGGAGACCGTCCGGCCCAGGGTGTGATTATCAAGGTGCTTGGCAGGGCGGGACAGTATGAGAGCGAGATAGAATCTGTAGTTCACCAATACCATTTGCCCAGCGAATTCAGCGACCGTTGCATAAATCAGGCTTGGCATACGAGTAATGAATTTGACCCTGACAGGCTTAACAACAGGCAGGATATAACAAATAAGGTAATCGTTACGATTGACCCGCCTGATGCAAAAGATTTTGACGATGCGATAAGTCTTGAAAAAGACTATCAGGGCAACTGGGTGCTGGGTGTTCATATTGCCGATGTGAGTAATTTTGTACCGGCAGGCTCTGAGCTGGATACCGAGGCAAAGAATCGCGGAAACAGTGTCTACCTGCCCGGCAGGACGATTCCTATGCTGCCGGAGATGCTGAGCAACGGGATTTGCAGTCTCCAGCCGGGACAGGCGCGGTTTGTTAAAAGCGCATATCTGACATACGACCATCAGGGGAAGGTTCTGCACAGCGGTTTTGCCAACAGCGTTATGGTTTCAACCCGGCGGCTGACTTATCAGCAGGTCGACAGGATTTTGAAAGGCCATACCAAGGACATCGAGCCGCAGGTCATCGAATTGCTCAAAGATATGGAGACACTAAGCCGCTCGATTGAAAAACGGCGAACGAAAAGCGGAATGATACACCTGGATTTGCCGGAGACAGAACTGATAATGGATAAATCGGGACGGGTCGTGGATGCTCAGCCTGCGGACAACAGTTACCCGCATACCATAATTGAGATGTTTATGGTCGAGGCCAACGAGGCGGTTGCCGGTCTCCTTGACAGGCTCGATGTACCCTTTATGCGGCGGATTCATCCCGAACCCGACAGCCTGAGTATGAAGAACCTTTCGCAGATTGTCAGGGCGTTCGGGTGCACTTTGCCGAGAACGCCGGACCGTGCTGCGATACAGAATTTGCTGGCAGCGGTTAAGGATTCGGATGGTTCTGTTGCCATAAACCTGATAGTTTTGCGAAGCTTTGAAAAGGCCCAGTATTCACCGCTGAATATCGGGCATTTCGCACTGGCATCGAGGCACTACTGTCATTTTACCAGCCCGATTCGTCGATAC
>Ga0315284_10011978_pt1 | contig 12351 bp, 8 predicted proteins | sample YL17G09_16_MG_FD_203696 | JGI IMG/M metagenome (GOLD analysis project Ga0315284, IMG submission 203696) | Sediment microbial communities from Yellowstone Lake, YNP, Wyoming, USA - YL17G09_16 | ecosystem: Environmental > Aquatic > Freshwater > Lake > Sediment | place: USA: Wyoming | collected...
TTTTTGCCATCACCAAGTATAGAACATGTCATAAAGGATTTGAACCCTTACCCAATAGGTTGGAGCTATTGATGCTACGCTGTTACACTAATGACATGAATTCTTTTCATTTAGTATTGAGGCTTTCCTCTACAGAGCCCCCATTAAAGGGAATTTGTGGCTCGCTCCATTTGAAAAGAAATAGCGGGTAAACGAATCGCGCGCTTTCCTTAGGCTTATGAGGCCCACGAGGTACTTGTCCTCCAACCCGCTATAAAATCAACCATGTTGGATTCGAACCAACAATCTCCGACGCCCAAGGTCGGCGGATTAACCAGGTTTTCCTAATGGCTGAGGATTAAAACAATTGAAAAGTCCAGAAAATGGAGATAGTGGCATTGAAGCCACGTCCAGAAAAATGTCTAAAATCTTGTTTACGTTAACTATTCACTTAAAATTCAGTACAGAAAAATGAATATTACCAAGTGACCAGGAATTCATTTTCTTGAGTCTTTTTATTTTTATCATCAAATACCCGAAGACTCACTCTTTTGGATATTTTGGGACTAGATTGCTGTTATTTAACACTCCACATCTGAGCGCAAACCCTCAGAGCTTCATGGCTCTTACTACTGTTTAGGCAGCAAGGGCATAAGGTGCATCGTCTGCATTTATTTATTTTCAGGTGTTTACGCCGGTTCCTGACTACCTCCTAACGCTAGATTTCTTCTTTTTCCCTGTCGAAACCTTTTATCCCCGTATTAAATTTGAACATTGTGCCGTATAAGCAATTTTTGGGTTGGTTACACCCTCCAGGGTATTCTCCCCAGGGTGGATAGATCCTATTTCTCTATCTACGGCACCATTTATTGGTTTTCCTATTAAGTTTTCAGGGGAACTAGGTATCTCGCAAGTAGATACCCTTAATTGTATATTTATTCAGAAGAGTGAGAAAAGGATAGAACTTTCTTCATATTTGAATATATGTTGTCTGGACTATTTTCTGACAATCCAGACATTCCACCGTCGTTCAGTTCTATTACTGTCCAATCCCCATCTTCTTTCCTGGCTATGTCTACTACCACAAAACGAGCATTTGAACCGATTCTCTTCAGAACCTTTCTCATGAACTCCTGAGGTACTATAGCAGGGTCTGGAATGGTTGTCAAGTCATCCAGGTGTGAAGACCAGTAGAAGCCTCCTGAGAGCACTTGTCCGTCCAGTATGAAGAATCTGTACTCTTCTGATATCTGGAGGCCATTAAGGCCATCTGCAAGCTTCCTAAGAGGTACATACTCCCGGATGTAGATGTCCTGCTGACCTATCAAAGAATCCTGAGAAAGTCTTCCATGAACCTCTATGGCCTGTCTTTTATCCTTGGCATACATGTGAGTGGACCAATTGTATTTCTTTGAATTGGTTTGACCCTTAAGTACGAAAGGGCCATTTTCTGGCAGATATCTAAGTTCAAAGTATGTTTTTGGGGTAATGTCCTCAAAATCTTGATACCATTCCTTAAGATCAGCTATCCAAATATGTTGGGCGTGGGAATTGATAAGACAAGAACCATTTATTTCTAAATCCTCCTCAAGCTCTTTATAAAAGGGCAGACAGCTATATCTCCCTATTACAAGAGAATTGGGTGGAATCTTGGTTCTGTTTTCATAGACAGGAAAGAACTTTTTAGCAGAGAGAACCTCAGATTCCTCCGTTAGGGAGGCTCTAAACAAAATAACAGGAGTTTTCATTTCTTTATTTTTCTCCATTCCTGATGTGGCATTCCCATTAGTACGTCATAGGTACACCATCCAACTAGTTGTGATTTAGTTAGGGTATCATAGATGTTGCCATTTTCTTCAATGTCTTTCTTATATCTTTCATAGAACATTTCCTGCATATAAAGATGGCTGGCTTCATTTGTCCCCAACTCTCTTTTATATATATTTTTATTTTCGTTCCAGGAATAAGATGTGTGAGTTCCTACATGAAGACGAAATTCATTATGCCAATAAAGCATACTTTCCAACTGTTTTGGCGTCAATAGATACAGTTTGAAGGTTCTATAAATTTTTCGTCTTAATTTTCTGCTATTATACTCTTTGAGAAGATCGAAATAATGTTTTTCTCCCTTGTATTCAACAACCCCCGACAAAGGACCATCATAGTATCCAGAATGCCATAGTGGGATAATCCCTTCGGTAATAAGTGGTATTTTCATATTTTCTTTTGATGTCTACTGGCCGGATTTATCACTTTCATAACACCATGAGTATGGTCATCTATCGTATAATAGGCTTTTTTAATGCCGTAGTTATAAAGAACGTGTTGACAAATTTCACAACATTTCGCCATTCCAAAAAGAGAATATTTTTTAAAATCCTTGTGTTTGCGAATGGTATAGATTTTTGAACCTCTCAGATCAATCTTGGATCTAACCTGAAGTACACAATCCATCTCCGCATGAGTGCTCGTGCGCCAGTCTCGTTGTCCTCTGGCTAGGTCTGTAAAATGTTCAACAAAAGAATTAGTGTTTCTTTTATTATAACCAACGGAAACAACAGAACCTCCCCTGACAATAACGGAACAGAGATGATAATCCTGGTCCTCATAATCGTGAGCCTGGGCATATTGTAGAGCTATCCTAAAAAACTTGTTCACCTTGTGAACCTAGCACCCCTTCGGGCGACTTACAAGGTCACAATAAGGAGTTGTTTGTTTTATGGCCTTAGAAGCCAATCAAAAGAGCGATGAAAGTCGGCATTTTCATCCTTATTTGTGATTTTTTCTGTAGTTGTCCATCCAGATCGGGAAGGCATATCATTTCCAGATATTCCCCACCCACCCTGAGATGTTTGATGTTTTCTTTGTAGTTCGGCCAAAGTTGAGGATGTTCTTGACATACCAGCTAACATAGCCCAAGCATAGTTTTCTTCCTTGGGGGTGTTATTCCAAACATATTCCATGAAATTAACACCAATGGCCAAGGATATAACTAAATCATCATGACAGTTCTTTTGGGCTTGAGGTTTATCATTGGTGACGACAAAGGTTCTAAATTCGCTTACGAGACGTTCCGACTTACATTTAATTCTATTATTTCTAAGGGTTGCCTCTAGTTTAGAGAGCATTATTGGTCTTGTTTTAACCGAGGTCGTGAAACCTGGGATTAATTCTCCTATCTCCATTTGAGTAAACACTTTAAACAAATCATTGGTGAAAAGTTTCTCATAATAAAGGTGTTTGTATTTAAGTTCTTTTAGTTTATAGGAAGTTGTAAGACCGGAAGCGTTCATTTCATGGACAATAAAGGCTTCATTGTATTTTAGGGCTACCTCTATCATAAACTCGGCAAATCTATCAGGTTGCATCCTTCCTCTATACTCGGCAACAATCTCCTCTTGGGTGGCATCGATAACATGAAATGCTGAAAAGTCATCAGCGTCTCCTCTGGCAACATCTGCGGATAAAATATATTTGTGCCCTTCAACGGCATATTTCCAGACAACCATATCAAGATTTGGGCCAAATCTGGCCAAGGGACTTTCTATTCTTCCGGCAATTTTATTGAGAGTATCAGAATCCAGAAAGGAGTGACCACTGGCCTCAAAGGACGCCAGAAGCTCCTGTGCGATGGCTCTTGGGCTTCCCTGGAGGGAGGCACACTGTTCGTCAAACCATTTCTGATCATGTTCTGGATGAACATGATAGGGCAGGAATAGACCATAAAATCCATTGGAACCTTCCACTCCCTCTTTATTGTCTGTGGCTTTCTGCCAAATATTATAGAACTGATTACCAACACCATTTGGAGAGGAGATCAATATAACATCACCGCCAGTGTTACTTCCAAGAATACAATTTTGTAAGAATGTATGTGTTTTTGGTACTGTAAAATCATAAGTTTTATTAAATGATTTTTTTATAGAAACTATTTCATCCCAAGTGAAATTCCCTGTGTTTTCTAAGAAAACTTGTTCTTGTGTTTCAGTAAGGTTGTATCCCGTAGATTTTGCTACAGAAATAAAATCATTCATTAATTGTTGTGTAATTTTTCTATCACTTCTGGCATCTAAAGCCTTATCAAGTCTAACACCTTGTGATCTATACCAATTTGATGTTTTTTTAGTTCCTGTGATTATTTCCTGAAACCATTGTATTAAACATTTTTTTGGAGAGGTGTAATGTTTAAAAGAGTCTTGTTCTGTTGTTTTAGAGATTGCAAGTCCACAAGCTTGTTTTCTGGCAATTCTAAAGCCTATATCTGTTATAAATTTTAATGTTTGACTAAGTGGAATAGTTAATTGCCATGAATTTCTAACAGATTGTATAGTCTTGTCTTGGGGCAACATATAAACCCCAATTTGACTTTGATCTGCAATAATATCTATTATGTTTGTGACAAACCCAAGATTAGCAAGTAGTTGTTGTGTCTGTCTTATTAAAACATGACTTGTGGAATTTAAACAAATTCCTCTTGTGCTGGCACATCCATCCCCATCAAATAGTCCAGATAAATAATTTGTTACTATCTCTCTAGTTCCTTTGAGAACGCTATTTGGGACTTCTTTTTGAAAACAACGATGATTTGGATTAATCCCATAATCAATGAACTTTTTTACAGATTCCACAGAATTACAAGAAATCCTAGTTTCTCTCTTGGTAATGACAAAAGGTTTTGTATCCTTGGAATTTAAGAAAACGTTTCTAAAATCAGGATCAGAATTCTCAACATTAATGCTATAATGTTTTATTCCATTTTTTGTTTTTGTCTTATTTACCCAACCTTCTGCGGTGAAACCTCCTAACATATAGGCCATATCTGGAGACATTTCTTGTTTTCCAAATTTATTCATGCCTATTTGAATACGCAAAGACTCCCCAAGATGTAAATCCTGAGCTTGAATCATTTTACCAACACCTTCTTTTTGTAAAACATACAAAGGATGAATTGGTGTTGTTTCTACTTGAAATCCTCTTTTGGTGGTTATTATGTATGTCTCATTTTCTGGCGAAACGTATCCATGGGATATTGGCTCCATTCCATCTTTACCAAAGATTGGAATGTTCATCTCAAAATAATCACCAACCTGCCTACCAGAGTGTAGATCTTCTATTTTTTGAAATCCTTCTTCTGTTAAAACGAGAGTATCCCCCGAGACACACGAAAGTGTCGGGCTCAAGCCCATCCAAACCTGATCAAATTCATCAATGTGCGCCGCCTCGTCTACAATCAAGAGAGAGATAGCCTCACCTCTGGCAGCGTTCGTCGTGCAGGGAAGAGCCTTTATTATAGACTTATTGGAAAACTTCATTTCTTTCACGGAAAGAGTAAGAAGTTCTGGCATTACTAACCATTCAGGCAGGGATTCAAACATTCCCTTTACTTTTTCGAGGAAAAGCTTTGCAGTATCAAGTCTAGTGGCCAAAATAATAATATTTTTATTTCTACGGAATAAGGCAAGCCACAAAGAATAAGCTGCCGAGACCGTAGACAAGCCTAACTGTCTGGATTTATTACAAATTATTCTTTTGTGATTAAGGAAATCCCTAACACAATCTTCTTGAAACGGATATGTTTCAAAGGCAATTGGACCTTTTGTCGGATGAGAAATCTTTACATAGGTTTTGATGAAATAAATGGGATCAATTCCACATTTCTTTATTTCAGCAATTTGATCAGCTTTTCTCTCTAGTTTTTTAGATTTGGCCATTCAGGCACTCTTTTAAATTACTTTTGCCGTAAGCATCAATCTAAAAATGGCCGTTCTTTTAATTCCAGTTTTATAATTTAAGAATTCTAGACCATCTGAGATAGTTGCTTGGTTTATCTCAAATTTAACAGTTTTGTCTGATACGGCAGAATCATCCTTGACAATTTCCTTGTATTCTACCGAAGCCTTTTTAAAGGTATCTGTTATTTTCTCCACGCCTTCTTCTATCCATCTCTTCCTTAACTCCCTCCACAAATCTTCCGAAGGGTAGGATACAATGATGATAAATGAGGCTGTTACCATTTCATCGTCTACCAATCGTACCGTTACAGTCTCGGTAGATGACTTTTGAGATGATATAGCACCATAGGTTTTATTAAAAACCCTAGATAAAGCCAAGTATTTTTTATAGTTTTTTACGGTCATTCTACAGGTTAAATAGTTAGTAGCACTCGTTTATCTTAGCGTAACAAGATTAGAACTAATAGCCTTCCTGTAGGCCAAATAATCTTGCCAGCCCTCAGTATCAACCCCAGGTCGCCATCCATCCTCCCATTTTCCATATTTTGTTCTAGACCAGCGCATATCACAATTAGAACAACACCCTTTATCACGGAAGGCCAGAGAATCCTCCATAGTTCTCATTGGAAAAGAACAAATAAAACAAAAAATGGGAACGATAGAGTTGGTTTCCGATGGAAATACCAACAAAATCTTCCCATTTTCTAGTATCGTGGTTTTAGAAGTCATCCATAAAGTCTATGGATAAAATATGATTTTGACTACCACCCAATGTCAGTATGATAGTGTGACCAAAGATATTGAGGGGTATTAGTGTCGTCTTCTTCTGACAGATGATCAGAAGAAATAATGTCGCTATCAGATAGCGTTTTTTTAGGAGAAGGCTCTACTTTATCCGGATATAAATCCGATGAATAATACTCGCATTTCTTGTTGGAACACTCCACAGAACCAAGAAGAGAAATATATGCTGGAGATTTACATTTAATGCAAATGTTGCCCGCCATTATATCAACCAATTTGGCTTATCTTTGCTTTAAGCAAATCAATGTCTAAAGCCAATTTCATATCATTTTTGTTTGTAAAACAATTTCTCCAAATATCTGCCAAATTATCCCTTTCTGGGCGTTGAAGATGCCCACAAAGATTGTTGTAAATCCTTGCGGCAGTCGTCCAATTATAATCAGAAAATCCATAATTTATGGTCGAAGAAAAGAAATCCAGTTGTCCTAAAACAAACTGTAGTTCTTGTGGTTTACGTCTAAAGGAAATGTTGGGTTTTTTATCTAAGACTCTTTTTGCCATACTCTTCTTCTTTCTATAGATTCATACTACGATGGTAACCATCAACTTTATACCTGTACAAAAGAGGTAGAACCATCACTGTTAATTTCAATTATTTTGTCGGCTATCTCCTTTATAGGAATTATGTGAGTAATGATCAAGATTACTCTGAAGTAGTTCTTTAAAAGAGACATTAATTGCAAACATTGATGTAGAGAAGTGTCGTCCAAAGACCCAAACCCCTCATCCAAAATAAAGATATCTGACTTTGGAAGACTTGTTAGGTTGGTTAGGGCCACACGCAAAGCCATAGAAGTTATCATTTTTTCCATACCAGAGGCTGTCTCGATTACTCTCTTGCCTTCTTTGTCTTCTATAAAAACGTCCATAACATTGGAGGTTGTGTCAGTTTCAAGGGTTATTTTAAAATCAATAGCACTTGTTAGGATTTTATCCAACTCGGCATTAATGGAAGGTAGTTGTCCCTTTAGAATCATAGCCGGAATACCATTTTTGCTGAATGCCTTATAAATGGACTCGTAGATTTGTAGATCGTGCAGTATCCCTAAACACTCTTCTTTTTCAAGAATAGTCTGTTCTAGTTTTTGTTTATTAGAACCAAGATGCAAGAAAGTGTCATTCCTTAGAGACTCAACTTGCTCCAATTCATCCTTGATAACGACATATAATCTCTTTTTATCCTGGATTTCTTGTTCGGCATCCTCGTCTAGGCTCAATCTGATCTTTTCTAGATTTTCCTTTATGTGTTCTCTTTCAGAAACCAATCTTATTACGTCTATATTTTTCTGACGATTTTTCAATTCCCTAAGGGATTCCTCTAGTTTTGTCTTTTGTGAGGTGAGGGTTCTGTGTTCCTTCAGTTTCTCGGAAATCTTCTCTGCTACAATAGAGTCGGTCTTCTTTTTACCCTGTTCATATTCCAGTTTAAGGTTATTAACAAGGTTCCTTTGAAACTCAACCAACTTCTTATTCTCGTGAGAATCCTTTATAAAGTGACACTCTGGAAAAGTTTCTCCACATGGAACAAGCTCTAGCTTTCTAATAGACTTTTCTTGATGTTCTAAGGTTGTGGATTCTACCTTAAAGGAAGAGGCCAAGATAGACAACTCCTCCTTGAGAACCTGAAGGTTTTCCTGAAGAGCCTCCAAGTCCTCAACCCTGATCTCCCGAAGAGATACATCCGTCTTAAGAAGCTCGATATTTTTATCCTTAATGGAATTTGAAAGTTCCACAAATAACTTATTTGCGTTTTCTACTTGTTTTTCCTTGGTTGCCAGTTCTTCCTCAAGTTGAAGGATTGAGACCATATCTACATCTTTTTCTTTTTGAAAAATCCATAGTTTTAGTTCATCAAATTCTATTCTCTTTTCTGTAACCCTGGATTCAAGAACAACCTTGCTGGCCTCCAGAAGAGAAATTTCCTGTTTTATATCCGAGATAACCTTCTCCCATTGAGTATCAGAATACTTCTTGGTTTTGGTATTCAATTCACCACAATCTTCCTTGGCATATCCACAAAGTTTCATGAAAATGTCCAGGTCCAGGAATCTTGATAGAATCGCCTTCCTCTCAGTGGCTCCCTCAGAGATAAATCTATTCATGTCCCCTTGAGAAGCCAGGGAGGTCAACAGGAAGTCCTCAGCGGTGCCTATGAGACGACGAAGCTCCTTGTCTGTCTCGTCCCTTGAAATGCCCGTCCTGGCCATTGTGGAGCCATCTGGATTAACCTGGGTCAATACCAAGGAGGTAGAGGTCTTCTCCTTGTCTATTTCTTTTTTACCCTTAAGTTTTGCTTCATCCTTAGTGGAGGTTCTTTCAAGAACATAATCGGAACCACCAATATTAATATGAGCCCTTGCCCTACAGGCTTTCTTGCTTGTGTTTATAACATGGGCAGTTTTAACAGGACCTCGATCTGTAGCATTAAAAAGAGCATACATTATTGTACCAATGATCGAACTTTTACCAGTTTTATTGGGACCTAGGATACCTACAACTCCCTGTAACTTAGAGAAATCTATCGAGTTTCCTTCTCCAAATCTAAACATGTTGTCAAAATCAATGGATTTTAAGGACCAAGAAACATCCCTGGTAGCTATAATATCAACCTCTGAGGCATTTAGTTTTGCTAAATAATCAATAATATATTTCTCGGCTATCTTCCTTTGCTCTGGAGTCAATGGATGTGACAATAGATTGCCATTAACATATTCGTTGTATAGCTGAACCAATACCTCTGGACTATTTCTAAGTGAGGTTTTTTGAACCTTCATGGTTCCGGCTTGAATACTGTCCATGTTGTTGGACACGTCAATCTTCCATACGAGTTCCTCCCCGCTCTTCTGAACCTTGAGAAACTCCTCAAGTTGACGTTTGTCAAGTTCAGATACAGTCTGAAGACTAGTGGCTCTGAATCTTGTGCCTTCCAAGAATTGCCCGCCAGTTTGTTTTATAAGACCATCTATGGTGGTTTGAAAATCACCAAGCCATGGAAAAGTAATAAATGGCTGGAAATTTGTTAATTCTCTGAAGTTAACCTCCCAATCATTTTTTCCGGCAATATCCCAAAGAAGATATCCCTTGGTTGTAGATTCTCCGAAGTTCTGCTGAATAAGAGATCCCGGATATCCAATCCAGGGCTTGTCCTTACCATCTACGGCTTGTCTTTCTGACATAAATTGTGATTTATGAATGTCGCCCATCATCACATAATCGTGTTCCTGGAAAAAAGAGATATTTTGTTCTCCCCCAGTCATATTATATCCCTGATCCGTTTGACATCCAGTTATAACACCATGAAATAATCCGATGTTGACTTTTTCGGAATCAAGTTGGGGTTTCTCCCAATTGTCCTTATCAAAACAGGAATAAACACACCAATTAATGTCAGGAAATAATGGATCGACAAGATTGCCCGAGTCCTTAAAAAGGATTATATTTGGATAATCATTCAGGGCTTTAATAATTGGCGTAACAACATCTTGTCTGGAATTGTTGGCAACATTACCATCATGTTGACCAAGAATATTTCTCGTTGGTGCTATGGCACACAGTTCTTGGAACATCCATACCATTTTTTCCACAACCTCTGGGGTTATACCTTGGGTCTTAGTATGGAAGATATCCCCAGTACACAGAATAATGTCCGGCTTCTCTATCCTTAGATTATCCAACAGTTTATTAAAAGAACGAGTATATTCCTCATGACGAGAAGTTCCACGCCAATGAATATCTGAAATTTGCGCTATTCTTGTTTTTTTCATTGTTCTCCGAATAATAATCTTATTTTTTGAAGGAGATAAGATTCCCTTGTGAACAGAGTTCCTTTAGATTCTAACTCCTGGAACTCCTTCTTTGTCATGTTTCCAACGTCTCCCTTTTCTTTTGAAACGGACAGTATTCTAACTGTTACTCCATATTCAACCAAAAGCTTAGAGATATTTAGAGTTTTTTCCTTAGCGTCCTCATCTAAGGCCATTATAACTGGTGTCTCATTTTCCACTATTTTTCTAAACAAAAGATAATCTGGCCCAAAGCTGGATCCGAGAAGACAGGTGGCGTTCTCATTGCACTTTAGTAAATCAAAAGGTCCTTCCACAAGGGTGATAGGTTTAGTCCAGTCTAAATTTATCTCATTGAAGATCACAGACTCCCTAGGCGTAGATGGATTCATGTATTTAGGAAAGGCTTTCCTATCATAAGACCTAGCAGTCCAGTAATTTATATTACCATCACAATCAAAAGACGGAATAATTATTCTTCCAAATAGATCACTATTTGTGGCAATGCCAAACTTCCAATACCAATAGTCTTTTTCAGCAAAGGTTCCCCTTCCACGTAAATATTTTTTTGCTTTCCAGGCTTCTTTGTCTGTACTGTTATAAAGAAAGTCAAACCCGGTCGGCATCATAAGAGGAAGGTTTTTTTCTTCTATGTCCTCTGGTTCTATCTCGGTTAGTTGTTCTCCCTGAAGGAAACAACTGATGTATTCAGTTAGATGACAGGGGTGCCATCTTTTAATCCATGGCAAGAGATTTCTTGCCTTTGTGTTGCATGCCCAACAGTGGGAGATGAGAGAGTCGGTCCTAATAACCAACTTCTTCTTCGAATATCCAACCCCTTTCCTATCAAGACAAACAGGACAAAGTACAGAGATGTTTAGTCCACCGTTAGTAAACTTTCCTTCTCCGAAAACTTTTTCAATAAATGTTATTGCTTGTCCGTGAGTATAAAGCAAGTTATTTCACTGGGATTGTAGGAGGTTGAGTGTTCAATAACATGCCACCTCTTACAGCCACGTAAGAATCTGCCATGTCACCATTACAGGTATCATAGACCATGTTTCCTATGTTCTTTCCAGACTTTGCCAGGTGTTGTATCCATGGAAACGTAGGCTGAAGAGCTATAACCTGCTCCAATACCTTTTCCTTGGTAGAACGACTCTTGTCCTTAGTATCAATTTTAATGCCTAGCTTGGCCCTGGCAGATCTAACATTTACATAAATGGGCTTAACGTGTAATGTGTTGTATACAGTTAAGCAAACAATGGCATTCATTTTGGCTAACGTTATAAGGGTTCCAGCAGAAGAGAATCCAGGAGAAAACATTTTAGCAACATCCTCTACAAAAACTCTATTAATAATCCATCTTGGGGATATGGCTTTTTGGAACTCCTTTTGAAATTCTAACGCCTTATCCCAAATATCCTCCAGTTTTGAACTTGTAAGTTTGATGGAAAATAAAGAAACTAGTTTTCCTGTGTTGTTTTCTAAAACACAAACACCACAAATGCTTGTACTAACATCTATTCCAATATTAACAACTATTTTTTCTTCTTCTTTTTGGATGGCACTTTCTCCGTTAATAGTTTTAATTTCTCTATTTTCTGTAATGGGAGAATCATCTTGTCTGTCCAAAATTCGTAAATTACCTTTGGTTTTTGTTGAGCGCACCATATTTTAGCAGCCTCGGCCTTTCGTTGTACTCTTGGATTTGTCAAGAGATTCTCTCTCTTAACTTCTACCATCTTTATATTCCCATCTATATACCATACCAAAAAGTCAGGAAAATATTTCCTAAGTCTTCTAGTTGTTGGACTAGAGGTATAGCTGATTATTATGGTCTCATAAGCATATCGTAAAACCAGAGGGTCATTATCTAAAAAATTACAAATGGTCTTTTCCCAGCCTGACCGATAATTTATCGGAATAGGACATTTTGGACTAACGTGTGTTCCTGTAATATATCCAGACTTTTTCTTTCTCTTGCGCTTTACAGTAGGTTTATTTTTAACGGGGCCAGGAGCCCTCATAGAGAGTTTTACCATATAATATGA
>Ga0315284_10011979_pt1 | contig 12350 bp, 13 predicted proteins | sample YL17G09_16_MG_FD_203696 | JGI IMG/M metagenome (GOLD analysis project Ga0315284, IMG submission 203696) | Sediment microbial communities from Yellowstone Lake, YNP, Wyoming, USA - YL17G09_16 | ecosystem: Environmental > Aquatic > Freshwater > Lake > Sediment | place: USA: Wyoming | collected...
TTTTCGTCCCTTACTTCTTCATAAGCAAATACTTGGCTGTAAGGTGCTTTATTTTCTAAGGTTACTGACATAAACAACGTTGAATAAAACCATAATCTGACTTGAGCCCTCATTTCAATAACTAATTCTGCAGGGAACCATTTTTTCCAATAAGCTTTATCTGAGAAATATTTTAAAGTTGAAAAGGGAACTATGCCTGCATCAAGCCAACAATCTCCAACTTCTTTAATTCTGGACACTTCTTGATTACATTTTTCACATTTAATTTTGATTTCATCAATCCAAGGTCTATGAAGTTCTGGTAATGAATCCACTAATTTTTTATTAATTGCCTTTTCTTTTAATTCTTTTAAAGAACCAATTATATTTAAGTGATTACATTTACATTCATAGAACATCAAAGGTAAACCCCAATATCTTTTTCTACCAATATTCCAATCACTCATATTATCGAGCCAATTTTGCATTAATTTGCTTACATGTTCTGGCTCCCATTTAACTTTTTGAGCTTCTTTTTTCATCAAAGGCCTTATTTCGTCTGCTTTAATAAACCATTCAGAACTAATTCTAAAAACTAACTCTTCTTTACAACGCCAACATATAGGGTATCTATGAGTATAATTTTCTATTCTATATAAAATTCCTCTTTTATCTAAGTCTTTAGTTATTTCTTCTTTTAGTTTTTTATTTATTTTTTTTCCTGATAACCAACCAAATCCATCAGAATAAAAACCTTCTTCATTTAATGCTGGTTTTATCAAAGGAAGTTTTTCTTTTTTTCCTAATTCGTAATCTTCTTCTCCACAAGTAGGAGCTATATGAACTATTCCTGTACCTTCTGCTTCTCCAACTTCATCCCAAGCAACAATCTTATGTTTTATATTTTTTTGAACTTCTATTTCTGGATAAAAAGACTCGTATTCTAAACCAACCAAATCTTTTCCTTTAATTGTATCAAGAACAATATAGTTTCCTCCTAATTTATTTAGTGCAGATTCGGATAAGTAATAAATTTCTCCGTCTTTTTTTACTTGAGAATAATTTAATTCAGGATTAACCGCTGCTGCGACATTTGAGCTTAAAGTCCATTCAGTCGTTGTCCATATTAGTAAATATTCTTTGTCTCTATTTTTTATCTTGGCTTTTATATAAACAGAAGGATGAGTTAATTCAGCATAACCCTCATCTGACATTTCGTGTTGTGATGAAGATGTTCCACATCTTATACACCATGGTAAAACTTTCGTACCTTTGTATAACCATCCTTTTTCTTGGCATTTCTTTAAAAAGTGCCAAATTGCCTGGATGTTCTCATCACTCATAGTATAATAAGAATTTTCCCAATCCATCCATTGCCCTAATCTAATTGATTGTTCTGTCTGTATTTTTGAAAACTTTTCAACTCTTTGTCTGCAAGCTTTAGAAAACTTATCTAATCCATAATTTTCTATATCTTTTCTGGAATTAAAATTTAGTTCTTTTTCCGTCTCTACTTCCAACCATAGTCCCTGACAATCAAAACCGTTCTGAAATCTTTGATCATACCCCTGCATTGCTTTAAATCTCTGATAAACATCTTTGTAAGTTCTTCCCCATGCATGATGCACCCCCATAGGGTTATTAGCAGTGATTGGCCCATCAATGAATGACCAGGGTTTTTTGCCTTTATTTCTCTTCATTAATTTATCAAAAACCTTTTTGTCTTTCCAAAAAAATAAAATTTCTTCTTCTATTTTTTTATGGTCATAATTTGACATTTTTGTCTATCTCCAATAATTGATTACATATATCTCTTTCCCATCCTTTTTTAAATTCTGTGGTTAAGAAATTAAAATTAAACTTTTCTTTATAAAAGTTTAGGTAGTTATCTGTTGTTAATGACCAAAATCCTGGAACATAGATATATTTCATTTAATTTTCCTCTTTAATACTAAATTTTTATTTTTATCTAATTCTATTTTTATTTCATCACCTTTCTTCCAACCCAATACTAAAACAATCACTTTTGGGAGAGTTATTTTAAATTGTTTTTTGTTTTCAAATTGTAATTTTACCATATACATAATAATATGTATACTTATATTTATACTTTTTGGTTTTATCATCGTAAGCAAGAAGACTTTAACCTTGTTGGGTTAGAGATGAATCGCTTCTCATTACAAAACTATCTTTGTATAAAATTTCTTCTTTAATATATATTTTACAGAATATGGGACAACTGGACAATTCCGCCCTCCCATGCTTATAAATAAGAAAGTCTTAGTATAGTATAGAAGTGGAAAAATGAGTATTAATAAAAAATTTATGAACTTAACAACATATAATCATTTAATTACAGGAGTTGAACAAATGCATATACAGATTTTTAAGCGAGGTGATTTAAAATGGACATAAATCAGAAAGTAGAACAAATTTTTAGTAATAAGATATCTAATTTAAACATAAAATATTTTTAAAAAAGGATATTTAACCAATGAAAATAGCTTATAAATTTCGTTTGTATCCTTCTAAAAAACAAAAAGAAAGGATAATCAATTCTTTGAAAGTTTGCAAAACAATCTACAACAAACTTCTTGAATCTTCTATTAAGTCTTATAAAGAATCCAAAAAAACTCTGAGAAAATTTGACTACAACAAACTTATAAAAGGCAAATATCCTGTTCATTCCCGGGTTGCCCAAAATGTTTCAGATAGAGTTCATAAAGCATTTAGTAATTTCTTTCGCAGAGTTAAAGATAAAAGCTGCAAACAAAAAGGATTTCCAAGATTCAAAAGCAGAGTCAATAGCCTAACTTTTCCTCAGTCTGGATTCAAGATCCTTTCTGACAAAAGATTGCATCTTAGTAAGATAGGAAACATTCCTTTTGTTATGCATAGAATCCCCAAAGGTAAAATCAATACCTTGACCATAAAGCAAAATAAGGCAGGACAATGGTTTGCTATTTTCAGTTGTGAACTTCCAAATATAATTGTTAAACATCCTTCTTTTGAGAAGGTTGGTATTGATGTTGGAATTGAAAACTTTGCTACACTTTCTACAGGGGATATAATTGCTAACCCAAAACATATTCTTAAATCTGAAAACAGACTTAAACTTTTGCAGAGAAGACTCAGCAAAAAGGTTAAGGGTTCTCTTAACAGAAGAAAAGCAATATTCAAACTTGCAAAACAACATGTTAAAGTTGCAAACCAGAGGAAAGATTTTTTGCATAAAATTAGTCATGTTATAACCAAATCCTATTCTTTAATTGCTGTTGAAAAATTGAATATAAATAATATGATTAAAAATAATTGGTTGGCTAAAAATATAAATGATGCTTCTTGGAATACCTTTGTCCAAATGTTGTCCTACAAGGCAGTAATTTGCGGTGGACAACTTGTCAAAGTCAATCCAAGAAATACTAGTAAGACCTGTAGTAAATGTGGAATTATTACAGAGATGCCTCTAGGTAAAAGAGAGTTTCTCTGTCCTAATTGTGGATTTGTTTGTCATCGTGATTTAAACGCCTCAATTAATATTTTGAATGGTATGGGCGGACTGCCCAAAATCTATAAGCCTGTGAAGACAAACCCTCTACAATAGAGAAATCTATTGCACGTATTGTCTATGAATCAGGAACTATAACGACAAAAAGAAGTTTAACAAGTTCTGTCGTTGGAAGCTCCGTACTCAAAATCTATGATTTTATGGTGGAGAGGATGTCACATATTTATCTTAAGGCTTTATTTTAGAACTCTAGAAAAAAGAGGGCTCTGATTATATAACCATAATAAAAATCTGATTTATTATTGAAACATTCATAAATTTGCTAATAAGAAGGAATTTATAAATCATTTGTTTTCTAGTTTTTCTTCTAAAGAGCCGTGTACATCTAGACCTTCTTTAAATTGGAGTGTTAACGTTTCCCAAAAGGTTTTTTTTCTTCTTGCATTTATACGAATTATTCCTTGATCTGGAGAACAACTTAGAATAAGGTATTCTATTTTTTTATGGTTTGCTATTTCTAAACCATCTTCATCAGTTTCGAGCCTGTATGTATGAACATTTTCTTCTGAAAGAATATGTCTTAATCTAACTCTTTTTATTTCTTCACTTATTTTTAAATTAAATTCTGCTTCTTTTAATGTGCCTTCTTTTAAGGAGTCTAAGTAAGAGAGATATGCAGTAAATACATTGAATGATTCTTGATCATCTATAGAACACATATTATTACTGGAATACCTTCTTGTTGAAAGATTATATGTTAATAATAGATCTATTTTTTCATTAGGAACAAAAACTCTTGCAGATAGGGAATCATTATTTTGAGATATTGAGGCATAGCCAATTATTAATTTAGAACTTAGGGGTTTTACATACAATTGATATGTGTGATTAGATATTTGAGAATGTCCTATAAAAGGTACTAAAGAGGTTGTATTCAATAATGCCCAAAACGTTAATGTTTTTAGTTTCATATTAATAAAAATATTAGAAAGATATAAAAACCATTCCTTAAAAAATGTAAAATATATTTTAAAAAATATAGGTCTAAAAGACATGTCTAGTAATAAGTTTTATAAAGAATTGCGTTATTTTTATAGCTATGAATGAAATATGGATCGAGAAGTTTCGACCTTCAACCTTTAAAGAGGTAGTTGGACAGGATAAAATAGTCCAAAGAATAAAGGCATTTGTAGAACAAAAAAACCTCCCGAATATTTTATTTTCTGGTCCTGCTGGTTGCGGAAAAACAAGTTTAATTCTTGTTGCAGTTCAGGAATTATATGGAAAAAGTTGGAGAGAAAATGTTTTAGAAACTAATGCTTCTATGGATAGAGGTATTCAAATAGTACGTGAAGATATAAAGAATTTTTCTAGAACCATGCCTTTAAGTAATGCTCCTTTTAAGATAGTAATTTTAGATGAGGCTGATGCTTTAACTAGAGAGGCTCAACAGGCTTTAAGGAGAACTATGGAACAATATTCAAGTAATGTGAGATTCTGTTTGATAGCAAACTTTTCGTCTAAGCTTATTGATCCTATACAATCGAGATGTACTATTTTTAGATTTAAACCTTTAGAAAAAAAGGATATTGAGAAAATTATTGAGAATGTGGCTAAAATTGAGGGTTTAAAGGTTGATAAAGAGGCTATTGATGCTTTATATGAACTAAGTGAAGGTGATGTAAGAAGAGTTGAAAATGTACTACAAAGTTGTTCTGTTATTTCTAAAAAAATAACCCAGGATTTGATTTATGATATTGTGAGTGCTGCTAAGCCTAAGGAGATTAAACAAGTATTAGAGCTTTGTATTAATAAAAATTTTATAAGAGCTAGAGATTTATTATTAGAGGTTATGTTGAAACATGGACTTTCTGGAATTGATATTATTAAACAAATTCAGAAGGAAATTTTAAGTTTGGATATTAAAGACGAGAAAAAATTAGAGATGGTTGAAAGATGTGGTGAGATTGAATTTAGACTTGTTGAAGGGTCTGATGAATTCATACAAATCGAATCGTTACTTGCAAATTTTTCAAAATGAATATATTATTTTTACCTAATTGTTTGAGAAATCTTGATTATTGTTCCAACAAATATAATGAAAATGGTTTAATCTGTAAAGGTGAACATGATTGTAGTGTTGGAAGATTAAAGGCTTATGCTGAAGATTTAGACTATAATGTTTTTATTGCCCCGGGTGGCTCTTTTGTTGAAAAAATATGTAGAGAACAAAAACCAGAATCTATAACTGGCGTTGCTTGTCAAAAAGAGATAAGTTTGGCTAGACAATTTTTAGATGGAAATGGATATTATAGATCAATAGAACTTTTGGTTGATGGTTGCTTAAATACAAAAGTTGATGAGAATAGGGTTAAAGAGGTTTTAAATGCTAGTCCACAAATATAAGCCAAAGAAACTTGAAGATATTAGGGGCCAAGATTTTGCCTTAAAGAGACTGAAAAATTCTGTATTAAATAAGAAACATGTTTTGATTTATGGGGATATTGGAACTGGAAAAACTTGTTCTGTATATGCATTAGCTAGAGAACTTGATTATGAAATATTTGAGTTAAATGCATCTGATCATCGTAATAAAGAACAGATTGAAAATTTAATAGGAAGTTCATCCCAGCAATTAAGCTTGTTTAAGAAAGGTAAAATAATTTTGATAGATGAGATTGATGGTCTAAATATTAAGGATAGAGGGGGCTTACAGGCTTTAATAGGATTACTAGACAAAAGTGCTTATCCTATTGTTATCATAGGAAATGATATATGGGATTCTAAATTTTCTTTGTTAAGGAAAAAATGTGATGTTATTGAATTTAATAGGTTAAAGGATTTAGACATATTTAATATTTTAAAGGATATCTCTAAAAAAGAAGATATTAAAGTAGGAGATAAAATTCTAGATGTTATATCTAAAAATAGCAGAGGGGATGCAAGGGCTGCTATAAATGATCTAGAGGTCATGAATATAGATACATTAAGAGAAAGAAAAGAGCATATTCTAGAGATATTAAAATTAATATTCAAAAGCAAAGATGTAAATTTGATATTAAACAGATTTAGCAATTCTGAAGATGATCTAGATGAAATAATGTTGTGGCTTGAAGAAAATATCCCTAGAGAATATTATACTGAATATTTAGATGATGCTTATAATAAATTGGGAAAGGCTGATGTTTTTAGAAAAAGGATATTGAGATGGCAGTATTACAGATTTTTAGTTTATGAAAGTTTTTTGATGAGTGTTGGTATTGCTTTATCAAAAGATAAAATAAATAAAGAGCCTGTTAGTTATAAAAGAAATGAAAGAATTTTGAAGATGTGGATTAATAAAAATAAGTATGCTTACAAACAAGAAATGGCTGAAGATATAAGCGAGAAATGCAGTATGTCTATTAAGAAAGCCTATAAAGAGATTTCTTATATGAAATTCTTACAAAATTAATTAGTTTATTACATAAATCTTTATATATAAGTTATTTTTTAAAGAGTTTGAGGTGAGACTTTGAATATTTCTGAATTAAAACCAAGGCAGTCTAAGATAGAGATTGAATGCAAGATTATTGATAAGGGTGATGTTAAGGAATTTGAGAGAAGTGAAAACAAGTTAAGACTTTGTAATGCTAAAGTTAAAGATGATTCCGGTGAAATTACTTTGACCTTATGGAATGATGAAATAGAGAAGGTAAAGAAAGGTGATAAAATAAAGATTACTAATGGTTACTGCAATGAATTTCAAGGAGAGATGAAATTAACAGCAGGTAGATTTGGCAAGATTGAAGTTGTAAAATAAAAAATTTTAAAATAAAAAATTAAACTAAAGGCCATAATACCTCTCAGATGTATTAGATTTATTTGTTCTATTATACCTATGTTGGCTATTTTGAAATGGTCTTTTCTCCAATCTTTTATTAGCGCCCTGTATTGATATTATTCTTTCAACATAAGGATTTTCTACTTTTTCAATTGTAAATATACCTCTGTATTCTTCTAGTATTCTAGAAAAGTTTTCATAATCATAATCACATAAAAGATTTACTGCCTTTCCTGATTCTCCTGCTCTTGCAGTTCTACCGATTCTATGTATGTAATCTTTTGGGTCTTTTGGAATCTCATAATTGTATATATGGGAAACATTTTCTATATGTAAGCCTCGGGCTGCAACATCTGTACATACTAAAATTTCAGCTCTAGATGAATTAAAGATTTGCATTGTTTTGGTCCTTTTATTTTGCGTGAATCCTCCATGAATGGCTATTGCATTAAATCTGTTTGCCTGTAAATTTTTAACAACAAAATCTGTAGTTCTTCTAGTATTGCAGAAAATCATAACTAGTCCTGATTTTTCATATTTTAATAAGTGTATTAATAAAGATAATTTAATGTTTTTTGGGACATCATAGTAAAATTGTTTAAGCTTGCTTGGATCAACCATCTTTTCTGCTGAAATTTCTACAGGATTTATCATGTAGTTACTGGCTATTTCTTTAACTTTAGATGAGATTGTAGCTGAAAATATTAATGTCTGTCTTTTACTAGGGCATATTTTTATTATTTGTTTTACATCATCTATAAAGCCCATGTCAAACATTCTGTCAGCTTCATCTAAAACCATTAATTTAATTTTAGAGAGGTTTATTGTTCTTCTATTAATATGATCTAATATCCTTCCTGGGGTTCCAACTACTACATCAGTTTTCTGTAATTCATAGATTTGCGGGTCTATTGAAACACCACCATAGATAGATATTATGTTTAGATTATGAGATATCTGTTTAAGATGATTTTTTACTTGCTCTGCAAGCTCTCTTGTGGGTGTTAATATTAATGCTTGTAGGCCTTGTTTGGGTATTACTTGTTTGATTATGCCGCAAGCAAATGCTAGGGTTTTTCCAGAACCTGTTGCTGATTCTCCTATTACGTCTTTTCCTTCTAGTATATATGGGATAGATCCCTCTTGAATTTCTGTAGGCTTATTAAAGCCTAATTTTTTAATTGAATTAAGTAATTCATGACTTAATCCAAATTCTTCAAATAATTTCATTTTTTTTATTCCTCGTTCTTGTAATTTATGTTATATTTAGCATATGTTATTAGAAAAAGCGAAAAGTCATGTTACTGAGCAGATGCTCTTTCTTAGTTTATAATGCTTATACTTTTATAAATTTTAGGGGGTATATAAAGGTAACTGTTGTAATTTTTTTGTGTTATCCCGAAACTATTTCATAAGGCTGTTGTAATTTTTTGCTTTTATTTGTTTCTTTAGAAGTTATTAAATATTTTTTGTATATTATAATAATATGATCAAACTTGGTTTTTTGGCTTCCGGTAATGGTACAAGTATTGAAGCGTTAGTTAATAAGATAAAAAGCAAAGAATTAGATGGTTTTGAGGCAAGGGTTATAATTTGTAATAAAACTGCAGGGGAAGCGGGAGTATATGAAAGGGCTCGTAAACTAGATATTCCTATTAAACATCTTGTTAATCCTTCAGATCAATTAGAATTATTTAGAGATTATCATGTTGAGCTTGTTTTAGCTATGGGTTATCTTAAGGTTATAGGAAATGAATTATTAAATTATTTTGAGGAAAGAATCTGGAACATACATCCTGCTTTACTTCCAAAATATGGTGGAAAAGGAATGTATGGACTGAATGTGCATAAAGCTGTAATTGAATCTGGAGATAAAGAAACAGGAGCTACAGTTCATGTTGTTAATGAACACTATGATAAAGGTGAGATATTAAATCAAGTTAAGATTCCTGTATTCAAAAATGAAGGTCCTGAGATGTTACAAAAACGGGTTTTAAAATTTGAATATGTACTAATGGCTACAACATTAGGGCTTTATAGAGATAATTTATTACCCAAATGTAAAAGACCTAGACATTAATTTATACAATTCTAAACTAATAAGATTTAAATAATACATTAATTTTCTATCAAAAATGAAAAAGAAAATAAAATTAGCAATATTTATAATTTTATTAATAATTGTTGTAGTGGGAGTATTTTTTTTAACAAAGATGAATAACATTAATAAAACTAATAAAATTGTTGATAATGGTATAGGTGATAAGACTAATGTTAAACTAGAAACTAATCATGGAGATATTGTTATACAGTTATATGAAAAGGAGATGCCAATAACAGCTGGAAATTTCAAGAAATTAGTTCAAGAGGGATTTTATGATGGTGTAATTTTCCATAGAGTGATAGATGGATTTATGATACAAGGAGGGGATCCTACAGGAATAGGAATGGGTGGTCCTGGATACTCAATACAAGATGAGTTTACAGAAACAAGTTTAGACAGAAATGATAGAGGAACAATTGCTATGGCAAATGCTGGGCTTAATACAGGAGGAAGCCAGTTTTTCATAAATACAGCTAACAATAATTTCTTAGATGGAAAGCATCCTGTTTTTGGAAAAATAATAGAAGGAATGGATGTTGTTGATGAAATCTCAAAAGTTCCTAGAAATTCTCAAGACAAGCCTTTAGAAGATGTTATAATAGAAAGGGCTTATTTAATTTAAAATTCTGGATATTTATGACTTACCCTTTAAAAAGATAAATATTAAAGTAAAGGGTAAGACAAAGCATTGATTTTTTCTTTAAAAAACTTAGAGAATATTCTACTTCAATGTCTTATAATATCTTTTTTAATATATACTTCCTATTATATGGGACAGCTGGACAACTCCGCCCCCCCATCTTTATAAATGAAAAAATCTTATTATCCTCGTCGTTATTGGGATGAAATATTCTCGATAAAGAGGTGTAAAAATGGAAATAAATTCAATAAAACCTGATGAGTTATCTTCTATATTAAAAGGAATTAGATATTTATATGGGTATACTCAAAAAGATTTGGCTAAAAAATTAAACGTTGGCAGTGGTAGTGTCTCTAGATGGGAAATGAAATATTCTAAATTAGAAAGAAAAAATCAAAATATAAATAATTTATTAAATAAGATTCCTTATTCTAAAGAAGAATTAATTAAATACGGAAATATTAATATAAAAGAACTAATTGAAGAAGTAAAGAAAAAATATAATTTAAGTTATAGAAAATGTGCTGAACTTTTTGATGTTTGGGATTCTGTAATAAAATTAATCAAAGATGAGAAAACTGGATTGAATGTTTATAGTATAAATAAAATAATTGACAGGTACAAAAAAATTAAAAATATCAAAGATAAAAGAATGTTATTATTTAGTTTATATGAAAAAAGGTTTGTTTCTAACAAAAAAGGTTTGTATATAAGGTACATACGTCAAAAATTAGGTATTACTCAAATAGAACTAGCCAAAAAGGCAAATATTACTTCTAATCAAATATGGAAGTTTGAAGGAGGTCATTATAAAATTAAAACAAAATTTTATGAAAAATTAAGAAATGCTTTAAGAGATATGTCAAATAAATTTTGTATTTTAGAAAAAGAAGTATTAAAAGAGATTAAAAACAAAAGTAACCCTGAATTGTTACAAATAAATCAAGCTAAAAAATATCCTTTCATAATCGGTTTTAAATCTCTAGAAAGTTGTGGTTCTGAATTTGAAGAATATGTATATAAATTCTTTAAGAACCTTGGTTTTGAGGTTTTTAGAAATCCTATAGTTGCTGATAGATATTTAAAAATTCAACATTCTGTTGATATTTTTGCTGTAAAAGATAAAAATAAGATTTTTATTGAATGTAAAAATATTAATCATAATCAAATAAGAAATAAATTTAAAGAGTATGGGGATGGTTTTCTTGAGTTAAAAAAGATTTGCCCAAAGATTATTATTGTATCAAATAGTCTAATAAGCAAAAAGAAAAAATTAAAAGAAAATAGAAGGGGCATTACTGTTTTAGATAGTAATGATTTAGAAAAGATTAAAAAAAATCATAGTTTGTTATTTAAATATTTAAAACAAAAAAGATTGACGTTGCCTGATAAATTCGATTCTTTGGAGAATATAAAGAGCTTTATGTCTTATTGTAATTTATCTTGTAGACAAATAGCACTTTTAATAGGTATTAGTCCTATTTATATGCAAGAAATTTTATATAAAAAGAAAAATTTAAACATAAAAATTAAACTAAAATTAAAAAAAATATTAAATTTGGCTAAAAAAATGGATGTGAGAGATTTACATTTTAAAGCCAATTTTAGATTAACTTTATCTAAATACTGTACTAATGTAAATAATTCTTTAGAATTATGGAAGAGGGGGGCTAAATACAATAAAATAATCAATTTTGTCTCTGGTAACCATAAAGGATCTTTCTTAGAAAAGAATGTTTCTAATATCCTTCGTAGTATGGGTTGGGAAGTTTTTCAGAATGTTATTTTAGCAAATAAAAGTGTTTCTGAAAAACATGAAATAGATATTTATGCTCTAAATGGCAGTAATGAAATGATAATTGAAACAAAAGACCAATTAGGAGGTTATAAAAAAAGATATGCACATGTAATTAGGGAATTGGAACATAAAGCTAATTTACTCGAAATAAATAAAAAAATAATTATAACTCGATCTAATATTAAAAGTTTATATCCTTTTTCAAGAAAAAATATAGAGATTTTAAGATATGATAAAAATTTAAAAGAAAATTTACAAAAAATGTTATTTGAGATTACATAGCTTCTAGCTTTTTTATTCTATCTTCGAGAGGTGGATGACTTTGAAATAACGACGCTAACCATTGTTTCTTCTTAAAAGGGTTTGAGATATACATGCTAGAATTCGCATTAGATGCTGTCTTTAATTCTGTTGTATCATTCTTAATCTTTTTTAGAGCATCAGCAAGCCCTTTAGGATTTCTACTTAATAAAGCGCCTGAGGCATCAGCTAGATATT
>Ga0315284_10011980_pt1 | contig 12349 bp, 15 predicted proteins | sample YL17G09_16_MG_FD_203696 | JGI IMG/M metagenome (GOLD analysis project Ga0315284, IMG submission 203696) | Sediment microbial communities from Yellowstone Lake, YNP, Wyoming, USA - YL17G09_16 | ecosystem: Environmental > Aquatic > Freshwater > Lake > Sediment | place: USA: Wyoming | collected...
GCCAGACTCTGGAGAAGATCGCCCATGACACCGACCGCGACTTCTATATTAATTCTCAGCAGGCGCTGGAGTATGGCATTATCGATGAGATACTCACCAGGGCCAAGACCAAAGTGAAGCCGAAGTAGACTCCGACTGTCCGATACCTGCACTGTTCAGTGAAATAGGTATTATTGCCTCAGATGTGCCTGTCAAAGCGCTAGCGTAAGCAGCCTTGTAGGTGGACTCCCAATACCATTAGCCAGGCTTAATTACTGATAAGCTAACCTGGCTATTTGGAAGACTACGATGGCTAGAGAGAACGAGAGTGCTAGTTGCAAGCCTATAGAAAAGGCCACCCAGCGCCAGCCTCCGGTCTCCTGGCGAATCGCTGACACTGTGGCGACGCAAGGAATAAAAAGAACCTGCGCTACGAGAAAGGCTATCGCTGCAGCGGGCGTCAGCATCCCCTTCAGAGCTTGACTCAGCCCAGCCGTTTCCCTGCCTAGCAATACGCCAAGGGTTGCTATTGTGTTCTCCTTGGCCACGAAGCTGGTCAATAGAGCCACCATGAGCTGCCAGTTCAGCCCCATAAGCCTGGCAACCGGCTGAAGCCCTCTGCCAATGTGGCCAAGGACACTCCCTTCGATATTCCCTGAGGGAAAATAGGCTAGGACCCAGATGATGATAGACACGATCAGTATGATTGTTCCAGCGCGTTTGATGAAGGCTATGGTCCGCTGCCATGATACAAGCCCGATGGTTCGTGGATTAGGCTCGTGGTAGAGCGGCAGCTCCATCATCAGAACTGCCCTTTCGCCTTGAAAGATGAAGCGGTTCATGAGTAATCCTGAAATCACCAACACCACCAAGCTAAAGACGATGATTCCCGCTGTTACCAGTATTGCTTGCCCTCCGAAGATCGCTGCTGCGATTACCCCAATGACTGCCATCCTGCCTGCACAGGGGATAAGAGGCGCCAACAGCACAGTCAAGAGACGAGCCCGCTTCGACTCGATGATGCGCGTCCCCATCACTGCGGGCACGTTGCACCCGAAACCCAGAAGCAGTGGCAAACACGACTTGCCGTGTAATCCCAGCAAGTGCATGAATCTGTCAGTGACGAAAGCTACCCGTGCCGTGTATCCGACATCTTCCAGCAAACCCCACACTGCGAAGAAGAGAAACAGTATGGGAAGAAATGTGAGAACAGTTCCTACTCCACCTAACAGGCCGTTGCCAAGAAAGCTCTGCAGCCACCCTGGCATGAAACGCGCGTGGTCAAATACCAGTGTCTGCGCCCTTTCGATCAGGCTGACCTGCAGGAAATGCTGTAGGGGAATGCCTATTCCATAAACGACGCCGAAGACAAGAATCATGATTGTTGCCAACACCACCAAGCCCCAAACCGGATGGGTTGCAGCATGGTCCAGTTTTTCGGTCAAAGAGCGTCGGCCCATGGTGGGCTTCTCCTGAGCCGACGACAGCACATTCTTGACCCAGTCGAAGCGAAGTCCAGCCAAAGTAATTGCCGCAGACTCCTTGTCACTGAGAAAGGACTCCAGTTCAGCCTGTCGGTTCGGTGGCAGGCGGTCGTGTAGCAACTTGTTGATCTGACTATCACCCTCTAATATCTTCATCGCCGCCCAGTGCCTCGGGTAGGGACTCGTGTCCGCCTCTGTCAAGATACCTTCGATATGAGCTATGTCACCCGAGATCTTGCTGCCATACTCCACATGTCCCACCGCCTGGGAATCAGCCGGCTGAGTGCACTTCTGCGCAATGGCCTCCACCAGCTCTTTCAAACCCCGGTTCTTGCTGGCTACCATAGGCACAACCGGCATATTCAGCGCTGACTCCAGAGCCTTAACATCGACATTCATGCCTTCCTGTCGCGCTACATCCACCATGTTCAGGGCGACTATCAAACGTGGTGTCAGCTCCATAAGCTCGGTCACCAGATAGAGGTGGCGGTCCAGGCTGGCCGCATTGAGGAGGGCAACAACCACATCGGGCTTTTCCGTGACCAGGTAGTCCCGGGCAATCTGCTCTTCTGCTGAATTCGCGGTGAGGCTGTATGTTCCTGGCAGGTCGACCAGTTGGATAGTCAAACCATTATGGCGGACCACCCCAGTCTTCTGTTCCACTGTCTTCCCCGGCCAGTTACCCACGTGTTGGGAGAGACCTGTAAGAAGATTGAAAACTGTGCTCTTGCCTACGTTGGGTGCTCCGGCCAGTGCTACAACGGCATTCTTCTTGTCAGGTTTCTCTAGCATTTGGGGTTCATTCTAGTTACCATTATCTTGGCAGCCATTCCTCGACCAAGAGCCACTGCCACATCGTGCACCCTGGCCAAGACCGGGCCGCTACTGAAGTTCTCGACCATTTTCACTGTGCTCCCCGGAGTGAATCCCATCGAGAGACAGCGTCCCAACATCTCCTTGCCGCCCTTATACGACTTTAAAATGCCGAATTCTCCGGTACGGAGCATGCTCATGGGGATCTCCTCATCAGGCGCTTCATCACCGGGAGAGACGGGAACTGCCATGAGATAATCCGCAGTAGCTTTGTCGAGCCGCAATTCTTGCTCCCCCAGTTTCAGTCCCAGAGTTTCGTCATCGTCCTTCCTTTCGATCATCACGATCGAATTCGGCTTTAGCCCCCATTTCTCTATTTTTCTCAACAGCCGACCCTCCTCCTTTGCCACCGCATAGATACGTGCTCTTTGCCCCACCTCAAACTCTGAGAGCGGCCTGGCATCCCGTTCTTCGACATGTCCATTCTTGTCTGGAATTGGATGGCCATGAGGGCAGGTGTCTGCATAACCTAAAAGTGAGGCCAGGCTCTCCTCCATGTCTGGAGAAATGGCGTGTTCCAGGCGACAGGCTGCGTCGTGAACCTTGTCCCAGCGGAGACCAAGGATATCTGTGAGAAATCTCTCCCACAGACGATGCCGCCTGATTGTGGTCAAGGCTGCACGACGACCTTTAGCGGTGAGCAAAACCCCTCTGTTGTGCTCGTAGTTTATCAGTTTTTCAGCCTCCAGCCTTCTTATCATGTCAGTGACGGCTGGCAGCGAAACTCCCAGATCGGCCGCAAGAGATGACGTGGAAACAGGCATTTCGGTCTTCTGCCTCTTAGAAATAGCCTCTAGATACTCCTCCACCCGTTCGCTTCTCATTTGTATCAGCCTCCCATGTTTACTTAAGGCGGCTTAACTTAAGCCACCTTAAGTATAATACATTGCAGGAGCTAAGAGCAAGACCTGCATCCATTAATTTCCGTATGAGTGCTGGTAACGGGAAGTAGAGAAATAATGTCTTAATGCCATAATTGATAATACGCAGAAATGCGTACATAGAGATGTTGCTCTCGATTATCTTGGGATTCGGTGTTGACAATTGGAGTGGGAGGAGTTAAGATAATTATGAATAAGGATTCATAACAATGGCCAGACCAAGAACATGTAGATGCGTCGGCTTCCTACCTAATGTAGTGTATTTCAAGCCAAGAGGGATACCGCTCGTTGATTTGGAAGAGATCTGCCTTCTGGTAGAGGAGTTGGAGGCGATCCGCTTGAAGGATGCCGAAGGTTTAGAGCAGGAAGAGTGTGGCCGCTTGATGAAAATCTCTCAGCCGACATTTCATCGTGTTCTCGAGTCTGCGCGCAGGAAGATAGCCGAAGCTCTAATCCAAGGCAAGGCTATTCGAATAGAGGGGGGTGATTTTGAGATGGCGGAGCGAAAGTTTGCATGTCGAAGCTGTGGGCACCCTTGGGAAGTTCCCTTCGGCACAGGGCAAAGGGGTATTGATATGACCTGCCCTAAGTGCGAGAGCCGCGATATCCACCGCATCGGATCGGGTGGATCTGGTCTTGGGAATAGACAGTGTAGACGACAACGTGGCAAAACCCAAACGGAACTCGGAATCACAGGTAAATAACAGACAACTCGAGAGGAGAACAAAATGAAGATAGCTGCTGTATCAGACGATGGCTTCAACATCAGCCAGCACCGGGATTTGGCTTTGGCATAAGGGGATGCGGTAGATGCCGCCGGGGCAGGAAGGAGTGAGAATCGTGAGTCTGGAAATCATTAATGCTTTGCTCACAGCGCTTGATTATCAGGCCGCGGTTAAAGATATACGGTTAGGTCCTTTCTGGACAGCCGTACTCACCCGCAACTGCGGTCTGGCATCAACTCCGCATGCGCCCGACCATCATACTACCGACCTCCCTGCTCCAGTGAAAGATGCGGGACACCTGATGGAAAAATCTGCTCTCGGGCTAGCCAGGATGGCACGTTCGAAGAGCGAACTGGAAGCAGCAATAGGTATCGCAACTATAAACTCTCTCCTTGAGATAGAGGAAAGTCGATGCATTGACCTCAATGCTGCTGACCTTATACAGGAAAAGGGCCGTGATAAAAGGGTGGCGATAGTGGGACATTTCCCCTTTGTTAAAAGGCTTCGCGAAACAACAAAAGAACTCTGGGTCATCGAGAAACACCCCGGAGAGACTGACCTGGTAGAAAATGAGGCGCAAAACATCATTCCTAAAGCCGATGTTGTGGCGATTACCGGCAGTGCCTTTGTCAACCACACTATCGAAGACTTGCTCAAGCTCTGTGAACCGAAAGCTTTTGTCATTGTTTTAGGCCCCAGCACCCCGCTTTCACCGATACTCTTTGATTATGGAGTAGATGTTATTTCAGGTACTAAAGTTGTTGATGTAGAAACAGTTTTACGATACGTCAGCCAAGGCGCTACCTTCCGCCAGATGAAAGGGGTGCGCCTGCTTACCATGAAGAGGTAAATCATGTTTTGTGTCGATACAGAGAAATGTAATGGTTGCGGGGCATGTGTCGCAGTCTGCTCTCAAATCGGAATTGGACGCGGGACGAGCAAAGGCCAAGAAATCGGTTAAGCGCAACCAGCTTCTACCGTTGAGCACGAGCTGGGTGAACTTAAAACCCAATCTCAGATGCTCAGGCAACAATTAGGCGAGGTGATGTTCCGTCTCAACCAGCTTGAGAAAAGAGCCGAACCCTAGAAACACTATTGGAGGTGACAAATGGCCGTGCGTATCACCACACTCAGTGAAAACACTGCTCAACTTGGTTTCCTCGGCGAGTGGGGCCTGAGCATCCTGGTGGAAACGGAGACCGCCAAAGTGCTGCTCGATACAGGTTTGAGCACCTCGGCGGTGCACAACGCTGACCTCATGGGAATTGACTTCTCCACAATCGATGCCATTGTGCTCAGCCATGCCCACGGAGACCACACAGGCGGTTTGCGCGACGTGCTGAGGCGGATGAGAAAACAAGTGCAGGTTATAGCCCATCCTGATATCTGGATACCTAAATACGTGGTCTATGGTGAAATCAGCCGCTATGCGGGGATATCCTATATGAAGGAAGACCTCGAGAGCCTTGGGGCATCGTTCAATCTCACCAAAAAGCCCTTCAAGATAAGCGATGACATAATGACTACGGGCGAGATTGAGATGACCACAGGCTACGAAACGATTGACGACAGGCTCTGCCTGAAAAAGGGCAACAAGATGATACCCGACCCGCTAGCGGATGACCTTGCACTCATAGTAAAGACGGGCGAGGGGCTGGTTTTGATTACCGGGTGCGCACACCGTGGCATCATCAATACTGTTCGGCATGTCCAGAAACTCACCCAAGGAGAATACATACACACCATAATTGGGGGCACTCATCTCATGGTGGCTTCTCCGGAGCGCATTGAAAAGACTGCCAGCGAACTTAAGGAGCTTGGCCTGCAAAGGCTGGGTGTATCCCATTGTACCGGCTTTAATGCCTCCGCGGCTCTGGCTAAGGAGTTCAGCGATATCTTTTTCTTAAATAATGCAGGCACACAAATAAACCTGGAATGATAGAGGGGGTAGAATCTAATTTGGAGGTGGTTTCATGCCTAGAGGAGATGGAACAGGGCCCCCTTGGGGCGGTGGTTCGGGAACGGGAAGAGGTGTAGGTAAAGGAGTCAAAGGTGCTGGGAGGATGGGTGGGAATCGCCCGGGTGCAGGGCCCGGCGGCAACTGTGTTTGCCCTAAGTGTGGAACCAAGCTGCCTCATCAAAGGGGTGTTCCATGTTATAACGTAAGCTGCCCTCAATGCGGCACTAAAATGGTGAGAGAATAGGATAATAATATCCGTCGCCAGTAGCAAGGGAGGGAGAATAAAAAGCATGATAAAACAAATATTAGGAGATGCATAGACTGATGTTATTGATTTGCCGCAGCGCTGCTGGGGCTAACAATCGACTGATACAAATTATTTAAAGGAGGCCTAAAATGCCGGGATTTGATGGAACAGGACCGAGGGGCATGGGCCCCATGACAGGAGGAGGGATGGGCCATTGCGCTGTAGCTTTCAATGGCGCAGGAAATCGGTCGTTTGGGAGGCGTGTTTTTTACGGTAGAGGCGGAGGACGCGGCTTTAGAAACTGTTGGCCAGCCACAAGCTTTCCCATCTGGGGAAGATCTAAAGAGGATGAAGCAATTATGCTCAAGAATCAGGCCGATTTTCTGAAACAGCAGCTTGAGGATATCGAAGCGCGTATTCATGACATGGAAGCTACTCATGAATCAGACCAGAAATAACAACGCATGATTTATAAAAAGAAAGTGAGGTTAGTCCCGATGAGAGTTGGAGTAGTACTGGAAGATGAAAAAGGTATCCAGGGTAATGTTTGCGCACATTTTGGTCAGTGCGCGTTTTTCTTCCTTGTGGACATTGACAAGGATAATAAAAAGATCACCGGAACTAGGATCGTTCCTAATACCGCAGTTCATGGAGGTGGGGGGTGTATTGCGGTTGATGAGCTTCTCAAACACAAGGTAACGCATGTCATTGCCGGTGGAATGGGAATGGGCGCCCAGCAGAAATTTGCCAGCGCAGGGGTGCAGATATTTGGTTATTCAGGAAAAGTGCAGGCCGCTTTAGATGATTTTATGAACAATGTCTTGGGTGGGTTGGATGTTTGTAAGGAGCATGGCGAAGGCGGCAGTTGTCATTAAGGAGGAATGAACGTGAAGATTTGTATCAGTTCGGAAGGAAAGGATTTTAGCGCCTCTGTCGATCCTCGCTTTGGCAGGTGTCAATACTTCGCAGTAGGCGACCCGGCCACCATGGAGTTCGAGTTTATCGAGAACGCTAGCATGATGGCGGGAGGTGGCGCGGGTATATCAGCGGCTCAGGGAATAGTGGATAAAGGCGTCAAGGCAGTGCTGACCGGCAACTGCGGCCCGAACGCGTATCAGGTGTTTGAGGTCGCCGGGATTCAGGTTATAACCGGCGTCTCCGGAAAAGTTAAGCAGGCTGCCGAAGATTTCAAGGCGGGAAGGTTGAAGGCTGCTTCTCAACCCAGTGTTAAAGCCCATCACGGCATGGGCGGAACAAAATAAGGAGGTGCATTATGCCTGGTGGAGATAGAACCGGACCGCCCGGTGGCGGTGGAATGGGGAAAGGTCGAGGTATAGGCCGGGGTACAGGCCGTGGCAGAAATCGCCCGGGAGCAGGGCCCGGAGGGAACTGCGCCTGTCCTAAATGCGGAGCGTCGGTGCCGCACAGCGTTGGAACTCCCTGCTCTGACATAAATTGCCCAAAATGCGGCACCAAAATGGCAAGGGGATGATTGTAAATAGATAGCCGGAAGTAAAGACGGCTTGGGCCGTGGCGACTGACACGGTATGAGGGGCGGAACCCGGCCAGGTGCAGGCACGGAGGCGACTTGGAGAAGGTAGTTTTTGAGAATCATGAAAGATATTTAGCGAGAGTCAATTTTTACCGGAGCTTTGGTTACGAGATAGAAAAGGAAAGGGATTTTATCCTCGATAAATCTTTACCTTTTTCAGGGAAAATCTTAGAGATTGGGACCGGTAAGGGGTATTTTACGCTTGCTTTGGCAAAACGCGGTTTCCGTTTTATCAGCATAGACATATCCGAAGAGGAGCAGAAAATTGCGAAGCTCAATATGCAATATTTTGGGCTGGGAAAGCAGGTGGTTTTTAGAATAGAGAATGCACAACATTTGAACTTTCCGAACCAAAGCCTTGACATGATATTCTCTATTAACGTGTTTCATCACCTTGAAAAGCCATTCGCGGTTTTAGATGAGATTGTCCGTTTGTTGCGGCCTAATGGAAAGGTTGTCTTAAGTGATTTCAGCGAAAAAGGGTTTGAGATTATCAATATGTGCCATACGCATGAAGGACGAAAACATGATTATTTTGAGCATCGTTTAGATGAAGCGAAGGATTATTTTGTGAATAAAGGACTTGCTATTAAAGAATTCCAAAGCGAAGTCCAGAGAATGCTGATTGTTCAAGTCTAATTGAGGGTACATAAGATATGATTATTTCCATCGCCAGTGGGAAGGGAGGCACGGGGAAGACCTTGGTAGCTACCAGCCTTGCCCTGTCATTGGGAAAGCAGGTGCAGATCCTGGACTGCGATGTGGAGGAGCCTAATGTACACGTGCTTCTTCGACCTAAGATTGTTCAGAGCAAGCCTGTATGCATTCTCGTACCAAAGATAGACAAGGCAAAGTGCACCTACTGCGGCGAATGCGGTAAGGTCTGCGCCTACCATGCCCTGGCCGTGCTTAAGGAGATTGTCCTTGTATTCCCTGAGCTTTGTCATGGCTGCGGCGCTTGCTCCTATCTCTGTCCTGCTAAAGCGATTTCCGAGGAGGGCAGGGAGATGGGAGTAATCGAACTGGGTTACGCCGGTGAAATAGATTTCGTCCAGGGGAAGCTCACCATAGGCGAGGCTATGGCTACGCCAGTCATTCGAGAGGTGAAGCGCCAGATCGACCCCGCAAAGACTGTGATCATTGATGTCTCACCCGGCACATCGTGTCCGGTTGTGGAGGCGGTAAGGGGCAGCGACTTCTGTTTGCTGGTGACCGAGCCCACTCCATTCGGGCTTCATGACCTGTCTCTTGCTGTTGATACAGTGAAGGTATTGGGCATACCCTGCGGTATAGTGCTCAACCGCGCGGGTGGCACATACGGCAAGGTAGAGGAGTACTGTGTTAAGGAAAATATACCCCTGCTCCTCAAAATACCGCTGGACAGAGAGATAGCCCGTTTGTATTCGAACGGTATTACGCTGGTCCAAGGCATGCCTGAGTGGCGGGGAAAATTCTTGGGGCTTTTTCACAATATCGAGCGAATCGTAGCTGCGAACAAACAGGTGAGAAAATGAAGGAAATCGTAGTACTGAGTGGAAAAGGTGGCACGGGCAAGACCACTATTGTAGCCTCGTTTGCAGCGCTGGCTAAAAAAAAGGTGCTGTGCGACTGCGATGTGGATGCCGCTGACCTGCACCTGCTTCTGAAACCGAAGAGAAAAGAAACCCACGAGTTCAGAAGCGGCCAGACAGCCATCATCGATGAAAAACTCTGTACACGCTGTGGCCTGTGCGAAGAGGTCTGCCGGTTTGAAGCGATAAAGGATTATCAGGTCGACCCCACCGCCTGCGAAGGCTGTGGCTTCTGTTGGCGTGTTTGCCCTGAGAATACCATAACCATGGAGGAAAATCTGGCGGGGCATTGGTTCGTTTCAGACACCAAATACGGACCGCTGGTCCACGCCAGGCTGGGCATTGCGCAGGAAAATTCGGGCAAGCTGGTGAACGTAGTTAGGCAGAACGCCAGGTCAATTGTGCAAAAGGAAGGATTCGAGTACATCATCACCGATGGTCCCCCAGGCATTGGCTGCCCTGTTATCTCTTCCCTTTCTGGAGCCAATCTGGCTTTGCTGGTCACCGAGCCCACTCTATCGGGGATGCACGACCTGGAGCGCGTAATCGGTGTGTGCCGTCATTTTGGCGTTCCCGCGCTGGTCTGCATTAACAAGTATGACCTGAACGAAGAAAATACACAAAGAATCGAGATGTTCTGTCGCGAGCAAAAGATAGAGGTAGCAGCCAAACTGCCTTTCGATAATGTGGTGACCGAAGCCCTGGTGCAGGGTACTCCCGTAGTTGAATACCGCCAAAACGGTGTTGCCCATCAGATTGAGATAATGTGGCAAAAGATTCGTCAAGCATTAGGAGAGGAGTAGGTATGCCTATATACGAATTCAAGTGTCGTGATTGCGGCAAAATCACAGAGGTATTACTACGCGGTGTTGACAACACACCATCCGCTTGTCCCTATTGTGGCAGTGGTGCTCTTGAGAAGCTTTTTTCAGCATCTCACTTAGTACGAGGCGAGGGCAGAGCACAGGGCTCGACTTGCTGCGGCAGGGAGGAGCGCTGCGACAAACCGCCGTGCTCCTCAGAAGATGGCTGCCGGAGGGGTAAGAGACATGAGTGATATCGAGCTTAAGCTTGGATACACTACCAAGGAAGTGCCCGGGAGATGTATCAAATGCTGTGCCGAGGAAGAAGCTCGTAATTGTCTCTGGGAAATACTCAAATGCGAAGGAGGGAACAAGGAGCCTGAACAGACTTATGAGGCTTTGATAACCTTACTTACATCCCCTGAACTGCAGAAGCTACGTGATGAATCTGAAAAGTACCTTTCTGAAGGCAAGAATGTCAAGATTGTAATACATCTGGGAGATGGAGAACCAAAATACGAAATGAAGCTGGATTAAATATATAGGAGGCTGAAATGAAGATAGCTGCTGTATCAGACGATGGCTTCAACATCAGTCAGCATTTTGGGAGAGTGCCTTACTACGTGGTGCTCACTGTCGAAGAGGGAAAGATCCTTGATAAGGAGAAGAGGCCTAAAACCGGACATCATAACTGTACTGGTCACGAGCATGAGCAAATGGGCTCCAGAGAGCGGCATGGGTGTGATGCCGGATCCGAGAGTCGGCACGTAGTTATGGCTGAAACCATAACAGATTGCCGGGTGCTTCTGGCAGGAGGCATGGGCTGGGGCGCGTATGAGAGCATGAAGAACCGTAACATCGAGACCATCGTTACAGACGTGGAGAATATAGATAAGGCGGTAGAACTCTATACAAAGGGCAAGCTGCCGAACTTAATGGAGCGATTGCATTAGTGCAGGCGGCGATTCCATTCACTATAATAATAAAGTGCTCAACAGACAGTATTACCGACATAATTATGCTGGAGGAAAATCTTTGACAATCGAAGAGCAGATAAAAGAAAATCTCGAAGGTGTGCTCGTACCCGGGGCAATGCGCAGCCTGACTAAGCTGAACCTGGTCCGCAATATTGCGGTATCCGATGGCAAGGCAAGCATCAGTCTTGCTGCGACGGCGCTTGGCCCGGAATCTCAGGACTGGCTCAAAGCCAAGGTGAGTGAGACTACCAAAGGTATACCGGGGATAAAAAAGGTTACCATAGATTTCGTCGAGGCTATGCCCAAGGAGCTAAACGAAGTCAAACACGTGGTCGCTATTATGAGCGGCAAAGGCGGTGTGGGCAAATCCCTGGTGACCAGCCTCATCGGGGTGTCCCTGGCGCGGCGTGGCTACGAGGTAGGCATTCTCGACGCAGACATCACCGGTCCCAGCATACCCCGGATGTTCGGCACAGACAGCCGCCCTGCCGGCAGCGACAGCGGAATACTGCCTGTGCTGTCACATCTGGGTATTGGCATAATGTCCATCAACCTTCTTCTGCCCAATGAGGATGACGCCGTCATCTGGCGCGGCCCCCTTATCGCCAAAACCATCACCCAGTTCTGGGAGGACGTGCTCTGGGGCAAGCTCGACTACCTTTTGGTTGACCTGCCGCCGGGGACCGCCGATGCCCCGCTGACCGTAATGCAAGCTCTGCCTCTCTCAGGCGTGGTCGTTGTTTTCAGCCCACAGGAGCTTGCGGCCATGGTGGTGAGGAAAGCAGTGCAGATGGCACAGAAGATGAATATACCCATAATAGGGGTAGTGGAGAATATGAGCTACTTCCTGCTGCCCGACAGCGGGAAACGGATAGAGCTTTTTGGCAAGAGCAAAGCAGAGGAAAGGGCGAAGGCAGCAGGCGCTCCGCTTTTGGGCCAACTTCCCATAGACCCCGACTTGGCGCGGCTTTGTGACGAAGGCAACATAGAGCGCTACGACTCCGCCGTGCTTAACGCTCTGGCCGACGCCTTCCTCAAGGCGATGTCTACAAGAATGAGAGAGAAATGAACAGGCCAAGTGCTCCAAAATCAATAGATGTTGACCTCTTGCCGATCCTAAATACGATGACGATGGGGTCGGGGCATGAATCCCTGGATTATTTACCTTTAACTATCTCGTCGATCTCTTTGGTTAAAGAATAGGCTTTGATAGGCTTCCCTTTACTATCAACCACCTTCCAATTCTCTATGCGCACCTTGCCCTCGCTGAAGGCTTTGACTGTGGCTACGACCAGCG
>Ga0315284_10011981_pt1 | contig 12349 bp, 13 predicted proteins | sample YL17G09_16_MG_FD_203696 | JGI IMG/M metagenome (GOLD analysis project Ga0315284, IMG submission 203696) | Sediment microbial communities from Yellowstone Lake, YNP, Wyoming, USA - YL17G09_16 | ecosystem: Environmental > Aquatic > Freshwater > Lake > Sediment | place: USA: Wyoming | collected...
GAAAGCCAAACCATTGCCTTACCGGCTTATGGCTTTGGCTATATGGAAAGCCAAACCATTGCCTTACCGGCTTATCCGCTGCCTGGAATGACTTAAAATTATGCCTGCCCAGGAGGACTCTTGTTTCTTTGCGCATAAGTTTTAAATTCAAAGGATAAGGAAAAAAATAAGCCGTATCCCTTAAGATTGCAGACCGGGACGGACGATTTAATATTGTATAACGATAAACTTTTGATTTGGCAGAAAACCTGCTGTGAAAATCTAATCCTGCTTCTTCTGTTTTAATTACGGAAATATCGTCAGGCAATACCGCATTTAAGGCCTTTTGCAATTTCTCTATGGCTATACTGGAATCTATCTTAAAGTTTGCTACCTGGGCATTGGCATGAACCCCTGCATCAGTCCTGCCTGAGCCGATAATCTTTATTCTTTTCTGCAATATTTTTTGCAGGGCTTTTTCTAACGTTTCCTGGAGAGTCCTGTGTTTTTTGTTCTGCACCTGCCATCCGGCATAATTTGTGCCGTCATACTCTAACGTCAATTTAATATTTCGCATAGTGGTAGCGTGTGTTTTGGCTTGTTTCTCGCATCACCGCTCGATTTTCCCCACCGAGGAAAATCTCGCTTGGAGTTTCTGCTCGCTCTCACCAATATTATAATAGCGGGTGAACCCTAGCCGCTCGCATAAACTACATGCTGCTCAAATCAAGCCAAACCACCCGCTAAAGATATTATTCTATGAATCTATCATAATTCAGTGGTGAAGTTCGAAAGCGCATTAGAAATTTTTTGGCAGAAGTCTGCAAGGATTTACGAGTTGCTGGAGCACGCTTGCCCCGCGTAAGACTACTGGTGGAAGCAACGAGTAAACCGTAGCAGACGGCAAAAAATTTCAGCGCTTGAGAACAAACCACTGAATTATTAGGTTAGGCAATATTATTTTATCAATAATTCGGCTATCTGGACAGCATTTAGTGCAGCGCCTTTGCGCAGGTTATCAGAGACAATCCATAACCAAAGCCCATTCTTTATGAAGGGGTCGGATCTTACGCGGCCCACAAAAACTTCATCTTTTCCTTCTATATCTTTGGGCATAGGGTAAAGGTTACTTTTGGGTTCATCTATTACGGTTACGCCCGGTGCATTGGAAAGAATACCCCTTACTTTATGCGGCTCAATGGGCTTTGCGGTCTCAACATATACTGACTCTGAATGGCCGGTCCTTACAGGAACCCTGACACAAGTTGCAGAAACCTTAATCTTCTTATCGTGCATAATCTTATGGGTCTCCTTAACCAGCTTCCATTCTTCATTGGTGTAATCGCATTCGGCAAAACCGCCGATTTGCGGAAAGACATTAAAACCCAGTTGCTGAGGCAGAGTTTTATTTTGTACGTGGGCCTGCACATCCTTATATCCCCCGGAGGCAATCTGTGAGATTTCTTCTTTTAATTGCTCAACTGAGGACCTACCTGCGCCCGAGGATGCCTGTAGAGTAGTTACGACTAACCTTTTAATTCCTGCTTTCTTATAAATTGGCCATAAGGCCACAACCAGCTGTATGGTAGAGCAATTCGGATTGGCAATTATTCCTTTGTGGCTTTGGCTATGGCTTTGCCTAACGGAAGGCAAACCATGTCCCTCTGTCCTATTGGAAGCCAAACCACGGCCCTCTGGCCTGTGGCTTTGGCTATCGGAAGCCAAACCACGGCCCTCTGGCCTGTGCTTTTTTGAGAGGAACCAATTTCTAACGGGGTTTACATCTTTAGCATTTACCTCAGGCACAACTAAGGGCACTTTAGGGTCCATTCTAAAATCCGCACCGTTATCAATTACTACTGCTCCTCTTTTTACTGCTTCAGAGGCATAGGTTACAGCCGCACCTTTTTCTCCTTCAGTCCCCGCAAATAAAGCTATATCTATACCATCGAATCCTTCAGGCGAGATTGCCTTTACAGAATATTTTTGGCCATCAACTTCAATGTCTCGGGCAAAGCGGGCAAAAACACGTAATTCTTGGATAGGAAAATTACGTTGCCTTAAACAACGCAACATCTCTATTCCTACTGCGCCTACGCCTACTACTGCAACATTATATTTTTTCATTCGCGTATTTCCCCTTCAATGCTTATCTTGTAGCAGGGACAGCCCCCTTCTTGGGGATGAGTCTCTGCTACAAAGCTATTCTAGATATTCAACTACCAAATCTCCTACTTCGCTTGTTGAATAGCCCATTTTACCCGCTGCCAGGGATTTTAATTTTTTATTTACCACTTTTATCACTGCGCCCTCAACTGCTCCCCCTGCTTTTACTTCGCCTAAATTCTCCAGTAACATCCCTAATGCGCAAATTGCAGCCAAGGGATTAATCACATTTTTACCAGTGTATTTAGGCGCGCTCCCGCCAATGGGTTCAAACATTGATACACCTTCGGGATTAATATTTCCACCGGCAGCAATACCCATACCGCCTTGAATCATTGCTCCTAAATCCGTAATAATATCTCCGAACATATTATCCGTAACAATGACATCAAACCACTCCGGATTCTTCACAAACCACATGGTCGTAGCATCCACATGCGCATAATCAGTGGTTATATCCGGATATTCTTTGGCAACCTCATTAAAGGTTCTCTCCCAAAGGTCCCAGGCAAAAGTCAGGACATTGGTTTTACCGCAGAGAGTAAGTTTTTTCTTTTTATTGCGCTTTCGACAGTATTCAAAAGCATAACGGATGCAACGTTCAACACCCTTGCGTGTATTATAAGAAATCTGAATGGCTACTTCATCCTTGGTGCCTTTGTCCTTAAACTCACCCATACCTTTATAAAGCCCTTCGGAATTCTCCCGGACTACCACAAAATCGATATCGTCAGGTTTTTTGTCTTTCAAAGGACAAAAATCCGCATTATAAAGTCTTACCGGGCGTAAATTTATATATTGGTCTAAAGAAAATCTTAAATTTAGCAGTATGCCGGTTTCCAGTATCCCCGGCTTTACCTCAGGGTGGCCTATTGCTCCTAGATAAATAGCCGAATATTTCTTTAACTCATCAACGTCTTTATCTTCTAAGGTCTTACCTGTCTTTAGATATCGTTCGCCACCGAAGTCAAAGATTTTTGTTTCGTATTGAAATTTATATTTTCTACCTACTGCCTCTAACACTTTTTGGCCTTCCCGAATTACTTCCGGACCAGTTCCATCTCCGGGGATTACCGCTATTTTATGCATCTCTTCTTAATATAATTCATCAACCCTCCCTGTTTTGTTATCTCCTGTAAAAACTGCGGAAAGGGTTCGGTTTTATAAGTTTGGCCTGTGCTTAAATTTTTTATTATACCACCGGTTAAATCTATTTCAAGTAAATCACCCTCTTTTATTTTATCTACCTCTTCTAATTGCAAAAACGGCAGGCCGACATTTATAGAATTTCTGAAAAATATCCCGGCGAAACTGCGCGCAACTACTGCGGATATACCACAACCTTTTAATGCCCGCGGTGCATGCTCCCGGGATGAGCCACAACCAAAGTTTTTACCTGCTACTATAATATCGCCTTTGTTTACAATGCTTGCGAAATCTCCAGCAATATTCTCCATGCAGTGCCTACCCAACTCTTTTTCGTCAGTACTAACCAAATATTTGGCTGTAATAATATCGTCGGTATTAATGTCATTGCCAAATTTATGGACTTTACCTTTAATAATCATTAGCGTTTAGCGGTTAGCGTATAGCGTATAGAATAAATTTAGCGGTTAGCGAAAACTATCCGCTATACGCTCTACGCTATAATAAATCTGGATGCGTAATCCTGCCTTTAATTGCTGATGCAGCGGCTACCGCAGGGCTGGTTAAATAAACCTCTGATTTAGGGCTGCCCATCCTGCCGATAAAATTTCTGTTAGTAGTAGCCAGGCACCTTTCGCCTTCAGCGAGAATTCCCATATGCCCCCCTAAACAGGGTCCGCAGGTAGGAGTAGAAAATACGCCTCCTGCCTGAATAAATATTTCTGCCAGGCCTTCTTTCACAGCCTCCAGATAAATCTTCTGTGTCGCAGGGATAACAATTAATCTTAAGCCCGGTTTAATCTTTTTACCTTTTAAAATCTTAGCGGCGAGCCTTAAATCCGAAATCCTGCCGTTAGTGCAGGACCCAATAACTACCTGGTCAAGGGCTATATTCCCTAATTTTGACGCAGGTTTTACATTGCTGGGTAAATGCGGACAGGCCACCAACGGTTCTAATTTAGAGACATCATATTCATATATTTTATCATAGTAGGCATCAGGGTCACTTTTTAAAGTTCGTAGTTCGTAGTTCGTAGTTCGTAGTTTCTTACTATGAACTATGAACTTTTGACTATGAACTCTTTTGACAAAGTCAAAAGTAATCTCATCCGGCTCAATTATTCCAGTAACTCCGCCTGCCTCAATAGCCATATTAGACATCGCAAATCTATCGTCCATACTTAATTTCTTAATGATAGTCCCTCTAAATTCCATAACTTTTTCCAATGCTCCATCAACACCAATCTGGCCTATGGTATAAAGAATCAAATCTTTACCGCCTACCCATTTATTCAATTTGCCGTTATAGATAAATTTAAAAGTTTGCGGCACCTTAAACCAACATTTCCCGTCAATAAATGCCCTGGCTAAATCTGTTGAGCCTACTCCCGTGGCAAAACTACCTAATGCACCGTAGGTACAGGTATGCGAATCTGCGCCAATTACTAAATCACCGGGTAAAACTAATCCCTTTTCAGGTAAAAGCGCGTGTTCAATCCCCATACAGCCAACTTCAAAATAATTCTCTATTTTCTGCTCTTTGGCAAAATCCGCCAGTATCCTGCATTGATTTGCGCTCTTTAAATCTTTTGCCGGAGCAAAATGGTCAGGCACCAGGACTATCTTCTTATTATTAAAAACCCGTCTGACTCCTGACTTTTTAAATTCCTGTATGGCAAAAGGGGCGGTGATATCATTACCTAAAGCCAGATCAATCTTCGCCTCGATAAAGTCACCTGGATGAATATCTGTCTTATCCGTATGCGCTAATAATATTTTCTCAGCTATTGTATAACCCATTTTTTTTAGCGTTCAGCGGATAGCGTTTAGCTTTTATTAGCGTCTAGCGGTTAGCGTATAGGATTTAAATGACTTTACTATACGCTATCCGCTATATGCTATACGCTATCATTTATACGCTCTACGCTATACGCTATTCTTACTTATCTAAATTTTCTCACAATAAGGGTGGCGTTGTGTCCACCGAAGCCCAAAGAATTAGACAGGCAGACATCGACTTCTGTTTCGCGGGCAGTATTCGGAACATAATCCAGGTTACAATCAGGATCGGGATATTCATAATTTATGGTAGGAGGCACTACGCCATCTTTTATTGCCAAAACACAAACCGCAAATTCTACACCACCAGATGCTCCTAGCATATGGCCGGTCATAGACTTGGTAGAAGAAACCATGGTCTTCTTGGCGTAAGCGCCCAAGACTCTTTTTATGGCCATTGTCTCAATTTTATCATTCAGTTTAGTGGAAGTTCCATGCGCGTTAATGTAATCTATATCTTCAGGATTCGCTTTAGCGTCTTTTAATGCCTCTATCATTGACTGTGCTGCTCCTTCTCCGTAGGGGTCAGGGGCAGTAATATGGTAAGCATCGCAGGACATACCATAGCCGCAAACTTCCGCATATATACGCGCTTTTCTTTTTTTAGCATGCTCTAAACTTTCCAGAACAACTAAACCGCAACCCTCTGCCATCACAAAACCATCACGCTGGAGGTCAAATGGCCGGCTGGCTTTCTCTGGCGCATCATTTCTGGTTGAAAGTGCCTTTAAAGCACAGAATCCTCCTATACCCGTAGGCACTATACAGCTTTCGGTCCCGCCGCAAATCATTACATCTGCGTTTTGGCGCTCAATAATCCTAGAAGCATCACCTATGGCATGTGCACCCGAAGCACAAGCAGTAGCTACGCAGGAATTGGGGCCCTTTAATCCGAAATTGATGCTTACCTGCCCGGCAGCTTCATTAACAATTAACATGGGTATCAGAAACGGCGACAACCGCGAAGGCCCTTTATTCAGGTAGACCTTATGTTGCTCTTCTATAGTATATAACCCGCCTATCCCTGAGCCAACTAAAACACCAATTCTATGTCTATCTTCTTTCTCTAAATCTAAGCCGGCATCAGTTATTGCCTGTTTTGCAGAGGCAACTGCATACTGTACAAACTTCTCCAAGCGCCTGGCATCCTTAACCGATATTCCGTATAAAATAGGATCAAAACCTTTGACCTCAGCAGCAATACGCGAATCAAAACCTGAAGCGTCAAAAGAAGTAATGGGGCCTGTGCCGCTCTTTCCGGATTTTAAAGCATCCCAGAAGGTAGAAATATCGTTTCCTACCGGAGATATTACTCCTAACCCCGTAACCACTACTCTATTCTTGCGCATATTAAATGAGCACATAACTTACGAGCACAAATGTGCGAGTAAGTTATGTCGCTTACATTATTTTTAATATATTGTTCCATAACTTATGTCCTCGCTTAAAATTTACCCCGCCAAAACCAAAAGGCGGGGTAGGACTTAAAACTCTATCTTTATATTGGTGACTACTTATTAGCAGTCTTTTCTTCAATATACTTAATTGCATCGCCTACAGTAGTAATCTTTTCGGCGTCCTCATCTGGTATTTCAATACCGAACTCCTCTTCTAAAGCCATTACCAGCTCTACCGTATCTAAAGAATCTGCTCCCAAGTCATCAATAAATGATGCCTCAGGAGTAACTTCTTCTGGTTTCACTCCCAGTTGCTCCGCTATTATGGATTTAACCTTATCTTGCACTGCCATTATTTTCTCCTCCTTTAATGAGCCCGCAACTTACGGAATATCAATGTCCGCCGTAGGACGGATCAGCCTTTGGCTGAAACGCAAGTTGCTTGGGCGAATTATACCATTACCATACCGCCATCCACAATTATAGTCTGGCCGGTAATATAACTTGCCTCCTCAGATGCCAAAAACACGCATACAGCCGCAACATCACCGGAACTACCAAACCTGCCTAAGGGAATTGCCTCTTGCATCTTCTGTTTCAAGCCCTCAGGAAGCCGAGCCGTCATTTCAGTCTGGATAAAACCAGGGGCTACGGCATTAACATTTATATTGCGGCTGGCCAACTCCTTAGCTGCAGTTTTAGTTAAGGCAATTATCCCTGCTTTGGAAGCAGAATAATTTGCCTGTCCCGCATTTCCTATTATGCCAATGATCGAAGCTACGTTGATAATCTTGCCGTAGCGCTGCTTGAGCATTAATCGTGATACAGCCTTAGTGCAATTAAAAGTGCCCTTTAAATTTACACTAATAACCGCATCCCACTCTGCATCACCCATACGAAGTATTAGGTTATCTTTGGTGATGCCAGCATTGTTAACTAATATATCAACCTTCCCGAATTTGTCAAGAATTTTGTTTACCGCCTCATTAAGTTTTGCGTAATCAGCAACATCTAACTCTAATGCCAAAACCTTCCTGCCTAATGCCTCGATATCAGCTTGAGTCTTGATTGCCTTCTGGAGGTTTATATCGCCAACAACGATATCCGCTCCTTCCGAGGCAAACTTCAAGGCAATCTCTCTGCCAATCCCCTGAGCTGCACCTGTAATAAAAGCTACCTTATTTTCAAGACGCATTCAATCTCCTTTTGGCTTATCTAGCTAGTAATACTTATCTCGCTTGGTAGGGACAGTCCCCTTGGCATAGAAGGGTCTGTCCCCGAAGGGGACTGACCCTAAAAGATGACGGGGACAGTCCCTACTGTATTCGCTACTTAGTTAAATTTAATATATCTTCCTTCTTTTCAATACTCGTTACCTGTGTTGTCTCATCAATACGGCGCATAAGGCCTTTTAAGACCCTACCCGGCCCAAATTCGAAAAATGTAGTTACATTTTTCGATAATAAGAATTTCATGGAGTCTTCCCAAAGAACACTCGCAGTAATCTGTTTAATTAAATTGGCCCTGATTTCTTCTGGTTTCGTTACTGGCTTCGCCGTCACATTGCTTACTAAGGGAATCTGAGGTGTATTTATCTTTATTTTCTCCAATTCCCCGCCTAATTTCAAAGCTGCTCCCTGCATAAATGAAGAATGGAAAGCTCCGCTTACCTCCAATAAAATTACTTTTTTAGCACCCTGCTCTTCGGCTAATTTAGCTGCCTCTTCAATCTCTTTTATGCCTCCAGAAACCACTATCTGGCCAGGACAATTAATATTGGCAATCTCAACCTTTGTTTCCCGGCAAATATCCTTTATTATTGCTAAATCCAATCCTAAAACGGAAGCCATCTTGCCGGGAGATTTTAAGGCCTCCTCTTCCATAAATTCGCCGCGTTTTCTCACCAGATACACTGCCTCTTCCAAATCTATTGCTCCTGCTGCCACCAGCGCAGAATATTCACCCAAACTTAATCCTGCTGCATAACTCATAACTCGTAATCCTTCGCTTCGCTCAGGACGCTTCGCCGAGGGACACTGAGCAACGTCGAAGTGCCCATAACTCATAACTGACCTGAATGCCTCCCACGCAGCAATACTGGTGACTAATATCGCTGGCTGGCAATTCTGGGTTTGTGTCAATTCCGCCGCAGGCCCTTCGAAACAAAGTTTGGAAAGAGAAAAACCTAAAACTTTATCTGCCTTGTCAAAAACCGCTTTGCTCTCGAGGAACGCTACGTATAAATCCTTTCCCATACCTACATACTGCGCACCCTGTCCGGCAAATAAAAGAGCGAGTTTATCCATTTTCGCACATCTAGCAAACTACACTTATCTTGTCGTGGGTCAGTCCATTCCTTACAAGGGACTGTCCCCGAAGGGGACTGTCCCTTGCCGACCCTATTGGCATCGCTAAGTTACCACTTGATGAGGCAAGCACCCCAGACCAAGCCTGCACCAAAAGCATCCAAAAGAACGATATCGCCTTTTTTGATTCTGCCTACTCTCACTGCCTCACAGAGCGCTGTAGCAGTAGAGGCCGAAGACATATTCCCGTATTTTTCTATATTAAGGTAAATCCTGTCTGAAGGTAAGCCTAATCTTTTTGCCATAGCCATTATAATACGCACATTGGCCTGATGTGGAATAACCAAATCTATGTCTTCGCACTTTAGTCCTGCCTTCTTTAAGGCAATCTGCGCAGCCTCAGCCATAATCTTAACCGCCAACTTAAATAACTTATTACCCTGCATCTTGATATAATGCAGGCGCTTATCTATGGTTTTATGTGTCGCGGGGTTTCTGGAACCGCCTCCAGGCAACATCAATAAATCCGCCATGGAACCGTCAGCGCCTAAATAAGTGGAAAGTATACCTGCGGATTTCACCTCAGATAAAACAGCAGCGCCTGCACCGTCTCCGAATAAAACACAGGTGCTCCTATCCTGCCAATCAGTTATTGAAGACAGGATCTCTGTGCCTACTACCAGGGCGTTCTTATAGGTGCCTTGTGCAATGAACTGCTGGGCAACAATTATGGCATAAACAAAACCTGCACAGGCAGCAGAAATATCAAAACATACAGCGTTCTTTGCGCCGAGAGCCGCTTGCACAAAACAGGCAGTAGAAGGAAATTGCATATCAGGAGTAATTGTAGCTACAATAATTAAATCTAAACCCTGGGGTCTTATCCCTGCATCTTTTAATGCCTCTTTGGCAGCGTTTATAGCTAAATCAGAAGCTGCTTCGTGACTGGAAACAAGGCGCCTCTCTTTTATTCCTGTGCGCGTAGTAATCCATTCATCAGAAGTATCTACAATTTTCTCCAAATCCCTATTGGAAAGGACCCTTTTGGGCAGATATTTACCTACACCTATTATACCTACTCTCTTCATTTCAAATTAACCACTCACCAATTAACTAGTTTTCCCGATCGCCTCTAAGATTTTCTCGTTAAACTTTCGTTCCACTTCTTCCTTGGCAACCCTGATGGCATTTTTTATAGCTTTGGCATTAGAACGGCCGTGGCCAATAATCACTACGCCATTCACTCCTAATAAAGGTGCGCCGCCATATTCAGCATAATCCAATTCTTTTTTAAAACGCGAAAGGCTGGGTTTTAAAAAAAGCACCCCTAATTTTCCTAACGGATTACTTAATAGGTGTTTCTTTAAAAAAAACTGCATGGTCTCCACCACAGATTCCGTGACCTTTAATGCGACATTACCCACAAAGCCGTCGCAGATAACAATATCGCTTTTTCCGGAGAATAAGTCTTTGCCTTCTACATTACCGATAAAATTGAGGCTACTCTTTTCGAATAGCTCGCGCGTCTCTTTGATAACATCCGTGCCTTTACTTTCCTCTTCCCCGATATTTAAAAGGCCTATTTTAGGATTAGGCCTGTTTAATATGTAATGAAAGTATGCATCTGCCATAATGCCATACTGTAATAAGTGCATGGGCTTGGCATCAATATTGGCACCCACATCAATAATTATAGATATGCCTCTCAATGTGGGTGTAATTATTGCTATGCCCGGTCGCTCAATTCCGGGTAAAAGGCCCAACCCCAAGGTTGCTGCGCAAACAACCGCTCCTGTGTTACCTGCACTGAAAAAAGCATCGCCAAGGCCTTCCTTGGCTAAATTTAGTCCTACTACAATAGATGAATTTTTCTTTTTCCTCACACTCGTTGCAGCAGGCTCGGACATTCCGATTACCTCGCGAGCAGGATACACAGAAATATTATCGCCTTTGTATCCAAACCTTCCCAGTAAGGACTTTATTTTCTCCTCATCACCTACCAGGCTTATCTGTATGTTGTATTCCTTGGCAGCGGCTACTGCGCCCTCAATTACTACGCGGGGTGCGTAATCGCCGCCCATAGCATCTACTATTATCTTCATTTTAAGGTTTTTTCTTCTTTTTTTCCTTCACTTCTATCTCAATAACCTGCCTGCCATTGTAATAGCCGCAAACAGTGCAAATGCGATGAGGCAATTTTGGCTTTTTACATTGCGGACAGGGTATAAGATTTGATGGACTTAACTTCCAATGCGTCCGGCGCCTTCTTCCGCGCGCCTTAGAATGTCTTTTCTTAGGTAATGGCACAGGAACAACCTCCTTCGTTCAGATTTTTGCCGCATTTAGGGCATAAACCTTTACAATCAGGATCACACAAAGGCTTTATGGGATAATCTAAAATTATCTCCTCTTTTATATCCTGGTCTAAATCAATTATCGGCTCTGATTTATCAACCTGATAGTTTAATCTTAGAATTTTTTTAAGAGCAACATTAAATTCCTTGAGGCAACGGCTACAGTTTAAGAGTATCGAGCCGCTCAAACTTAAGTTCACGGTAACCGCGTTGGTAATCTTAGAAACCTCTGCCCTTATCTTTATAAATGCCCTCGAGAACTTAACGGTATCAGTCTCTAAATCTAAGGCCGAAGGACTAACTTTTTCCTCTAAGATTAATCCTTCGAGTGGGATGCGATTTATATCTATCTTCATCCCGTTACAACCCTCACGTTAATTATTGAACATCTTTAACATAACCCCGTTAAGATTTGTTTCTAAAGGGGTTCACGAAACCTTGCGTAACTTCTTTTTAAGTGCCTCTTCTACAAAATCAGGCACAAAGCAAGACAAATCCGCACCCAAAGAGGCTGCTTCTTTTAAAAGCTTTGAGGAAAGATAGCTGTAGGATTCATGGGGCATCAAAAAGATTGTTTCAATATGAGGATTTAGTTTTCTATTGGTTAAGGCCATCTGGAATTCGTATTCAAAATCAGAGATCATACGTAATCCGCGGATTAATACCTTTGCTTTTTGCTTGCGTGCATAGTCAATCACTAAACCGTCAAAATCATCAATGATTATGCCACCCAGGTCTGCGGTTGCTTTTTTGAGCATACCTAACCTCTCCCTTACACTAAAGAGCGGCTTCTTCTGGGGATTGTGCGCAACTGCGACAATAATTTCTGAGAATATATCCTGAGCCCGCTTTATAAGGTCAATATGGCCATAGGTGACCGGGTCAAAACTGCCGGGATAAATCGCTTTCTGACACATGTTTTTAATATTCTTTCTTTTTAAAAAATGAGAGCAGGGTATCCCCGTATCTGGATTCCTTAATTAAAGTTAGCTTGCCGCTCTCTTTTGACAATTGTTCTTTCTTAAAATGCTGAACCACTACAAAACCATTGGGCGCTAATATATCATAAGCCCCCAGCATTTGCAAGATTTTTTTTGACATACCCTTATTATGGTAAGGCGGGTCTAAGAAGATAATATCGAACTTTCTCTTGTCCTTGTGA
>Ga0315284_10011982_pt1 | contig 12348 bp, 15 predicted proteins | sample YL17G09_16_MG_FD_203696 | JGI IMG/M metagenome (GOLD analysis project Ga0315284, IMG submission 203696) | Sediment microbial communities from Yellowstone Lake, YNP, Wyoming, USA - YL17G09_16 | ecosystem: Environmental > Aquatic > Freshwater > Lake > Sediment | place: USA: Wyoming | collected...
TTATTGAGTTAATTAAATCCTTTTTTGAAAAAGGTTTAGAATCTTTAGTCTCCAATTTAATTATTGGATCTGGTTTTTTTCTTATTGCCATATATTAATTAATAAATCTTTTTTTACTCTCACCATCGTAGATTTTTTTTCTAAGGTTTGTTGTTGAGTAATTATGATCACGTTTATTGTATATAATTCTAATCCCTCTTTTTTGGCAAATACTTTTTGCTGTATAATTTTTGTCTTTATAATCCTCACCAATTATTCGGACATCCAAATCCAAAGAACTAAAAAGTTCTTCTAATTCTTCTTCATCGTTGTAGGGGATTATCTTATCAACATATTTAACCGCATCCAATTGCAAGTATCTTTCTACAATGGATTGGATTGGTTTATTTTTTTCTTTTCTATCTATTGTTGGGTCGTTCTGTAATGCACATATTAAATAATCACAATGTTTTTTACATTCTTCTAACATAATGATATGACCAGTGTGTAATAAATCGAACGTGCTACAGGTTATTCCTACAATTTTATTATTCATCATTTTCTTATAATAGTATAATTTTTTTCAAAATACTCAATAGTTTCTTTTAACCCATCGTATAATGGGGTGAATTTAAAATCGGGTAAATAATTTTTAATCTTACTATTATTGCTAGGTTTTCTAAATTGCCCGTCAGGTTTAGATGAGTCAAAAATAACATCACCTTTAAAGTTCATTAACTCAACAATAATATCAACAATATCCATAATTGAAATTTCTTCGGAAGTTGATAAAATAATTGGTTCATTTTCGTTATAATTGTATAAAACCCATTCTGTTAGTTTTGCAACATCTTTACTAAAAATAAATTCTCTTAATGGTTTGCCTGATCCCCATATTGTTAGCGGGGTGTTATTTTCTCTTGCCAAATAACATTTATGTATAAGAGATGGTAAAACGTGACCATTTACAATATCGTAGTTATCGTTAGGTCCGTAAATATTACAAGGAATAACTGATTTATAATTTAAACCGTATTGTTCATTATACGATCTAATTTGAATGTCCGACATTCTTTTTGCGTAGGCATAAGCATCATTTGAAAAATGTGGTGGTCCTAAATGTATTTTTGATTCTGTTAATGGATATTCAACCTGATCAGGAAAAACGCACGTTGAGAGAAATGAGACTAAGTTTTTTACTCCTGTTAATCTAGCACCCTCAATAACATTTGTGTTCATCATAATGTTATCGTAAAAAAATTCGCCCTTATGGTTCATATTTCCACCAACACCACCTACTTTTGCAGCACAATGGATAACACTATTGAATTGTTTAATCATTAGTCGATTTGTATCTTCTCTTTTTCTTAAATCATAATCTTTTGATGTTGGTTTAAAATATTGTTCACTAATAAATTCAGAACCAACTAAACCATGACCACCGGTAACTAAAATTTTATTTTCCATAATAATTAACCCAATATTCAATCATTTCATCTAACATGGTTTCAAATGTGTATTTTGGTTCCCACTTTAATTCGTCCATTAATTTAGAAGAATCTCCTTTTAAATTCTTCAACTCCTCAGGTCTAAAATGTTTTTCATCGACAATGACATAGTCACGAAAATCTAAACCTAAACTTGAAAAGGTGTATTCACATAAATCTTTTACTGAGTGAGATATGCCGGTGGAACAAACATAATCATCAGGTTTTTCGGTCTGTAACATCATCCACATCGCTTCAACATAATCTTTAGCGTGACCCCAATCTCTTGTTGCGTCAAGATTACCTAAATGTAATTTATCCTGTAACCCTAAACTAATTCTTACTGCCGCCTTTACTACTTTATTAGTTACAAAGTTAGTTCCTCGTCTTGGTGATTCGTGGTTAAATAAAATACCATTCCATATTTTCATACCGTACGAGTTTCTATAATTTCTACAAATGTTATATGAAAATACTTTTGCACAACCGTATGGGGATACTGGACTCATTGGTGTTGATTCTCGTTGGTATCCATCATTATCTATATTATTTCCAAACATTTCTGAAGAAGACGCTTGATATATTTTTGAATGTGGTGATACCATTCTTACCGCCTCTAACAAATTTAAAGTCCCTAAACCTGTTGCATTTGCGGTATAAATTGGTTGATCAAAACTAACCCTTACGTGAGATTGTGCGGCTAAATTATAAATTTCATCAGGTTGTATTTTTTGTAATACCCTAACTAAAGATGCCATATCGGTTAAATCCGCATACTCTAAATTTATTAAATTTCCATCTCTTAATGATTCTATTCTCGATGATTGAGTTTCAGAAACAGAATTTCTTTTTACCGTTCCCCATATTTCATAATCCTTATTAATTAAAAATTCTGCAAGGTAAGAACCATCTTGACCATTTATCCCTGTTATTAGTGCTTTATTCATTGGTTTTTTTAGTTATTTTAATTCCCGTGTAATCAATTGATTCTATTACTATGTTTTTACCATCAAAATATTCATCAACCGCCTGCTTTGATCCCTTCCAGTGTCCATAGTCATCAACAATTAATACCCCATTATTTACTAGTTTTGGGTATAATACTATTAACTCGTCTTTTGTTGATTTATACCAATCAGTATCTAATCTTAGCATACTAATGTTTTCAGGGACATTATTTTTATTTAGTAGGGTTTTAGAAACATCGCCAACAATAAATCTTAAGTTGTTTTTGTTAAATTTTGATTTTGATAAATTATTTTTAACTTCGTCTATTGGTGAAAACGCCAAAACCACAGGAATATGTAACATGGTAGATGCGTGATTATTGTTTAAATCTATATCATTTTCTTCCGGATCAGTCATCCCCTCAAAAGTATCAAATAACCAAATATTTTTATTAATATTATGGTAATGTAAATATTCCATTATGCCTAATATGTTCCCTCCTTTCCAAACACCACACTCAACTATATCACCACCGATATTATTTAGTCTAACATACTCTAAACTATTATATAATTCAGTTATCCTTTCAATACTAGTCATTGAGTAAGGCTGTACCGTTCTAATAAAAAAATTTAAATCCATATCAATGTTTTTTTATACAATAAGTTGGACACCCATCTTTTGTAATGTAGTTAATTTTTAAATCTTTATCAATACAAAATTCATTAACCGCTTTAACAACACCATCAAATCTTGGGGATGTATAATCATGTCCGCAAATATAACCACCATTTTTTATTTTGTCGTATGACATGTACAGGTCATTTTTAACACCATCATAATCATGATCCCCATCAATATATATTAAATCTAAAAATTCATTTTCTAAATTTTTAATAAAATTTTTACTATAATCTTTAATAATAAAAACATTATCATTTTTTTTAAAATGTTCTTTAATAAGGTTAAACTCGTCTTCTAAATTCGTAAATTGCATATTATTGCCGTCTTTATCTCCTGAACCCACGTAACCCTCAAAAATATCAACTAAATAAAGTTCTTTTGGGTTTATGTTTTCAAAAATAAATTTTGAAAACTCACCCTTAAAAATTCCTATTTCGGCAACAGTCAAATTATCATCAAAGGTTTTTAAAAGTTCCTCTCTTGTTTCAAATACTATCATATATTAAAATTTTCTTTATACTTTTTATAATGTTTATCAATTAATTCTATTCTATGTTCGTTTGATTTTATTTTTCCTGTATAATGTAAATTTAATATATTTTCACTAAATAACTCATTACCATCATACAAAAAATTTAAATTTGAATTTATCAAATTAATATTAATATTTTCATCATATATCATGTCATTTATATGGTATTGTTCATATGAAGGGTAATTTGAATTTTTACCTTTATCTATATATAATTTTTTTATTCTATCGGCAAAATATGACGGAATTCCCATTAAACCACAATTATATTTAAATTTACCATTAAACGTAAAATTTAAATTTGAAAACGCAGGATCATAAGATAAATTCCAAGATGAAGTATCAAAATAAGTGTCAAATTTATATAACTTTAATGGTAAAAGATCTAAATCCCAAGATATAATAAAATCGTCTTTAATTAAATCAAAACAAAATAATTTTAACCATGATGGGTGTAGATTATATGTGTTTTGAGGTATATTTTTATCTAAAACAAAAAGATTGACATTATTGTAATCACATAACTTTTCAATTAGTGGTAGACTTTGATTTCCGTATATAGTTTCGCCAACATTTATCACTAAAACTGTCATATCACTTTTCTCCAAAAATCATAAAAGAATTATTTAAGTCTATTTGGGATTTAAAAATATTTTTATACCCTTTATCTTTCATATAATCATAAAGAATTTCAGAAGAAAAAAGATTTAAATGTTTTCTATTATTCCAAGGTCTCCAATATTCTTGACTATAATCTGGTAAATATAAAAATAAAACACCACCATCACCTAATGTGTCATACCAATAATCCATAACCTCAACCCAATTTGGTATGTGCTCTAAACAATGGCTAGAAAATATGTAATCTACATTTTTTTTAGGTAAATTTAATGCATGAAAACCATTATTAAAACTAATATCGATTGGTGTTGATTCAGGAAAAGACCATTCCTCTCTCATACAACCAATGTCGTATCCATTTCCTTTACACACATGTTTAGCATATGGTATTGCGAATTGAGAAGCATTACCTATTGATTGAAATTTTGGGTATTCTTTGTCTTTAAATTTTATTTTTTCTATCATAATATATTGTATTTTAATCTTGATTGTGATTTTGTGGTAACGTCTCTAATTACTCCGTTATACCCCACATGGTAAAACAACATTTCTTTTTGTGGTAGTAAAGAGTCATATAACAATCTAAAAGAACTATCAATAAAATGAATTTCTGCAGAATTTTCAAGTAAGTAACAATAATCAAAAATATTGTCTGTTAAATTTTTATTTGGTTTTACTATCTGTAAATTTTTATTTATTATGCGGGATTCATCAATTTTTATATCTCTATCATGATCGTCATGTATAAACACATATTCTTTTTCTTTTACATTATAGTTATCAAATAATTTTTTTTCTCTTTCTAAATCTCTTTTAACATAAAATTTATCCCATCTATAATTAAAAGGTAAATTATTTTGTAAATAAAAGCTATCATCAAATTCCTTAGAGTTAGGGTGTCTATTAAATCCGGCGATTATTAAATCATTAGTTGTTAATTTATTTTGTATTATAAAATCTCTAACAAATGAATCATCACCAACAATAAAACTCAAATTTTTTAAATCCCTAAACATAAAAGAAACGCTAGTTAAATTATGTGGTTTAACAAACATTTTATATTTTTTGTTTTTATTGATTATGGATCTTACTAAACCATTACAGATAATATGATCGCCTAACCCTAAATGGTGGTATATATACATTATTCCCATACGTCATTAAAATTTTTAGGTATCCAATTTTTATCTAAATATTCATAATTTGATAGTAACCAATTGTGTCCGTTTATGTTATGATTAAAATGTTTAAAATAACATAACTCATTATCTATTATTTTTTTATCAATAAATGTATGTATATTTGTGTTATTTTTTTGTGTTATTTTTTCTATATTGGCGATTACTTTAGGCGCCCAATGAGTTGTGTCAAAATTAAATGTTTTATTAATTGATAAAACGTTACTTGGGTTTTCCCATCTTGATGCGTATTTTTTTTGTTTTATAACTATTCCTTGATAATCCTCTTTATAAACATTTGATATATAATCTTTTATATTACTGAATTTATTTAAGATAATAAATTCGTCTATGTCAATAAAACAACAGAACCCAAAGGAAACTTCGTTTTTAAAATGATAAATAGACTCAACCTGACCATAGGTTATTTCACCTGAGGGTGATTTTGGGGTCCAAGATATTTTTTTTGCATTGTATTTTTTAAATATTTCTGTTTCTAAATTTAATATATCGTTATCACTTAAATGACTTGTTAAATTCATTACTTCGTTACCGTATTTATCCATACCGTCAACCTGCAAATTACCCACAAAATCTTTAAAAGTAGAACCACTATTATCATACATCCAAAATTCATCGACACCTAAGTTTTTATGGTGATTCATCCACTCATCTAAAAATAGTATATTTTCTCTTGGTATATAAACCGTTTGTATATATAACTTATATTCACCCATAACTACACTAAATTATATAATATATTCATCTCATCATAACTCTTAATGTGGTGAAACGTAATATTATTTTTTATTTGATCACCTTCAATTTTGTATGATGATGGAGGTTCAGAATGGAACATCTCATCTGTTTTCATTTTTATACCACACTCAATTAAATTTAATCCTAGTGTTACATCGGCAAACATTGTATTTTTATGGTGTATTTTTTCACAAAGAACATTTAAACTTTCTCTGTGCAATAGTACCCCACCACCCCCTGAATGGTAAAATAAATCTTTCATTTTTGGCCAACAATTAATTAAACATCCGTATGCGGATTCTTTATCACAAGATTCGAGATACTCCTCTAATTTTTTTGTATTTACAAAGGTATCATCATCACAGAAAAAAAACCACTCCCCGTCTAAAAAGTTAGTTTTTAAATGCTTAAAAATGTTAATATGTTTTTCCTCTAAACTCCAATAGTCAGATTTATCGGTGACTTTAATTGTCATTTCATCTTTTCCTTCATCATCTGAGTAGAAAAATAAATCTTGATTTTTACCCCAAGTATTCAAAACATTTTTTTGTCTGTCTGGCAAATTTTTCGTTGTCATTATAAAATATGTAATCTTATTCATAATATATTTTTTTTATAATAAAATTAAATGATCGTTAGTTAATGGTTGTTCATTAATGTTTATTCTTTCACCAATAAATCTACCATTTTCTCTTTTAATAGTAAATGGGATTTTTTCAAAAAAATCATCATGAGTACATCTATTATTTTGAAAAACTTGATAAATTGTTTTTAAAAATGTTTGATCAGAACCATAACCTAATTTTATGTCTTTATTGAATTTTAATACCATGTCAGTCATCGGAACCTGTTTTGCCTTAATACCCCACATTCCGCCTAAGATACCTAACTGGTTGTTACCATAAGGTGTCCCATGTGCTGGATGATCTCTCATTACGTGTAATGTTTTTTCACTATCTATCCATTCTTTAACAGCAACAGATTCTCTTTCAGATAGTCTTGAGTCACAGTCCCTAAAACAAACATATTCTGCATCTTCTAAATCAGAAGCCAAAAACCTCCAAAACATTCCATATAATCCTAAATCAGAAACGTTATTACAGATTACGTTATTTTTTTCTAATTCAACAATAGTTTCTTTTGGTACCGAATCATCGTAATATAAAATCATTTTCCACTTTGGATAAAACGTTTTTATTTGTTCAGAATTTCTTATTGATCCAATATTATAAAGTGGGTTATCTCCCCACAAACTGTAACTAATATAATTCATTTTTTTATAATTTGTTTAAACTTTCTTCTAAGTTTACTTTATGACCTTGAGTTTTATGAGAATCTAGTTGTAAATGTTTTAACACATTATTTGTTATTAACATTTTCTTACTCATCAAATGAGTAAAAAAAGTTATTGATCTTTCATGTGCGTGACCACAAGTTTTGGTTTTTTTGATTTGGTCTCCAATCGGTTCGAACCATTTCATGTATTGATCAAATATGTCAGATCTAAATGTTGTATTTGACGTTGATGACCAAACCGCATTAGGATTGTTTCCAACAATTTTACTAAAATACTTTTTTAAATCTACTTTGTTTTTACTTTCAATTATCGGTAATATATGTTCATTCCATTCAGGATTTATTACAAATTGGAAATGGTTCATCGGGAAAGGAACATACCCAAGCATTTCAACTTTATCATTGTAAAATTTAGTGTGTATTTGATCGAAATTTTTATCTAAGATTACATCGTATTCTAATAGGTTAATATAATTTGTTTTGATGAAATTATTCTTCCATAAAAAATACCAACCTGTGTATGAGGTAAATAGAGGGTACGGTTCTAAATTATCCTCATAATTTCTTGCAATCAATATGTTTGGTATTTCTGATAGTTTATCAGTCGGCCTTTGACCTAAAAAAACATATGTGTGTTTGTATAAATTTGAGAATTTTTTCTTTGATTCAAAATCTAAAATTAAATCTTGATCGTGTATAAAAATAAATGTCTCACTTTGACTTTTATTGTTTATGTCTATAGGTAAAACATTTTCATATCTTTTAGAAAATTTAATTCTGTTATCTTCCCATTGTTGGTTAGTTTGTCCAATTGAAAGGTGAGTTACTCTAACATCGAACATTACGCCAACTTTAACACCGTCTATAAAGTTTGGTAAACAAAATCCTAAATCATAAAAATGAAATCCTTTAATATTCTCATCAAAGTTATGTTTAATTTTATTTTTATTAACAACAATAAAAAGACCATCCACCAATATTACATCTTCAATTTTATTTCCAAGATCTTTAGAGTAGGTACTTGTCCATTTTTTACCATCATGTTTGTGGTTAACAATGCCATACATTGTTGACATAACCTCCCACCATTTGGCGTTTGAATCTAAATATTTTGATCCAGCCAAACCAAAAATTCCGTATTCAGGATTTTTTGTTATGCATTTCAATACCTTATCACCCCAATTCTTTGTATCAAACTCCAAATCGTCATGACATAAAACAACAACATCGTATTTTGATTCACTTAAAATTTCGTTATAAACCTCAGACAATGACTTATCACCGTTATTAATTTTTTCAATAACCTCAACATCTTTATACATTGATGTTTTTTGTAAATAATCAATATATTCTTGATTATGACTTCTTGTTGAAAATCCTATTGTTATCATAAGCCTGTTGAACCGAAACCATTATCGTTCCTATCTTTATCTCTTAATTTATCAACACTAATTAATTTTAACCATTTTCCACTAACAACAGGACATAGAACTGCTTGTGCAATTTTTTGACCCTTTTCAATTTTTATTTTTTGATTTGTGGTATTAAAAATTATAACTTGAATTTCTCCTATATACCCTTGATCTACAGTGCCAGGTGAGTTTAATACCATGATACCTTGTTTTAACGCCAAACCACTTTTAGACCTTATTTGAATTTCATAATTTTCGGGAATATCAAAACAAAGACCTGTTGGTATTAAAACCCTATCAAAAGGATGGACCCATTTGTCCTCAGTGGAATGTAAGTCAAACCCCGAATCGGTTGGATAGGAATACGATGGATCAACCGACTCCTCAGTTAATTTTAAATAGTTTACAGATAAAATACCTGAATCGTCCATTATGTCTTTTTTTAAATCATCAAAATTAATTCCAAAAAGATTTGATATTTCTTCGTAATCTATATCATCATCATCATCTTTAATTGAATTTAACGCCTCAATCAAACTGTTTATGGTTTCATCGTCTAAACCTTCGTCTTCTGAAAATTGTTCTTCTTCATTCATCATTTTAATTTTTTTAATTTTTTAATTGTTTTAATCAAAACCTCAACATCTTTTTCACAATATTCTGAAATTTCTTCTAATCTATTATGATTCCAATATGCCTCATGAACCATTCCACCATTAATTTCTCCGTCTTTTGGTGTTGGTATTTCTAAACACGCACACATTAAATCTAACGATCCTATTGAGGTGTATGCCCCATACTGCCAAATTTCTTTAGTGTCTATTGCTTTTACTTCCCAAGGTTTTGTATCATATGAAGGAAGTATTTTTGATGGCATAATGTCGTTGATAATCATTCGTTTTGCCAACATTGGAATATCAAAGTTTTTTAAATTGTGGCCACACAAATAAAAATCTAACTTATGACATCGATCCAAAAGAGTTCTAACATCCATAAGTAATTTATATTCGTCGTCTCCTGAAAATGTTTGTTTTTTTGTTTCTCCACTATCTAAAACAAATGCCATTGATACACAAACTATTTTAGCAAATTCAGGAACAAGTGCGGATCTTTTTCTAAAAACTAAATCCATGTGTTCTTCAGTTGTTCTATCTTCTCCTAATTCTTTATCTTCGGGAAATCTTTTTAAAAACCAATCGAAATATTTATCAAATTGATTTGCAACTTTTGGGTTAGATTGAATACAAGTTTGATAGTCTTTACAACCACCAACTGTTTCAATATCTAAAAACAAAATTTTTGTTATAGGTATGTTAATCATAATTTATTTAATTAAAGATTTATAAAAAGAAGCTCTTTCGTGTGTTACTTGATTAAGGTCATATTTGTCTTTAACTGTTTCATATAATCTTTCACCAAGATCGGTAATCATGTTTGGATTTTCAACCAATTTTTTAATGTTTTTTGCCCAATCACTATGATTGTTAGTTTCGTTAACCAACAATGCGTTTCCATTTGAGAAACTACCTTTATCTAAAGCGTGTTTCAAGTCAATGGTATAAGGACCAACATTTGAAGCGATTAATGCTTTTTTATAAAATCCAGCCTCAATAACTTTCAATTGAGATTTCATTCTGTTGAATATGTGGTTTTTAATTGGTGCCAAAGAAATATCAAAGTTTGAATAGTTTTTTGCATATTGTTCAACAGGACGGGTCCAAACCCTAACATAGTTTTCATTTTTAATTGCCGGATATTCTCCCTCCTCAAATTTATCTAAAAACAACTTGTATTCTGGCGTGATTATTTTATAATTATTTGTAAAAATTTCTTCATATCTAACCCAAACAGTTTCTTCAGGTTTAATTGGTCTTTGTTTTTGTTCACCAGTTTGTTTATTTAATTCTGTAACTGTTCCTCGAATATCAAATCCACAAACATAGTATTGTAATTTTTCTTGAATTGGCGTCAATTTATTAACCATTCCATCTAATAACTTTAAATCATGTAAGTGTGAAGACCCACCCAACCAACCTACTCTAATTTTGTCCGAAGGTGGTGTTGGTTGATTAAATTGTGGTTCTTTAGGGTCAATTGCGTTTGGAAGAACGATTACGTTTTTATTAAATTTTCTTATTTCATTTGCAAATATTTCAGTTGTTGTTATTACATAGTCTGAAGCCTTTAAATTATCAATAATTTTTTGATTCATCTTGTTTTCAACAATTAACTGATGAATAGGATGTTCCTTTGTTGGTAACCAATAATCGTCAATGTCGGCAACTAAAATAATTCCGGCACCCTGAAGAGTCTTAATTAATTGAGGACAATGATCTATATTTCCAAAACTTCTATGAAAATGAACTATTTGGTATTTTTTCCAATAGTTAAAGTCATTAACTTTTGGTTCGTAATCAATATCAACATGAAAATCATCTGAATATAAATTTTGTAACATAATGTGGGGGTCGACCGAGCGAAATTTACCTCAACCAACCCCAGAACGGTCACTTGGGAGAACCAGTACTCTGATTCTCTCACGACCATTCATGGGGTTATTTTGCGTCATATTTTTTAATTAGTTTATTTATTAATTTGTGGTCCTCCTTTAAATCTGATTCCCATACTATCTCTAAATTATAACCTTTTTCTTTTATTAAGTCAATCTTGTTTTTATCGTAGTCCCACAATTCTTTTGCGGTTTTTTGTTTTTTTTGGTTAAAATAATCAGATTCATATTTTTTTGGGTTGCAATGCCAATAATCACCGTTATATTCAATAATTAAATTTAATGAAGGAATAAAAACATCACATATTTTAGTATCAACCCTAAATGAGTGTTTAACAACATATCCCATTTTTTTAATTTCAACAATTATTTCCTTTTCTTTTTTAGATCTTATTACAGATTTAAATTTTCCTGACCTCCTAGTTTCCTTCATCGTATCAGACATAATTTTTCTTGCGTGTTCCATTTCACCACTATCCCATTTTTTCTTTAGGTTGTTAGACACTTTTTTTCTCCAAACCAAATTTGACATACTATTTTTATCTCCTGTTGCCTTACCCTTACGACTTTTAGAAATTTTTTCCTTTGATTCTTTAGAATGTGTTTTACCATGAAAATGATTACCCTCACCATTAAAAGATTCCCCCATACATTTAACACATTTACTGTTTTCGTTTATGGCGTTAAAATAATTTCTACATGCTATTGTCCTATCTTTTGATGTTGTTTTAATATCATCACCACATTTAGGGCACTTTCTTAAAATAATATATTTGTCACCATTTTTTTTTATGTCTAAAGATTTACACCTATCTCTTTGTCTGGTTACATTATGTTTTTTAAGTATTTTTAAAATTGATGGTTTCGACACCCCCATTTCTTTTTCCAATACTAAAGAACTTTTACCACTCAAATATTCTTTAATAATGAATTCTTCATTTAA
>Ga0315284_10011983_pt1 | contig 12347 bp, 12 predicted proteins | sample YL17G09_16_MG_FD_203696 | JGI IMG/M metagenome (GOLD analysis project Ga0315284, IMG submission 203696) | Sediment microbial communities from Yellowstone Lake, YNP, Wyoming, USA - YL17G09_16 | ecosystem: Environmental > Aquatic > Freshwater > Lake > Sediment | place: USA: Wyoming | collected...
TCTATTCCCCAGGTGAAGTGGATTCCCCGCCTGCGCGGGGAATGACAATAATGAATACTGCGGGGAATGACAATAATGAATACTGATGCTCGGCACGAAGCCCGTTTCGCGGGAAGCTCCCTGGTGAAGGCATCCACGAAACTGTCACCCTCCGCGAAGCTTGTCCCGTACCCCGTATCAAGTACGGGGCAGGCTTTGATACGGGAGCGGGGGGTCTATTCCCCAGGTGAAGTGGATTCCCCGCCTGCGCGGGGAATGACAATAATGAATACTGCGGGGAATGACAATAATGAATACTGATGCTCGGCACGAAGCCCGTTTCGCGGGAAGCTCCCTGGTGAGGTTGTTTAATAACGAAGGTATTCCATCATATCAACAGCTTTTTATTATCAAACCGCAAACCATTACGAGTCCTTCAGGGAAGGACGTGGTAATCTCACTCTATTCCAAACGATACTCAATCAGGCATTCCACAAAGGTGGACATTCGCGTTTCAAATCCGTTACTAAACACCCTCGTCTGGTACCACGACCAGTACTAACGTATGGTGCACGACTAACCGAATGGTTACTTGACACCCAATGCGCATTCTGTTAAATTTGACATTGTACGTTCGTAAGAAGGCGCGGCGAATCTTGTGCTGTGCCGCGCGAACAAAAGGAGGACGCAATTGAAAAGATTCACGACAAGGGTCACAAAATGGTTCCGGGGGGGAGAGAAAGGCTTCACACTCATCGCATAGGCACAATACAAACGTGCTTTTTAATATAAAAATATAAAAAGGGAGTAAGAATGAAAAAATTCTTCACGAAAATCGCAAAATCTTTCCACACCGGGGAGAAGGGCTTCACACTCATCGCATAAGCACAATACAGGTGTATTGTTTAACATAAAAATATGAAAAATAAATAAGGAGTTGTAAGAATGAAAAAATTCTTCAAGAAAATCGCAAAATCTTTCCACAGTGGACAAACGGGGTTCACACTCATCGAATTGTTAATCGTCATCGTCATCCTGGGCGTGCTGGCTGCCGCCATCATCCCGAATCTGTCAAAATTTGTGGGCAGTGGTAAGGTCGGAGCTGCAAATGCAGAATTAGCTACTGTTAGGACAGCTGTTGCGGCCTTCCAAGCTGACAATGACGGGAATATACCGGCGGCCACAGTTACTGGGTTGCCAGTAACGAGTCCCCAGGTCGCCAGCTCGGTTGGTCCTACTGCCACGTGGATCCAAACTTATGTATCAGCGAGTAAGGCAATCAAAGGTACATATGCTATTGCTATAGGTGGTGCAGTAACTGGTACTACCCATCCCGATGCAACGTGGGATCTCACCAATGACAAGTGGAAATAAAGATTTAGTCATCTCATAACATTACACGGAAAATAGGGCGGATTCCTTCCTTGAGTTGGGGGAATCCGCCCTTCTGTTTATTGGGTAGTTTTTTAGTAAAAGTTTCCATAAAAGTCAAAGTGGCAAATAGACCTGGGTTTATGCATTATCGAGTCAAAACGAGACAAGCACCAGACAATGACACTGGAAGTATTTCATTGCTGACTTACGCATCTGTCATCTTGAGTTGAAACGTAGGAATTGTTTCCATCTATAACATTGCCGACAGTCAAGGATTCCAAACAAGTTTCCCAATCATCCGCTCACTCTTCTCCCAGTCATATTTGTTGTTAGAAATCTACACCACTAAAGAGCAATTTCTCAATATCTCATTTGCCGTTTTGCCCAAAATACAGCTCTTGTAGCTCTTTTTACAGCCTTTTTGCCTATGTACAACACCTCATATTGCCACTTGATTTACGCAAGCAATCATAAATCAATTTTAGCCTCATTTTCTTGACTTTTCCAGTAGCTCAGTATAAATATTAAATAAGAGGTGATGTTATGGTTACGTGCGAATTATGTGGTAAAGAAACAATAACTACCCAGGGAATGCGTGGTCATAAAACCTTTATCCACGGTATTACTGGAGCTACTGAGAAGCAGCCAGTTGCTCGACTAGCTACTGAGAAGCCAGTGAGTTTACTGCAGGACAGACTCAGTAAACTGGAGTACATTACTGGGCTGAAGGATTCTGATTCTGAAGACATAGAGAGTGATATTGGTTTACCACTTACGGATATAGTCATTAAGCTCAATGGCATAGTCAGTAAACTGAGTGAAGACGTAGGGCTGAGCGATAGTACAACGGCTGCCCAGAGGGAGGAATTCAGCAAGTGGTTGACAGACCTTCAGGAAGCCCATAACAGACAAGCTGCCATAATAAATGAACACCGTGATACCTTCAATAAGAACTTCACAGTTCTTGGTTCCAGAATTGACAAGGTTCAAAAGATGGTTGAGGACTTGGGTGAAGGTCTGGATACGACTAAAACAAAACTGTCTACTCATGGGCATGATAACCTGAAGTCTATGCCGGAACTTGTTGTGAAGGTAGACAAGTTTAAGCAGGCACTTGATACCATTCAGTCTCAAATTGAGTATTTGGCTAATGTCGCCAGGCGGCAGCCTACCGGTGACAGAGCAGAACTTGAACGAGATGACAAGACAAAGCATTATTACCGGAAATATAAAAGTGCTTTAGGGTTGACAAATTCGCATTATGTTGTACCTTCTTTTGGTAATCCGTACTGGGTGGATTTATCTGAGCCTGATAAGTAAAAAGACGGCAATTTCCAACTGATAGTGTCTGCCTGCCGGATGTAGTACCAATTGCTAATATAAACATTGGTACTAAAATAGTGCCAAGATAGTACGAGAAGTTGGTACTAATATGCAACTAAAGAAAGTAAAATTATCAATCGTGGATGGCCACAACCGGTACGACATTTGCACCAAGCACAACATCCCCATCCCCGATGCGAAGATATTCCAGAAGTCTTTTTCAGATGAGGGCGAGGTGAAAGAGTGGGTAATACGGAATCAGTTTGGCCGGCGTAATTTATCGATATATTCCCGGTCAGTACTGACCTTAAAATTGGAAGAGATTATTGCGAAGAAGGCGAAGGTAAAACAAAAAGCAGAAGGTAAAAAGTTGCTGCCAACATTAGCTTTGGTTGTGGTAGCAAGCTGCTACCAATGCTGGTTAGTACCCCTGCTACACTCAAATGGGGTACTAATGAAAATTAAGAAAACAACAATTAAAACTGTAAAAAGAGGCAAAAACTACTTAGAAGGTTACCCATATAAGGCATAGTCCAGTGGATTTGGAGAGGGTGAGTAGATTGGCCCTAATCTAGCAATGACTGATAGAATCAAAATAGTTGAGTCACAGCAAAACTTAGCCGGTCAACAAGAGGGGCAAAGCTCGTGCTTTTCCTCTAAAGAGGCAATCGCTTTCTTTGACACCAATTTCGCCAAGTTTCTGTTATTGGCAGAACTGCTTCAAATCCAGGAATTTACCGAGCTTTGGAGAGAAGCTAGGGAGATTCCTGGAAAGGTTATGGAGGCAATTAGGCCTAAACTGGAAGAAATTTCCGCAAGCCTGTCACCTGAAGCCCGTGGTGCACTTTTTTCAATAGGCGGAACAGCCTTTGGGCTATCTGACAAAGATGTGCAAGACGAGGCGCAACTAGCCGTTGCTAAACTGAAGTTCTTGGAAGATGTCACAAATGATTTCCTGCGAAAAGAAGGTATAGATTACCTGCCTCGCTTAGAAGTTATCGTGAAGCCGCTAGGTGTACCGAACTTAGTATACTTCATGATGACTTGGGATATGAAAGAATGGGGTATTGACCGGATACTCGCTGGCCCGGTTGCGGGGCCTACACGTGACTTGCTGGAGTCTACGTTCATTCGGGAGTTGACTGACCTTAGCCCTGTGGAAGCCATGTCGGAAACACGGGCAAAAATCAATCGAAGGATAACCAGGAAAATAAGTCCTTTGAGCCGACATATCAAACAATATAAGCTCGCTCAGCGAGTACATATGTGGCTGCGTAATGTTGTGCTTGGGGAAACAATTGCTAAGATAGCTAATGAAATTGAAGATGCGAAGCCCGCAGGGAATAAGAAAGAACCCAGTGATTGGGTAAAAAAGCAAATCCGAGACGCTAGCAAGATTTTGGAAGTGAAACGCCCACCTGGTAGGCCAAGAAAAGGGGGTGTCTTACGGCAGTGGAAATTGATGGCTAAGTAGTCCCTATTTACCCTAGCATAAAGGGATTAAACTCGTTGGTGATGGCTACCAACGAGTTTTTTATTGCTACCAATGTCAGTTCCAATATGTTAGTTCGTTTGGAACGAATCCGCCGTGGCTGGCGTCAGATAGACCTTGCCGAGAAAGCAGGCGTCACACAAGCCGAAGTCTCCGCCTTTGAGCGGGGACTCTATATCATCCCTAGCGCACGCCACCGAATCTTGGCTGTTTTAGACCTATTGGACAATGACAATGAAAGAGACTAAAGACACGGAACTAAAGGTGAAGGTAAATATCCGGCCCGGGCCGGTCAGTCCAGCGATGCGCCGCGCTTGGGATACCTTTTGGAAGCGCCTAATATCTTCAGCCAAGAGCGAGGCTGTGAAATGACTACAGTCGCAGCTTCTAAATGGGTGAGAGTAAGCAGGCATGACGATGACGACAGAATCGGTACAACGAGCTATTGACCAGTACCACAGTGAGGGTTTGTCTTTCTTTCCTATTCCTGCAAGAAGCAAGGAAGCCGCTATCCCTTGGAAGGTTTATCAGGAGCGACAACCGACAGAAGACGAGATTATCCACTGGAAGAATAACGGGACCTCGAACTTAGCCGTTGTGTGTGGCGCAGTTTCGGGCAACCTTGTAGTGCCTGATTTTGATGACCATGAGAAATGGTATGAGTACCTTGATTATACAAAAGACAAACTCAATTTAGACATGTTCACATTCACAAGATTAGTCCGCACTAGCAAGGGTATACACGTATGGTTAAGACTTCCCCAAACGATAAAGTCTCTAAAATTCCCCAAACTGGACATTAAGGCCGAGGGCGGTTACGTCATGGCTCCGCCGTCAATACATCCGTCCGGCGCGCTTTACGAAATAATCAATCCGGGCGTGCCAATCAGAACAATAAACAGCCTTGAGGACATTGGCATAGACACCACACAGAGGCCTGTAAACGAGCAAGAGAATCTAGGGCGAGCCGGTGAAACCATCCCCCCTGGCACACAAGACGCATGGCTATTCTCGCGGGCTTGCGGCTACCGGGCAAAGGGTGACGATGTAGACACCCTTATCGATAAGTTACGAATTGACATTAAGCGATGTCCGCAAGCGCAGGGGAAGCGTCCGTATGATGATGTTGACTTCAAACGACTGGCAGAAAGTGCTTGCAAATACCCCCCAGGTACTATGGATATTAATACCCATATGTTTAATACCCATGACAATGCGAAAAACAATTCTAAAACGGGACAAATGCGGGACAAAAGTGGGACAAATGCGGGACAAACAACGGATAAAGAAACACATCAAAAACTGTCTGTTAGCTTCGACACCGTATTAAAAGAAGCCGGCAAAATGTCGAAACGGGACATTGCCGGGACAATTGGGGTACAAGCTACCAATGACTCATTCAGGAAGCTGGTACAAAGACGTGTAAAAGACGGGCAAGCCCGTTATTACCGGGGCAGTAGTGAGATATTGGAATGGGTAAACAAAGAGTACAAGGTTCTGACGCTGGCAGATTACAGGAAGGTAGCCAATTTATCGGTAAAACTGCCATTAGACCTTAACAAAAAAGTCAACGTCCCCCCCGGAAGCGTTATCGGCGTCGCGGGTTATACCTCTGCCGGTAAAACATCATTCCTAATGGAAATATGCGAGCTAAATACGTGTACTCAAGACTTGCCTGTGTATTACTGGTTCAATGAAATGTCAGAGGAAAGGATGCTATTGAGGTTAGACGACTATCCCCTGCTTATGGACCAGATGGGCGCACAATTCAAGGCTGTAAAACAAACAGACTTTGAGTTTTACGATGTAATCGAGCCGGATGCAATCAATGTCATAGACTACCTGGACCTGGACGGGGACGGGGACCAACAAGTCTACATGATTGGCGCTGTAATTAAGAAGCTACAACGTAAGTTGGGGATGGGGATAGTCATATACGCTTTACAAAAACAGGAGAATAAAGACATGGGTTATGGCGGTGTATTCAGCGCCAAGCTATCTAATCTATACCTATCACTAGACACTGTAAGCCAAAACGATACGAGCATGATAGGCAAATGTAAGATAGTCAAGGCTAAAGATTGGGGAGGGGTTAATCCAGTGGGGTTGTACTGCAATTATTACACAGGTGGCAAACACGGCAAGATAATGTCTGACAATTTATGGAGACGTGAAACCAAATGATTAACTTTGGTCGTGTGCTGCCGGTTGTCGTCTCGTCAACGGCGTTCAAAGCTGGTTCGGGCTTCGTCACCCGTACTGGCTCCGGCGGACATATTTGAAACAACGAGGTAAATTAAAATGACAAAGGAATGGTACAGGCCGAAAAGTTAAGAATATTCCTGATGAGGATGAGTGACAAATGGACATTTTAGTTTACTGTAAAGACTGTCAGTCTAGGAATAGTTGGGTACGTAATCCAGGGCGTGATTATAAGGACATTAACGGTAAGCCTATTGAATACGGTTATAAATGCGCGGTCTGCGGACACACTACGTTAATGCCTGCGGACAAAGTTGGCATGGGGTAATCGAAGGGAAAGGCCAACAATGAAAGTAATAACCTGTCCGCATTGCGGTAAAGTGGCTGCGACACTAGGAATTGGTCGGGCGGCGTCAAACATCGCTGTCACTGATATTTGTGACGCCTTGAGGCTTTGCCGTAGCGTGCCAGCGGCAGCCGAAAAGCTAGGGTGCAGCCGGGCGCTTGTCTATAAAATTTTGAAAGCCAACGGGCTGACGGTAAAGGACATTATAGGGGGCAAGGTGGCAGTATGAAGGTAGCCTGCTATCTCAGAGTTAGCACCAATGACCAGCACCGGGATAACCAGCGACCGGCGCTGGAAAGCTACTGCCAGTCTAGGAACTGGGAAATAGCGGCGGTCTATTCTGAGACTGAATCGGCGTGGAAAGCTGGACACCAAAAAGAGCTTAGCCGGCTATTATCGGATATCCGAGATGGGCATAGGCATTATGACTACCTGGTCGTCTGGTCTATTGATAGGCTATCTCGTGGTGGTGTAGGTCAGATATTCGGCTTGATTGATAACTTCCGACGCTATGGTTGCCAGTTAGTCAGCGTCAAAGAGCAATGGCTAGAGACTTCCGGGGTCGCAGCGGAACTATTACTGGCGGTTACCAGTTGGATAGCCAAATTCGAGAGCGACCGGCGGTCTGAAAGAACACGGGCGGGGCTGGCCAGGGCCGTCAAAGAGGGGAAGCGCCTTGGTAGGCCAAAGGGTAGCCAGGACAAGAACAAGCGTAGCAGCGGCGGGTATTTGCTGAGGTATCATAAAGGTCTAAACAAAGGTGCGGTTAAGGTCAAAGCTAATAGTCCAGTCTAAAAAGGAACTGGCAAACAAAGGAACGTTTTTTAAGTATTATGTTTAGCCACTGGCAAAAATTTCAAATGAAGGAATCATGAAAAATACCATTAACCACTGGGCTTCCTAACCCTTTAAAATCGTCAGAATATTGTCTTGACATTATTGTTTAACTATGGTATAACTATTGTTATTAAATAGTTATGTAGGAGGGAATATGGGAATTGTTTTCCGAGTAGCCTTTAATAATGGAAACTGGAGTTCTCCATGTTTAAAACCTGGCCTTGATTCAAGATTTGATGAATGTCGTAAAGGTAAACTCAGGGTAGACCCGCCGGGCCCAACCGATGATTTATGCCGCGGAGGCTGTTGGGAACGGGACCTTTGCGTCAATTTTGAGTGGGGCTGCACCCCGGAAGGTAGAAAGTTCAATACAATTAGAGCTTATCCAGGCGAGAAAGTGTTTTTCGTTTTTAAGCAACCCAACAGCAAATATACATTATTCGCTGAAACCACTGTGAAAGGCGTCAACACGCCACCTATTAGAAAAAAACAACCGCAAGAAGGTAACTACAAATATTTTATGCAGTTTGAAGAGTTCAAGCCCTTACCTGAGGATAAATGGGTAAAGAACCAATCGGGTCTCGAATTGGTGAACGCAGAGTGGCGCACTGGTAGGTACAGGTTTATCTCCGCTGACCAAGTAACAAGGCTGGAAAACAAAATCAAAGGGTTGATCCAAACGGACCACAGGGCAACAGAATTGCCCAGTGTGTCGTCAAAGAAATCGATCCGCTTTGATATCTCATCCGCAATTTATGAGAGGTTGCAGGCACATGCCGATGGAGAGGGCAGAACAATTGAGGAGATAATCAGACAAGCCATCGCTGAGTGGCTTCAGCGTAGAAAAGAAGACTCTATATAAAAAGGACGAAAGTATGAAAACCGCAGCTATTTATCCCAGAGTAAGCACAGATAACCAGGAGCGTGAAGGCACCAGCCTTCAGACACAGCTTGAGGCGTGTCTTAAATATTGCCTGGATAAGAGCTATGACGTGGCCTATCGCTTCAGCGAGACATATAGCGGGCTATCCCTTGAGCGGCCAGAATTGGACAAGCTGCGTGAACTGGTAAGGAATGAGCAAATAGACGTTGTAGTCTGCTACTCCCTTGACCGGTTGTCCCGTGACCCTGGGCATGGTGTCATACTCATCCAGGAACTTGAAAAGCACGGTGTCAAACTGGAAACCGTAACCGAGGACGTGGACAATAGCGAATTAGGTAAACTGATAAGCTACATCCGGGGTTATGCTTCAAAAGTAGAAGCTCAAAAGATTCGTGAGCGCACTATGCGGGGGAAACTGGCGCGTGCCAAGGAAGGTCGTATACCGGGCGGAAGCGGGTCTACTATTTACGGTTATGATTACGTCAGGGTATCGCAAGAAAACGGCGGCCGGCGTGTTATAAACGAAACTGAGGCATCGTGGGTACGAAAGGTATTTGAATGGTTAGTCAATGAGGGCTTATCTACAAGTGCGATTACTTACCGTCTCAGAACTTTGAACGTACCTACTAAATTCGGGAAAATCTGGATTAGGGCGTCGATTCAGACAATGTTAAAGAATCCGGGTTACATTGGCAAGACCTACGTCTTTACTACCATAAGAGGCAGAAAGAAATTCACAAAACCACGAGCGGAATGGATTGAGATACCGGGCGTTACACCGGCAATTATTACATCAGAACTATTTGAAGCCGCACAAAAACAGCTACAGGCTAACAAGGAAAAGTCGTTACGCAATGTAAAGCATGCATACCTTTTGCGCGGACATATCCGATGCCGTCAATGCGGGCGTTCCTATTACGGCGTTTTTGATTCCCCAATACGGAACGGCAAGCGGCGTATCCGGCGTAATTATCGTTGTTTAGGTAAACTAAAGATGGTCGCGCCGGTTGAGCGTTGCCAGAACCATGGTTGGAACGCGGCAAAATTAGAGTCTATGGTATGGGCGGAGATAGAAGGTGTCTTGAGTCATCCGGAAATTATCATTACCGAACTTGAAAAGCAGCGTCACAATACAGACCGATTGGGCGTGCTGGAGACCGAACTAAATCAAGCGGAGCGACAGCTTAAAGCGGTATACCATGAGCAGCAACAGCTTTTGCAGTGGGCGCTCAAAGGCTTCCCGGAAAGCCAGGTAGAGGCGGAGAATAAACGTATCAACAAGGCACGGGAAACTTTGCAGGCGCGTAAGGTAGAGCTTGAGGCACAGATTAAGGGAAGTCAAGACGCTATTATCAGCGTATCTAAGTTAGAGCATACCGTAGAACTGCTACGCCAGCAGCTTAATGACCCAGACTATACCACGAAGCGGGACTTAATTGAAAGCATGGGAATTAAGGTTTGGCTTGATGGTGAGAACGTAGAAATAACCGGCTTCATACCTACGGAGGAAGGTGCTATTGTGCATACGCAATCCTCATGTGTCATTCCAGACTCGATCTGGAATCCAGAAAACCTGAGCCGTCAAACAGGCAGGCGTGTGTGATGGATTCCTGCGTTCGCAGGAATGACAGTAGGGGGTGTCATTCCCCTCTTTTCGTCTTTCTGAAGTTACGTAGTACCTGAAGTATCTCCACCACTTACTCAGCAGGCAAGGCAGGCTCTGAGCAAGGAGTCTCCCAGTCTACTCAGTAGGTGAAGGAGATTCTTCGTTTCACTCAGAATGACAGAGGAGAAGGGACCCCTTCGATTGCACTCAGGGCAGGCCTTCGCGAAGCTTGCCCCTTCAATACTCTCAGGGCAGGCTCTGAGCAACGCTGAAGGGCTCAGGGTGACAATGCAATAGGGGTGGGGGTGGGGAAAATGAAAACGCCCCGGGATTCCGCCGGGAGCCTGTCCTGAGGCGGAGTCGAAGGACGCAGACCGATAGGCTTCATGGCGCGGCTACTTCATCTGGAACACAAAGTTGTAAGAAGGAATCACCACACCCGCTTCTGTGATTGTCGGGCTGTAACTTATCGAGGAGACAACAGTGGTAAAACCGCCCGTGTCTCTCAAAGCCTGCGCGTAGTCCAGGACCACCAGGTGATTTGCGCACAAACCGGTTACGGTCATCGCACTGCCACTATGCATTACCCCGGTCACCGCCACAGTCGGCGGTTTCAGGGCAATAATCTGGTGCAGGTCGCTATTCATGACAGAACGCGCCGCCGCAAGACTGCTCAGTTTGGCGGTAAAGATGTTCGCGGTGTCTTTTATCGGCTGAATTTGCGCCTGTGTCAGCCGGTTCTGCTCCGTGAGGGTAGCAATACTCTTGGCATTGCCGGTAATTAAACTCTGCGTGGCAGTTAATTGAGATTCGAGCGATTTGGTGTTGGTGACATTATTCTGCCAGGCATTCCACAAAATCACGACGCCGGCCAAGCCTGCCACCGCAACAACCGGGACCAGAACACGATAGACGTTAACGGGTTTCGGCAAAGCCCATGCCGGCAGGGCATTGAGATTTACCAGTGAGTAATTGGCAGGCTCTTTTTCCAGAGACAGCGCCTTAGCCGCCAGCCCCAGGTTGACGATAAAACTGTTGGCCGGGAAACCCTCCGGGTACTGGATGGCGCTGGGTAACACGGCGACCTTAGAATTCAGTTTACCTACCAGCGTTTGCCAGGTATCAGGAGCGTTTGCCAGGTCGCCGGAGACGAACACGGGCACCTCGGAATTGAGGGGTTCTTGCTGGTGGCTGGAGTTATAAAAGGCAACCGTCCGGGAGAACTCCTCGCTGATGGTCGGCAAATTTTCCGAGAGTGTCTTTATCTCACTTTGCAGAGCCAGACTCCGTATGACCTGAGGCACCCTGTCCGCCATAACCACGATGTTGAGGTTATCCAGCTTGGCATCGACGATAATAGCCCTGGGTTCATTAATGGACAGGCACAGAGCCAGAGGCGCCAGGTCAAGCACACGCGGTGTCACGCCGGCGTTGCGCAGTGTGCTGAGAAGAACATCCGTTGCTTTTTTGGGGAAAGCCGCTACAAAAACACGGGTCTCGGTAGGAAGACCGGGGATACGCTGGTAGGCAAGATTCAACTGGTCCAGAGCAACCGGCAGGACCCTGCCGGCTTCATGCCGCACTGCTTCGGCGAGCACAGCATCCGATAACACGGGCAGAGAGAGCACGCGGTACAGTGAATCACGTCCGCTCAAACCGACGATAAGCTTGCCTCTCCCTCCGCCAAAAAGATCAGCCACCGGCTGCGTGATTTTCTTGATGCCGTGGACTTCGCTTTTGGTGCGTTTGATAGTGATAAAAAGTTCCCTGACCTTATCAGCCACCCGGGCTTCATCTACGATAACACCACCGCTGACCAGACCCGGCTCCAGGGAAACGTTCGCCCACCGCTCCACTTTCCTGCCCCGGGCGACGAGCAAAGCGATACCGGTATCTTCAAAATATAGAGCCATCACTCTTTCTGCCATAAGTTTATGCCCCCTTATATGTCCAGATTTTGATTGTAATGACTGCCGATGGTTTGCCTATTCCTGCCTGTTCCAATAACGCCTTGATTTCTTCCGGTGTTTTGGCGGCAAGCTTCTGGCTCACCAACGCAACTATCTGTTCTTCGGTTTTACCTTGTATTTCAGCCTCTGTCAGTTGTGCTCTGACCTGAGAATTAATTCCTTCAATCAGGCTGCCTATTTCTACAGCCGTCATCGGTTCCGGGCTGGTGATATTCACTGACTGGATAACGGCGGTATTGAAATCATTACTGGTAGCAACTTCGTTCACGAAAGCCAGTATGTTGTTCACGGTGCCGGTGATGTAGGTCGTGGAGTCCGGGACCGTCTTGAAGATT
>Ga0315284_10011984_pt1 | contig 12347 bp, 8 predicted proteins | sample YL17G09_16_MG_FD_203696 | JGI IMG/M metagenome (GOLD analysis project Ga0315284, IMG submission 203696) | Sediment microbial communities from Yellowstone Lake, YNP, Wyoming, USA - YL17G09_16 | ecosystem: Environmental > Aquatic > Freshwater > Lake > Sediment | place: USA: Wyoming | collected...
CATCTGATCGCCCTCAAGGCGCAAAATCTCAAACTTCTTGCCCTCGCCCCCGTGATCCTCCTTGGCGGACGTGGAGAAGCTGAGGCGTGCCTTGCGGACTTCTGGCGAACTATTCACGATACGGAATTTCAGGAAGGCGACCATCGGGTCATCGCCCTGCATCGGGGGCGCCGCGTTCAGATTCGCTGCCAGGGCATCCGCGAAACCTTCCTGTTCGTAGATCAAGTCGCCATCAATCCAGCGTGTTGACACAATCGGCAGATAGCCTTCGGCAATCGTCCGGTCCGCAAAGTGCGCGTGGGGCAGCCCGAAGTGGTAGCTCATGCCGTCGGGCCAAAGGAAGCCCGCGTTGTCTTTCCCGGGCCGGGTCTTGGAGAAATTAGGATGGTTGGCCCACAGGTCACCCGTAGCCTCGAGCTCGAAGCGTTGGCGGCCGCCTTCAAGACCCAGGATGAAATAGTAGGGTCTCTTCACGGGCATGTCGTTCCAGGCGCCGGAAAGGGTTTGCTCCGCGTGGTTCTTGACACTGTCGTACACCGACTGCTCGCCGATCTCCTCGAGGGCCCGCCGGTGTTCCCCGATAGTGATCGGGTCGGAGCCTCGCGTAACGAGCACGCCGAAGTCCTTGACGAAAATTCGATCCCCTCTGACCACCTCGTCCATAGCAAATGAAAATGGATTGGAGGGAGATTGAATCGTCACAATCGTGCGATCGGCCTCGGGCTCCTCGGAATTACGGGCGTACGATATGGTTGCGCTGAGGATACAGTTTCCACCCTCCGCGGCAGTCCGCCTTGAATCCTTCACAAACGAACCGTTGTAAGCCTCGAGCGGATCGTCACACTGGCTGCGGTTGTCGAACTGAATGCGGACGGTCTCCGGATTTTGCCAGACGGAGTCCGTTAAGGCTCGAAGCGCGGCGACCTTGGGGTGTGCGCCCGTGAAGGTTACGCGGAGTTTGAGTGTCGGCCGGTACATAACCCCCGGCGTCTTCAATTCGGGAAACTCCTTCTCGTTTGACGGGGCGAACGTGAACCGGATGGTTCGACCGTCGCTTCGGGCGCGGGTATCCGCGGCTTTCCATTCCCCGTTGAACCAATCGTCGTCAGCCGCCCAGCCGGTGCTCCCTGCATTTTGCTCTCCATAGCGACGGATGGCAGCGCCGTTCCAGACCCGATGCCAGTACTCAACCTTCAGGGATTCAGGGGAGGGGAGCGCCGCGCCGTCGTCGACAAACTGGACTTCCACGCGTAGAAGGCGGCGCATTTCCGGCCACTCCACGCCGACGCTGTCTTTATCGACGAGAGGGCGCCCAAACGGGGCAACGTCGACATTGGTTTCTTGCGCGGTGGCGGGATTGCTTATGGTCAGGAATAAGAGCGAAAGGAGGGCACACAATCCGGTGAGTCGTCGCATGGTGAATCCTTCTCTCTGCGTTTCAATGCACGGATACAGCAAGACGCCGGACGATTTCTTCGTTCAATTCGACACCCAGACCGGGCGTGCGAGGCAGTTGGATGACGCCGTTCTGCGGTGTGAACTCGGGCCGCACGAGCTCGCTACGAATGATCGACGGCCAGAGTTCGGGGACCATGAACTCGATGAACGGGACGTTCGGGGACGCCGCGCTCAGGTGAATCTCCGCCGCGATAGTCAGGCCCGACTTCCACCCGTGCGGCGTACAGAGCAGGCCGCGATCGTCGGCAAGCCGCGCGATGCGCCACGATTCGGTGAGTCCTCCAGCGCGGCCGACGTCCGGCTGAATCACGTCTACCTTGCCGCGATCCATCAGGTCGAGAGCTTCCCAGCGGGAAGCGAGCAGTTCAGCGCCGGCAATTCGCGTAGTGACAGCTTCGGCGAGGCGCGCATGACCGTCAAGGTCATCCATGCGCAAAGGCGTTTCGACGAAATAAAGATTGCAGTCCTCGAGCTGGCGGATCGTCCAGATCGCGGCCTTGCTGTCGGTCCAGCGGTAGCCGACGTCGATCATGAACGTCATCTCGTCTCCGAGCATCTTACGAGCCAGCCGGACCAGCCGCACGATGTCGGCGTCGGTGTACACGTCGCCATAAACGAGCTGCAGCTTCACAGCGCGGTATCCCATTTGGATCACGCGCTCCATAAGCTGGCGCGTCCGGCGCTCCGTATCAGCGAGCGAACCCAGGGGCGGATGCACGCTGGCGTAGGGTACGACGTGCCCGCGCCGCGGGCCACCCATGAGTTCGTAAACGGGCCGGCCAAGAGCTTTTCCGGAGATGTCCCATAACGCCAGGTCAACTGCGCCGATCGCGTGGATCACCAGGCCGCGCCGGCCCGTGTAGATCGTGCCCTGATACATCTTGTCCCAAAGCCGTTCCACATCCAGCGGGTTCTCGCCGACGAGTAAATCCTGAAAGCTTAAGCTCCAGTTGTGGGAAGAGGGTGCGTCGAGAACCGCTTTCACCATGAAGGGCGAGGCGTCCACTTCGCCGATCCCTACGATTCCTTCATCGGTATGAATCTTGACGATGACGGTCTCCTGCGCACCGTCGTTGGCCTTCGATGAGACTTCCGGAATCCTCAAGGGAATGGCTTCAATCTTCGTTATTTTCATCGTGATTCACCCGCTTCTTCGTGGCCTGGTGAGCGGCGCGCCATGATACTACAACCCCGGCGGGTCAGTCCGGAGAACATCGTTTTCAAACGACGCTTCAATTGCGCGACATGCGGGCGGGTGTTATAAGGACGGTTCGATCGGCACGCTGGGACTGAATGAGCCCCGCCGATCAGGGCCGAGTCAGTGCGGAGGAACGCGGTGAACCGACGCAGAATGCTTGCCCTGCTGGCCGCCACCGGCGCGCGGCCTCTTTGGGGTGCTGCCGCCAAAGACCAGCGCCCGGCAACTCTTGATTTGCGCGAGCCATTGCGCCGGGCAGTGGCATGCATTCTGAACCGCATGGACCCCGCGCAAAAATATCGCCCCTGGTTTGCTGGGGATGTCGTTGACGGCGTACCGACGCGACTTTGCCATGAAGTGTGGGACTTCGGCGACACAGGCGGCCGTTTCCTCGAAGCCTTGGTGATGGCGCGGCAGATGGCGGCCTCCGCATCCGGAGTGCTTGCTGCCGAGCGCCGCATTCGCCGCTTCGTGCATTCTTTGTTCGGCTCCAGCGGATTGATCATGAATCCGGAACGCCAGGAAATGGACCACATGTTTTCCCAGGGCAGCGCGCTCTACGGGCTGGTCACGGATTTCGAAGCGAGCCGCGATCCGAAGCTCGAGGGTGGGATCAAAACCTTCATCGGCGCGCTGAATCGCGCGGCCGTCCAGGAGAAGGATTACCTCTATTTCCCGCAGGTCGCCACTAAGCTCGCTCCCTGCTCGCATATGGCTGCTTATCAGGTATTGCCGATTGTGCGGTTCTACGAACTAACGCGCCACGCACCAGCGCTCGAATACGCTGAGCGGTTGGCGCGGTGGGTCATCGATCACGACCCGACGGTGACCGACGATGGCGTCATCACCAAGGCGGGTTGGGAAGGCCACCTCCATGCCTGGATGGATACTTATACGGGCATCATCCGCTGCGCGAAGGCGGGCGGCGAACTTGACTCCAAAGCGGTCCTGACACGCGCGGAGCGGCTCTTTGCGTGGGTGAAAGCGAATTACATCAGTAGCTTCGGCTGGGTGGCGGATTCCGTGGGGTCGCAAACGTGCGAGACCGACACGATCACCAGCGCCATCCGCCTGGCTTTGGAATTGATCAAGGCAGGCCACCACGAGTATTGGAACGACATCGAACGTTTCGTCCGCAACCAGCTCGTCGAAAATCAATTCGTGGATGTCGCGCGATTAGGTATTCGCGATCCCCAGACGGCCAGAGGCTTGTTCGGGGCCTTTGAAAGCTACGCCAACTCCAACAGCCTGCTTGCCGTGAAAAATGCGGTTGTCGAAGGATGCTGCATCAACGGAGGGATTCGCGGACTCTTCCTCGCCTATGACAACGCCACTCACGCCAACCGTGATGAGATTCGGATCAACCTTCTCATCAGCACCGGCGGGCGGGGCGTGGAAGTGGTGAGTCATCTGCCCTTCGTGGGCCGGCTGGATCTTTATCCGTCTGACACGCGGACGCTTTACGTGCGCTGCCCGGATTGGTTGCGTCCTGGAGACATTCAAATTGAGGGGACTGCTACCAGCGTGGGTCCGGAGAGTGGCACCGGCTATCTGCGAATTCGTGGGGCAAAGGCTGGATCACCACTCACGTTGCGCTTTCCACAGCCTTTCCTCGAAAGAGACTATTTGGTCGCAGGACGGACCTATCATGTTCGTTGGAAGGGAGATACTGTCCTTGAATTGACTCCCTCCGGAACACCCTACCCGATTTATCAGCGTCAGGCCTTCCACCGCGAACAAGCGCCAATGAAGCTTTGGGACACCAATTATCAAGTGCCGCGGATCCATTGGTGAGCACACAGGTGTGCTCCTAGCGATGGAGGGAGCATGTGCCCAACCGAACGATGGAACTACAGGGTAATCGTCAACCCTCCATCCACAATCAGATCCGCACCCGTCAAGTAGCCACACTCCCGCGAGGCCAAGAACAAAGCTGCTGCCGCGACTTCCTCGGGCAAGCCGGCCCGACGCAAAGGGATTCGCCCGGAATTCACATAATAGTTCAAGAAATGTTCGGTAGTGGTTTCGTCCACGCCGTTCACGACCGACATGGGCGTGCGGACGAACCCGGGACTGATCGAGTTGACGGCGATATTGAATGGCGCGAATTCGATCGCGAGGTTGCGCGTTAACTGCGCCACGCCGCCCTTGGCGGCGGCGTACGCACCGGAGTTCGGCTCCGAAATGACACGGTGCACCGAGCCGATATTCACGATGCTCCCGCCGCCCTGTTTGCGCATTTCCCGCGCGGCAACGCGCGCGCAGAGAAAGTAAGCCGTGAGATTGGTGTCGATGACGCGACGCCACTCCTGGAGGGTCAGGTCGTCGAAACTAAGGGGGACGTAGGTTGCGGCATTGTTCACCAGGACATCCAGCCGTCCGAAGTGTGCTGCCGCCTGAGCAACGGTTTCTTCGGTCCTCCCGCCGTCAGCAAGGTCAACTTCCCAGTCGCAAGCGTCGTGACCGGCGGCGCGAATTTCTTTTGCGGTATCGCGCGCGCCGGGGCCATTACGGTCGAGGATGCCAACCCGCGCCCCTTCGGAGGCGAACCGCTTGGCTGTGGCGCGCCCGATTCCGCTTCCGCCGCCCGTAATGATGGCTGCTTTACCCGCAAGTCGTGTCATTGCCCCTGGTTCTTTACCTTTCTGAATCTTTGGAGTGCCGCGTGCCTGCCAACGTATGAGTTGGTCTGTGCCGAGCGAGAAGCGCCACCACTCTCGATGTGGAACGTTCTCCCTCGGTCGTTGAGCACGGTGGTCTTATTCCTCTTTTACTACCTCCGGCGCTCATTTCGATTCGATTCACAAAACCAGCGAGCATGATCGAATGGCGCATTATACATGGTGGAGGCGCCGCGGAGTCATGGCCCGCCGACCCTCCGTGCTGGTGCACACCTCGAGCCGGTCCAACGTTCCGGTCAGTCACCCGTCGCCACTTTGCCGGCTGTTGAACAAGTTCGGTTCAAACACCAGCGACCCGAGGTAGCTAACGGACTTGAGCGCCAGCCGTCCTGGCGCCGCGCTGTCCAAGGCTCTGCCATGAATGTACAACTGCCGGCAGTAGAGTGGGGTGTGCAGCGAGTTCGGCGTCACTTCCCCTGTCCGACGCGGGGGGAATGGTTGCTTCATCCCGTTCCTGCAAGCCGTGATAGCCACTCGGAATGTTGACAATCGTTGTGGTGGGTCATATATTCTCGATGGGGCTTCAGCTTGAATCGGGCAACTCGCGGAGGTTGCGGAGAGGTCCGGCCTTAGCGGTTTTCCAAGCGGCAGGAGAGCGGAGTCACCCTCTGGCGCCCCACCCACTACCCACGCGGCAACGATCTGAATCTCCGGCTCGGTGAGAGCGCCGTCCGGAGCCAGGTCGCGGAAACCCTTCACGGCCCCCCAGGGAGGCATCGACCGCGAAAGCACTTGCTCTTTGATGGCGACGGCCCACGGCCGGACATTCTTGTAGGTCGTGAGTGGTATCGATGAGCCCTTGCCGTGGCAGGAGACGCAGCGCCGCGTAAAAAATGCGCGAGATGTCTCGTGTGTACGTCAGTTTGGTGGTGATGATGTCGTGTGCAGCCAGCGGGCCGGCCAGCAGCCAGACCAATCCGGCAGCCAGAAGAACCAGTTTCGTGGTTCGTTCCGGCCCTGTACGCGACATGCCCGAACCGGGGTTGGATTCGGCGCGTTCCACGTGACTCCCTATCACCCTGTTCTCATCACGTCGAAGAATACGCCACTTCGATTCGCTAACCACGGACGCGGCGGTGAGAATTGCCTGCGGGTTCATTCGGTGGGAGGTGAGCCTTTTATGGCATGCTGACGCAGACTTGCAAACATTTTTCTGAGGTCCTTTAGCCCGCGGATAGAAACGATGATCGCGATGATGCAGAAAGCCGATTCGGCAACGATGAAGTTCAGCGTCCAGAAGTAATACCAAATTTTCATGGGCCAGGTCTCCGCTCCAGATTCGATCCTGGACTGCTTCAGCGGCTTCCGACACGGGCAGTTTCGGGTCCGCCCATGCTGCATTCTGGAATCTGCCTCCGCAATTGTGCACCTTTTCCTTTCCTGAGCACAAGATCCATGACCAATGAGGATCGAATCCTGGTGCGCGGTCCGGGGGAAGCCCGAGCTCACGGGGCGCTGCTCCCGGGCGCATATGAGGCTTGTTTGTACGCGCGCAACTGCTGTATATGAGAGCGCGCGTCCTGGCCGACAAGATTTCTGAAAGGAGGGCGGCGCAGCAATGATTTCACTGAGCAGACCTTGCCGGGCAAGGCAGTTGGAATGGTCATTAAGAAGCGCGGTGGGCGGGTCGAGCCTTGAGGTCGGGGGCTGCGGGTTCGACGGCCTCGTCCGCCGCGCCCCGGGGCCCCACGCCAACCGCGTGACGACCGCGTCGAGCCGCCCGGAGACTTGGTGGAAGTGGATACCATGGACTTGCGGCCGGTGCCCGGCCTGGTGCGGAAGCAGTTCACGGCGCGCGACGTGATCGCGCGTTGGGAGGTGGTGGAAGTTCGTCGCCGAGCCACCTCCAGCGCGGCCGCTGCCTTCCTGGAAACTCTGCCAGAACGCCTGCCCTTTCCCATCCGCGCCCTCCCAGTCGACGGCGGTCCGCCAGCTGGCGGATTCGCGGCCGTCTTCGAGCAAGCCGGCCCACCACGCGGCCTGCGCCGGCTCGTCCTGCCGCCGCGCTCCCCCCAACTCCACGGCCACGTCGAGCGCGCCAACCGTACTCCCACGGAGGAGTTCTATGAGATCACCCCCTGCTCGCTCCCGATCGCCCCGCTCCATCAGGAACTCCGCGACTGGGAGCGGACTTACAACACCGTCCGCCCCCACCAGGCCCTCGGCTACCGAACTCCTCAAGAGTTCCTCACCCAAAGGGCCTCCCCATCCCAACTTAAGGAGTGTCACTAATCTACTGGACGAGTACAGAGGATTGACTTTTGCCGCTTCCCTGTGCGCATATTTCTTTGTTGGGTTCGGAAAGATTGATGTTGGTTTCAGCTTGCCGCACCTATACTCCCGAGTGCCCTCAGACCCTCGTTCCCTCGCGCTAGGTCCCTCCCGCCGGCTGGAGGACCGATGCTCGTTTCGAATCTGCCGCGGCCATTGCTAAAACACGCGAGACGCAGTGTCTTCGCTGGGCGCAGTTTTGGGCGCGCCCAGATTCGTGTATGGAGGTTTCGATGGAACACAAGACTTTTAGAAGAGATTTCTTAAAAGCCGGTGTCGGAGCGGCCCTGGGCCTCGAGGCGTTTCGTCTCGGTGCTTCAGCCGCTTTACCCGCGTCCGCGAAGCCCGTGCGACTCGGCATCGTGGGGGTTGGAGGGCGAGGCACGAGCCTGCTGGCTGTTCTCCTGGCGATGGAGGGAGTCGAGATCCCCGCGATTTGCGACATCAACGCCGAGCACCTGGTGCGCGCCCAGGGGTTGGTAGAGAAAGCGGGACAGAAGAGGCCGGAGGGCTACTCGCGCCACGACGAAGACTATCAGCGCTTGATGTTTCGCGATGATCTCGACGCCGTGCTGATTGCCACCAACTGGGAATGCCACACGCCGATGGCCGTCTGCGGGATGCGGGCCGGCAAATACGTGGCCGTGGAGGTGCCCGCCGCCATCACGGTCGAGGAATGCTGGGACCTGGTCAATACCCACGAGGAAACTCGTCTCCCCTGCATGATACTCGAAAACTGGAGCTTTCGCCGCGATAACCTGGCGGTCCTGAATATGATCCGGCAGGGCATGCTCGGTGAAATCGTGCACGGCCACTGTGCCCACTCGCACAATTGCATTGACCACTGGTTCTTCGATCCCGAAGGCAACATGCGCTGGGGCGGCAAATACCTCGTCAAGCGCAACTGCGCCCTGTATCCGACCCACGCGCTCGGGCCGGTGCTCAGTTGGATGGACATCAATTGCGGCGATCGCTTCGCTACCATCACCTCCATGGCGAACCGCTCGCTTGGCATCAACCACTACTTCGCGAAGAAATTCGGGTCGGACCATCCCAACGCCAAGCGAACCTATGCGCAAGGAGATATCGTTTCGAGTCTGGTGAAGACGCAGAAGGGCAACACCATCGTGATCAACTACGATATGCAACTGCCCCGTCCCTACGACGACCGGTGGATGATTCAGGGGACGGAGGGCATTTACACGGAAGGCCTGTACGCGGCGGAAATAGGTAGCGAACAAAAGCATTCCATCTATCTCGCCGGGAGAAGTCCCAAATACCAGGAGTGGGAACCCTTTGACCCGTACCAGGTGAAGCATGAGCACACCTGGTGGAAGACCTTGGGAGAAAAGGCCCGGAAGGCCGGCCACGGCGGGGCGGACTATGTCGAACTCCACTTATTCCTGGAGGCCGTCCGCAACCGGACTCAGACCCCCATCGATGTTTACGATTCTGTGATCATGAGCGTCGTCATCCCGCTCTCGGAAAAGTCGATTGCGAATGGCAGCGCTCCCGTGGAGTGTCCGGACTTCACCCGCGGCAAGTGGGAATCCAGGAAAGCAAGTTTTGCTGTCGAAAGTTAGGCCTCTTGAGAATCCGCCGCTGGAGAAGGTCTCAACAGATTCTCAAGTTTTGTCGCGAGGTATCCCTCCGCATCCGTGGACGCAAACGGACGTTCCTGCCGGTATTCAACGATCGGGAGTTTCGGCGCTTCAGTTGAAGCCGACCGGCGCCATGGCCAAATTGGCTTTACCAACGCTTGACAAACTGGAAGCCGAAATCGCCAGCTACCCTTTGCTGAGGATCTCCGGAGATGGGAACCATCTCGGTGCCTGGAGATCGTGGGGCAAGTATAGTTCAGATCTTCACGAAGATTTTCTTGCGGTACATCCAGGAGAGAATCAACCAAAACACGAGTAATACCGCCGTACCACGGAACAGCGGTTCGAGTCCGGCGCCGAGGAACTGGAAGAACTGCGGTCCAAAGTGGATGCGGAACGAATCGATGGTCAATTCTTCTATAAAAGAGGGGAGCACGTAGGCGACGATGGAGTTCATCCCGATGACCACCAGCGGGAAGGCCCACTTCTTGTAGGCTTTCACGTCGATCACCCAACTGAATCCTGCCAGCAACAGGAAGCAAGCTCCGCCGCTGAACAGCGTCCAACTGGGCGTCCAGATGCGCTTCACGACCGGGCAGATGTGCGTGAAGTGGAAAAACAGACCCACGGCGATGCCCGCCACGCTCGCGATCAGGAGGCGCTTCATCGGAATCCGGGGTGCGGCCTCGCGCAGCCAGCGTCCGGCAATCAACCCCAGAATCATCGTGCCCAGCGTGGGAATGAAGCTCAGCGTGAGGTAGCCGCCGCCATTAAAGATGAAAGGCTTCTCGCGCGGAAAGAGGTTCAGAAACCATTGGTCGAAGGCGTTGCCGAAATTGGCGTTCTTATTCCAGTGCGCGGCGAAGCCGGTGTAATTGTGCTGCTGGAACCAATCCGGCGGCACTCCTAAGGATTGATAATCGAATCCGGGACCGGGCACGGGATAGAGCGCCCAAGCCAGCCAATAGCCCGCGAGAATCACACCCAGTGCCGCCCATTGCCAGCGCGGCGGGCGGAACCCCAGCAGGAACAGAAACGGATAGCCAAGTCCGATCTGGTCGAGCGTGTCCTCGAAGGTGAAGTAGGTTTGAGTGCTGTGCATGGATCGAAGGAAGACGCCCAGCAGGATGAGCACCAGGGCCCGCCAAAGCGTGTGCGCGAACATCTTTCCGAACGTCGCGCCCTTCGCCAGGCGACTGGCAATCGAGTAGGGCAGCGCCACACCCACCAGAAAAGAAAACGATGGCTGAATTAGGTCATGGAGCGAGCAACCGGCCCACTCGACGTGGGTTTGGTTGTAAGCCAAAATTTTCCAAAACAAGCTCGTCGGGAAAGCCTGTGAGATGCGCGAAAGTTGAAGCACCTCCGCCATGATGAGGAACATCACAAATCCGCGGTAGGCGTCCACCGCCACGTTGCGGGGGACCGGCTGGGGTCGAGGGGCAGTGACAGATACCGGTGTGACCGGGGATGCTTCAACTGCGGTTGGCACGGGGGTTGCCCTCCCTGAGGGCGTGAGACTAACACATTCGCAGTGAAAGCGACAAGGAATCCCGCCGCGATTTTCCAGGACACAATCCTGAACAATCAACTCGGTACCTCTCTCTGCTGACCGACAGGCGATACAATCCGATCCCTAACTCTGGGGAATAACTCCAGATGCTTCTCCCGCCTTGCGGGATCAGCATGACAACAAGGCGTAAGCATGCGCCGCCTCCTTCTGAAGCGCGACGCTGGTCGGCTTGCGCCTGCGCAGGTGGACCCATAATGCGATCAAAGAACCTACTGAAGCTAGCCATCCTGTCCTTCCTGTTCGCGCTCGTCCGTTTCGGATTAGGCCAGGAGCGGGCGGCGCCCGCCGGCTATCGCGACTGGAAAGCTGCCGGAGGCGGCACTGAAAACATCCATTATTCGACGCTGCGCGAGATCGACCGCTCGAACGTTCACCAGCTCGCTGTCGCGTGGACGTATGACACCGGTGATGCGTACCCGGACTCGGAAATGCAGTGCAACCCGATCGTCGTCAATGGCCTGCTTTACGCAGCCACTCCTAAATTGCGCCTGATCGCACTGGACGCTGCCACAGGCAAGCTGCGTTGGAGTTTCGATCCGAATCGCGGCGAAAAAGTTTCGGGCAAGCTCCGCAATCGGGGCGTCAATTATTGGCAAGAGGGAAACGATCGCCGCATCTTCTACGCGGTGCGGCAATATCTCTACGCTGTCGACGCCATGACCGGAAAGCCTGTCGCAAGCTTCGGGAAGTCCGGCCGCGTTGACTTGCGCGAAGGGCTTGGCCGCGACCGAAAAGCGCAATCCGTTTCTTCAACCAGTCCCGGCGTGGTTTACAAAGATCTTCTGATCCTCGGCAGCGTCGTGAGTGAAGACTTGCCCGCCTCCCCGGGCGACATCCGGGCTTTCGACGTTCGCACCGGGAAGATTCGCTGGACGTTCCATACGATTCCTCACCCGGGCGAATCCGGATATGAAACGTGGCCGAAAGACGCGTGGAAGTACACCGGCGGCGCCAATCGAGTCGGTGACAACCTTTACGCCAACTGCCTGCTGGCGCTCAAGGCGGAAACCGGCGAGCGGGTCTGGCATTTTCAGGGTGTCAAGCACGATGTGTGGGACCGCGATTTTCCCGCGGCTCCCAGCCTGGTCACGGTGAGGAGAGACGGGCGACTGGTGGACGCGGTGGCTCAGGTCACGAAGTCCGCCTTCGTCTTTGTCTTCGAGCGCGAGACCGGCCGGCCCCTGTTCCCCATCGAATATCGCAGAGTTCCGCCTTCCGACGTCGATGGCGAAGTGTTGGCGGAAACCCAACCACTTCCACTCCAGCCGCCCCCCTTCGCGCGCCAGAAATTGACCGAGGAGATGGCCACGAATCGCACTCCCCAGGCGCACCGCGCGGTTCTGGAGCAACTCCACAAGGTTCGAAATAGCGGCCCGTTCGCGCCCCCCAGCCGCGAAGGGACGGTTGTCTTCCCCGGGTTTGACGGCGGCGGCGAGTGGGGCGGAGCCGCCTTTGATCCCGAGACCGGATTGCTCTATGTGAACGCCAACGAAATGGCCTGGATCCTCAGACTGGTTGAGCGGCCGAAGACCAAAGGCCAGGCGAGCAGCCGGCAGGTTTACCTC
>Ga0315284_10011985_pt1 | contig 12347 bp, 11 predicted proteins | sample YL17G09_16_MG_FD_203696 | JGI IMG/M metagenome (GOLD analysis project Ga0315284, IMG submission 203696) | Sediment microbial communities from Yellowstone Lake, YNP, Wyoming, USA - YL17G09_16 | ecosystem: Environmental > Aquatic > Freshwater > Lake > Sediment | place: USA: Wyoming | collected...
TTCTTGGTGGGCGACTCGCAGACGGATTCTTGCGGCGACTTGCAGCCCGACTGCGCAGTCGATTCGCAATGCGATATGCAGGCTGACTCGCGGCGCGACTCGCAGACGGACTTGCAGGGGGACTATCATGGCGACTTCGACAGCGTCTTGCGAGCCATGGCTGAAGGCCGGGCTGCAAGTCTTCCATGACGAGAGACGAATTGCGCATTCGCCGTCACCGTCGCGGCAGGCGGGTGCGGTCAGGAGCCGCCGAGGACGCCGCCCATCTTGAGGCCCAGCATCCAGCGGAAGGCGAATTCGTGAGAGCCTGAGCCGACTTGGTAGCGCCAGATGGGGAAGTCGGCGTAGAGCGGCCCGAGCTTGAGCCTGACGCCGGCGTCCATGCGGGGCCTGAAGAAGTCGGGCTGGCCGAGGCTGTCCCCGACGTTGCCGAGGTCGAAGAAGGGATGGAAGGACACTGCGGACAGTTTCCATTTGGGGAGAGTCCCCTCGAAGTTGAAACCGTAGGCGGCGCGGCCGTGCACATACCCGCTGTCGGCAGGATACCCGCCGGCGTAGCCGCGGCAGTTGACGTCAGCGTCGTAGTGCCAGTGTTCCTGTCCGGATGTCCAGCCTTCATAGCCCCAGCTTACCGGCTCGGCAGAGTTGCTGGACAGGCCGCCGGAAAGATAGAACTGATCCTGTTTAGGCACACCGCCCCAGACGTATCCGGCAAACACTCGCAGCGTCAGGTTGAACGGGCGCAGGCCGCGATACGTGTGAGACTGTTCAAGACAGACCCGCAGGTAGCCGCTGTCGCTGCCGATCGCGGTCAGACCATTGCGTATGTCGGCTTGGGCGCCGCCGAGGAAGAGGCGGGACTCGTAGGTGTGCGCGAGGCGGAGGCGGATGTCTGCGGTTCGGGCTTTGTCCCACGCGAGCGTGTCACGGAATCTGAGGTCGTAGAGGTCAAGAATGCGATAGCCGAGGTCGATGGTGGTCTTCGGTTGTCTGAATGCCGGCCCCAGCTCCTGGCTGAAGAGGAGCTTGGCGCCGGCGTCTATCAGCGAGTAGTCAAACGCGGCATAGACGCGCAGTCGGTCGTTGATGAACGTTAGTGGAGTCTGGTAGTTGACGCTCGAGTGCCAGTCGTCAATCGCCGTGCTGTAGACCTCGCTGGCGGTCCACTGGTGACGTCCGCGCAACGGTCCGGCATCAAGGAACTGGCGGCCCTGAGCCCAGGCTGCGAGCTGGACCCCGTGGTAGTTGTCGACCCAGGCGTACGGGCCGAAGAATACCTGGTACTTGTCGGTCCTCGGCAGGGCGATGACCGGGCGGATTTCCACGCCACGCGAACCGAGGCGGCCCCAATTGGCGAGCGCGAAAGTGTCTTCCGGGTTCATCCGGGCGACGACATCAGGGAAGAAGCGCGCGAGTTGCTCTGGGCCTGGGTGGGTGCCGGCCGATGTGCGCAGGTACTCTCGCATCAGGCTGTCGAACTTCGGTTGTCCGAGTTCGCGTTCAGCCTCGAGGAAGAGCAGGCCGGGCTTGGACTGGTTCTCGGCGGTGAAGCCGAGCTGGTCGCGGCACGTCAGAGGGTCGGAACTGAGAATCCGATTGGACGCGGCGGCGTAGTAGGATACATGGTGGAAGTACTCTGCGCCCGCGCCTTTCAGCAGCCAGCCGAGCAGGGGATTGTCGAGCAGGCTGGTCTCGCCGTACTTCTCGCGTAGGTAGCGGGTTTCGGAATAGACCGCAGGCCCGTACGCGAGCCATGGGTTTTTCAGTTCGTCAACGCCGGCCGGGTGCGAGAACCATTGCCGGGCAATCTGCCGCGCCAGCATCTGCTCGAAGATGCGGGTTGCGGGAATCGGGCGCTGGGTTATGACGATGAGGCCGGGATATGAGGCGTCGGTGGGAACGATGCCGTCCGCCTGCACGATTGTGAGTTGTGAAGATGGGCACGGGCCGTACCATTCGGAATAGCGTTCCACGACGTCTTTCGCGAGTGCGACGGCGTTCAGCCAGTCGAACCTTGCCGGGTAGCGCGCGAAGGCTCGGATGCGCGTGCCCGCGACCGAATCCTGAAGCAGGACAAGGTCAGGACTCGCGACCATGGCGAAGTCGGTGACGTCCGTGGCGGTGAAATGGAGGGTCTTGGCCGAGTCGCGTCTGCCCGGTCGCATCTTCGGGGGCCAGCGCGCCCAGTTGGAATCGTCCGCTTCACCGGTGGCGGCAGCCGCCATGTCTGACGGCAGCGTGAGCGTCACATCGTAGTCACCGAACTCGCCGGGCGAGTGTCCAAGGACGTGGTAGCCGCCGGTGTGCCAGCCGCCGGCTTCGGTGTGCGCCGCGACCGTTGGGTACCATTGTGCGAGGACGAAGCTGCGGCCCTTGTGGCCGAGCTCGGAGAACGCGGCAGGCACCTTGGTCGTGAACGTGATTTCAAGGTCGAGTGATTCGCATGGAGCGAGCGGGGGGCTGAGAAGAAGCCCGAGTTCGGTCTCGGTCTGCGCAGTCAGGGCCGCCCGCCCACCCGATTCGACCGAGTCAATGGTCATCCATCCCCGGTTGCGTTCCGGCGCAAGCGAGAAGTCGTAGCGGCCGGCGGCTTCGAGTTCCCGGCCGAATTGCGTTGAGCGAGCCTTGAACGCATTGGGATAGAGATGAAACCAGAGCGAGCCGAGCGTGTCTCTGCTCGTGTTGAAGTAGTGGATTTCTTCAATGCCACGGAGCGTCCCGGCGGCATCGTCGAGGCGGGCCGAAATCGCGTACCGGACCCGGGTGGGCGGTAGTGAGGCAAGCGCCGACGCGGCGATACCCATCAACAGCAGCGGCCAGACCATGGACCGCTTCATCCGGCAGTTGGTTGTGAGCGGAAGACCTGAGTGCAAATCGATTGTATCTGCGCCAGTATCTTTCGGTCAAGGCCTTGCGCGGTTGCGGGTTGAACCAGCTTGGCCAGTTCGCGCTCGACTACCTCAGGCCGGGCTGTTTCGAAGGCGTCAATCGTCGAGCAGCAGGCGCGGGCGAAGGAGAGATACGCGCGGTGCAGGGGAGATGGGACACGCAGCGAGTGGAGCAGGGCGCCGGTTATCTCATCTGCCTGTTTCACGCCCGACCAGAAACGGCGGGTGCGGAGTTCGCGTTGTTCGATGCGCCGGGAGCGGAGTTGCTCGCGCATCGGGCGGGAGTCCTTGCGCCGAGGAGGGGGAGGGGAAGAGGGACTGGGGTCAGGGGACAGGGGTCGGGGGTCGGGCGAGGGGATTTCCGATTTGCGATTGACGATTGACGATTGGGGAGGAGCGGGTGGAACAACGGTGCCGGTGGCAGGGAGCACGTCAACGACGGCCTGCCACTCTGCGCCGCAGGCTTCAAGGCAGGCGGCAATGGTGCGCAGTGTGGGATTCGGAACCTGCCCCTTTTCGAGCCGCAGGATGTACTTGTACCCGTGGGCGGGGTCGAAGCCAATCAGCTTGGCGAGCTTCATCTGCGAGAGGCCGGCCTGCTGCCTAACCTGCTTGAGCCTCGCGCCCAAGGCTTCGAGGCCGCGCATCGCCGGCCTGGCCTTGCGGCCCATCAGGCAATGTCCATTTCGGGGTAGATGTTAGGCGACTGCGGCTGAGTGTCAAGAACCGACGGCAGCACGGGCGCAACCATGGCGAATCGTTCGACGTCAGATGGGATTAAGGCTACGCTTGACAGGCAGTTAGAGTAGCAGTAGATTACTGCATCAGGAAATGTCATCAGCAGGTCAGGCCGGCTGGCATCCGAGGCCGGGTCTTGACGAAGTTGCAGGTAATGTCGGTGATGAAAACCACGGAGGAATGCAGATGAAGAACACAGCCAAGATCCTGACCGTCTTCATGGGCGCGCTGCTCGTGCTGACCATGGTCGGCTGCCCCAAGAAGTGCGTTGTGCCGCCGGAGCCGGTTCCGCCGCCTCCGCCGCCGGACACGATGATCGAGAAGCCGATTGAGCCCAAGGTCCAGTTGAGCCTGGCCGCGATTCACTTCGACTTCGACAAGTCGGACATCCGCGCCGGCGACGCGACCATTCTTCAGGGCAACTATGATCAGCTCAAGATGGCGACCGGTGTGCAGGTGACCGTCGAGGGTTACTGCGACCCGCTCGGCACGTCCGAGTACAACATGGCGCTCGGCATGCGCCGGGCCGAGTCGGCCAAGTCCTACATCGTGAAGCTGGGCGCGGACATGAACATGTTCTCGACTATCAGCTTCGGCGAGGAGAAGCTTGTAACGCAGGATGAGACGCAGTTCGAACTGAACCGGCGCTGCGAGTTCAAGGCAGCCCAGTAAGGACTTCTCAGAGACCAGATGTTTGATGGCGGCCAGTAGGTTCAGGCGCGCAGCCAGCTTCGGCATGGCAGCAGCGTCGGGCCTGCTGGTCGCTGGTTTGTGCGCCGGCTGCGGCTTCCAGCGCGAGTTTGTGCGCCGGGGCCAGGTGCTGGATTCGACGGCCGCGCGGCTGGTGCGTGTCGAACAAGCACAGCAGCGCCACGAACCGGAGATGGCTAAGCTGCGCGCCGATATCCTGACCGAAATGGAAGGACTACAGGCGCGGCTGGACCAGATTGACGCGCAACTGGCAGACCTCGGGGACCGGCTCGACCGAATCAGCCGCCGGGTCGGCGCCGGGCGCGGAGACATCACGCCGATCAGAACCGACTCCGCACCGAAGCCGGATTCGGGTCTGAATCCGGTGGATACGGTTGGACTTGCGGAAGACCAGCTCTACAACACGGCATATCTCGACTTCACGCGTGGTAAGTATGACGTGGCAATCAGCGAGTTCCGGCGGTATCTTGAGTCCTTCTCCCAGAGCGATAATGCGGACAACGCCCAGTACTGGATTGGCGAGTGCTTCTACTCGCTGGGCAGGCTGGATAGCGCGGAGGCCGGGTTCCGGCAGGTGATGACGGCCTACCCTCGGGGTAACAAGGTGCCGGCCTCAGAGTACAAGCTCGGGCTCGTGTTTCTCGCCCAGGGGAGGAAACCCGAAGCGAAAAACCAGTTCCGCAAAGTCGTGAAGGAGTATCCGGGTTCGAACGAGGCGAAGCTGGCGCAGGACCGGCTGCGGACCTTGGAGCAGTAGACCATGACGCCGGCTGCGGGCACGAGCAGCGGGTTCTTCGCGCCTTTCATCCATGCCGGCATCTTTGCCCAGTGCATCATCATTGCGCTCGTGCTCATGTCGATCGTGAGCTGGGCGATAATCGTCCGCAAACTGAGGGTGCTGGGCCGGTCAGCGCGACAGACCCGTCAGTTCCTGAACGTATTCGGGTACCGCACGCGGCTGGGCGACTATGAAAAGGTGGCGCAGGAGCTGAAGCAGTCACCGCTGTCCGGGCTGCTGCTGGCCGGGGTCAAGGAATGGAACGCACTGCGCAGTGATTTCGGGAAGGTCGAAGGCGGGGCCGACCTAATGCAGCAGTTGATACCGAACATCACCGAGGCGGTGGAACGTGCGGCATCGCGGGAATCGGACAAGCTCCAGAGTTCGCTGGCCTTCCTTTCCATCACGACGATGGTTGCGCCGTTCCTGGGGCTGCTGGGAACGGTGCAGGGCGTACTCAGCACTTTCCTGGGCCTCCGCGGGACCCAGATTCCTACGCTTCAGACCATCGCCCCGGGCATCTCTGACGCGTTGATAACGACCGTGATGGGGCTCGTGGTAGCGATACCGGCGGCGCTGTTCTACAACTACTTCGTGGGCCGGGCGCGCGACCTTGAATCGGAGATGGATCGGTTTGCGTCCGAACTGACCGGAATCATGCGCCGGGAAATCGTCGGGTCCCAGATTGAAGAGCGGGACAGGCCGTGAAAGAACGGAAGCTCAAGTTCCTCGCCGAGATGAACATCACGTCGCTGGCGGACATCAGCTTCACGTTGATGGTCATATTCCTGATTGCCGGGGTCTCGACCGCGTTCAGCCGGAACCAGGGCGTTGACCTTGAGCTCCCCCGGACCTCATCGGTTCAGCGCCAGACCAAGGAAGGCATCGAGGTAAGCATCAACGCCGACGGCGCGATATACGTCGGTAAGAAGGTGACCACCGTCTCCGGTTTTGCCAAGGCCCTGGCGGACCAGCTCGGCCGCGGGAGCTATGACCGCGTGTACCTGCGCGCGGACAAGAGTGTTGACTACGGTATGATAATGCTGGTGCTGGGCGACATCCGCGAGCAGGGAATCACCAACATAGGGCTTGTGGCACTGCCCAAGTAGACAGCCCATCATGCGAGCTTCGGCTCGGTCGCTTCAGGTCGCTACCCGAATGACCAACGACTAAGTGGAAATGACTAATCAACGAGGAAATGACCAAGTCCCAAATGCGGCGCGGCATTAGGCATTCGGGCATTGGGGCTTGACTAGGAATTAGGAATTGGGAATTCCGGACTGGATGCCATGACTGCAGGCGCTGGCAACGAGCGTGGATGGCGTACCCCTGAGCTCCTGCTCTCGTTTGCCGGCCACGCACTGGTTGTCGGTATCGCCGCGTTGCTGGGTATGAGCCGCGCGGTCAAGGATATACGCCGGCCAATAGTCTTCAACGTGGCGGTCGTGAGTCCCGGCACGCCGCTGCCCAAGACCGAGGTCAAAGGTACAACGCTCGTGGAATCGAAGCCGAAGTCACGGGCCAAAGCGCAGGCCAAGGCGGAGCCGAAAAAGGGCTCGAACGTGGTCAAGCGTCAGGGACTCGGCGCGAGAATCGAAGGGGCAGAGGCGTTGGGATACTCGTACTACCTGAACGTGATTCTCACCCGCATCTCCGACAACTGGCTCAATCCTTACGCGGGTGACGCCAAAGTGCTGACCGCAACGGTCATGTTCGTCATCGAGCGGGACGGAATGGTGAAGGAAGTGAAGATCGAGAAGAAGTCCGGCGACGCGGCCTATGACGCGTCGTGCGAGCGGGCTTTGCTGGTTCTCGACCGGTTGCCACCCCTTCCCCCCGAGTTCACCGGCCCGCGCCTGAAGCTCCACCTCGAGTTCGAACAGAAACCATAGCGCGGATCTGTCTGACCCGTCAGACGAGTCGGACATGTCCGACACCCGTTCTTGACTTGCCGGCTTGATTCCGCATTATAGGTTCGTGACCACCAAGCCCGGAGACGTGGATTTCGTCCACCTCCATAATCACACCGAGTACAGCCTGCTCGACGGCGCCTCCGGCGTCGAAGCGCTGGTCAAGCTGGCGGCCGAGTTCCGGATGCCGGCGCTGGCGATTACCGACCACGGCAACATGTTCGGGGCCATCAAGTTCTACAAGGCGGCGCAGAAGGCCGGGGTCAAGCCGATTGTCGGCGCCGAGATGTACGTGGCGCCGCGTTCCCGCACTGAGAAGAAACCCGACACCGACATCCATGAGGCGAGCTTCCACCTGACCCTGCTCTGCCGGAATGAGATCGGCTACCACAATCTGATAAAGCTGACGACGCGGGCGTATCTTGAGGGGTTCTACTACCGGCCGCGGATTGACAAGGAATTGCTGGCAGAGCACGCGGGCGGTCTTATCGGGTTGTCCGGCTGCCTCAAGGGCGAAGTGAACTATTACCTGCGCCGCGACGACCCGGAGCGCGCGATGGAGGCGGCGTCCCAGTACCAGCAGATACTGGGACCGGAGAACTTCTACCTGGAAGTGATGCGGGCTGGCTTTGCCGACCAGGAGAAGATCATTCCCGGAATCCGCGAACTGGGCTCGACGCTCGACATCCCGATTGTCGCCACCAACGACTGTCACTACCTTCGGCCCGACGACGCGCGCGCCCATGACGCGCTGATTTGCATCCAGACCGGCAAGAAGCTGATTGACCAGAACCGGATGAAGATGAGCTCGGGCGAGCTCTACTTCCGCTCGCAGCAGGAGATGGGCAAGATTTTCGCCGACATGCCGGACGCGGTGCGACGGACCCGCGAGGTCGCGGACCGGTGCAACCTGCTGCTCGACTTCGAGCACGTCCGCTTTCACCTGCCTCACTTCCGGCCGCCGAAGGGTTTTGCCGACTCGCTCGCGTACCTGACGCATCTTGCGCGTGAGGGGCTGCACCGGCGCTACCATCGCCTGACGCCGGCGATTGAGGAGCGGCTGGCGTTTGAGTTGGACATCATCGCGAGGATGGGGTTCCCCGGGTACTTCCTCGTGGTGAAGGACATCGTTGATTTCGCGCGGTCCAAGGGCATACCGGTCGGGCCGGGGCGTGGCTCGGCTGCCGGGTGTCTCGTGCTCTACTGCCTCGGCATCACCGACATCGACCCGCTGCGGTACGGGCTGCTCTTCGAGCGGTTCCTGACGACCGAGCGCGTCACGCTGCCGGACGTTGACATTGATTTCGCGGACGCCCGGCGGCAGGAAGTTATTGACTACATCCGGAAGCGCTACGGCGAGGACTCGGTCGCGCAGATAATAACGTTCGGCACGATGCAGGCGCGCGCGGCGGTGCGCGACGTGGGCCGGGTGCTGGACATCCCGATTGGCGAGGTGGACCGGATTGCGAAGCTCATTCCCCAGAACATGGAACTGGAGCCCGCGCTCAAGGGCGTGGCCGAACTGCGCGAGGCGGTCGATGAACGGCCGGAGTACAAGGAGATGATGGTGATTGCGCGGAAGGTCGAGGGACTTTCCCGCCATGCCTCGATTCACGCCTCGGCGGTGGTGATTGCGCCGCAGCCGCTGATTGAACTGGTGCCGCTGTACCGGTCGCCGGGCGAGGACGTCTGTACCCAGTACGACATGTACGCGCTGGAAGCGGCCGGGCTGCTGAAGATGGACATTCTCGGCCTGCGGACCCTGACTGTGGTGGAGGAAGCGGCGAAGCTGGTCCGGAACAAGGGCACGAGCCTCGACATCGAGACGATGCCGCTCGACGATGCCACCACGTTCAAGCTGCTCCAGCGGGCGGACACGGTCGGCGTGTTCCAGCTCGAAAGCGCGGGGATGCGGGACCTGTGCCGGCAGATGGTGCCGGACCGCATTGAGCACATCATCGCGTTGATTGCCCTGTACCGGCCCGGCCCGATGGACCTGATTCCGCAGTACCTCGCCCGCAAGGCCGGCAGGGAGCCGATTGAGTACGAGCACAGCCTGCTCGAACCGATCTGCCGAGAGACTTACGGCATCATGATTTACCAGGAGCAGGTGATGCAGGCGGCGCAGGCGTTGGCCGGGTTCTCTTTGGGCAAGGCCGACCTCCTGCGCCGGGCGATGGGCAAGAAGAACCGGGCGGAGATGGACGCCCAGCACGACGTGTTTATCGCCGGCGCCGAGAAACACAGCCGGACGCCCGAGGCAAAAGCGGAACGGGTCTTCGACCTGCTGGCCAAGTTTGCCGGATACGGATTCAACAAGTCACACGCCGCCGGTTACGCCTACCTCTCGTACATCACCGCGTACTTGAAGGCGAACTTCCCGGTCGAGTTCATCGCCGCGACCCTGACCAGCGAACTCGGGGACTTCAAGAAGCTGGCGAAGTTCGTGAACGAGGCCCGGCGGATGGGGATTGGAGTGCTGGGCCCAGACGTGAACTCGAGCTTCGTGCCGTTCACGATTGACGGCGGCAACGTCCGGTTCGGGCTGGCCGGGGTCAAGAACCTCGGAACCGGGGCAAGCGAATTCATCGTCAAGGAGCGGCAGGAACGCGGGCCATACGAGAGCATGCTCGACTTCCTGGTTCGGACCAAAGGCACCGCCAACCGCAAGGCGGTCGAATCGCTCATCAAGGCGGGCGCATTCGACTGGTTCGAGCCGAACCGGACCGTGCTCATCAATTCGCTGGAATGGGAGATGAACAAGGCGGCGTCAGAGAAGCTTCAGTTCGCCGAGCGCCAGTTCGACATGTTCGGCGCCGCCGAGGACAAGCCGAAGCCGGCCCCGGTGAAGTTCGACACGCATGAGTTGCTGATGTACGAGAAGGACGCGTTCGGGTTCTACTTCTCGTCCCATCCGCTCGAACCGTACCGGGCCGAATACGAGGCGCTGGGCCTCTCGACCATCGCCCAGATTGAGACGATGCGCGACGGCAACAAGGCATCGCTGGGCGGGGTAATCACCGGACGCCGGGCGCGCAAGGACAAGCGGGACCGGGAGTATGCGATTCTCACGGTCGAGGACTTTGACGGCGGGATTGAGGTGATGGTCTTCTCCGACGTGCTGGAGGGATGTCGGGCGCTGTTGAAGACCGACAACCTGGTTGCGATTCAGGGCACGGTGAAGGTACGCGCGGTGGATACGTCCGGACGCGGCCACGGCGTGCCGCAGTTCTGGGCCGAGCGGGTGATGCTGTTCAAGGACTGCAGCCGATTCCTGTCCGCGATTGTGGTCGTGGTCCCGGAGAAGGACATGGACGAAGTGATGCTGCTCAAGCTCAAGGAGCGGCTCGAAGAGCACCCGGGCACCGGGCTCGTCTACTTGAGACTCCTCCAGCCGGATGGCTCACACCGGGAGATGAAGCTGCGCGATCAACGGGTCGCGCTGAACAACGAGCTGATTGCCTCGCTGCGAGAGGTGTTCGGCCCGGACTCGGTGAAGTTCAGAGGTGAGATGCCGCCGTGCGTCAGGAACGGAGACCGGTTCAAGAAGGGCGGGTACTACAAAGGCCAGAAGCCGGGCGGGCAGTGAGGGATGAACCGGCAGAGCTACGCGGCCTGGCCGGTGCTGGGTTCCTCCGGGATGGTCAACTGCTCGAGCCGCTGGACCCGTTCCTCAATCGGCGGGTGAGACGCAAACAGGTTCATTGACGTGCCGCGGTCTTTGCCGAACGGGTTGGCGATGAACATGTGGGCAGTCGCGGCCGAGGCCGTGCGCAGCTTGCCTTCGTAAGCCCCTAGTTTCTTCAAGGCCGAACTCAGCCCGTAAGGGTTGCGGACGATGAGTGCGCCGGATGCGTCAGCCAAGTACTCACGCTGCCTCGAAATGGCCGCGCGGATAAGGGCGATCAGCAGCGGCGAGATGATGGCAAACGCGATCGCGACGACGACGAGGATCAGTCCAAGTTGACCCCCGCCCCGAGAGTCGCGGCGCCGACCCCCACCAAACAAACCCCAACGCAGGAAGACGTCCCGGAAAAGCACGAGCAGGCCGCCGATGATGGCGACGATAGTCATTATCAGGATGTCGTAGTTGCGGACGTGGGACAGTTCATGGGCAATCACGCCCTGCAGTTCCTCGCGGTTCATAATTGCCAGCAGGCCGCGGGTTACTGCGATTGAGGCGTGGTTCGGATTCCGGCCGGTCGCGAAGGCATTGGGCGCGTCCGCGTCAATGACATAGACGCTCGGCTTCGGCGTGCCCGCGGCAATCGCGACCTCCTCGACGATGTTGTTCAACTGGCGAAACTCGGCCGGGTCAGCGGGCTTGGCCCCGTTTACGGCCAGGGCCAGCTTGTCGGAGTTGTAGTAGAGAACCAGGTTGTAGCCGACGATGAACAGGCCGAACAGCACATAGATGCCGGTTCCCCAGCGGAAGTACCAGCCCAACGCGTAGCCGGCCAGCCCGAGCATCAGCGAGAACGCGATGATGAAGATAGCGGTCTTCACCTTGTTCGCGCCGATGAGCTGGTAGAGGTTCTTGCGTTCGGGCATCTTCAGCCTATCCCGGGGTCAGCGGTCTGGCGTCCGCGGGCAGGGACTCCTAGAACTTCACCTTGGGCGCTTCGCGCTCGGCCTCGGGCACGTTGTAGAACTCGGCCTGCTTGAATCCGAACATCCCGGCGAAGATGCTGGAGGGGAACAGCTCGGTTGAGTTGTTGTAGTCCATCACGACGTCGTTGTAGAACTGCCGCGAGAAGGCAATCTTGTTCTCGGTGCCGGAAAGCTCTTCCTGCAACTTGAGGAAGTTCTCGTTCGCCTTCAGGTTCGGGTAGTTCTCGACCACGGCGAACAGGGTCTTCAGCGTGTCCGAGAGCATATTGTTGGCCTTGGCCGACTCGGCCGGACCCTTGGCGTTGATGGCGAGCGAACGCGCTTCGGCGATGCGTTCGAAGATGCCCTTCTCGTGCGCGGCGTAGCCCTTAACCGTTTCGACCAGGTTTGGAATCAGGTCAATCCGGCGTTTGAGCTGGACGTCAATCTGGCTCCAGCCGTTTTTAACCCGGTTGCGCTTCACCACCAGCGTGTTGTAGATGCCGATGGCGACAATCACGAGCAGGACGATGAGGGCAAGGATTATTATCAGTGGTATCATGTGTCTCCTCTATCAGTTAGACTAGCATATCGCCTTTCCGGTTGCAGTCAAACACTGGACTCGGGGCCCGCCACGCTTGACCGAGGCGGCGCGCTCGGGCATATTACTGTCAACGACATCAGCCGTGGTTCGCGCCGAGTCGGTTCCCAAGTCGGAACCAAAGGAGATTG
>Ga0315284_10011986_pt1 | contig 12346 bp, 7 predicted proteins | sample YL17G09_16_MG_FD_203696 | JGI IMG/M metagenome (GOLD analysis project Ga0315284, IMG submission 203696) | Sediment microbial communities from Yellowstone Lake, YNP, Wyoming, USA - YL17G09_16 | ecosystem: Environmental > Aquatic > Freshwater > Lake > Sediment | place: USA: Wyoming | collected...
GAACAGGCCCCACAGTCCGTAGACGATGCTCGGCACCGCCGCCAGCATCTCGATGAGGAAGGACACCGGGTTCCGCAGCCAGCGCGGGGCCAACTCGGCCAGGAACAACGCCGCCCCCAGGCTGATGGGCACCGCGATGAGCAGGGCCAGCAGCGACGACACGGCGGTGCCGAAGATGGCGAAGAGCACGCCGAACTGCCCGGTCACCGGGTCCCAGATCGACCGCGTGAGAAACCGCCCGCCGAAGTGCTGGACGGAGAGTATGGAATCGCGCGTCAGCACGAACCAGAGCACCAGGATCAAGACCGGGACAATGATCGCGATGATGAGCGTGCCCCAGCGGAAGACCCGGTCCACGGCATTGGGCCCGAACAGCCCGCGGCGGTGCAGGATGTGCGCAGTGTCGGCGTTCGCCACTCCGGATTCCTCCTATTGCGCCTGCAGCGGTTTCCCGCCGTGGGTGACGGTGGCAAGGGCCTGCTTGTCGATGGCGACCACCTCTGCCGGCAGCGGGGCGTATTTCAGCGGCGCGGCGTATCGCCGGCCATCGGTAATCGCCCACTCCAGGAAGCCTACCAGCACCGCGCCCTTCGCCGCGTCCCCCTGCTCCTTATAAAGGAGGATATAGGTGAAGCCGCTGATCGGATAGGCCTTCGCGCCCGGCGCGTTGACGATCGACACCCGCACGTCCTTCCGCATGGCCTGCACCGCGCCGGACGCCGCGGCGGTGGTGGAATCGATGCTCGGCATGACGAACTGCCCGGCCGGATTCTTCAAGGCGGCGACGGTGAACTTGTTCTGGTCCGCGTAGGCCAGCTCGACGTAGCCGATGCTGCCCGGCGAGCGCGTCAGCACGCCCGCCACCCCTTCGTTCCCCTTGCCGCCGATGCCGGCCGGCCAGTTGACCGACTTGCCGGCGCCGACCTTCGTCTTCCACGCCGGGCTGATCGCCGCCAGGTAATGGGTGAAGATGTAGGTGGTGCCGCTGCCGTCGGAGCGGTGGGCGATCGCCACCGGCAGCGCCGGCAGCTTGATTCCCGGGTTGAGGGAGGTGATCCGCGGATCATTCCATTGCTTGATGTCGCCGAGGAACAGGCCGGCCACCGCCTCCGGGCTCAACTTCAATCCGGCCGGCACGCCCGGCAGGTTGTAGGCCAGCGCCACCGCGCCGGCCACCATCGGCAGGTGGATGACGGGCGCGGGCATCTGCTTCACTTCCGCGTCGGACAGTGGCGCGTCGCTGGCGCCGAAATCCACGGTGCCCGCCTGCAGTTGCTTGATCCCCCCGCCGCTGCCGATGGACTGGTAATCGATGCGCACGTCGGGGTTCGCCTTGCCGTATTCGTCGATCCACTTTGAATACAGTGGATAGGGGAAGGTCGCCCCCGCGCCGTTCAGATTGACGGCCGCCGTATTGGCCTGGCCGCCGGTCGTGGATTGTGTCTGCTTCCCGCAGGAGCTCACCAGGAAGAGGATTCCCAGGGCCACCACGGCGACCGCGCCACGGACCAGGACTATTTTGGACACCATCTTGCCACCTCGTCTTTTCGGCCGATCATTCAGGTTGAGTGCCATCGGTATGACCATACCGCCGTTTTGTTAATGTTATGTTGTGATCTTGTCAGTTGTTTATGAGCATGGCGTTTTGTCCGCCCAATGACGCTTCCGCTCCCCTCCCGGTCGGAGTCACCACAGAACTTTACATAAGATTTGGTTTTACGCTCAAGGTTCGAAAAAAACATCGATTTTTTACCGTAAGATTTTCCACCCGCCGGCGGCTTTGCGCCGGCAAGCAAGTGGCTCTCCCGCGGAAATGCAATAGTGGCCGGATTCGGGTTGGCGGTATGGCAAACATCAGTTATATAGTACAGGTGTTTGCGTTGATTGTCAAGAGCTCCAGGGGACCACGATCCAACGGGGTGTATGCTGGCAGAAGCAAGGTGCGTTATGGTATACTTTTTTATGGATCACGCGAGCGATCGCATCCACGTCAATCCGCTTTGCCCGAGGCTTACCGACAGGATGGAGGTTAAACGATGGCTTACTTGAGGACTACCGCGAGTCTCTGCACGCTCTTTGCGCTGCTGCTGTTCTTCCTGCTGCCGGGTTTTGCCCAGCCCGAAATGCTCCCGCCGTCATACAGCGCCGATGATCGAGGGCTTTACATTGAACCACCCGACACCGAACAGGTGACTGCGCTGCTGGCACAGTTGACGAATCCGGAGGCGACGGTGCGATTGGAGGCCGCGCGCCAACTCATTCTCGCGCATGACCCGCGGATCGTCGAACCGCTCATCGCGGCGCTGGATGATCCGGACCGTGCGGTGAAGAAGGCGGTGATCGATGCGCTGCGCATGCAGCATAATATGCGCGCCGTCGAACCGCTGCTCGCCGTGCTGGCCGGCCCCGACGGCATGCTGCGCCAGAATGCGATTAACGCGCTGGCCGCCATCAAGGATCCGCGGGTGATCCCGCCGCTGCTGACTATCCTCAGCCAGGGCGATCCGCTGTCACAGCGGTTTGCCGCACAGGCGCTGCCCGGATTCGGCGACCCACGGGCGATGCCGCCGTTGATCGAAGCGTTGCAGGTGGGGAAGAGCGCGGGGTTGCGAGCGAGCGCGGCCAGTGCCCTGGGGACTTTGAAGGATCCCCGGGCTGTTGAACCGCTGTTTGCCGCGCTGAAGGACAGGGATGATTTGGTCAGGACGAGCGCGCTGTCGGCGCTGTCGAGTTTTCCGAGCGAACGCGTGGTGACAACAGAGATTGGGCTGCTCAACGATCCATCGCCCGGAATACGCAGGACGGCAATCAGAGCCCTCGGATTCAACGGCGATGCCCGCACGGTGGAGGCGCTGCTCCCGTTCTGCGGGGACAAGGACGTGCAGCTCCGCCGTGAAGCGATCAGAGCTCTGGGACGCTTGCAAGATCCGCGTGTATCCGACCCGCTAATGAAGGCGCTGCACGATGCGGATAACAGCGTGCGCTATTTTGCCCTCCTGGTGTTAAAGGGAAAACGCGATATACAGACCGTGCCTGCCATCACCGAGGCAACTCACGATCCCATATCAAGAATCAGCCTGACGGCGCACGGTGCACTGGCGTTGATGGGCAATGCGGAATCGCTGGAAATCCTCCTTGCCGCCATGCAGGATGCCAATCCGTCTCGCCGGTGGTATGCCACGGAGAATCTCCGCGGTATCACCGATTCCCGTGCCCTGCGTGCCCTGGCGGAAGCCGTCGGCGATGCAAATCAGGATGTCCGCCATGCGGCAGCCTGGGGACTGCAGGGTACGATGGACCCGAATACTATTGACAGGCTGATGGTCTGGGTGAAGACCGGCGCTCCCAGTCCCCGACGTAATGCTGTCTTCGCGCTGGTCAACACAACCGATCCTCGCGCGCTGGATGCCTTGGTCGCCGCGATCAGCGACCCGGAAGCCGACATGAGCCGCGAGGGAGGTTTAGCCTGGAGCGAGTTGCGCATTCAAGCCGCACAGAGCCTGGGTAAGCTCAAGGATCGGCGCGCTGTCACCCCCTTGATTACCGCCCTCGTTTCCGCCGACAAGGGGAGCAAATCCGCCATTGCGCAAGCGCTGAAAGACATCACTGGACAGGACTTCGGCGATGATGCCGGCAAGTGGCGTGCATGGTGGGAGACGCAGGCGAAATAGGCTGGCGGCGGGGTTTCCCGCCGGGAGTGCCGGCAACGGCGGGCGCGTGTTAGGGGAATGACTACCGCAGCGCTTTACGGAAGGCGAGCTGGGACTGCCCGCGATAACCGCAGGACCGGTAGAAGGATTGCCCGGCAGCGTTGTGCATGCCGGCGTGCACGAGCATCTCGGCAGCGCCGGCGTCGCGGGCGAGTTGTTCGGCAAAATCGACCATCGCCCGTCCAAGCTCCCCGCGCCGCTGTTCGGGCGCCACGAACAGCTCGGTCAGTTCCGCCCAGGGATCGGCATAACACCACGACCGGAAGATGCGCAGGCAGGCAAAGCCGGCCGGCAGGCCGTCGATCTCGGCGACCACCGTTCGTTCGTCCGGCGATCCGGCGAGATACCCGGCCACCTGCTGCGGGCCGGCGGCAGGATCATTGAACGCTCCATTTAGTATCACAAGCTGAGCGGCATCAGTGGGGTGTGCCAATCGGATGATCATATCGGCATTTTACCCAACCAGGCGGAGCCGGAACCAATAGGCTTTTCTCTAAAGAGAACGATCCTGATCTTTGGTTTACGGCTGGGCTTTGTTGGTATCTTTTGAGAAAAATTCAGGTCACAGGTCGATTTTCTCGACACGGTGTAGAGAATTTTCCTCAAAAGATACTAAAGCAGCGCTAACCGGCGAGGACCGGCAGCCAGAGGAGCAGTACAACGAGGGTAAGAATCAACATTCGCATGGCGATCTCCTTATCGGTGAAGCATCCTTCGATATTATACCACGGCCTGCGGGAGATGCCGGCGCTCCCAGGATTCCGCGATATTCACAGATTTTTCATCCTCCCGTCACAGTCCGTTCATCCGTGCGATGTATGCTATAGAGACGATGGATCAGGAGGATAATGATGCGATATTGTCTGGTGATGGTGCTGCTGCTGGCCGGCGGCATGGTGCGGGCGGACGATGGGGGCGGCGGCATGGCCGGGGAAGGCGGGCGGATGCGCCTGCTGGATGGAGAGCACGCGAGCGTCGGCATGGTGCGCGAGCGGGTGCAGATCGACCTGTATCCCGGGTATTACGAGGTGCAGGCGCGCTTCATTTTTCACAACGACGGGCCGGCGGTCACGGTGACGATGGCCTTCCCGGAGGGCGGCAGCGGGGATGGGGATGGCGCGGAGAATTACCGCACCTACCGCGAGCGCTCCGGGTTCCGGCATTTCTCCAGCACGGTGGACGGCAAGCCGGTGCGGGTCAAACGTACGGTGAAGGTGGTGGAGGACAGCCGCTATTCCGCCCTCTGGGTGAAGAAGGTTTCGTTTGCGCGGGGGCAGACGCGCGAGGTGGGGGTGCGGTACCGCGCCGAACCGGGCTTCGCCGGTTCGATAGATACCTACTCTCGCCGCCTGTTCGGCTACAACTTCACCGGCGGCAACTGGAAGGGGAAGCAGGAATACGGCGAGCTGGTGGTGATCTCCCATATTCCCGGCGTCCTGATGCTGGATGTCTCGGTGCCCGACGCCAGGCGGCTGGTCCGGCGGCAGGCGCAGCGGAACTGCGTGACGTTCGTCTGGAAAGACTGGCAGGCGGAAGGTGATTTCGGCGCGGAATACACCACTACCGTGACCGGCGGCCTGAACCTGGCGCCGCTGCCCAATCTGAAAAGGAGCCGTGAGAATGAGCCGGCAACGTGGATTCACGATCCGCTGCTGGTTCCGCATGACTACACGCTGGTCAACCCGGGCATGCCGAAGACCGTCGATAGCCTGCCCGCGCTGCGCCGGCGCGGGGGTGACTACTACGTCAAAGCGCGCTCCCTGGCCGGCTACCTGTCTGCTTTGGCCGGGCAAGCCGGGCGTGAGCGGCAGGTGGCATTAAGCTGGGACGAACCGACCGCCACTGCAATCCTGCAGGCCGGCCGCACCACCTTCCGCTTCCGGCCGAACCGGAGGGAGATGCATGTTAACGGCCGCGCCGTGCCTCTTTCCACCGCTCCCTTCATCAGCATATCCGAGCAGAATGCTGCCGGCAGTCTCTACGTGCCCCTGCCGTCCGTCCTCCACGCGCTGAACGGCACGATGACCGTGGATGCGAAACAGCGGACGGTGACGCTGACGGTACCGGCATTCTGGACGAAGTAAAGCGGAGTATACCCGAATTCCCCAACGCATATGGAAGGTTCTGGTCATCCTGGTCGCGAACAAAGGCATCTTCATTGATTCACTACTTACTACTCACTACTTACCACCCACTCCCGGTCTTCCACTCTTCCACTCTTCCATAGTTCACAAATGTATCTCCTCCTCCTCCGCCAGTTCTTCCGTCTCGATCTGCACGGTCATGTGGGGGACGCCGAAGCGGTCGTGGAGGAGGCGGCGGATTTCGTCCAGTTTGGGGCAGGCGAAGGCCTCGCAGGCGACCACCACGTGGCAGCTCAGCGCATACATGCCGGTAGTGAGGGTCCAGACGTGCACGTCGTGGACGCCGATCACGCCGGGGAGGTCGAGCAGGGCGGCACGGAGCTGCTCGGTATCGATATGCCGGGGGACCGCTTCGAGGAGCACGTCCACCGCTTCGCCGACCAGGCCGACGGCGCTGACGACGATGAGGGCGGCGATGCCGATGGCGAGGATGGGGTCGGCGACCGTCCAGCCGAAGGCCAGGATGAACACGCCGGCGAGGATGGCGCCCAGCGAGCCGAGGGCGTCGGCCAGCAGGTGGTAAAAGGCGGCGCGTATGTTGAGGGAGTGGGCGTGGCCGTGCTGCAGCAGATAGGCGCCGAGCAGGTTGACGACCAGGCCGCCGCCGGCGATGATGAGCAGTCCCAGGCCGCCCACCGGAGGCGGCTGCTCCAGGCGGCGCACCGCCTCGACGATAATTACGGCGGTAATGGCCAGCAGGGCGACGCCGTTGAAGAGCGCGGCGAGGATTTCCACACGGTAAAAGCCATAGGAGCGGCGCGGGTCGGGCGGGCGCGCGGCGAACCAGAGGGCGAACAGCGCCAGCGCCAGCGCGGCGACGTCCGTCAGCATGTGCCCGGCGTCGGAGAGCAGCGCCAGGCTGTTGACGGCCAGCCCGCCGATCACCTCGGCGACCAGGTAGGCGGCATTCAGCAGCAACACCGCGAGCAGCCGGCGGCGGTTGTCCGTCGCGGCGTGCTCGCGCTGTGATGCATGGTCATGGTCAGCCATCCCGCTGCCGTTATTCCCCTTTTCCCTCCGGTGCAGGCGTCGTTGCCGGCCGAATTGTCATCACGGCTTTCGTCAGCGCATAGAGGAAGTTCAACTGCTCGGCGGGGACGCGGATTTCGCCGTGCAGCATGCCGTTCCGCACGTCCTGGCTGGTGGTGATGGGCTGGGCCTGCGGCGGGAAGAGCGTGAGGAATTTCCGCGCGCCCTCCCGCTGGGCGGGCGGGAGCCAACTGGTAGTCACCAGGCACAGGTCGCGCAGGGCAAAGCTCTCGAACCCGCCGGCCTTTTCCCCGATGGCCTGCTTCAACCCCTCGCTCAGGGTGAAGCCGTTGCCGGGCTGGCGGACGCGCTTGATCAGTGCCGCCATCTCCCCATTGTTCGCGTAGCCCAATGTCACCAGCATCTTATCGCCGAGATAGGCGACACGGCCTTCCAGGCTGAACGCGAGCGGCGGCTTGTTCTCCCCCACCGGCGCGCCGGGCGGCACGACCTTGATGTTGATGCGATCCACCGGCAGACCTTCGATCGTTTCCGCGCCGGGCTTGAGGTTGAACACCAGGAAATTCGACAGCATGCCGCCCATCACGGAATCGCGGGTGAGGGCCAGCTCTTTGATGAAGGCGCGCATGGCGTCCCGCGCTTCCCGGTCATTCGTCACGCGATAGACGGCGACCAGCGTCGCGCCGGCGTTCGGGTCCGCGGGGGTGGTGATGCCGAGCGCGCGCCCCTGCGAGCACTGCGTCATCAGCGCCGTGAATCCGCGGGTGAGCGCCTCGCCGCGATCGTCCGGCAGGAAGCCGGCAAGGATGCCGAAGGCCATGCGCATCATGAGCTGGGCGGTGCCGGGCGCCCCCGGCAGCGAGGGTCCGCTCGCGCCGCAGTAGGCCAGCTTCTTCGGCAGGTAGCCCGCGTAATCGAACGCGATGTCGTCGGGCTTCCAGGTTTCCAGGCTATGCGCCAGCGGGCTGCCCGGCACCGGGACGGCGTATGCTTCCTCCGATAGGTCCCGGTCGTTCATCGTCAGGCCCACCTCGACGCGCTGCACGTTTGCCTGCTGCTCACCCATCACGTCGAGGACGGGCAGCACCATGGGCTCCAGCATGGGCGGCAGATTGTCCCGGAACGGGGTAAGGTCGATATTGGCGAGCTGGAACGAGAGGACGACGTCGTATTTCGTGATCAGCGGCAGATCGAGCGCGACGGTGTTGAACGCCGGAGCTTTGGTCACGTTCCCCACCGCGTATTTGCCGGCGATGGTGTAGCGCAGGTTCGTCGGCGGGTTGCCGTCCTGCTCACAATACGCGCGAAACGCCTCGGCGTCGGTCAACGGCAGCACCAGGTAGATCGGCGGCGCGAGCTCCGGGTTCGGTTTCATCACTCCGTCCTCTTCGACGACCGGGGGAATCTCATCCAGCTTTGCCGGCGGCATGACGGCCACCCACAGGTCGCCCTGAGCGTTCACTCCCGGCAGGCGCTTCAGGCTCTCCACCATCTCCCGCAGGATTTTCGTGACGTTGGTCATGGTGGCCCTGGCGTTCGGGGCGCCGGGGGTATCCGCCGGCATCAGGCCGTCCACCATGGTCAGCAGGGGAGCGAAGACCGTCAACTGCTTTTCCGGATTGGTAATTTTGACCGCCACTATACTTTTCGACAGCGCCAGGGTTTCCTCGCCCCACGCCTGTCCGGCCAGCAAGCAGGCCAGGACGCAGATGACCGCCATAACGTAACGCATGCGTTACTCCTTTCACGCTCGAGGCGCGTTCACCGGCGCCTCGTTACCGCAAGATTCGCCATCACTGCCGGAATTCCTGTCACACCTAACCCCCCCCCGCCCCCTTCCCTGAGAAGGAAGGGGGAGTAAGCTTATCGGTTTTTGAGTGCCGGTTTCATAACCTTACCCGGTGCTCCCCCTTCCTTCTCAGGGAAGGGGGCGGGGGGGTTAGGTGTCTCTATCCCCCCGGCACCACCACGCGCACGGTGGTGGAGATCAGCTCGTTTTTCGTGCGTCCATCCTTCTCATCGACGATGCGCCAGCCGGTGGCGATGATATCGTATTCCCCGGGCAGCAGGTCGCGGCTGTCCAGGATGTAGGAATTCTCCTGCTGAATCAGCGGCTTATCCTGCAGGTTTCCGATCGCGCCGCGCACCTGGTGGGCGACCACGCTGACGGCATCGATATTGCCGGTGGCCTGCACGGTGAGAGTGACTTTACCGTTTACCGTCTGGCCGGGGGTGATGCCGCGAATGGCGACGCTGTTGAACCAGTCGATGCCCGCGTAGCGCAACGGCGGCGTGAATCCCGCGTCCTGGGTGAGCACCATCGCGCCATACGCGCAGTATCCGGTGGCGCCGACCGGCCGAATCTTCACGCGCAGGCGCCGGCTTTCATCCACGGTGAAGCTGCCCAGCCGGTACCAGCCATCCGCGTTGCCCGCGGTTACCGCCTTCGTCAGCTTGACGGCGGCTTTGCCTTCCAGGGTCGCGCCCTCGGCCACGCTCACTTCGATCCCGCGCATGCGCGGCTGCGCCAGCACCCAGACCTGATAGGCGCCCGGGCGGGCGAGGAAGAGGTGGGTGTCCTCCGGGCTGCCCGCGGTGGAGACCCGTCCCCACGCACCCCAGAGGGACGCCGGCTCCCAGCCGCCATAAAGATCGCGCCCGCCTGCCAGCGCCACGCTGTGCTTGCGCGTGCGGCCCACGGTGAGCACGCGCAAGGGGGTGGCGGCGACGCGCCCCTTCCCATCCTCCGCTTCCAGGCCATACACGAGCGCCCCGCTGGTTTGCGCCGGCAGGTCGCCGCTGAACAGCACGTTGCCCCCGCCCTCCACCGGCTTCAGCACCAGCGTTTCCAGCTTCCCGGCGCTCCCACCGTAGCGCAGGCGCACCGCCTTCACCCCATCCGGCGAAAATGCCGTCACCCGCACTCCCAGCGGCATGCCGGCCGGCGGGTAGGCCGGCGAGAACTCCGGCGGCAGCAGGTACGGCCCATCCGGATTGGTAATCAGGTCCACCGAATATACGCGCAGCGGCATGGCGCCGGCGGTCAGGGTGATGCGCAGCGTGCCCGTGGCGATGAGCGTCGGGGCGAGCGGAAGATCGGTCTGACTGACGTCATTCTGCATGACCCGCAGCTCGATCGGGGCGGCCCGGTTCACGCCGACCATGCCGGGACCTTCGGTCCGCAGGCGCAGCGTCACGCCCGTGGCCGGCAGGCCATCGACCGGAATGCGGTAAGTGATGGAGCTGCCGATGGGGATGACCCGGCTGTCCTCCTCCACCGTCGAGGCGCCGGTGGCGATCAGCATCGAGATGTCGTCGGGCGGCGTGATGGGGGTAAAATACGCGGCAATCGGGCGATCGGGCGCGGTCGGGCGGTCGTCCAGGCTGTCCGGCAGGCCGTCGCCGTCCGTATCCGGATTGCGCGGATCGCTGCCCAGGTAGGCTTCCCGGGTATCGGACAGGCCGTCGCGATCCGTGTCGGCGCTTCGCACCTTCACGGTGATCGACGGGGTGATCGTCTCGCCGAGCTCGCCTTTTTCCACCACGCGCGCCCGTAGCGTGAGGACGCCGCCGGTCAGCATAGGCGGCAGCGTCGCGGTCCACTGGGCCGGGCCGGCCGGCAGCAGCTCCGCCACCCCGGATCGGCCGTCCGGTGCCAGGTAGTCGATGTGCGCCGCCAGCACCGGCGTCGGTCCGTCGATGCGCACCGCCACGCGCACGTCGTTCTCGTCGCCCACTTCCGGGGGCGCGGCCGGCGCGGACACGCGCAGCGTAGGTCGGCCGCGGCTGAATTTCGTCAGGTTATTGTGCTCCATGTAGGCCAGCATGGCGTCAAATTCGCGCCGGGCGCGCAGGAGCTGCGAAGGGGTCACCAGCGTGTGTGTGCGCTCGATTTCCGGCAGCATGGCGCGCAGGCGCGCCGGCGGTATGCCGTTCGGGTCCAGGTAGATCACCTGATTGGGACCTTTCAACACCGAGAGCGCGGTGCGCAGCTCCGCCACCGACTTCACGCGGCTGGCGAGGACCACGGGGAAGTCGGCGGGAAGGGCGTTGCCCGCCAGCCAGACCGGATCGTCCGGGCGCGCCAGCGGCTGCACGAAGGCGCCCAGCCAGCCGGCCTGTGCGACGGCAAGCATGGCGGCGGTGGTGGGCCACTCGCCCGGCTCGCCGCGCACGGACGCGACGGTCAGGTCCATCTGCCGTGCGCGGGCCGGATCGGCGCCGGGCGCGGCGATCAGCTCGACGGACGTCCCCCGCGCGCGCGCCAGCGCCAATTGGTACAGCGACGGCGCCGTCTCCAGCAGCGACGTGGGCGCCTCCACCCCTACCGGCAGCCCGGTGTCGGCCAGATCGTCCAGCAGGCGGAGCAGCGACACCTCGGCGTAATCCAGCGTCTGCGTGCTGTTCCAGACGGTCGGGTCCAGATTGTAGATCAACGCCACCGTGCCCGGCGCGTCCGGCGGCGGCGCTTCATCGCGGAACTGCACCAGCGGTCGGGTGAGCGGGAAGCGCGCGAAACAGGACAGGTTGGCGGCGTCGCGCGCCGGCAGGTAGGCCAGCGGACGATTGTCGTGCAAGATCGTCAGCGCCCGTTGTACCGCGGCTACCTCCGCGTCGTCATCGCCCGGGTGGCCGATCACCTGGCCGCCATCCGGCAGGCCGGCCAGCACGCGGCGCAGCAGGCCCGCGTCCGCCTGGTCGAGCGGATTGAGGCCCAGCGCGAGCAGCTTGCGCGCCGCGATCAAGTCGCCCAGCAGGTGTCCTTCCTCGGGCGCCAGCGCCACCGCGCGCGGGTCCACCGCCTTGCCGAACTGCTCCACCGCTCTGGCGTAGGCCTGGCGGCGGTCGGTCCATCCTTTGCGCAGGTCGAGCACGGTGGGCAGTCCGATTGTCCTGTCGGTGGCAATAACCGCACCCGGGGCAATTGCCGCCGCGGTCAGCGCGATGTTCCGCGTCCACGGCTGGGCCGGGTCATACAACACCTGCCCGGTGATCCCGGGCTTGCAAAGGTCCAGCAGCGCGCCCGGCGTAAGCACCTCCTTCTTCAGCCCATACGCGGCCACGAGGGCATCGGCCCAGGCGGCGTCCTCCGGCCCGCGTATCAGGAAGACCGCCGCCTCGCCATCCTGGCGGTTGACGGCGCCCTGCAGCGAGCCGACCCACACCTCCAGCTCCGGCTGCCCCTCGATCCAGCGCAGGTCCACCACGCGCAGGGTGGTGGGCACGACGGCGCGCGCCAGCACGGCACACGCCAGCACTCCGAACAGCAACAGGCCACGCTTCATGGTTAACTCCTCACCCGGCGGAATCGGAACCCTATGATCGCAGATGTCCGCAGATGTCCGCAGATGTCCGGTTTTCGAGAGACTATTCCAATATAATAGATATTTTAAATATTAATTATTTATTTACTATACTCACCGTAACCGTTCACGGGGGCTGCCGCGTCTTCCCTCTCCCGGTACTAGGAGAGGGGGCCGGGGGGGCCGTCCATCCTGGCCG
>Ga0315284_10011987_pt1 | contig 12345 bp, 14 predicted proteins | sample YL17G09_16_MG_FD_203696 | JGI IMG/M metagenome (GOLD analysis project Ga0315284, IMG submission 203696) | Sediment microbial communities from Yellowstone Lake, YNP, Wyoming, USA - YL17G09_16 | ecosystem: Environmental > Aquatic > Freshwater > Lake > Sediment | place: USA: Wyoming | collected...
TCACTAATAGTAGCGTCACAACCAACAACAGAACCGCTGCTACTCTCAACAGCAGCTACAATCTCTTCAAGAACACGATGAAGACCTTTGAGGTTTCCACCGGCATATCCTAAACGTGCAGGAATTTCGATAGCCATAATAATACCTTCCTTTATCCACAACCAGAGCGACCCGGTTGCCTATTACTCCAGCAATTATCATAAATTATACACTAACATACTATGAATAGCACGCGTAACATACTTAACCACTTTATGCCGTACTGTCCACCGGTTTTTGTTCAACAACAGGTGCTGCTTGCGCATCAAATATAGGCTCAGCAGCGGGCAATTCTAAAGTATTCTTATTCTGCTCTTCCAACGCAGCTGTGACAAGCGCGATATCTTCGTCACTATAACCCACAATCTGCATAGCTACATCAAGTGGAACACCTGCTGTAACGAGTCCTTGAACTGCTGTAGACGCTATCTCAGAAGCGGTCTTTCCAGTATCCGGGTTGTAATCAATAGCCACATTTTGAATATAGTGGGCATTCATCGCAGGATGGTCCGAGATAGCCGCCCCAAAAGAAATCCCAAACCTTTTAATGATTTCGTTGGGCGTTAAACCACCCATCAAAAACAGACTTGAGGCGACTTCAATATCATGAGATTCATCGGTTGTATCAATCGGGTCAAGCTCAAAGTGCCAGTCATAGGCTCCGAACATGTTCCAGATAATTGCTCTATTTATAAGAGTCTCAATAGCCTCTTGACGAGGACCAATAACAGATGTCTTATAAATCTCTGTTGAAATAGCCGCCGTCGAACCAGACAAAGCGCCAATCTCATTGATGCCCAGTCGGTTCAGCGGAACTCCGTGTGCAGCAATAACCTCATCCCTGTTATCAAGACGATACAGGCGGAAGCTTGCTTCACGCACTTCTTTAGCCAAAGGCACAAACTCAATCTTTACTTCTCCCTCTGCGTCTCTTACCGACGGCAGAGAAAGAATCAGAACAGAGTGCGGGTTCTTTGCTATCTCATCAAAGTGCCCCTCGATTTCCCGCTCTAATGGGGTCTTACCAGTAGGGTCGGGTTCGCCAGCATCATCAACTGGCTCACCGGGGTCAAAGTTTCCCGTGATAAAAACAGCGTAAGCCGGAATACCAAAATTATCAAAGAACGAGATATTGTAATCGCGTCTTGACAAGTCACCTTGAATAGCCCCAATAGCAGGCATAATGTCAGGTAGTCCGTAAAAGGAACTGCGAGGAGAGTAGTTCGTCCAAAAAATAAGTTCTGTAGCACGCTTATCAATCTCAAGCGTTCCAGCCGGGTACTCAGCGCCCGTGTCCATATCTACGTCTATATCAACAAGACCGACGCGTTTGAACCAACGTTTCTTACCCGCGATTATCTGCACATATTTATTACCGGAACGATGCACACGAATATCGGGAGAAGGTATGTGCACAAGATGGGCAAACTGCCCCTCCACTTCATGGTTTGCCCGCACAACCTCCATAGTGCCATACGAAACTGCTTCCCAGTCTGTGCAAGCCCTATCCAGCGTTTCAAGAATACCCATGGGCATATCTTTAAAGGCGTCAATAATCTCCTGCCGAAGCTTTTCAGACGCTGCAGAAGGCTCCTCTACAGCAGACATAAGATTCCAGCCAAGACCAGCCGTGTCACGAGCTTTTGTTTTGCATGCTCGACAATGATATGCATTCATTTCCAACAAGTTTGCAAGTGCATACGGATTATAAAGAGGCTCTACGATTTCAAGATTTTTGTAAACTCCAGAAAAAGCGTCAACTTGCTGAAGACCTTTACTCTTAGACACGCTGTATTGGTCTAACACATCTGCTTTAACAGCAGAACCCCCTTTTGTGACGTAACAAAACGGGCGGCGAAACTTATCCATTATAGCTCCCCTCAAAAGAAATAGAGCTGTAAGTCTTTTTATTAAGAATTCTCCAAATGGTCATTGCAGAACACCCCATTATAGTGCTTATCTTTTTATACGAACAGCCTAAATTACGAAGCCTCCAAATTTTCTCCACATCAGAGGGAGAAAAAATTCTTGCCGCCCTTCCAACCGCAGCAATTCGTTTACGCATAGCAGGAGTTTGTGCAGCAGATATTTTTGCGCGTGTCTCCAAAGACACAGTGTGTCCTTTATTAGCACGTTGTAAAGCATTCCAATTAGCAGAAGACATTTTACGCCCCCGTAAAGCAGCACAATGCGCAGGGGAAAGCTTCTTTCCTTTGTGGGCGACTGATAACTTTACGCGAGTTTCTAACGACAAAGGTCTCCCAAGTTTAGCGGCAGACATACGAGACCGCGTCTCTAAAGAATGCTTAAAACCCCAGCAGCTGTCAGCAGAAACCTTCATATTATAGACACCACTAGAAGAATTACGTTTGGTGTGTATCCAAAACTCTTCTCTTTCTGTTAAGATTGTAGCATCTTCAACTATCTCCAACACAAGATATTCAAAAGCAGCCTCGCCATACTTTTTGCCTGCTGCAGAAAGATGTAAATTAGTTGCATTTCCTTTACCACGTATCGTATACAGATGCTGCCGAAACCGTCCTTCTATATTAACCGACTGCCCGACATACCATTTGTCTGAAACGGTATTATGAATTCCATAAATGCCCTGCGTCATACTAGCGTCTCCCTGTAGACACAACTCTAACACCAGTACGACGCGCACCCTTCTCAGGAATAACATCTTCCGCGAAAGCGAGCAACCATGCATCTCCCCTATCAGGAGAATGACCAAGTCTTCCAGATTTACGAAGTTCGTCTTTAGACTCAACACGAATTTGACCACGAGAAGTAAAAAAATACTCTGCCTCACAAAGTTCCTGTAGAGCGTCAGCAGACATCTTAGTGGTAGAAATTTTTTCTTGCTGTAACCCTTCACGAAATTGCCAAAACAGCCAATCTCGTTGTGAACTAAACTTTTTTTTGTCGCGGGCAACTTGTGCAACATTCACACCAATAATTTTTATACTAGAGGGGAATCCACCAGAGTCTTGTAACTCAATTAAACGGTCAACCGGGCCTGCGCCAAGACCTATCACATCAAGGCGAACCTCACTAACCCTATGAGCGCCTAGCGTGTGCACCACATCTTGAATAGCACCTGTAACAGCCATCGTAGACTTCTGCCGAATAACTTTCTCTGAGAGAGACTGCCGTCCTGCTCGCGCAGCGATAACCGACTCATCTGAACCAAATCTTGCGCAGTCAACACCTAAAACTATTGAAGAACCCCGCTCGTCCTCAAGAAAAACTTGTTCTCCTTTTGCAAGAAACTCCATAGGAATAATTTTATCGCTCTCATCTCCAGAAGGAAATTCGGCATCAATTTTAGTTTTTGTAAGAAGAGAGTCTTCTCCCCATACTTCAAGTCTCTCAGCCACCCATTGTGGTGCCACGAGGTAAGGTCTTGGAAGAGCTTTTCCGGCAATCTTTTCCTTCCAAGAGCCGTCCAGCATATCCTGCTTTTTCAAATCAAAATATGTGAAATTTGGTGTGTCATACACAGAAATTTTGAACTTTTTGTAAAGGGTGTCTGTAGACGAGTGTGACTCAAAAAATCTTCCACTGGAACGATTAGGGTTACCAATAAGGAGAAGGTGCGCGTCACCAGACGACATCAACCCTTCCAACGAATCGAAAATCGGGTCAGCCACACCCGACGCTTCATCCACAATGATTAAAATGTGGGGGGCGTGATAACCCTGTACACGTTCCACATTGAACTCAGAAGTGGAGAACCCTTCAGCAAACCAGTTAGGGGCAAGCTCTAGTCTGGTCTTCAGAGGTTCACCGCCAAGCGGCCTTATTTTATCGCCACGCCCGTGCGCTGTGCGGATTTCCGACCAAAGAAGAGAATACACCTGACGAGCAGTGGGAGCAGTAGTGACAACCTTGCACTCCGGCCCGTAGGCATAAAGAAAATTTAGGGCTAAGTTACCAGCTAGAAAAGTCTTTCCCGGACCATGGCAGGCAACTACGGTTGTATACCGATTTGTAAAAACAGACTCCCCAATAGCTTTTTGCATAGCCCAAAGGTCGGCACCCAGCATTTTTTTACAGAACCACGCGGGGTCTCGTTGAGCTTTCTCAACAAGAATTTGAGCCTGTATTTTATTTATGGTGTCAGCCAAAATAACTACTCATTATTACCATCTTCCGCTACGCCCAGAAGAGAAATCCAACTGTGTGTTTCGCTGGCAACATTGTGAGTAGACTCGCCAAGCGCCAACCTACCAACACGATGGTATCGCTCCAACGACCTAGAAATACTGTCTAAAGCATTTAGGCGCATCATTGTGCCGTCTGCTTCATATAAGCGCTGCGCTGCGCGAAACTGCGCTTCAATATGAGAAATGCCAGCACGTGCCGCTTTAAGAACTCTTGTATCAAACTCTGCAGCCTGACTAGCAAGTTCTTCAATCCGCTTTTCTTTTTTGCGCTGCTCAAGATTAGCTACATAAAGAGAGCGCTCTACCGACCAGTTGCCTTCTGAAGACTTAGAAGCAACAGAAGTAGGAGAAACACTAAAACGAGTGGCCAATTCAACATGTGTGGGAAAGTAAAGGCTGCCATCATCTTTTACAACACCACAAACATAAGCCTCTTTTAGAGCCACCCAATCAGTTAAACTACCACTCGTTACTTTTACGAGGTCTAATTTTTCATTTTCCGAACTCATTCATGGCCACCTGAAAATATATTTCGTCTAACTTATTAATCATAGCATACAACAACGCTTTTATAAACAAAAGCTTAGAAGTCTTCTAGACTTAGTAACATAATCTGCACCTGTCTATCCTCTAAAAACTCTCTTTTTATGCGGCAATTATTGCACTCTGTTTCAATTGAATCCAAGCCCCCCGGAAGTGAAGAGCACTTGTTATATGTATGACCACAAACAGCACACACAAATTCTGCGTGACATCTACTAGTAGGGCTTACATATTCATCACAGGCCGTGCACATACGACGAATAGGAGCGTCTTCGTTAGCCTCCCAAGAATTACGTGGTATAAGCGTCATGTACGAGTCCAGCCACCAGCTATTAAAGCCTCCGATAAGCGCTCCACAGCATTGGCTACAGGAGCAGGATAAGTGTCATTTGGAACACCAAGCTCTAATAGAGCTTCCCTATTAGCCTCAAGTAGAATGTCCTTCAGACGTTCTCTATATGACAGATTAACGACAAGTTCATTTATCAGAGCTTCTGCAGCGTCCAACTTAAAAGAGGTATCCCGCATATCAAGCTCAGTAGAGGTATACCACACCCAAGCTTGTGGTGGTGCTCCTAGTGTGGTTTCTGGCCAAGGAAAAATCATGCTAACTCCTTACGTTCTTCAGCTTTACGTTTACGACTTGCACGCGCTGCATCTCTCCACTGAATACGAAGACAAGAGCGACATATGACACTATAGCTAATCGTATACTTTCTCCAATACTCTTCCGTAAGGGGCTTTATCTTCTTGCAGGTTTGGCAGCGGCGTTTCCCGGCCTTAATAATATCGGCCTCTCCACGTTCACGTCTTTTTATAGAAGAGCAAACTCTGCAACGAGCCTCAAAACGGTCTTTTCTTTTTCTAAAATATTCCTCAGTAGCAGGCTTTAATTCCCCACAGGTTGAGCATATTTTCACATTCTGCAAAATATTAACGTTATTAAAGACTCTTCCGTTTAAAGAATGCGAAGCACAGATATCATCTGGGTTATAGCGACTAAGCACATTTCCGCAACCGGGATATCTACAGTGTCTCCCAATCCCGTATATTTTACTCGGCCTACCGGATTTAATCCTAGTTATGTTCACGCCAGCACCCCTCATTTCCACTCTTGATTTGCGTAGTACGTCTTGTTTACACGCGCAAATGCCTTCCAAGAATCGTTAGGCCAATACTGTGCTCCGTTAAAAGACTCCCCCATACCAGACAGTGTGAGCTTCGCAATCGTAGGAGAGCGGTTTATACCATGCGCACAACGAATAAGCACATCCTTACCAGCAGTGGCGACATTAGTAGCCTTTTTAACCTTAGCAGTCACCGCTGCCTTTGAAATATCCCTATAAGAAGAAGGACTTTCAGGAAGGTCTTGTACATCCACAACAACTTTACCCGCGCCTACATCCTTTGAGGCCCCTGTCCAAATATGCAGCCCACGCTTTCGAAGATTATGGTCCTCATCCATGTCCACTCCCAATCAAGAAAACATTACTTTTAAGGTAGTCTTATCAACCCGCTTATCAGTAAGCACAACAGGAGACACCGCCGACTTCCCCAACACTCTAGCAAACTGCACATACATCAGGTCAATTGCTGTCCTATTATTTACTCCTGTGTAACGAACTTTAGACCTTATGTCCCATGCCACGTTGATAAGAGACAGAAGCTGTGACTCAGAAAACTGTTCTGCTAAATCAGAGAAACTGGCATCCGCCCCATATTTAACTAACAACAAATCTTTGAAGAAAGTGGCAAAACCATCCACAAGCTGCCCCACATCACTACTTCGTGAGTAAGCGTCAGACAAAAACGCCAGTCCCTCAATAATTCTTCCCTCAGCAAGACTGTTTACCGCGTCGAAATAAAATGACGTTCCAACAACCCCGTAATATTCATTAAAAACATCAACTGTTATTTCATCTGTCACATAGCTCAATTGGTCAAGCGCCATCACAGCATCACGCATACCACCATCAACATACGCCGCAATAGCTTTAACGGCGCTATCGGTAATACTTATATGCTCCTCCGCAGCAATATGCGCAACACGCTCAGCAAGAGCTGTCTCAGAAATGCGCCTGTACTCAAACACCATAACCCTAGAAATAATAGTGTCAGGAACCTTGTGGGGTTCTGTAGTCGCCATGATAAACATTGTATTTTCTGGGGGCTCTTCAAGAATCTTCAAAAGCGCTTGAAAAGCTGCCCCCGACATACCATGAACTTCATCTAAGACAAAAATTCTGTAATTCCCCGGATGGGAAGTAAGAGCTATCTCTTTAAGACGTCTGATATCATCAACCAGTCCAGAAGACGCTGCGTCCAGTTCAATAACAGACATGTCATTTCCAGCGTCTATCTGTACGCACGAAGAGCATACCCCACAGCTGCGTAATTCATCCCGGTCCGCACAATTTAGAATTCTTGATAAGATACGGGCCATGGTCGTCTTGCCGATTCCACGCGTCCCACAAAACAATAGTCCTGTCGGCAATGTGGCCTGCCCATCAAAATACTTTTTCAACATAGCACTTATAATATCAACAACAGCCCGCTGCTCTACAACTTCAGACAACTGTCGTGGTCTATACTTTAACGTAAGTTGTTGGAGCGCTTCAGGCATCTAAACGATTCTTTCTACAGCAGTATGCTGGGTGTCTTCATTGAGCGAAAACTTATAGGCCACATCAGCCACCTCAGCAAACTCCTTCTGATGCGTCACAAGCACTATCTGCAAGTCAGTCCCCAACTCATCAACGAACTTGCGAATAACTTGTGCCATAGCTGGAAGATACTCATCAGACAGATGCGAAAAAGTCTCATCAAGGAAAAGTATAGGACGCACCTTATCCTTACCATTGAAGATAATTACCAACAATTTGAGCATGAACCCTATGACATCAGCAGGCCCCCCACCATGCGCCCCCATAATACCTGAAGTGACCTCTACACCAGCGTCAACTTCAAAGACCAATGTTGGATTGAGCACTACCTGATTACGCTCCACCCCCGCATTCAAACGAAAACGCTTAAAGCGGTCACCAAAGACTAACGTAAGACCATAGCTTATAAGCTGTTCAAACTTGTCTTGGATAGCCCGCTGCTCCTGCTCAGAAAAAGTTTGAAAAAGAAGTGCCACGTCCGTATAGACAGTCACCTCTTCCTTTAGAACAGCCACCTCTTCCTGAAGCTCTTTACCACGCAACGCCACCAAACGCGCCTTTGTTACCTCCTCCGCCACAGCTTTTTCATAAACTGTCACAGCAGAAGAAACAAGACGAATCTTATCTAACAAGTCAAGTGTTACATCTGGGCACATAAGCATACACTTATTTCCGAAGTTTGAGTTGCTGGATAACAGCCACAGTATCCCCATCTTCTATAAAGAGCGGGGCCTTCTTTGAACCAGAGTTGTCCCCAAGCATAATAGTCACAGTCTGCGCATCAATCGCTTGAAGAGCATCTATAAGATTTTCATGGTTGACACCAAAAGTACGCGCTGGAGCCGTATAAGAGACCTCAAGCACTTGGTCAGCGGCATCACCATATTTATCGTGGGTTCTCAAGTCAAGGCTGTCTGTAGTCAGAACAAACGCCACGCTCTTAGTATCTTCATCAGCATTAATACGAACACGCCGAACCCCTGCAATAAGCTGTTGCCTATCCACAGTAAGACGACACTTATTCGTCAATGCTGGGGCGAGAAGGAGTCCTTCAACATCTGGGTATTCCACGTTATTTTTAGTAATGATAAAAACATCCCCTCCAAGAATAAACAACAAGTGGTCGGCAGTTTGGCCAATACCCATTTTATCTGCTTCAGTACTACGAAGGAGTTTGACTAAATCCTCAACTGCCCCCAAAGGAATCTGCATCTCCATATCCGCAAGCTCACTAACATGCACTTGCCGGAATATAGCCCCGTCAGAAGCCCTCACGTTGCCCTTAGAGACATCCACCATCTGTAGAGCAGGGCGTACCCCCTCTTTGGCTGCTGCGCCCTTTACTTTCGTAAGCGCATTGACAAAAGCTGCCCGTGACACCACAACAGCGCTGGCAGCATCTACGTCGGGCACAATCGGATATCCTGTAGAAGGCATCAAACTAATGTCCCACGTAGCCCCTGCACAAGTGATTGTGGCCACCTCTTTCTCAACAGCCACTGTAACAACAGCGTCCTCACAAGACTTTATAATCTCAAGCAACTTACGACCGGGAAATAGAACTTGGCCGGATTCAATACAGTTAACCAACTCCGTCTTCGCAATTACAGAAAGCTCAAGGTCTGTCGCAACTACGCGTAAAGACCCTTTTTCAACTGTAATGTTAAAGTTCTTGAGAATGGGCAACAAGTCCTTGGTTGCCAGAACAGAGACTGTTTTTGCTAAAACTACCTCGAACACAAGTTTTTTAATTTCGAACTTCATCCACCGCTCCCTCTGGAGTAGTCTAAGACAATGGTATGTTTGCCTCTTTCAAGAGCGCTTCTATCTTCTCCAAGTCTCCAGAAATCTTAAGGGTTAAGTCTTTTACGGCTTGCTGAAGCTCTTCATAAGACTCAACGGCATACTTCTCTTTCACCTCAGCCAGCGTTTCGTTCAAGAGACGCTTGTTAACTTCGAACTCACGTTTTGTGGCAGCAAAATTCTCTTTGCCAGTTTCCACAGCAGCCTTTACTGCATTTGCACGTAACAACAACTCATCACCCATTAGGGCCTCCTTAAATAAGGGTTCATTAGGTTATACCTCAAAGCTGGATTATTGTTCCCTCACCGTGGTCAAAAACCGGCCTGTCAGTGGGGCCGTCCTGCCTCTTGAACTCATCACAGAACTGATTAACACCACAACGGTAGCAATCATTTTTACTGTAGTGATAATCCCACTTTCCGCTTTCAAGCCCATTAAAGACGACCACAACTTCGTCCCTAAGACGATGCAGCATGGCCGTAAAATCAGCCGCTTCAAACTGAAGACGTACCAGCTTCTCTTTACGCAACGGCACGATAAAGCCAGCCTTTGCTGTTTTAAAGCCGGACAACGTACCCATCATGGCATAAAGCACAAGTTGGTCTTCATCCATAAAATTAGCATTCTTTGTAACCTTCAAATCATAGATAACACCGTCTTCTGTAGACATTACATCCATGATTCCAGACAACAGAACATTTTTGAAACCGGGGAGAGGGACTTGCCACTTCTTCTCACTGACCAAGGTGAGCTTTGTAAGCCCGTGTTCTACAAAAGTATCCTCTATCGCCTGCGCGTTCACCACAGACTTCTCACGCATCTCATTGATATCCCTGTTGTTCAAAGGAATAACAGTGTTGCTTTTCAGGTACTTATCGAATTCGTCCTTTGCAATACTTGGCATAAAGCCTAGGGGGAAACCACCTTCTTTAATCCAGCGTTCCATACAGGTGTGCCCCACAGAACCCAGACAAAAGTTTCGATTATTTATTGTCTTTGGCGTCCAGTACAACACGTCAGCCATCGCAAACTTGGCCTTACATTGCTGAAGATTTTTAAATTTGGTGTAAGAAATCTTTATCGGATGAGTGGCAAAGTATTGCGCCCTCTTCTTCCCATCTTTAACTTTGAACATATCAAAAGACATTACTCCCCCAACTCTTCCAGTAGGGCGACCGAAGCCGTTTTCACAGCCTCAAAATGAGTCTCAGAAAACTCTACCTCATCCGAAAGTAGGTCATCCCGTTGTGCGTACACCATAGACTTTATACGCTCAATTGCTGACGTAGAGGAGAAGGTTCCAAAGTGCGTCGCTTTAACAGAGAGCAGCAGCGCCTCTATATCTGCCTCACGGTCTTCTTGCTCCTGCTTAGCGGCCAGCCTAAAGACTTCTATCGCCGGTTTAGCTGTCTGCAAAGGAACTTCCCGGAACCGTAGCCCTGCTGTTCCATCAATATTTATAAACGTTACGTCAAATATAAGAACAGTAGGAACCCGCCCCAAAGTCTTCTCGTCCAAAGACCCCCGCGACACCGCACCAACATTTGCAAACGTCGTCTTCTGGTTGTCAATTGACAACTCCCACACCCCATCATAATTATGCATGTGCCCAAAAAGCACGAAGTCTGCGGCCCCAACAAGGTCTGCTGACTGCACTACCGGATAAGGGAAGCTGCCCTCTTTTACAACAGGCTGGTGCAAGAGAGCAATGTTGTAATCTACCGCCTCGTGTTTCTCCCGCATCACTTTCAGCGACGACACAATCTCGTCAGTCGTGTTGTTATAGGCATCACTTACTGGAAGCAACCTTATACTTGGTCCCCCAGAAACATCCCCTAAAAGAAACGAGTCCTCTAGATACGTCACCTTAGGGTGCCGCAAGATAGTTCCAATGGGGCGTTTATACAAAAGGTCAAGTCGCCCGTAGGGAACATCATGCGAACCAACAATAAAGAAGAGCGGGCAGGGAAACTTATCAAGCGCTCTCAATGAAGCGTTGACAAGGTTGTGGCTTACCCGTGCCGAGACTTTAGAGTTGAAAAAGTCTCCCCCAAACAGAGCGTAGTCAACTTTCTCTGTAGCGCACAACTGAGCAATCTCACCAAGCTTGGTAAGAATATCTTCAGTGTAACCCTCATTACGCATAATAGGAGGCGCGTCGGCTAAATGGACATCGCTGAACCAAAGAAATCTCATAGAGAGCCTTCGGCTTCATGAAGCGTACTTCCACAGAACGGGCACGTCGGATTCTCTGCAACAAATGCGTCATACTCAATCTTAGCCACAGCCACGTCTTCCTCCGCTTTAGCCATAGCCACAAAAGACTCTTCTGCAGCCTCAGACCTATCATCAGCAACACTAAGCATCCCAGCAAGCGCCCGATAACGCTCTACGTCAGCAGCTATACCGCTCATGTCAGCAGTGCCCACTCCAGCAACAGTTTTCAGTTCTCCTGCTAAAGTTTTTACCTGAAGCGCTGCAACGCTAAGCTCCTGAAGCGCCGTGGACATAGCCGCGTGATTAAGTACGTCTGCAGAGAGCCCCGCAACATCAACCTTACGAACAGGGTCAAGCTGTCGTGCCGCAAGCTTTAGCTGCGCCTCTATATTCTTACAAGAAGCCGCTGTAACCCCAGAGGCTTCCAGTTGGGCGTGACTAGACAAACTTTTAAATACGCTGCTAAGGAGTTTAGCAGCAGCGGGCAACTGCTGGAGTACGTCTAGCTGCTCACTGCTCTCATCCACCTGAGTAGAAATCCGCCCCAAACGACTCTGGTAGGAGAACAAGTCTTTTAACTTAGCAACATCAAGGTCAATGCTGTCCCGTAGCTGCAGCACCACCGCTAAGCGTTCTTTGTCTTCAGCTAACGAGACAAACTGCTCTAAAAGACCTTTTTGGTCATCTAAATCCTGTTTACGAACTGTTAAAGTCTTAGAGGCAGTTGCCCTTATGCTATTAGCTTGACGATTAGCAGCGTAAAGCACATTAACATTAGTAATTTCACCCAGAATCTTTGCCACCTTTGAGCCAGAATCGTCCAGCAAAAACGGCATGTCAAACTGTTGCGCAAAATTTAAGTGGTACTTATCAACTCCGTCAAAAGTTAGCTCCCGCATCCGAAGTACAT
>Ga0315284_10011988_pt1 | contig 12345 bp, 10 predicted proteins | sample YL17G09_16_MG_FD_203696 | JGI IMG/M metagenome (GOLD analysis project Ga0315284, IMG submission 203696) | Sediment microbial communities from Yellowstone Lake, YNP, Wyoming, USA - YL17G09_16 | ecosystem: Environmental > Aquatic > Freshwater > Lake > Sediment | place: USA: Wyoming | collected...
GGCTGCAGGAACCAGCCCCTGTGCTGTGGCCAGCCCGGCTACATCTTCACAGGATAAGGTCCTGTCTAATGCATTGGCCCCTGTTGTCCACGTCGGGGCAGTATTGTCTGTTACTGCTACTGTTATATTATCACTACCCACACAACCATTATCATCAGTTACAGTATAAGTCAAATTATACGTACCACAAGCCGCATTATTGAAAACCGGATTTTCAATATTGGTCGCACTCAATGAGCTAGCCCCAGCGCCTGTCCATGCATGATTTGTATAGGTACCCGACCCGCCGGATGGATTTCCGTCCAATCCCAAATCTGTTCCGGGGCAGGTTGTGGCCGGGTCAGGAGTGATGCTTGCAGTTGGCGCCAAACTAACGGTTACGTTATAATTTATGGATGCATCCGGAGTAATTCCGTCACTAACTTCCAAAGAAATTGTTCCACTACCACTCCCTGTTGTCCATCTATAAACTATTTCATGAGTACCAGCTCCCGATACGATAGTTCCACCAGAAACATTCCAGGTATAAGCAGTCCAAATATCCGGAACTGAATAAGTAACAATACTGTTTTGACAGATATCATCAAAATCATATAGTGAGTGTGGGGTTTGTCCTGAAATTGCATAAAATGTCGCCCCGGATCTTTGATTATTATATTCTGTAGCAATCCATCCGGCACTTCTAGCTTTATTCAACACCCGAACCTCATCAATTCTACCATTAAAAAAATCAGCCGGACTTCCCCCATAATCTCCTGCCCCTATTGTCATAGGGATATTATTTTGATCAAAATTTCCGCTTACAGTATTGCTGGTACCTGCAGATGCACCATTTACATAAAGATCTCTAATCGTTCCATTATAAGTGGCCACTACATATCTCCAGAAACCAACTGGTATTATAGTACTTCCATCTAACCCTTTTTGTGTTCCACCCTGTGAAAACTCAAGTCTTGTATGCTGGGCATTGTCGAATAATAACCCGTACATTGTGAAAGGGATAGCATTATTAGTATGAGATTTGACGACAATTCGGTTCCAACTGCCCACAGCAGAGGCCCTGATCCATGCTGAAAGGGTCAGCTCTGTAATCAAATCCAATGATACATCATCTGGTACTCCGATATAGTCTCCCGTACCGTCAAGAACTTGAGCATTCCCAATCCGCCCATTTGTAATAGTCGAAGTGTTACCATATGCCGTTCCGTCATTTCCGTTAGCTGTTGCATCATTGGTATTCCCTAAGTGCCACACCCCTGCATAATCACTGTTCCAAACATCTGCTGCCGAAGGATCTGCCGTATTTATCTGCGGATTACCATATAGAATTTTAATGACTGTATTTATGGAGGCAGAAAGTACGGGAATTCTTACCCATGCCACGAGTCTGCCTGATGTAGCTACATATAGTTCAATTTCATGATCAAGCTTATATCCATTTTCGTCAACAAAGGCAATATCATATGCATTTGGGTTAAAAATTTGTCCACTATTCACAACCGTCCTCAAATCATTATCACTGGCAATGTTTATCAAAACAGGGAAGTCAATAAGATCTGCCCCACCTGATATTTGTAAATGGTCAATAGTTATCGTCTTCTCATACGCGTACCCTAATGAAGAAAAAGGAATTGGCTGTGCCTGCAAGGTGGGTTGGCACCATAACAAAAGCAACATTACATGGATAGTAAAAGCTCCCACGCCTTTGCCAAACCTTTGCGAGTTATGTAGGAATAAGGTTCTCATGTATGTGCCCAAAGAGATTGTACTTCCAAACTGCTGGTATATCAGTTATTGGCGTAACTCAAATTTTCCCTTTTGTTAAAAGTGCTTAAGTTTAGTAATTTAATCATTCATGATTCGGTAACATTCATGAATTTATTAACAAACATGAAATACCGAATTGACTATTTTTACGAAGGGGAGGATAAAAAAGTTATAGATTATCAGATGTTTAATCACTGATAATGAAGAAAATTGGTATCAGAATCAGAATCATGGTTTCACAGTTTCACAGTTTCACTAATTTACCGAATTAAAGCGTTACTCTTCAACAATCATTGCTTTTTTCAACTCATCCGCTTTTGCTTTACCAACAAGCCTTTCAACAAGCATGATCGAAAACTTCATGGCTGCCCCAGGTCCCTTACCGGTTATCACATTACCATCAACTTCAACTGCATTTCCAGTGCAGGTAGCTCCAATAAGCTGCGATTCCACGCCCGGGTAGCAGGTTGCTTTCTTTCCTTTAAGGACCCCGGTACTTCCCAATACAAGAGGAGCAGCACAAATGGCCGCTATCATTTTACCCTGCTTATGAAATTTCCTTATTTGTTCCTTTAATCCCTCATGCCGGTTCAGGTTGTCTGAACCTGGTTGTCCACCAGGAAGAAGAATCAGATCAGCCTGCTCGTAATCTGCTTCAACAAAGAGCTTGTCAGCCAACACAGTTACTCCCCGTGTACTGGTCACTTCTTTCTTTCCGGTGACCGAAACGGTAATTACTTCACATCCGGCCCGACGTAAAACATCCACCGGTGTAATCGCCTCGACTTCCTCGAAACCATTAGCGAAATGAATTAGCACTTTTTTCATGGCATTACATTTTAAGTAAAATTAGTGCTTTTCTACCAAATTTCCGGACTGAAGCCATTCAACTCCCGGTCAAGTTCCTTGGCCTTTCCACCGGTTATTCTGTCGAGCAGCTGCCAGAAAGCCTTCTGGTGATGCCTATGCACGGTATGACACAATTCATGAAGTATGATATATTCACTCAGGTGCTGCGGTAACCGCATGAGATGAATATTCAGGTTGATACTATTTCCCTTTGAACAACTGCCCCAGCGTGTCTTATTATTCCTGAAGGTCATTTTGCTGTATTGAAAGTGGTATTGCAGGGCCAGCTTTTTAAGTAGTTCAGGCAGGTATCGGTATGCTTCCATTCGCCAGGCTGCAAGAATAGCCGTGCGAATAGCTTTCTGAATCCTGTGGTCTTTAACATCCGCATATTCCGGAAATAATATGATTATCCGGCCACTCCTGATTATGGTTTGAATGGTGGACTTTTCATGTCGACCCAGAACGAGGAAATGATCATGGGTTTGAAAAACGGTGCTTTCATCAAAAATTGTAATACTCTTTCTGTAACGGGCAAATTTGGCCTGACTTTTTTTTATCCATTGCTGCTTTTCTTTAACAAAATTGCCGGCGGTTTCGAATGAAACAAAATGCGGAACGGTAACCTGTACATTTCTGAAGGGTTTTATGGTGATCTTCAAATTGCGTACTGAGGACTTCCTGATGAAGCTCACCTTACCGATTTCTTTGTATTCGACAATCCTAACCGATTCCTCTTTAACCATTCTGGTATTTTTTTTTGTAAAAAGTACATTCTTTTTGCCAATTGTTTAAGCCAAATTCTAATTTTACATGATTAAAATATTAACCCAATTTAAACAAACTTATGAACTCTCGAAAACTATTGATATACTTATCAGTATCTGTCGTTGTACTGGTAATATTTGCGGTAGCCGGTAAAAAGGCAGGCTGGTTTGGCAAATCTGTAACCTACGATGTTACAACTGAAAAAGTATCCATACGGAATATTACTGAAATTATTACCGCAAACGGTAAAATCCAACCGGAAACGGAAGTGAAGTTAACACCTGATGTCTCCGGCGAAATCGTAGAATTAGTTGTTAAAGATGGCGATGATGTAAAAAAAGGACAGTTCCTGCTTAAAATTAAGCCCGACAATTATATATCTGCCCGCGACAGGACACAAGCAGCGCTTAACGCAGCCAGAGCTAACCTTGCCAATGCTAAGGCCATGTTGGCACAAGTAGAAGCCAGGTATGAACAAGCCCGTTTATCTTATAACCGAAGTAAGAAATTGTGGGACGAGCGCACTATTTCGGAATCGGAATGGGAATCCGCCCAATCGGCCTATGACGTTGCAAAAGCGGAGGTATCAGCCTCACAGCAAAATGTGGCTGCCGCTGAATTCTCTATACACAGCGCCGATGCTACTCTTAAGGAAGCCAGTGAAAACCTCATTAAGACTTCGATATATGCCCCGATAGACGGAACCATAACACTTCTTAACGTAGAAAAGGGCGAAAGGGTGGTTGGAACCGAACTGATGAGTGGAACAGATATGTTGCGTGTAGCAAATCTTGACCGGATGGAGGTACTCACTGAGGTCAACGAGAATGATATCGTACGGGTAAAACTCAACGATTCGGCCACTATTGAAGTGGATGCCTTCCCTGACCGGAAATTTAAGGGTATCGTGACTGAAATAGCAAATTCGGCCACTACCACAGGACAGACCACCGACCAGGTTACTAATTTTGAGGTAAAAATACTTTTACTGAAGGAATCATACCGTGATCTTATCTCTGAAGGAAAATCACAACCTTTTCGGCCTGGCATGTCAGCTTCAGTAGACATTATGACTGAATCAAAAACCAATATCCTTTGTGTACCGCTCCAGTCAGTCACCATGATGGCAGATTCCATTATCAAAGCTGATTCCCTTACCGGAGTATCCGTCGGGGACGAACCAAAGGAAGTAGTATTTGTTTATGAAAAAGGTAAGGCAAAAACCACCCTTGTTAAAACCGGAATCCAGGATAACGATTATATTGAAATTGCTTCAGGTCTTTCTGAAAATACAGAGGTAATAACTGCACCCTACAATGTTATTACCAAAAAACTGAAGAATGGATCCTCGGTGAAGAAAGTTAGTAAAGAACAACTTAAGGAATAATCACAATCCTTGGCATGGCTGCTATCCTGAATATAGAAACCGCTACTCCTTTATGCTCGGTGGCTCTGGCCATCAAGGGGGAAGTTATTGCACTGCGTGAAACGCTTGAAGAAAAATCACATGCAGCGAGGTTGACCGTATTTATCGAAGAAATTCTTAAAGAAACGGGATTAAAAATCTCTGATTTGGATGCCATCGCTGTAGGGAAAGGCCCGGGGTCCTACACCGGTCTTCGCATAGGTGTTTCCACTGCAAAAGGTTTGTGTTATGGAGCAAATATACCGCTTATCGCTGTGAATACTCTCAAGATTTTATATCAACAGGTAATTGTATCTCCAGATCACCTGATTCGGGAAACACTGGCAAATCCTGACACACTCCTTTGCCCCATGATCGATGCTAGAAGGATGGAAGTTTTTACTTGTCTTTTCAATACATTCGGTGACGAAGTGGAATCTGTTGCAGCCAGAATTATTGGACCGGATTCATATAAGATAATGCTATCCGGACATACCATTATCTTTTTTGGATCGGGAATGGATAAATGCAAGGGATTTCTAGCAGAACGGCGGGCTATTCTTGCTCCGGATGTCTATCCTCATTCAGCTTCACTTGCTCTGTTGGCAGAAGACAAATACAATCAAAACGAGTTTGAGGACATAGCCTATTTCGAGCCTTTTTATCTGAAGGACTTCGTTGCAACCATTTCCAAAAAGGGTGTATCAGTTTAAATTATTTTTGCAATTTTGCGTTCTATATTATGCAATCTGGTTTTACAAAACATTTGCAGAAAATGATAAATCCCGCTTTTGTTTTATTGTTTCTTTCTTGTAGTATTGCAGGATATGGGCAATTCAAGCCAGTTGAATCGGATGAAAAGCCTTATAAACCGGGAGAAAAGCTTACCTATACCGTAAAATTCGGCCCCATAATAGGAGGAACAGCCTCACTAACACTCAGACAGGTATTTTATAATAACAAAATTGTATATCATTCACGTGCTGAAGGAAAAACAGTTGGAATTGCAGAAAAACTATACAGTGTTAAAGATGTTTTTGAAAGTTATTTCGATACAAAATCAGGCCTTCCCCAAAAGCTGATTCGGGATGTAAAAGAAGGATCTTATAAAAAGCACGAAGAAGCTTTTTTCGACCATACCAATGGTACTGTCTATAGCCTTCGCTTAGACACTACAATACAAGTCCCCCCTGGTATTCTTGATATGGTTTCACTGTTGTATTACATTCGAACACTCGATATGAGTCAGGTAAAACCAGGCGATGTACTGAAAACCGTTACTTATTTTGACGATGAGCTTTTCCCCTTCGAAATCCGTTATAAGGGCAATGAAGATGTCAGGACAAAATTCGGAAAGATCAAGTGCCTCCGTTTTGATCCTGTTGTGGAACCCGGGCGCATGTTTGATTCAGAAGACGATATGACCATTTGGCTGTCCGCTGATAAAAACATTATTCCTATAAAGGTCAGATTCGATCTGCTGGTGGGTTCCCTTCGTATGGAACTGGAAGAATTCTCCAACCTGAAGTACCCCCTGATGTTTAAAAAGCAATAATTCATTTTATCTTTGAGGCAGATAGATTGTAAGTTGCAGCATCGATCATAAAGATCCTTCCCCCTTATTAGTTTTTTTTGTATCTTACAAGCGAAATAGAGACCTTTTGAACTAACACCGTGAAAGAAGGAAAAGCAGATAAAGCTTCGATCAACAGGTTGCAGCTTACCACGTTTAAATTGCAATCATTGTTGAACATCACACAGGCAATAAATGAAAACCTTACTCAGGAAGAATTGCTTGAAATATACGAACGCTTATTGACCAAAGATCTGAATATTGGTAAAATTCTGATATTCAAATTCGACGATACCTGGCAGTGCCTCCTTCGTTCGGGCGATGTAGGTGAATCCTATGCCTGTATTAACGTTGAAAGCGATCTTATACCTATCCAGGATATTTCCTTCATAACCTCATCGCCCAATAAAACATTGAATGCATTTGACATCGTTATTCCCGTTATCAATAAAGGTAAGCCTATTGCCTATGTGATCATTGGGGATATTGAAGAAGGTGAAGGGGTAAGTCCTATCATTAAACACCTGAATTTTATTCAAACCCTCACAAATATCATTGTGGTGGCTATTGAAAACATGCGGTTTTTTAAGGAAAGTCTCCGCCAGGAAGCACTTAAAAAAGAGCTTGAATTGGCCTCCAAGATGCAGAATATGCTTATTCCCAGTTCATCCATTCTTCCTAAAAATGAGAAAATTTGCATGAATGCCTTCTACCTTCCTCACTTTGATGTAGGCGGTGATTATTACGATTATATTCAACTTAGCAAAAATGAGTTTGGATTCTGCATTGCTGATGTTTCAGGAAAGGGTATGTCAGCTGCCTTGCTCATGTCGAATTTTCAGGCAAATCTTAGGGCATTGTTTACGTATGACATTTCTTTAGATGCTCTCATCGAAAAACTTAACGAAAGAGTTCTGTTTTCCGCCAACGGTGAAAAGTTCATTACCATTTTTATTGGAAAGTTCAATTATAAAACCCGTGAACTCCAATACATCAATGCAGGTCACAACCATCCCATGATGTACCAGAAAAACAGAAAAGAACTGACCTTTTTAAGCAAGGGCTGTGTGGGTATTGGCATGATCGACGAGATACCGATAATCCGTAAAGGTTCCGTAACCATCGAAGAACCCTCTAAAATCATTTGTTATACCGATGGACTCGTGGAATTAATTGATGGTAAACAAATATCTTTCGGGACTAAGGAATTGGAAGATTGCATCATGAACACTAACAACATCAACGATAATATACAGGCAATCATTAAAAAACAGGGAATTTTCGAAGGGAGTCCTGCTATCTTTGACGATATATCAATCCTGGGTATTGAGTTCTTTTAAGGATAAATCAAGCGAAACAAAAACAGCGGTAAATCCCCAGAAAAGTGCCGAAGCTTTATCGGTATCCAAAAAGTTGTTCAACATTCCGTGAACCAGGTAAGTAATGAATCCAAGCAAAAGTCCCAGTGTGATTTGTTTCAGCCGTTTGTTACCTATCTTGCTGTATACCCTGAAACCTGTTAATAGGCTCATGAGACCAATCATTATAAAGGAGAGTGATCCAAAAAGGCCGCTTTCTGCCAGAGGGCCTATATATTCGCTATGAGCATTTCCCAGGTCCCCAAAATCTGTGCTGATGCTTGTCTTCTCGGCAGAACGCTGAAAAGGAGCATATTTGAAAATATAAGTCCCCGGACCCCAGCCAAAAACAGGTCGTTCTCTAAACATTCGTAACGCAGAGTTCCATCGGTTTATTCTTTCAAGGTTTGATTCATCGGTAGTTATATTAGAAATGGATCTGACATGCTCACTAAGTGTTGCAGAAGAGGCCTGCCGGTTTCTTTCCATTTTTTGGATGATTGCCGTTCGTTGTCCGGTAAAATATATTGCAGTCACCATGCCAAGTATCAGCATGTATCTGAATCTGATCTTCAACAAGGTAAGGCCAAATACCCCCATTGAAAAAAGAACACTTATCCAGGCTGCACGAGTATACGATAAAATAAGGGCAACCGCCACCAATAACCAGATTCCCCAAAGAAAGCTCCGATACAATAGACCCTTTTTTTGTTTTAAAACTACACCCCCCAGGGCAAAAAATAACATGGCCAGTATGGCACCGTATGAAGTATGATCACGAAAGAACGGGCTCATTACAAAGTGAGCGGCCTCTTTGTCAGAAAGTCCGTATCCCAGATGCCTGCTAATTGTATAGATTATTACAGTCACCATGGCGACAGAATAGCACCAGATAAAAGCAGGGACATTGCTACTGCTTTTATTGAAAACCATAATCGCAAGCCAGTAAAATATACCGATAAACCAGAGGCGGGCCAGCAGAAACTTAAATGACACAAGCGGCATAGTGCTTGTTATGCTTGTCATGAGCATCCAAAAAAGATTGAATATAATGGCATAGGTCACCGGGTGATTAAAAACCCTGCGATCAAACATTCCACTTTGTATTGTTCGGTATACTAACAGCACCATGACCCCAAACAACATGGGTTCAGTGGGTATGGCAAAATCGATGGAGGATGAGGGGAAGTACTCGATGAATTGAACGGATACCGGTGTAAGAATAACAATGAAAAAATAGATCAGGTCGATACGTGCCAGTGCAAGGTAAATCAAAAATAAAATAAAAGGCACCAGGTTAAGAAAATAAATCTCCCGATGGGTGAGTACCATGTCTGCCAAAATGTACGTTAACACAACGGCAATTACAGGGCTATGCTTTCGGAGATTAAGCAACAGGGACATATTCAGCGTCCTGCTTTAATTTGGTCAATAACCAGCAATAACAATAAGGAAAGTGCAAAAGTCGATAAGGTTGTAACAATTGCGATAATCGATCGCCTGGGCACTGCCTTACGTTCGGCTTTGACGGCTTTGTCCACAATGAAAATCTGTGGCAAAGTCTGCTCAACGTTTACTTTACTGGCAGCATATTTGATTTTCAGCTGACCCAGTCTTTCGATCTCAGATTCAAGCTTCTTGGAAAGCTCAATATAAATCCCACCATATTTCGACAAGGTATTCAAGCGTTTGAGAATCGAACTTGCGGCCGTGTTGTTACCTTGTTCAAGTGCACTCGCATAGGCCATATTGAGGGAAGATGCCTGCGACTCATAATCAATTATGCCCAGTTGGCGGATTTTTTGAAGTGAATCGCTGATCTGGTCAATTTCAAGCTGTGAACTTGCATACTCCTTTTCAACAATATTGAATGCTTCCCTGGCACGCTCCATTTGCATATTATGAATGGTTGAATCAACATAGGAGGCTATTTCATTAGCAATATCAGCTGCCATCTGAGGATCGGTATCCAATACATCAATTTCAATCGACATGAATTCTGTTCGTCTGAACCTGACATTTCCCTTGTATTTGTTGTCCAATCGTGTATAGGGGAAAGGTGATGCCGGATCAATTTTATAATGGGTCATCAGGTCAAATTTTTTCACGATATGGTCCTTGATCTGATTGGAATGCAGCATTTGTAGCATTCTTTCAGCTTCTTCATCTTCACCAAAAGACATAATATCGCGATTGTCCGTGGAAATGGAGGAAGTTTCAACAAGGCTTTTCGAAAGAGAAACGGATGCAGCAGGAATAAGTAACACGTTTGATCTGAACCGTGGAGTTATTGTTGAAGATACAACAACCGATACAATGAAGGCTAATGAAGAAAGGGCTATCAGTACCCACTTTTTCTTCCATACAAACCTCACTAAGTCAAATGCATTATTGACAAAATCCGGATTAACAGACTTTTGTTCCATGGTGATTATTTATTTGCATGTGATTAAGTAATAATTCTTTTTCCCTTTCTGTATCAGGATATATCTATCATTTAACAGATCCCCTGCATTGACAATTGCCGCTTCATCTTCAATCTTTACTTTGTTTAGACTTACACCACCTCCTTTAATCATGCGCCTTACTTCTCCTTTCGACGGAAATACTACCGTTTTTTCTCCAAGTAAATCAAGGATGTTAATTCCGGCTCTCAGAGTGTCCCTGTCAACAGTAAACCTGGGTACTCCATCGAATACGCTCAGAAAAGTACTTTCATCCAATTTCTTTAAGGTCTCCTTAGTCCCTTTCCCGAATAGAATTTCAGATGCTTCTATGGCAGAATCAAGTCCTTCTTGAGAATGGACCATGCGGGTAACTTCGGTCGCAAGCTTTTTCTGAAGAAGTCGCAAGTGAGGGGATTGCTTATGTTCGAGGGTTATTTCCTCAATTTCCTTCCTGGATAAAAGGGTAAATAATTTTATATATTTCTCTGCATCCTCATCCGAAACATTTAACCAAAATTGGTAAAACGTATACGGTGAAGTTTTCACCGGATCAAGCCATACATTACCTTTTTCCGATTTGCCAAATTTGCCTCCATCGGCCTTTGTGACCAACGGACAAGTAAGTGCAAAAGCGTCACCTCCGTCTTTTCTGCGTATGAGTTCGGTACCGGTTACTATATTTCCCCACTGGTCGGATCCTCCCATCTGCAATCTGCAATTCTTATGCTGGTTAAGATAATAATAATCATACCCCTGAATTAGCTGGTAACTGAACTCGGTGAAAGAAATGCCTGTTTCAAGGCGCTTTTTCACGGAATCCTTGGACATCATATAATTTACCGTGATATGTTTCCCTATATCCCTCAGAAACCCAAGGAAAGAAAAATCTTTGAACCAGTCAAAGTTATTTACAATTTCCGCTGAATTCGCCCCACAGTTAAAATCAAGAAATTTCTCCAGTTGTTTTTTCTGGCAGGCCAAATTGTGCCTCAGGGTACCTTCATCCAGGAATTTTCTCTCTTCAGCCTTGAATGATGGGTCTCCTATCATTCCTGTGGCCCCTCCCACCAAAGCAATGGGTTTATGCCCTGCTCTTTGAAAATGAACCAGTAACATGATTGGTAGCAAATTCCCAATATGCAAAGAATCAGCTGTGGGATCGAAACCTATATAGCCTGCTGTCATTTCTTTTCCCAACTGCTCTTCAGTGCCCGGCATCATATCGTGAATCATGCCTCTCCAAAGGAGTTCCTTAATAAACGTCATAAGAAATTAAAATTTTTCGCAAAGATAATATTTAGCTTTAATTTAAATATGTTCTGCAATCATCATACAAAATCCCCACTTTGCTCTTCACCAATAGGTTTTGGTTTCCCAAGTGCCGGGAAGAGTGCCCGTGCAATTGTAGTAAAGGGCTTGAAGAAAATCGAATGCTCGCGTGTATCTTTTGGTAAAAAATGAGCCTGCTGATCAATCCTGTCAATATAGGCCAGTAGTATCCCCAGGATAAGGACAATTTTGCACAGGCTGAAAACAATGCCCAACAGCCTGTTGACAAATGATAATTCAACAGCTTCAATTAGTTTTTCTACCAGTTTCCCTAAAAGATTTATAGCGACAAATACCAGTATGAAAGTGAGACCTAATGAAACCAGGTACAAGAATTCCGGATTGATATTGATATGATTTTCCAGCTGGCGTGCAGTAAATCCTGACAATTTTAATGCACCGAAAATGCCAAATAACAGTGCTGCAAATAGTGTCAGTTGCATAATCAAACCGCGGGTGAATCCTTGAAAAACTGCATACACCAGCAATATGATAATAAACAAATCGATATAGTTCATATCAGTCAGCTTGGTTTTAAGGTTAAATATAGCCATTTGTATTCACTTCATCACTTCTATTATCTTTGCTTTTGAATCTTTCATCTTGAATCTTTCTTTCAATGGCAACTTTTCTGTTTGACAGCATAATATTTGGTCCTGTTTGGAGTCGTCGGCTTGGTGAATCGCTTGGCATTAATCTGCTTCCCGTTAACCGGAAGGTTTGTAACTTCAACTGTGTTTATTGCGAGTGTGGCCTGACACCTTCCGGAAATCCGGACGTTAATTTTCCCAATGCCGATGAAGTGAAGAATCTATTGAGTTTCCGGCTTCAGGAAATGAAAAAGAATGG
>Ga0315284_10011989_pt1 | contig 12344 bp, 10 predicted proteins | sample YL17G09_16_MG_FD_203696 | JGI IMG/M metagenome (GOLD analysis project Ga0315284, IMG submission 203696) | Sediment microbial communities from Yellowstone Lake, YNP, Wyoming, USA - YL17G09_16 | ecosystem: Environmental > Aquatic > Freshwater > Lake > Sediment | place: USA: Wyoming | collected...
CTGAGCAGTCAGCGATCAGTCGTCAGTGATCAGCCCGAAAGTGCAAAGTACGAAGGACGAAGTACAAAGTACGAAAGACACAAGGGCGAAGCCTTAATTGATCGGTCGCCGTCGCGGGCCAAGCCCACCGAGGTCCTCGCTCGAAGGTTCTGCTCGTCCCGGCTTGCTCTGCTCGGCGCGATACCCCAGCTCTTCATTGCGGCTGATTTTCTTCAAAGCGTAGAGGCCCTCGAGGATGAACTCGGCTCCCGCCACCAGCAGCGCAGGGTCATCCTTGGCCTTGACACCTAAAGTCTGGTTTTTCCAGCAGGCCCTGGATCTTCTTCAATTGCGCGTAGACTTCCTCGCTCGAGGCGCCGTCCGGGTACTTCAGCTTTCCGCCCAGCTCAAACCACTGCACGACAGAATGGAGGGGGACGCCATCGAAGTATTTCTTGAAAATGCGGGCGGTCGCTTGGCGGATGACGTCACGGGCCACGTTGTCGGCGCCGCGCAGTTCGCCCTCGTATTCGAGTTCGAGCTTTCCGGTGAGAGAGGGCAGAGCATCGTAGATGTCTGAGCAGCGCGGCACGATTTTTTCCTCGTGGTTCACGAGGGCGCGCCGCTCAGCGTTGGAGACCACGTTTTCCAGGCAGGTGATGGGCAGGCGCTGGCTGACGCCGCTCCGCTTGTCAATCCGTTTTTCCTGGCGCGCCTCAAACGCGATGCTCTCGATGATCTCGCGCACAAACTGCGGGACGACGAGCCGGCCGGAGCCGTCGCGCTCGGTCCAAGACTCCTGCGCGGTGATGGCCAAGGCGTGCTCGAGCGTCGCGGGATAGTGCGTGCGGATCTCCGATCCGACACGGTCTTTGAGCGGCGTGATGATCTTGCCGCGCGCCGTATAGTCCTCGGGGTTGGCGGTGAAGACCAGCGCCACGTCGAGAGGAAGGCGCACGGGATAACCTTTAATCTGCACGTCGCCTTCCTGCATGATGTTGAAGAGACCCACCTGGATTTTTCCCGCCAGGTCCGGCAATTCGTTGATGGCAAAAATGCCGCGGTTGGCGCGCGGTAGCAGGCCGTAATGGATGGTCAGTTCGCTCGAGAGCGCGTGGCCACCGCGCGCAGCTTTGATGGGGTCGAGGTCGCCGATAATGTCGGCAATGGTCACGTCGGGTGTCGCCAGTTTTTCCACGAAGCGTTGCTCGCGGGGCAGGTATTCGATGCGCGTGGCGTCACCGCACTCCCTGAGGCGTTCGGTGCAGGCCCGGCAAATGGGCCGGAATGGGTCATCGTTGATCTCGCAGCCCTCGAGGTACGGGATTTCTTCGTCGAGCAGGGTGATCAGCGAGCGCAGGATGCGGCTCTTGGCCTGTCCGCGCAATCCCAGCAGGATGAAGTTGTGACGGGAGAGGATGGCATTGGCAATCTGCGGGGTCACGGAATCGTCGTAGCCGATGATGCCGGGGAAAATTGGCTCGCCCGATTGAAGTTTCCGGATGAGGTTGGCGCGCAACTCATCCTTAACGCTGACACTTCGATAATTAGACTTCCTCAAGTCTCCGAGCGTTCTTGGTTTTTGCATTTGCCCTGGCCCCTGCTGCACATTATAAGCAACTCGGCAATCCAACTCAACGGAAGTCTCCGCTCTGGAGGGAAAGAAATCGCGGCACGTGCGTTGCGCGGGCGCGTTCACGCCCGGGTCAAACTTGCGGCAGATCAATTTCTCGTCGTCTTCAACCTTGCGTGGGAACGTTTCCGTTCCCGCCGGCCTTGGCTTTGGCCTTCTGGACCAAATCGAGTTGAACAATCAACTTTTCCATCACGCGGGTCACATGGCGCAATCGCTCGCTCTCGTTGCGAAGCCCCAGGAGTTGCTGCTTGAAGTCGAGATCGAGCGGAAGAGGGGCAGCAATTCGAAACGACAGGTATCTGTGCGGTCGCGGGAGGTGAATGGGGACGTCGGTGGACTTGCGCAGGCGCTGAATGGCCTGGCGGAAAAGGTCGATGGCGCGTTGGGCTTCTTCCTCGCCCGCGACATCGTGGCCGGGTTCGTCTTCGAAGAAATCAACTCCGCCGCGCAGGTAAGCCTTCTCCTCATTGGTGTAAAGGATTTCGAAGCGCCGGGTTCCGGTCGTGAAGATGTCCATTCGCCCGTCGTCATATTTCCGCGTCACATTGACGATGCGCGCGGCACAACCTACGGTGTGCAAGCTCTGCTCTTTGGCGAATACGATTCCGAACTCCTGTTTGTTCGAACCGGCGGCTTTGGCCGCCAGGCACTCTCCAATCATCTGCTTGTAGCGGTCCTCGAAAATGTGAAGAGGCAGGGGCTCCTCGGGGAGAATTACAATCGCAAGCGGGAATAGAGGAAGCAGCAAGTCGTCCATTCGCGACCTGATTCCGGGTGAGAGCCCCGGCAGAGTCTTGTGGCGGCGGCAACGAACCAACTTCACCCGAGCGTTTCGCGGGCGCGATTATAGCACCTCACCCATCACGCCCCGAGCGGCCCGCCCCGCGACTGAAGATCGCGAGCGGAAGGTCCTTCCTCCAGGCCTCGAGTGGCATCGACCAAGAACCACAACACGCCCGCGCAGCCGGTCACTACCGCGGCAAAATCCAAGGCCGTTGTCCACCCGAAGTGCGTGGCGATGTAGGCCGTGAGAATAGGGGATAGCCAGCCTCCCAGATTTCCGCAGGTGTTCATCAAGGCGGAGAGCGATCCGGAATAGTTCGGCGCGAGGTCGATACAGGTGGCCCACCAGGTCGGGGTCGCGAACATGTTGAATCCCATGGCGCCGGCCAGCAGGAGGATGGCCAGGGTGTTGCTGGCTGCATGAGCGCCCAGCGAAAGCAAGAGCGCCGAGGACGTCATCCCGATCCAGACGATAGTTTGCCGGCCGCGTTTCCTGCCGAGCCTCGCCACGGCGCGGTCGGAAAGCCACCCTCCCAGCGGCGCCATGATGATGACCGCTACGAATGGAGCCGCTCCCCAGAAGCCGCCTTGTTCGACGGTCAGGCCGCGCACCCGAACCAGGTAGATATAAAACCACGTGTAGAAAATGTAGTTGGGGTAGCCTTCGCAAAAATAGCTGAGGATCAGCGCCCACGAAGACGTGCTGGAAACCAGTTTACGCCACGGCGGACGCTTTCCGGCCGTTGATGGAGAAGAGGTCTGACCGGCGCTGGAGCGAATGAGCTCGAGTTCGGCGGCGTTGATGCGCGGATGTTGTTCGGGTCGGTTGGTGGCATACAGGTGCCAGCCCGCTGCCACGAGCGCTCCCAGCGCGGCGCACACGTAAAGTGACGTGCGCCAGCCCCAGCGTTCCATCAGCCAGGAGATCAATCGGGGTGTGCTGGCGCCTCCTATACCCACTCCCATCAGGAAAAGGCTGTTGCCCACGCCGCGGCCCTTCGGACCCATCCAGAGGGCCACGATTTTGTTGGCATTGGGGAGGGCGCAGGCCTCGCCCACGCCGATGAGGAATCGAACCGCGAAAAACGCCGCCGCCAGTCCGATCCAGTTCCGTAGCGGCAAACGCGGCGTCAGCGCGGTGAGCGCCGTGAAGATCGACCACCAGACGATGGCGAACGTCAGGACGCTGCGCGGCCCGTAGCGGTCTCCCGCCCACCCGCCGGGAACCTGGAACAGCGCGTAGCCGAGGACGAAGCCGCTCAGGATCCAACCCATCGTCTCGGTGCCGAAGCCGAACTCGTCCTGGATGTAGTGGCCGGCGATCCCCAGGTTCATTCGGTCCAAGTACGTGAGTGCGGTGATGCCCGTCAGCATCATCAGCATGTGCCAGCGGACACGCGTAGGGCGGCGAGCCGGCAAACTGGAAGCCGGATCACCTGGCGCAGGCGAGAGCGGCTCGGAAGACCTCATGAGGAGACCTGCGGGCAGTCCGGCGCTGAGGGATCCCGACTCTCCGCATGTGAAACGACGGTCATGAAATCAGCCCTGCGAGGTAGGTTATCGACGTGCGGATGTCTTCAAGTTGTTGCGCGCCTTCGATCTCGCGCTCGATCGTGACGGGGCCGCGATAATTGAGCTCCCTGAGACGTTGGAATAGGCGGGGAAAGCCCACCTTGCCTTGGCCGATGGGGACTTCCTCCCCAAGGCGGCGCGGGTCGGTAGGGAAGAGCCCGTCTTTGGCGTGGAGGCCCCGGACCAGCGAGCCGATTACATCAAGCGCGTCCACCGGATGTCCTTTGCCGTAAAGAATCAGGTTCGCGGTGTCCAGGTTGATGCCCTGATTGTCGAGGCCCACGTCTTTGATGGCTCTGAGGAGCGTGACGGGAGTTTCCTGCCCCGTCTCGAAGAGAAATGTCTGGCTGTTGCCCTTGCAGTGGCTCACGACTTCGCGGATTGCCTTGACCGTCTCGTCATAGACGGGGTCGTTGGGATTCTCGGGAATGAAACCGCAGTGCGTGTGGAGCGCGGGAACGCCACATTGCTTGGCATAATCGGAGGCCCGCTTGAGATGGTCAATCCGCTGCTGGCGGTATTCGCGCGGGACCAAACCAATGGTGGTCGGACCTTTGTAGAAATCCCAGACCGCCGGGCCGGGGCCGGCAGTATTGATCGCGGTAACTTCGATGCCGTAACGCTCCACACCACGCTTCAGGCGAGTGACCATCTCCGGGTCATAATCGCTGATCCCCGCCTGGCAAGTGGGCAAACCGAGGTCGTGAACCTTTGCCAACCCTTTTTCGGGGTCCTTGCCCATATGCACGACAAGGCCGAGTCGCATGCCTTTCTCGGAATCGGCGCGTGCCCCAGCCACCAGCGGCGACGCCGCTGCTGCTGCGGCCGAGACCTGAAGGAATTGCCGGCGAGTGTACGGGTTCATCATGTGGTTCCTCCTGTAGTTCTTTTGGTCGGGGTGATTTCGATTCCAGGACTCATCCCCGCGGAACCGCCATCATAAAGGAACTCGAAGCTCTTTTGAAACCTCAATCGATTTATTGGGATCAGGCGGGAGGTTAGCGGGTATTCAGGATGGAAAGGGGTTCGCGACGGCGGGGGGCCGCCAGTCCTCAGCCTCCCCGCTGATGAGCTACCATTGCCAGCACCGATTCCCAGCCGCGCAGTCGCTGCTTCTCCTTCGTGCCCAGAGTCCCTTTTCGCTCGCCGTGCTGCATGGCGCGGATACGGCGGCGAACCGCGCGCGGCAGGTCGACTTTGTTATTCACGACGAGCCCCGTGGCAGTTTGCTGCTGGTGCGCGCGTTGCACCCTAACTTTCTTTTTCCACTGGATCTTGAAACCTTCCTCTTCGATGATTGCCTTCACCGTCGCGAGCACCTTGCGGCTGACGGTGCGCGCGTGGGAACGCGAACTTTCCTTCGGCTCATGGTGCGTGCTGCCGCCAAACCTTGGAAATGACAGCGTGATGTCGTCCGCATAGCGAGTGAATTGACCGCCCAGCTTGGCGGCCAGCGATGCGAGTCGTGTATCCAGACGCCGGCAGATCAGGTTGCTGAGGGCGGGAGAGGTCGGCGCACCTTGAGGGAGTTGACCTTCGTGAGTGCAAATATTCGTCAAGAGGGTTGCCACCTGCTTGTTCCACCCGTGCGCCTGAAAGGCTTTCCGGACCCGCTCGGCGGAAATGCTCGGGAAGAATCCGGCGAGGTCGATATTAATGACCACGCCTTGTCCAACGTGAGGACGAGCATTGTCCACAATCGAGCGGCCGGAAACGAATCCCGGTGGCTGCGGGGTGAATGGGGAGCGGGTTCAGCAGCCGATGGAGGATGCGGCGCTGTAGGGTCTTGAGCCCGTCGCTCGGGGCGTCGATGGTGCGCTCGCCCCCCCTGACGTTTTGGAATCGTGAACTGGTTGCAAGAGAAGTCTCGCCCGCGAGGGTCGGGTGGAGTGCCTCCGATCCAGTCGCGGAGTTCGTCCCCGGGCAGCTCCAGCCACGCGGCAAGGTCCCGCGGCGTGCGCCCGCGATCGAAGATCTGTGAAATCGATCGGAAGATTCCCACGGCAAGATCCGGTCGCCGGGCGACTCTGCCTGCCCCTTTTCGTGCTGCTCTTTAGCACGCAAAGGGGCAACCTATCTTCTGGCACGGTATCCGTGCCCGGCTGACGAAACATCAGCCTGAACCCGGGGGTTTTATTCAAACCTCCAAGCTCCGCCAGAGCCGCCCGGCGAATTAGAGGGCGTAGTATAGGGCTGCAGGTTTTGGCACGCAACCGCCATCGCGTGACGAATGACCAACCGGAAAGTCAGAGGCAAGAGTTCCCGATGGCAGGGCGCGGAGGACAACTACTGCAGCGGTGCAAACTTGGTTCCGTCCCAGGCGCAGACTTTCTCGACAGCCAGGGTTTCGACGGGCTCTTCGCGGCCAAAGGCGTGGAGTTCGATCTTGCCCTTCCAAAACGGCTCACTCACGCGGCCGCGCGCGCGAAATTCGACGTCCCCCTTGGTGACCGTTCCTGGAACTCCGATGTTTTTCTCTGTCGGCGTGAGCGTTTGGAGCTTGGGTGGAAAAAAGGCCAGGTTGCTGAACTCCAGAGGCGCTTTCCACAACACCCTGAAAGCACCAGCTTCGAGTCTTCGAATCACCATGTTGACACCGTGATTCTCCATCCCCAAGTTGAACCCCTCACGAGTAATCAGGCATTCATTTCCATCCCCGAGCAGATCGCGGATCTCCAGGTCTGTAATCCCCGCCTGCATCTCTGCGAATGGGAACTCGAGGAAAGGTCCGGGCACGAAGCCGCGGGGCGAGCGCAGGAAGACCTGGAGGCGAGCCTGGGGAAGCTTCGGCGAGCCCAGGAAGCAAACGAGCGCCGGCTCGCGGTCCCCCTGACGAAGCAGGAACCGCGCGATCGCGGTGCTAGCGGCGGTGAAGTCGTCGAGATAGGTTCCGCCCAGCAGTTTCAGCAGGTCGGCATCGAGAGGGAATTGATTCAGAGGAAGAGACTCGACGCGGCTTGAGTCAACCCAACTCATTTCGGAGGTGAGTTTCGCGGGATCGACCGCGCGAACGCGCGTCCAATTCCCGCCTCCAGCCTGCTTGACCTCGAAGGAGGGCGCCAGCGCGCCGCGTCCCAGGTGAACAGTGGTTTTCTTTCGCTCCGAAGGTGTGGGTTTTGCGTCCACGGGACCCTTGGCGACATAACACCAGCCCGTCGGCGCCGGCGGCTTCTTCTCTGCTCCTCGGGTCCGAAAGCTCCCGAGCGGGAGAGTGACGATGGCAAGGAGGAGGGAGAGCCGCCTTAGTCTCATGTCACCGGCTATTGTTCATGTTTGAGCGAACTTTGACAAACGAAATCTCAGAGCATAGACTTAGGCGCGCTGACAAGCAGCCCAGGTGCGCGTCGCCGGGTGCGACGCCAAAAGGGAAGGCCGTGAAAATCGGCCACGGTCCCGCCACTGTCAACGGTGGGCCTTGCGAGTCTGCCCAGCGACATCGTCGCTGGGGGAGCCACTGCCCGCGGCTTCGGAAGGTTGAGCCGGGACGGGAAGGCAACGCAAAGCCGAGAGTCTTGCCGTGAGTCAGGAAACCTGCCTGGGCGATTGAGGCCTGTTCCGTTTCGGAAGGACCCGGCCCAGCCGCGCACTCTTCGCGAGAAGGAGTGGGTGGAATTCACCCCGCCCTCTTGAGAGTGTGCGGGGTTTTTCTTTCGGTTCGGCATGGTCTGAATTCATGATGGGCGGTCGTTTTCAGTTGTTCAATTCTAGCAGTTGCGATGCGTCACACAGACGAAGCTTCCGCCGGACCCTCCTTCTGACCTTTCTTCTGGTTCCGGGGTTGCTCGGTCTCCTGAGTGGTCCCTTGCCCGCGCGCATGGTTGAGGATCAAACCGGGCGGCGAGTGAACATCCCGGAGCATCCCCAGCGCCTGATCTCACTTGCTCCAAGTATCACCGAGACCCTCTTCGCGCTCGGCCTCGGCGATCGGGTCGTAGGCGACACGGACTATTGCGAATACCCTCCCGAGGCGAAGCTGAAACCGCGGGTCGGGCCCATCCTCAACCCCAATCTCGAAAAGATCGTGGCGCTCAAGCCGGATCTGGTGCTGGGCAGCCCGGAAGCGAACCGGCGCGAGACGGCGGACCGGCTCGAGCGGCTGGGCATCCCGCTCTACGGTGTCACGGCGCACACCGTGGATGAAACTCTTCATTCCATCGAAGACCTCGGCCGCGTGCTCGGCCATGAACCCGAGGCGCGGAAGCTCGTAATAAGCCTCCGGCAAAGGATTGAAGCAGTGGAGAAAAGGGTTGCCTCTCGGCCGCGACCCAAGGTGCTTTTCGTGGTCTGGTATCGGCCATTGACCACGGCTGGGCCGAACACCTTCATCACCGACGTGATTCAGCGCGCGGGCGGCACTTCAATCAGCCAGGACCTGCGGGGCGAGTGGCCTCGCTTGAGCCTGGAAGAGGCGCTGCGTCGAGACCCGGATGTCATTCTCTTCCCGCGTTCCGAGTCGTTTTCTCCAGAGCTGGAGGAATTCCAGCGGCTGCCCGGCTGGCGGGATATGCGGGCCGTCAAGGACCGACAGATGTTTTTCATCTCCGACGCCATCATTCGCCCCAGCCCGCGCCTGGTGGACGCACTGGAAGAAGTCGCCCGCGCCCTTCACCCTCCGCAGGGAGAGGGAGAGGAGCGCAGGAAGTGAAAGTTGCTGCCACACGCCGCAATGCCCTCGCGTTGACCATCATCCTCTTCGTGGGCTTGGTGGCAGTCGCTCTGGGTGCCTTGTTGTTTGGCGGCGTGCACTTGCCGTTGGGTGAGGTTTGGGAAGGGCTGCGAGGGAGCGCGTCGTATCCGCAGGCGACAAGCATCATTCGGGGAATTCGCTTGCCGCGCATCCTCCTGGCCATGCTAGTGGGCGCGGCGTTGGGCGTTTCGGGCACGGCGCTTCAGGCCCTGTTGCGCAATCCGCTTGCTGATCCGTATGTGTTGGGCATTTCCAGCGGCGCGGCGTTGGGTGCGATCATCGCGCTCTGGGTTGGCGGGAGAGTCGCAGCCGCTTCTCCCGCCGCGGCTTTTGCCGGAGCGCTCGCCACGATGGCATGGGTTTACTTGCTCGGACGCAGGGCGGGCCGCCTGGCAAGTTACACGCTCGTATTGGCAGGCGTCGTGACAGCTTCGTTCCTTTCCGCCGTGATCCTTTTCGTGCTGACGCTGCTCTCCACGCGCGACGTTCGCGGCATTGCCTTCTGGCTGATGGGTGACCTCAGCGTCGTGACCGACGCGCAACTTCGCGTCCTCTTCCCCATCGTCTTGCTGGGTGTCTCGGCGCTTTACCTTTTCGCGAAAGATTTGAATATTCTGCTCCTCGGAGAAGAAGAAGCCGCGCACCTGGGCGTCAACGTCGCCCGCGTGGAAACCGCAACCTACTTGCTGGCGTCGCTTCTCACCGGCGTGGCGGTTTCGGTAAGCGGCGCGATTGGTTACCTCGGTCTGCTTGTGCCTCATTTGGGACGCATGGCGGTCGGCACCGACCACCGAACGCTGCTCCCTGTTTCGGCGCTCGGGGGAGCGATCGTCCTGGTCGTCTCTGATACGCTGGCGCGGACCGTCGTGGCGCCAGGGGAGCTCCCCGTTGGAGCAGTCACGGCGGTCGCCGGCGCGCCGGTGTTCATCTATCTTTTGAGACGGACGGCGGGATAGAAATGTAGAAGTCAGAAGTCAGGAGTCAGAATTCAGAAGGCTGAAGGCATCTCTCGTCGATGGACTGTTCTGAACTTCAAACGACTGGGCGAGGACTCAGCGAAACGCGTGGAAGCGTCACACTCCAAGTGCAGGATGTGTCGTTTGGTTATCCGCATTTCGAGCTCGCGCCCACGAGTTTCGAGGCGCGCTCGGGCGAACTCCTCGCGATCATCGGCCCCAATGGCTCAGGGAAATCGACGCTGCTCGAAATCGTGAGCGGCCACCTGAAGCCGCTGTCGGGCCATGTACATCTTGACGGGGAAGATCTTCACCAGCTTCATCCGCGCCAGCGCGCTCAGCGGGTGGGCCTGGCGCGCCAGGAAACGATTCTTCTGTTTTCGTTTGAGGTCCGCGAGTTCGTTCGCCAGGGGCGGCATCCCCATCTGGGCCGGAGCCTGTTCGAATCCAGCGACGACGAGCGCTGGGTCGATTGGGCATTGGAGAGGACGAATCTCACGCCGTTCGCGAATCGCCGTATCCTGGAGATCTCGAGCGGTGAGTTCCAACGCGCCGTCCTGGCGCGGGCCCTGGCGCAGCGGCCTCGGCTGCTGTTGCTCGATGAGCCCACGGCCAATCTCGACATCGGCTATCAGATCGAAATGGTGAGTGTGGTTCGCCATCTCGCTGCTTCCGAAGACTTTGTCGCGGTCATCGTCACCCACGAACTCAACCTGGCGGCCGAGTTGGCAGACCATCTGGTCCTTCTTGAGGCCGGGCGCTGTCTCGCCCAGGGAAGGCCCGAGCAGGTGCTCCAGTCGGAACTGCTGAGCCGGGTCTTCCGCACGCCGGTGCTCGTCGACCAAAATCCCTCCAGCGGCCGCCCGCGCATCACCTGGGTCGCGTCCTGATGTGATGATTGCCACGCGCCGACGCTCTTTGTCTTGCGACGGACTCTCCGTTCTGATAACTTGCAGCCGCCCGAAACACTTCCTCATGGATTCTCGCAGTAAGGAGCGCGCACGATGAACAATCACGAGAAGCAATCCTTCATTGGAAAGAATTCAAGGCAAGTCAACCGGCGCCAATTCATTACATGCGCCGGTGCGGCACTGTCGTTCACGGTGATGAAGCCGGAATTGGTCCGCGGAACGACGGCCAACTCGAAGATCAAACTGGGATTGGTCGGTTGCGGCGGGCGCGGAGCCTGGATTGCCGACCTGTTTCTGAAGCACGGCGGCTACGAGGTCGTCGCCGCGGCGGACTACTTTCAGGATCGAACCGACGCCTTCGGTGAGAAGTTCAATGTGCCGGCGGCGCGGCGTTACACGGGACTTTCCAGTTACCGCAGATTGCTGGACGCGAAAGTGGACGCGGTGGCCATCGAGAGCCCGCCGTATTTCCATCCCGAGCAGGCGGCCGCGGGCGTGGAAGCCGGCGCGCACGTCTATCTCGCCAAGCCCGTCGCGGTGGATGTGCCCGGATGCCAAAGCGTGGAAGCGAGCGGGAAGAAAGCCTCCGAGAAGAAGCTCAGCTTCCTGGTGGATTTCCAGACTCGCACCGATCCTTTTTATCAGGAGGCCGTGAAGCGCGTGCAGAGCGGCGACATTGGCCGCATCGTCTGCGGCGAGGCCACCTACATCGCCGGCGATCCTTTCACGCGGCAGACTCCGCAGTTGCTGGCCGACCCCGCGAATGCGGAGCGGCAACTGCGCGCCTGGGGCCTCAGCCGCGCCCTTTCCGGCGACATCATCACCGAACAGAATATTCACTCGCTCGATGTGATGACCTGGGTTCTGGATCAGGCGCCGCTGCGCGCCTGCGGAACCGGCGGACGGAAGGCGCGCACCGCCGGCGATTGCTGGGATCATTTTTCGGTGATCTTCACTTTCCCGAATGATGTCATCGTGACCTTCTGCTCGAAGCAGTTCGGCGCGGGCTGGGACGACATCCTCTGCCGCATGTATGGCACCGAGGGCACCGTCGATACTCACTACTCCGGCGACGTCTCCATTCGCGGCCAGAACCCGTATCCCGGCGGGAAGTCGGAGGACCTCTATCCCAACGGCGCCATTCGCAATATCGCCACGTTTTACGAGAGCGTGACCAAGGGCGACGTTGCAAATTCCACGGTCGGCCCCAGCGTGCGAAGCAATCTCACGACGATTCTCGGCCGCACGGCTGCCTATCGCCGTCAGGATGTGACTTGGGACGAAGTGATGAAGTCGACGGAGAAGTTCGAGCCGAATCTGAAGGGCCTGAAAGCATAGCTCCGCTCTGCCGGTGGTTCCGGGGATGTCACTCTGAGCCCGCCCGCGCGAGGGAAGGGCCTTGAGCTTTTCGCTCCGGATGACGCGCAGGGCGTGTTGCGCGGACAACGCGCGGAGGAATGAAAATGAAACTCACATCGATGACACGAAGAGAATTATTTGCCAGTCTGACCGCGGCGGGCCTCGCAATGCGGATCAAAAAGCTGAAGGCATCGTCACCCCACGTCAAGATCGGCGCGTGCGATTGGACGCTCGGTAAGCGGACCGATCCCGCGGCCCTGGAGATCGCCAAGCGCATCGGCCTCGACGGCATCATGGTTGATGTCGGGAACTGGAAGGAAGATTTGCCGTTACGCAAGCCGGAACTCCAGAAAAAATACTTGGAGATGTCAAAGCAGATTGGCATTCCGGTTTCCTCTTTGGCGCTGGGCACGCTGAACGAAATTCCGCTGAAAAACGATCCGCGCGCCGAACAGTGGCTT
>Ga0315284_10011990_pt1 | contig 12343 bp, 15 predicted proteins | sample YL17G09_16_MG_FD_203696 | JGI IMG/M metagenome (GOLD analysis project Ga0315284, IMG submission 203696) | Sediment microbial communities from Yellowstone Lake, YNP, Wyoming, USA - YL17G09_16 | ecosystem: Environmental > Aquatic > Freshwater > Lake > Sediment | place: USA: Wyoming | collected...
GTGAACATGGGATTGCCAGAATTAAATCTAAAGGTACAATCGTATTCGCCCTTCATATTTTCCTTCATCCAGTTTTCAAAGTCTATATCATTAGAAGGATAAACCCAGCAATGCCATCCCTTAATTTCTTCTCTGAATTCTCGAACATTACCATTTTCATTCCGAAGTATAACAGGAATATCCTGCCAGCCGTCATCATATCGCCAATGATTTACAAACAGTCTCATTCAATTTTATCTAATCTCGCCGAAGCATGCTCGTCAGTATATTTTTCTGGATAACGCTTTGTCAACTTATCAATGTTTGCTTGCATAAGTTCTTCGAACGATACATTTAGCGTACGGCAAGCAAGTGCCATGTACCAAAGCAGATCACCCAATTCTTCTTTTGCATTTACAACATCAAGTGGCTTATTGTAGATGAAAGACTTCTTAACTGCATCAAGCAGTTCTCCAGCTTCACCCGAAATTCCTAGTGTTGCATGCAATAGGTCATACATTTCTGGAAGGATTACAACACCCTCTGCCGCGATATGCTTGCATGTACGATCCGATAATTCTAAATATTTTGTTGTGTTCATTCTATTCCTTAGTCAAACGTAAGTCTCGTTTTTTACGTGTTTGACTATTTTATAGAATTTCGTAAAATTGTCAAACGAAAAGCTTATCGAATCCTTCTTGGTGCTACCGTACATTTGGGAATTTCTGCGCTCTTTTAATGTCAGTGTTTTCGCATCCGCTATATCGAACGGCATCAATTCACATGCCCCAAATGAATGCGTAGTTATAGGAATAATGGCCGAATTATATGCATATGGATAGTCTACCAAGAACCTACTGCCATTTATATGTTCGAGCATCAATACGCCAATATCTCCACTAGACGATGCTGCACCTGCATAGAAAATATCGGTAGCTTCTGCCTCAGAAATTTCTTCAAATGATAATAAAACCTTAGGCACAGCATGTAGAGAAGCATGCGTAATTCTTCCAAGGACACCATAGTACCTTCCGGACATATTATAACTACTACTAAAGAAGGAATTACCTTGGTCAATTTCAGAGGTTATTCTTTTTACAGATTCTTCTCGTGACATTGGTTGGGCTGCTGTCTCGATTACTTTCAAGATCTTTAAATCAGTTTGATAATGGTAATTACCCGGGGTTACCTCGATTACCTGTCGGCGCATAAACACCTGTGGCTTATATTCATTTTTATATGAGTCCATCATTGGGCCATATAAAGAGATTATACCCAGATACACACCTTGCAATTTATTTTGAAGAAGAACGGTATCACCAATTTGCACATCCTTCATGCTTACCTTGCCTTCGATTAGCTCAGTATTTCTAACAGCTTCAATATAACTATCAGAACTTACTGGAACAAGTGTCATTTTTGTTTCAGTATTTTCTCTAGCCCAGACACATTTTTCCTGAATTAGTCCTTCGGTAATTCCTGTGACGTGCAAAATCCTTTCTAAATTCTGCGAGCTAATGCGAACTAGAAATCCCCTTGGGTCAATAACCAACCATGTTTGATCAACTGAACCCCAATTTTTTCTGTCTGTTTTATGGAGAGTAAATCCCGGTAGCGGAATATTTTCGTAATCTGTTAAAACAGGATATTTCTTAGTTATATTCTCAAGCTTACGCTTTTCGTTCGCTGATTCTCCATAGGGTATTACCTCCGCTTCTGGAAGTTCATATTTACCCTTAACTGAATCATATCCAAAATATATATTTCTTGCAATATTGAGCATCTCTACCTTGTTAATTTTAGTATTATCTGGTATTCTTCCCAAGCACGCTGAAGGGCAGGATTATGGCGTCGAAGATATTCCTCATCTGACATTTCTTCTAAACGAACGATATCTGTTACAAACTGATTAAATCCATTAGAAGAATGAAATACAACATTCATCTTTATGGTTGACTCTCTGATCATGCTGTATTGCATTGCCGAGCCGGCAAAACTTAGATTATCTGTTTCGACACCAACATCGACTGCGATGAGTGAATGGTATCTACGAAATAGTTCACATAATCTATTATAGTCGATCTTTTCCATCAGTGCCAGTAAGTTGTTTAATTCTACGTTGCACATTGGAATGTAGAATCAAAAATTGTTGTTGCTCTTCGGGATTTGGGGTTTCCCTTATTAGCTGCATATAATTTTCGTCGAGGATTGTTGCATCATCAAGATTAGAATGCTTGATGATTACAAGGCGTTGCTTTAGTTCGGCATTATCGTACATAGTGTTCTCCTCTGTGAGTTCTACCAACTATTTATTCCACCGTCAAATACCTAGGCCAAATTGCATCCTAAACATGGTAGCATCTGTGCCATCCTCGAAACCAAATTTATTGCCACCTAGCATTGTCCATCTTCCCTCAAGATTATTAACACACCAGATAACAATTCCCTTTTTAGCAATTTCATGATATGGGAGATTTATACTTGTAAAAGTCCACGATGTTTCCTTATCGCGAATTAGCTCGTTCATGGGAACATACATATTTTTATCCATATAACCTCCTTAGCAAACATTGTAACATTAAACACGCAATATGTCAACTTTGACACAAAGCAAAAAGCCGGCAATGCCGGCTTTTATATTAGACATGATTATACGGCCGCCAATTATCTTTAGTTTGGGTTAATCTATTTGCCATTACAAACATAGCTATTGGATTATGCCCTAGCCCTAAATGACTTGCACCTGGAATTTCTATATTTTCAATATTTTCTCCGGATTTTTCTATTGAACATTTCCAATGTACTACGCCGTCAGTCTTACTATAGATAGAAGTAAATGGCACTGGAGGCGGCTGCTCAATCTTCCTAAGAATGCTAGGATCCTTATGGCTTTTATCCTTACTCAACAATTCGTAAACTCTGGCAGCATTTGTTCCACCATTATTCATCTTAAAAGGTGTGCCTAGTGTAATTACCTGTCGTACTACTTCGGGGCATAGCTTGGCGATTTCCCTTGCATAAATACCGCCTAAACTCCAACCTACTAAACTAACTTGCTGACCACCGGTATCTCTGGAGATGCTCTGAACAAGATCTGTTAGCCTCTTTGCCATATCATCCATGCCGCGTCGTGGACCTAAATTACGACCTTGTCCCCAAGGAAAAGCTTCATATCCCATATCATCTAAAAATCCTCGAAGATAATGTGTTGAACCATCTGCGCCACCTAAGCCCGGAATAATCAAGACAGGGTGTCCATCTCCCTTTGGTGATATATACCTCAATGGCATATTCAGGGCCCAGGCCAAGGCGTATTCGTAAATACTCCGAATACCCTCGACAGTCAAGAGTAACTTAGAAGGTTCTTCAAATTGATCCATTAGAATCCTACTGAACTACCGCATCCACAACTTGTCTTTTGATTAGGATTGTTGAATATAAAGCTTTCACCCATTATATCTTTCTTGTAATCAATCTCAGCCTCTTCGAGATACATGTTACTCGCAGCATCCACAAGCAACGTATGCGACCCGTCAATTTCAATCTCTAGATCGTCTTCAGAAATTTCTTGCTCTATAGAAAAGAAATAGGTAAAACCATTACATCCGCCACCTTGCAATCCAAAGCGTAAAAATGAAGAGTTTTCTTCATTGAGAATTGAAACTATCTTATCTTTTGCGTTATCGGTAATCGTGATCATTATTCCTCTTTATAGTCTCTTTTCAACTATGTGATCTGCTAATCCAAGTGCAAGAGCCTGTGGTGCAGTCAACCACCGATCTCTGTCAAGTAACTCCACAAATTGTTCATATGTGGTTCCTTTGGAATTATGCTTAACATACAATTCCGTCATTTCTTTCTTAATACGCAGACTTTCCATTAAGTCAATTTCCATATCAGAAACCTTACCCCTGGTACCCGATGAAGGTTGATGGATCATAGTAACTGCTCGTGGAAGCAAATATCTATGTCCGGCTTCCCCTGCTTGAGCAATAAATGATCCCATACTTGCTGCCCATCCTGTAACATATGTATGTACCGGTGACTTGATATATTGCATTACATCATATACACCCATTCCATCATACACAGAACCACCGGGTGATTTGATATACATACTTATCGGTGCTTCCGGATTTTCTGCCTCCAAAAATAGTAACTGAGCAATAGCAATGTTGCACATATGTTCTTCTACCTCACCGCTGAAGAAAATTACACGTTCCTTCATTAACCTCGAATATAGGTCATAGGAGCGTTCTCCGCGTGCGGTTTGTTCTACTACCATTGGGATTAGGGCGTTTCTCATTTTTGTTTCCTTAGATAATTTTAGTTGATATTCCGAGTTGTAATGATTCTTCTGCTGTAAAATGTTGATCAGTGTTTACTGATCTCCTAAGACTGAATTGTTTCTTTGTAAGTTTTGCCCTAGATGCAAAAATCTCATCAGTATAATCTTCAATCTCAGTAAGACGTCGTACCGCGGTATTCAATTGTGCCTGTACAGTATATACTTCTGATAAGGTCAAAGTCAAATCGCCGCCGCCCTGCGGAGATCTATATGTCTTAAGAAAACTATACATACCCCATAGTATCCATGATGTCGGGTGTATCATAAAATCAGCGTCTTTTCCTGCTATGCGTGTATCAGCAGCAAGAAAAATAAGTACCGCCGAACTCATACATTTTCCACTGGCTATTGCAGTAGTTCTATCTCTATAATTTTCCAATATATCGAAAATACATTTAGCAACGTCAGGATCACCACCATCTGATTCTATATGTATTTCTAATTCAAGTGATGGATCGGTCATCAATGCGTTTATAGCGCCTTGAATTATATGCGTATGATTGTCGTTAATAGTTCCGGTAATATTAGCTACGTATGACATTAAGACTACCCCAAAACATATATTTACTATCTGCCACAATTGATAAATATGTTTATGAAGATAAAAGATATTCTAAAAGAAAGTTCTACTGATGTTGTGGCCCGCTTTTACAAAGAAGCCAGCCAATCATATGACAAATTTTACAATCCTGAAGATGTCAAGTATAAGGAAAAGAATGCCAAATACTATGACGACCATTTTAAGCAATGGTTTAATGAAGAGGTTGTTCCTGTTTTCACAAAACCTGTAGATAAACCACAACCAGAATATAATCATCTACCCAAAGATGGAAAACTTCAGTCACCCGGTTACAGAGGGCTTCAGTATGCTCTGGCTGCTGCGGGTTTACCTTATAATCACAAAGTTCAACGCTACGAACCTAATGCATCCAGAATGCTTGCATCCCAAACTATGGATGCGGTCAGAAATAATAATAGTCAGTAACCCTTTAGTTTCTTAATCAATAAATTTTCTACTTGTTCCTCGGTGAACTCAAATACAACAAGATCGTACCTTCCAAATGCAGATCCGAAATCTTGTAGAAGTTGATCAATTTCAATTGCCGATTTTCTCATTACGGGCATACCACTCCTATCCCATCGCTTTACAATATAGACATTAGTTCCAGTCCTCTGACACAAGACTGACTTTCCATCTTGTGACATTATTCCAAACATCAATCAATACCCAGCGCCTTATGAATACTAGCGGCTAAGTCGGGATCAAAGTTATCTGCTTCTTCATTGAACCAGTCTGTATTTTTCATACCCCATTGCCAATAACTATGTGGAATTTCAGTCATTAGCTCGCCCTTGTGCTTGCCAAATGGCATCCTCTCATAAATGATTGGTTCTACTGCCCATTGTGCAATCTGTGGACCGTACGGTTCATCCTTATCGATGAGTCCTGATTCCTCCATCATATCCACTAAAAATTCAAGTAATTTAGCAGTCATGTAGGAGTCGTTACCTGCACGATGGCAACGCATCTCAATAGGAATATCAAGCTTTAATGCAAAACGCAGATAGGGGAGATTTGTCTCTTCAATTGCCTCAACACCATTGAATAGCTTCTTTGCCATTCTCCATGTGCAAATCCAATTGTGGTTTGTTGTATCAATGCCGTGTCTTTCTAAGACACGCATATCATAAAAGTGATTGTGAGCAACAAGATAGCCAGCAGTGTAGCCATCGATTACTGATTGAAATGTTTCTTTTGAATCAATGAAGGCAGGGCTGTCTTCAACCATTTCGTTTGTGATATAGCAGATAGATTCCACTTTGGGCGGAATAGGTCTGTCGATCGGCTTATGAAATTCTTGGAAAATGGTCCAGCTATCGCCCTCTCGAATAACAAATCCAGATTCTACAATTTCTGCAATCTTATAATCATCAGAATTGGTCTCTGTATCTAAGACAAGGCAACTCTGTAAAAAATCTTCTTTATGAGACATGTGAAACTCTCCATTAAGTAATAGTATAACAGTTACTTATCGAAAAGTCAAACATTCATTATTCGAGCTTACCTGCTTTGGCCATTTTGGCTCGAACTGCACCTGCCACACGTTCGCCGGCTTCTTTGCTACCGTATTCAGCTGCGGCCTTCTTGGCAACTACTTTGAATCCGGTAGTTTTTCCATTATTGTGCTTGCCTTCATCCTTTTCGAGAATTGGTTTCTTTGAAAATTCTTCTAGTCTCATATTAACGACCGTAGCCCTTCATATTGCCAAGCTTGGCGAAACGACCCATCCATGCTAGAATTTCTTCGTCAGCAGATTCCTTGACATCTTCCTTCTTGTCAGCTGCCTTGTGTACTAGACCTTTTTCAGTCTTTGTAACTGTGCCGCCCTTGTGAGTCTTAGAAGTCTTATCGTCATCCTTCTTATCAGATGCTAACTTTTCCCAAGGATTTTTGTCTTCAGATTCGTCGACTTCTTCCTTATCTTCTTTGTCCTTAGCAGCCTTGGCAATAGATTCTTTCTTGTCGCCGTCCTTATCGAGATCGGGGAAATCTGGCTTCTTCTTTTCATTCATTGTCAATGTCTTCATTCCCAGAACAGGTGCTACTGATTCTACTAGCTTGTCATACTTCTTCAAACTTGATAGCATTGCTGCTACATCTTTATCTACATTTTCCATGGCTTGTTGTCCTTGTGGTTGTGGTTGTGGTTGTTCTTGACCAATTTGCTGCGGTTGATCGCCAGCAGGTGCTTCTGCTGATGATACAGACCTAGGGCGTACTTGGTCAGTGAAATAGCCCTTGTCTACGAACTTGTGTAATTTCTTAATTTCGTCGTCGATTTCGTATGTCTTAATTTTATAATCTTCGCCTTGCAATGTCGGATCGTCAGTTAGTTCCTTGAAGGCTTGTTCCATCTTACCTTTGTTGTCCTTTAGCGCCTTCGCTAGGTCCGTATAAAGATATGGAAACTTCGTTGCAATAACTTTTGCACCAGCAGGTTGATCAGTGACATTCATAAAAGATCCACCAGCATCAAATTGATACTTCTCTTGTGGGTCTAGCATCTTTTTTCCGTCTTCGTCTTTCTTTACTTCTTCTTTACCTTCCTTATCCTTTTCTTTAGCATAGGTGAATAATTGAAATAACATATTCTTGCCGGCATAGGAATGAAAGTGCCCGGCATAGTTTGAATTAGCTGTACACCATTGAGTTCCTAGACCCAGTAAACATCCAGCTGCTCGATTCAATGTTGTGTAAACTCTATAATCTTCATTATCGATAAGCTTGACGCTCTTTGCCATTTTATTTCTGGCTGCATTCTTTGCGGCATCTCTGGTTGCTTCTAGTTTATCCTTATAGTGTGTGGTCATGTAATAACCGACATCGCGAACACTGTTAAACTTTGGTAAGTCCTTATGGTTGACATCTAGCATATTGCGATTTTTCAGTAGATACCAATCACGCAAGTTCATATTCATAACACCGGTTAAGTCCTCCCAGTTATGACTGCCTGCAATGTATCTACGGACAATCCATTCACTGTTTACACCGTCGCGTGAATAAACTGTGCCTTCGTATCCTTCCTTTTCAATCTTATCGATGTTCTCTAGAAACCACTGGGCAAGTTGTTCATCTGGCGCCTTCTGAAAAGATCTAGACGAACCTGCTGGAAATGCTGCAGGATGCGATCGTGCATCATCGCGAACTGAATCTGCAAGATTAGCTACTAAATTTTTGTCATTCATTACACGCTGACTGCCCTTTGTCAGGGCAACAGCTTCCATAAGTAATGACTCAATAAGTGAAAAGAAATGCATTATGTCAATGAAACTAGGCTATCTCTTAGTGCATCCAAAACAGGCTTCAATTCCACAGTACCACCATTGGCTGCTCTCTTTAGGAAGTCCTTATATTCGTTAGTTCCCTGACGACCACCCGATGCCTGTACAACTGCCTTGATAATTTGATCAGTGAAACTCTTATTTTGACTACCATATGCCTGACTAAGTGCTACATCACCGGATGTATCAATTGTTGCAAGGAATTGCTTTAGCTTATTACCGCTTGCTGCAATTTTTTGTGCGCCTTCGAAATTTCCACCATCAATATAACGCTTTGCTCTATTATTGATCTGGCTAAGTGCTTGATTTCCTAATGTCTTAAGAACTGGGCGAACTCTCTTGAAGATTTTTGTTACTGCATCCATTTCATTAACTTCAGGCTCAACCTTCATGTCAGCACGACCTTTCATCTTCTCGCGCTCGACTGCTCCACTTGCAACCCATACGGTCTTCAGAGGACCAATTTGATCTGCAAGTAGGTTAAAGGTATTGTTAGGATTTTGCATATCCTTACCGCTAATCTTACCCATACGTGCCTTCATTACTGTAGGATCTGGGTGACGCTGCTCTGGTTCTTCGCCAGGTGCTGTAGGCTGACGTAGCAATGCAGGATCAACCTGTTGACCATCATCGGTAAAAGCGATAATCTGATATGGAAGTGTACTATCTCCGGATGGATTATATTGCTTACCCTTCTTGGCAAATTCTGCAGTTCTGTCCTTAATAAACTTTTCATAAGGCTTGATACCGGCTACACCATCTGTTGCCGAAACAATAACAAAGTTGTCCGGATTGGCTTTAAATTCTTTCCAAAGAAGTCTTTCGCTAAATGGTGCTGGTTCTAGTGCAGCTTCATTGCTCAACTTATGCTTATTGTGCATCCAACGAACTAAGTTTTGCCCACCCTTTTCCTTACCGAGCATTTTGCTCAGCGAGCTTTCGTCTAGTAGTTCCTCTTCAACCATTGTTTCCTTCAAGACCGCAATAACTTCCTCATCCCATTTGAGTTGCTCAAACAGTGTAGGTCTTAGCATTGCTAGTTCTGCAGATTCGCGTAATCTAGGCATATTTCCACGTCCTCCAAGTTGTCCTTGCCCCTGTGGTGGTCCACCTAATCTTGCGTCTGCATCAGGGTATGCATAAATGTATTGTCCCATTGGATCTCTAACAAGATGGAATCTAATTCCATTTGCCCTGTATTCCTTAACATCGGGCTTATATCCGGGAATTGCCATTCCGTGACTTACATCGACTGTGCCAAGATCTTCGGCATTGTCTCTTAACCATCCGGCAACCGCACGGATTTCAGCATCCGTATTAGGCCCCTGTCCTTCTACATTGGCAACTGTCTGAATAAGCTCAAGTGGAGTAGAGGTAAACATACTAAAGACTTGACGTCCCATTCCACGAACATTTCTATCACCAAATCCTGGTAGATTATTTACATTATGCCATTCTGGAGTTTGCGTACCAGCCGCTTGCATTGCTGAACTAATAACGGCAGGAACATCGCTGGCTGTTCTGATAGTTAATGCATCTGTCGGAGTATCTGGAAGATCGGGTTCTGCTGCACCTGCATCCGGATTAATACGATTCATAAAATTGCGCATTGTATCCGATGGTGTCATTCCACGTAATGCGTTCTGTGTAGAATCCCTTGATGCTGCTGGCAACGACATTGCAGGCGTATCAGAAACTTCGCCGCTATCTGGTTCGTCAAATGTTGCAGGTAAATCTGCCTGGCGCGGATTAAGGACATCATCCATATCGTCGAGATTAAAATCTTGAGTCTTGGTCTTTGTGCGTTGAGTTGCTTCAGCAACATCACCCATGACTTCGGAATGATATTTCTTTAGTTGATTCGGATTCATTTGGGCCATTTGATCTTCGGTATATGACTTTGCTGCCTTGCTCAGGCCCATGCTATCCATGTACTTGATTGTAGCAATCATATCTAGTGCTTCATCGGGATCAATTTGTGACATTTCATCACTGTAGTCCTGACGAGATAATGGTGACCCCATTTCTAATTCTTCAGGTCCGTCAAAATCTGCATCATCGGGCCCTTCACCTAGATTTTCGTCTCCATATGTCATTGGGGAATTTTGTCCACCCGACTTCTTAAATTCTGTCTTTGTAACGATGTCGCCCAGCTTAACACCCTTGCCCGATTTTGGTTTTTCGACAAATGTGTTTTCTTCTTCATCAAACATTCCGGACTCTTCCTCGCCTACCTTCCGTGAAAGATGCGGAGCATGCCCACTACCGACAACAGGTAGCACCGGCTTGTTCTTGGTACTTAAATTAGCACCCATGCCACTTACTTGTCCTACGGTACCTTTACCGCCGAGTGTTCCAATATGCTTAGATCCCATTGTTTTTCCAGCCGACTGTCGTTCTTTTCTTCCACCCAGATATGGTAGTTGTGTTACCTTTCCACCCTTAGCTAAAAAATCTGACTCGGGATCTTCATCGAACATACCGACTTCTTCAAGTTCCATCTCGTCGGCAGCGATATCATTCATATCCATTTGCAACTCTGTATCCATTGCGTGGTCATGATCCTGATGATCACCGGAGCATGCCGAGCATGGAGGCTGAGGCATGTTAGGAGGTGTGGGTTCAGCAGGATTCATATCGATACCGCCAAAGACGACAGCATTTGCCGGATGTACACCGCCGATGCCATCTAACGCGCCGTTCATACCGGGCATTTCATCTTGTGCAGGGAAACAGACAGGGCAGTCCCAGCTACCGCAACCACATTCATTAGTTTGTGATGGAATGTCTTCAGCTAATTCTTTACCTTCGCTTGAAAGTGCCTCCTCAACTGCTGACATCCATTTTGAGAATTCGTCTCTTGTATCCATTGCTGGCTCCCTTGATTGCATTCCACTATTCTGTGGTTGTTCTATTTTTACATTATCTGATCCAAACGACATAGGTGACAGATTTCCGTCATTATCCATGTCGTCAAAATTATCTTTAGCGTCTTGTTCCAATACGCTGGCTACATTTTCTATAGGAACAACAATTTGTTTTCCATCGAATAATACAATGCAGTCTTCACCTGTTGTTCCATAGCCCACAAACACACCAAATCCGGGTCCAATTACTGCACCGTATACATCAGCAATTTTTATCATATCGCCTGGGCGAAATTCTGGCTTGTCATTCATGCGGCCTTCTGTATCTGGCTCTGTAGACATATGAAACCAGTCATTACCGTTTTCTAGATCCCTTTCTGGAATTGAAAAGTCATTTTTAGAAAATTCTCTTGCAACTCCCTTAATATCAATCATAGCATTACCTTCGGTTGTGTAGTTCATGAATCTTCCAACACCACCTCCGGCACGTGGATCTATCAATACAGTAGCGTCACGCTTGAATCCATTGCCAATACCCTCTGGCGCAGTAGCAATTACTGGCGGCACGCTCTCCATAATTTTTAACCATTTTCTTAAATCAGACATTAGTGGCCTCTACTCTTCAATGTACTTATTTATCACACATTGGGGTCTTCGAGGTCATTAAAAAAAGCGCCCGGAGGCGCTTTTTGACTTGCTTGGCTCTTATTTTAGGCCATTTGGAACAATCTCTTGATGTCTCCAATGCTTGTCAGTTTGCACATGACCTTTTCGGACGTATTTTGCAACACTGATTCCAAAATTGTCATAATGGAAGCTATCTGCAAGGCGAACAACAAACCCTTCGTCCTTTACAGGGTCAAGCTCTGTATGTAACTTCCTACAAGCATCCTCGTTCCAGAGTCCGTCGTAGATAACATACACTGGTTCGACTCCGAGCATTGCAAAATAATGCAAGGTTTCATCCCAGCTTAGGCAAACATTGGATTCATCCCAGATAGAGAACGCCATAAAGTATGAAGGCAGTTCGTCATACGCAATAGAGTGACGAGCCCACAGATTCTCACCGCAGATCCGCCAGTTTTCGGGAATATTATGAGCCATACCTGCCCACATTGTCTTGACCCAGTCTCTATCTACACCGCCTCTGCTGTCAATACTACGGGCGTGGATGTGATTTGAATACATGGTCGTATTCTCGCCATCCATCTTCTTTGTAATGACAACACGCTTACCTTCGAAGTGCGAAAGGTCGTGCAGGACCTTATCGTCGTCGGTGGTACCGGGACTCCAGGGGAGATGCGG
>Ga0315284_10011991_pt1 | contig 12342 bp, 8 predicted proteins | sample YL17G09_16_MG_FD_203696 | JGI IMG/M metagenome (GOLD analysis project Ga0315284, IMG submission 203696) | Sediment microbial communities from Yellowstone Lake, YNP, Wyoming, USA - YL17G09_16 | ecosystem: Environmental > Aquatic > Freshwater > Lake > Sediment | place: USA: Wyoming | collected...
CTTCCATCGCCACGCCTGCCCGTTGGTATTGGCCACCTGTGTCTCTATTTTCAAACACTTGGCGATATCAAATACCCAGCCCGCCGCCGAACATATCTCAAACACCACCCTGCCAGGCCTGTGCTCAATCAATAAATCATGTATCTGCTGTGGACTGGTCCTAACCGTCTGGTATTTATGCTTGCCGCTTGTTTGTTGGTAAATGCAAACCACTGTCTTGTTCTTTCCCAAATCCATTGCTAAAATCTTCATTGCCAGACCTCCTTGTGAAATTGAATGGCCCTCGAGGCCCACTATTAAAATTTTGAGCGGTCCCAGCGACCAGCTCGTTTGGCGGATTATACCGCCCACATCGAGGCCTGGCTTTCATAGTTTCTTCGTGGTGAAAAATCCTAAATCGCAAATCGAAAATGAATAATCTCTGTGTCCTCTGCGTCCTCTGTGGCCAATAAAAAGGAGAGGCCGGCCAATTCATTGGCCTGCCTCATAATCCTGCCTGTGCCGCACCAAATAGGCCACTGCCGTTATTTGGTGCGGTAGCGATACCTACTCTCGCCTCGAAGCCTGCCCTGAGTTTATCGAGGAGCCTGTCCTCTACAAAAGGTTGGAACTCTTTGCGCGTCCATCTTCAGCCATATGCCAGGCATTACACGCAGTGATCCGAAGAGGATTATAACTGCGTCAGAACAATAAATGACGAATACACTTTTCCACCGTGTCTTATGTCATAAAGCTTGGCTAACGTGGATAAAGCAAATGGGACCATTACAACAAATCGTTTTATCAAATTTCTGGATGTGCTTCGACCTGGGGCTTTCCATCTACCAAGCGTAAAAATCTCAGCTGAATATGGAAACCGGTCATGGACAAGTGTCTTGAACCCATACTTCCGGCAAATGAACTGTATGGTATTGAGACCGAGGAAATGTAAATGGTCGGGAATACCCCAATCGAAAATAGCGTCCTTTGTGACGCTCTCGCTAAATTCGCCGACCTTTAGGATTAATTTCCCCTTGTCAGAGAGTAGTGATTTGATTGAAGAAAATAAACTATCAAACGATGGTATATGGGACAAGACGTTCATCATAGTAATTACATCAAACTTGGTCGGATAGGAAAATTGCTCCACAGGGGTCTGGAAAATCTCACAATTGGCAACGCGTTTTGCAAATTCCGCGCGCTGAATATTAAGTTCAATTCCAACACGATGAATTTGGGGGTTGTTTTTGCTCAGAAGCTCTAATAGATGTCCCGTTCCACAGCCGATATCAAGAAACGATTTGGCGCTCTCGCACTGCTGTGCAATTCGAAGAAAATATCCATCATCCCCATAAAATGTCTTAGAGGCAGAGTAATGGCGATTTGTAGCCAGGATTTTTAGTTTGTCATAATCATATTCTGTGACCTTAACGTGGGTTTCATCTTCATTGTGGGAATAAGGATGGATAAAGAGCGAACCACAAAGCCGACAAATCAAAACTTGGTAACCTTTCTCCGAGAAGCAGAATTTATGGTTTTGGCTTCTGCAGAGTGGACAGACCGAATTTTCCATTTTGGATCCCTTCGTATACGAGCAATTCAAGTGCCTAAGGGCTGTTTATATATCTTTCCCACGAGAGCGTCCGCCTCGCTACAGTTTAGAACCTGCATATAAATCGTTGCCCTTGTGGTGTTTTGGACGAGCAGCTTTTTCCCTGTTTCAAGAATGCAGCGACATATTAACATTTTAGCATTATTGATTCACTCATGCAAGGTAAGTTCTTTCAGTTCCACAGAACTGGGTGCAATGGGAAAGGAGCATCGTATCTCCCCATTCCCTTAAATAAATCCGCTTAATCCGCGTTCACCCCGTGAGATGCCGCTTCGCTATCTCACGGGATCAATCCGTGGTTAAAAAAGGAGAGGCCGGTCAGTTCCCTGACCGGCCTCATAATCCTGCCTGCCCTGAGCAAGTGTAATGCGTCGAAGGGGCGATACCGGATCTTGTCCGCCATCCGTTTGGCGGATTTATCTGTGGTTATCCTTTTTCTTTTTGCCTTATCCAGGCCTTGACGTTGTTTTCGAGGATGTCGAGCGGGACGGCGCCGTTGCCGAGGATGCAATCGTGGAATTCGCGGACGTCGAATTTTTCGCCTAATTGTTTTTCGGCCAGGTTGCGCAATTCACGGATTTTAAGCTCGCCCATTTTGTAGGCAAGGGCTTGTCCGGGCCAGACGATGTAGCGGTCAACCTCGACCTGGATTTCCTGCCGGGGTATCATTGTGTTTTCCGCCATAAAATCAATCGCTTGTTCGCGTGACCAGCCGAAGTAGTGGATGCCGGTATCGACGACCAGCCGGCACGCCCGCCACATTTCGAGAGTCAGCCGGCCGAAGTCGCTGTTGGGGTCGTCATACATATTCATTTCAAGACCAAGCCCTTCCGCATAAAGCGCCCAGCCCTCGACATAAGCGGTGAAATGCGAGAACCGCCGAAAGTTCGGGACGTCCTTTAGCTCCTGCTGAAGCGCAATCTGAAGATGATGGCCCGGCACCGTCTCGTGTAGCGAAAGCGCCGTCAGCATATAGAGCCGCTGTCTCTGGAGGTCGTGAGTGTTGATATAGAAGAACCCGGCGCGGGTCCCATCCCCCGAGGGCGCCATATAGTAGGCCATTGCAGTTTTTGGCGCCAGATAGTCAGGGACCTCCTTGATTCCAAACGGCATCCTCGGCAGGGTCTTGAACAGCATGGGCAGCTCTCCGTCTGTTTTCTTGGCCACAAAAGACACTTCCTTCAATAATTGCTGCGGAGTCGCGGGAGATAATAGTTCGCCGGCGTTCAGAAATTTCTCGAATCCGTTCATATCATTTTCAAAACCGCGCTCAGTGATAAGCTTGTTCATCTCGGCCTTTATGCGATTCACTTCCGCCAGCCCAACGTCGTGCACCTGCTGCGGCGTAACGTCGAGGGTGGTTTCGCTGCGGACACAGTGCTCATAGAAGGCCCTGCCGTTGGGCAGTGACGAAGCGGCAATATCCTGTCTGGCGGCCGGCATATACTCATCGACCATAAACTTCAGAAATGCCTTGTAGCCCGGCACAACGGATTGCGATATCGCTTTGCGTCCGGCTTCGGTAAGACGCCGGCGTTCGGCCTGGTCAATAATCTTCGGAAATTTCTTGAATGGCTTGAACAGCAAACTGTCGTTGGGCTCGTTCACAATGTGGGCCTGTATCGATTGCTCAATGCCCGTCAGGACGACTCGCGGCACAACGTATCCTCTTTGGATACCTATACGCATCAGGTCAATGTGCTGCTGGGCGTAAAATGCGAAGCCGTTGAGTCGCGCGATGTAATTTTCGTAGTCCTTGACATTATTGAGGGGGACATTGTCCGGCAGCTCCGCAAAGGAAGTATGAAAGCCACCCATCTGCGAAACAGGCATCAGGTAGGTCTGAAACTCGAACCATTTCCGGCCGTCTTCCCTTCTGCGCTTAAAGATGTCGTAGTCGAGCACCTCAGGTGGAGCAAGCTTGCTGCGGTCAATCGCGGCAAGCTGGTCAAGAAACCTGATATTCTGCTGATTTTGCCTTATAGCGTCGGCCTCTGATACGCTGGGCAATTTGTCGTTGAACCGGTTGTCGCCCGTGCTCGTGGCAAAGAGCGGGTATTCTTTCATCTCAAATTCCCACTCATCGGCAAAAAGCCCCTGAAGCTGTCGCGAGGCCGAGCTGCCGTTCTGTGCACAGCCCGCTACAAATATCAAATACAGTGTTACCGCCGATAAGGTCGTAATTCTACTCCAGCGTCTCATCATCGCTAAATTCCTTCCAAAACATTATGCCGTATGGTTCTCGACCAGTTCGCCGAACAGCGTCAGCGGGCTTGTCCTGTTGATTTTAACCGTCGCGAATTGGCCAGCGAGGGAGGGCCCGCCATTTGGCCCGGCCTCGCCGAGGCGGCAAGTCGAGGCGGGCGAGGTCTCGCCCGCCGAAGCGGGCGGACCATTAAAGACCACTATCCAGTCGGTTGCGGTTCTGCCGACAAGCTGAATTCCACTTTTTGCCGCAGAGCTTTGTAGGGTGGGGTTTACCCCACCAGATTGCTTCGGCGGGGCAAGCCCCGCCCTACCAACAATATCTTTGTCCAGATGTGACTTTTTGCTCGGCCCTTCGACGAGGACTGTGACGGTTTTGCCTGAAAAATCACGGGCCAGCTCCCCACTGATTTCCTCCTGGACATTGAGAAGCTCGCAGTTTCGCTTGTTTTTGATTTCCTGTGGGATGTTATCTTCCAGCCGCTTATCCGCAATGGTGCCGGGGCGGGGTGAGTACTTGAAGATGAAGGAATTCTTGTACCGCGCCTTTTTAATAAGGTCAACGGTTTGAGCAAAGTCATTGTCGGTTTCGCCGGGGAAGCCGACGATGAAATCGCCTGCAACGGCAATATCGGGCACAATCTGGCGAGCCATATCGAGCAGTTTGAGGTATTCGGCACAGGTATAGCCGCGATTCATTGCCTTTAAGATATTGTCTGAGCCGCTTTGTGCCGGTATATGCAGGTATCTGCAAACCTTAGGCAATTTTGACATTGCTTCCATTATCTGGTTGAAGTATTTTGCGGATGGATAGCTGGTAACGAACTTTATCCACTCTATGCCGTCGATTTCGCTTATCATATTAAGCAGGTCCGCCAGGCAATACGTCTTATCGCCCGCCTTATATTCATAAGCGTTTATCCTCTGGCCGAGCAGGGTAACCTGCTTTACGCCATTTTGAGCCAGCCGTCTCGTCTGCTCGATTATTGCCTCAGGCGGACGTGAGGTTTCCGGGCCACGGACATAAGGCACAACGCAGTAAGAGCAGAATTTGTCGCAGCCGTGCATCGCCCGGACGTACGCCTGGCCTGGTATTTCCGAATCTTCTACGCCATATTCAGTTTCAAACCGCTCAAGTGCCTGGCCATCAGGAGACAACTGGCGAATCTTCTCCGTAACCGCCACTGCCTTTTTCTTTTCTTTTATCGCCTCATCAATAAGTCGGGGTATTTCGGCTATCTGCGCCGGCCCGCAGACGATATCCACCGCCGACTGCTTAAACAATTCACTGCCAAGTCGCTGGGCCATACAGCCGATTACCCCCACCACCAAATCCGGCTTCGATTCTTTGATGTGTTTGAGGTGTCCCAAATGCGACATAACCCGTTGTTCAGCGTGGTCTCGGACCGAGCAGGTATTAAACAAAACAACATCGGCGTCTTTGGCGTTATCGACAAACTGATAGCCGGCATCCCGAAGCGAGGATTCAACAATTGCGCTATCGAGCTTGTTCATCTGGCAGCCGAAGGTTTGGAGGAATACTTTCATCGTATCCCTTTAAACCTAAGCTCGGCCGTTTCATTATTCCGTTTAAAATCAGGGGTTCTCATAGATTTAGATATCGCATTCGCTACTTTTCCGTGACAACGAGCATTTCAAAATCCTCCGGAGTTAGCTTATCTTTTCTTGAGAATGCCCCAAGCTTCACTCCCATAATATCTATTTTCTTATACCCAAGCGTTTTTAAAAGCCATGTTATTTCACTTGGCACATAATAACGCTCATTACACTCTAATTCTTTTTTATTTCCCGCGTCATCCTCGAAGACAGTAGTGTTATGATCCCGTAATGTCATCAAATCAAATGTGTCGCTTTTATATGTCGCACTGCTTTCCTCACCCGCTGACTCGCAAAATTTCTTGACTGAATGATAAAGCGGGAACAGCCCGTTTAATGTTGTAAATACAAGTTTTCCTTTATCTTTCAACGCTCTGGTCACATTTTTAAGTATCTCGAAATTCATTTCGTCTGTTTCCATCAAAGGAAAACCGCCTTCACAGAGCATTATCGCTGCATCGAATTCGCCGCCAAAGGGAAGATTCCTGGCATCGTGTTTTTGAAAATCAATTTTCAGATCAAGCTGTTTTGCTTTTTCTTCTGCCCTGGCAAGCTGAGAATCAGATAAGTCTATCCCTGTAACATGATAACCTCTTTTAGTTAGTTCAATCGAATGCCGTCCTGTGCCGCAGCCGACGTCAATTATTTTTAAAGATTTGTCATAAGCTAATTCTTGTTCGATAAAATCGCATTCGCCAAGTGTTCCCTGGACAAAACACTCCTTATCGTACTTCTGTCCGTAATTTTCAAATAACGATTCATACCATTTTTTCATCATTGCCTCTCTCGCCCAATTAAATCGGGCGCCTCATTATTCCGCGGTTTCACTGTTATTTTCAGCATAATCCCTGATAAGCTCTGACTTCTGCTCCCGAGTTAATGTTTTTACTCTCTTCTCTTCTGTTATCGCAAGTTTGTAATAGCGATACTCTTTGGCGTAAACCAGCTCCGCGGGCAGCTTGTATTTTACGTATTTTGCCCCCTTGCCGCTTTTATGCAGGGCAATTCTGTTTTCGAGGTCTTTGGTATATCCCGTATAATACGTTCCATCTTTACACTGGACCATATAGACCCAGTATCTGCTTCTGCGAATAATTTTTTGAGGCATAGCGCTGAACAGTTTTCAGACAAAAACAGAAGTTTCCTTATTAGCCGGGTTTAATGCCGCCAAAAAGGGCAAGCTCAAATATCTTCAAATAACAATCCACCTCTTTAAATCCCGTCTCGCGAAGCCACAAACATTGCTTTTCAACAGGCGTCAGAATATTGGCCCTTCTGCACGGATTATTATAATACTCTTTGGCAATTGTTTTGTGTTTAGTATTCTGGTCCAAAGAAAGATGATACTCGTAAAGGGCGTCGATGAAAAACTCGTCGGCTACGTACTGCAGCCAGGGCGTAGCCGACGCTACGTGCTCAAGATTAAGGAACAATCCCCCCGGTTTCAACAAATCAAAGATTTCCCTGTAAATCGATTTTTTCCTGTGGTCTTTTTGATGATGTATCGAGAAGCCCGAAATAATCAAGTCCTGCCTGCCGTATTTTGCCACCGATTTGACCCAGCCGGGTTTTCCGTAATCCTCCGTAATGAATACCAGATTTTTATTATTTTTGGGCGACTTTTTACAAGCGGCCTCAATCATCGTGTCTGAAAAATCGAGAAAAATCCCCTTCGCCTTCGGATAATTCGATAAAACGGCCCTGCCCAAAATGCCGTCGCCGCATCCCAAATCCAGAAAACGTTTCAATCGCGGTAACGATTTGCGAACGAGGTAAAGCACAACCTCGATTTGATATCCAGCGAGCGGTATCGCGCTTCTGATGCCCTCCAAATATCGTTTGTCGAGGTCTTCCCGTTTCCATACGTTGTCTTTTTCGTGTTTCATCAATCTCCTTATTTTGTCATTACCACTATACCTATTCGCGTAATCCTAATCAACTTATCCCACCCGAAGGTTTGGAAGAATGCTTTCATAGCATTTTTCCAAACCTAAACTCGGGTGCCCCCGCGTTTAGTTTTGCTCCCGCGTCTTGCTGTCCAAGACAGCAGCGGGAGGCAAAACTGCGGGGGCCGACCATAAAAGCAAATCCATCGTCTTAAGCGAGGTTAGAAAACAAATCGTCAGCTATTTTCCCATCGCCGATAAATGCGTCTTTCAAACCATTTCACAAGTTCCAGCACCGGCGAAACCGAGAATGACAAAACAATGATTAAGACCCAATCCACCAGCGGCAAGCTGTACGTGCCAAAAGGACGATGCAAAACCGGCAGATAGACAATCACAAGCAGCACTAATAATTCCGCCAGAATGGCCCAGTTGAGCCACTTGTTGGCAAAAGGTTTATTTAACACTGAATGACGGTCGGAGCGGAAGTTGTAGGCCTTGAAGAATTGTATAAGCACAAGCGACATAAACGTCATCGTCATCGCTTCTTCGGTGCTTCTGCCTGAACGTAACGCCCAGATAAAAAGCCCCAAATTGACAATAGTTGACCAGACGCCGCCCGCCATCATAAGGGCAACAACAGGCCTTGTGAAAATGCCGGTGCGCGGGTTTCGCGGCCTGCGTTTCATAAGGTCTTTCTCAGGCGGGTCAACGGCCAAAGCAAGAGCGGGCAGGCCATCGGTGAAGAGATTGACGAAAAGGATTTGCACTGCGCTCAAAGGCAGCGGCATACCTGCAAGCGTGGCGACGCCCATCAAGCCGATTTCGCCAAGGTTGGATGAGAGCAGATACATCAGGTATTTCTTGATATTGCTGAAAATGCCCCGGCCTTCCTCAACAGCCGCAACAATTGAAGCAAAATTGTCGTCAGTAAGTGTCATAGCGGCCGCTTCTTTGCTGACGTCGGTGCCGGTTATACCCATCGCGATACCAATGTCGGCTTTTTTCAGGGCCGGCGCATCATTGACTCCGTCACCGGTCATCGCGACAATCTGGCCATTCTTTTGCAGGGCTGTAACCACGCGCAACTTGTGCGCGGGGGAAACACGGGCGTAAACCTCGATGTTCTGCACCTCTCGCTCAAGCTCGGCATCCGGCATCGCCTCTAATTCGTCGCCGGTAACTACTCGGCCAGCTTTGAGAATACCCAGTTCACGGGCTATCGCCTGGGCAGTAATGGGGTGGTCGCCCGTAATCATTACCGCTTTTATGCCTGCGTTCTCACAGGTAGCGACGGCGGCTTTGGCTTCGGGACGTGGCGGGTCAATCATCCCCACCAGGCCGAGAAATGACATTTCGCGTTCAGCCGATTCAAGCGTGGCATTCGACTTCGACGCCACCGCCAATACGCGCAGCGCCTCGCCCGCCATCCGGCGGGCAACTTCCAGAATCGCCGTTCTGCCTGCCGCATCAAGTGCGGCTTCCCCGTTATCGGTCAACTGCTTTGTGCAGGAATTGAGTATCACTTCCGGCGCGCCCTTCGAGCAGGCGATAACCCCCTGCTGAGCGGTGTGCAATGTTGTCATTCGCTTGGTTTCTGAGGTGAATGGTATTTCATTTATTCGCGGGAACCGTGCGTCAAGGTCAGCCTTATCCAGCCCGATTTTAGCAGCGGCCACCACCATCGCGCCCTCAGTCGGGTCGCCCTTGATACCCCAGCGGCCATCCGGCTCGCGGATTATGTGGGCATCAGACGCCATTGTAGCCGACTGCAGAAGCTGTTTAAGCCCGGCGGAGGGTTCAAACGGGGCGCCGTTCAGCGAAAACTGTCCCTGCGGCTCATATCCCGCGCCGGACAGGTCAAGCGTCCTGCCGGCCACATAAACTTTACGAATCGTCATCTCGTCCTTCGTCAGTGTCCCGGTCTTATCGGAGCAGATAACAGAAGTGCTGCCGAGCGTTTCGACTGCCGAGAGACGGCGCATCAGGGCGTGGCGATGGACCATACGCTGCACGCCGATGGCTAATGAAATGGTAACCACGGCGGGCAACGCCTCGGGGACGACGGCGACCGCCAGCGCGACGCCGAATATGAGCATTTCAACAAAGGGCTGACCACGCATAAGGCCCATAACGACAATAATGGCTACAATCACAAGAGCAGCCCAAGCAAGTGCGCGGCCAACCTTATCGAGATTCTCCTGCAGCGGCGTTCTGCCTGTTTCGACTGTCTGCAACATCTGGGCAATTTTGCCAAACTCGGTATTCATACCCGTGGCGACGATAACGGCGCGGCCCCTGCCATAAGTTGCCGCAGTTCCCGCGTATGCAATATTTCTGCGGTCTCCCAAAGCGGGATTGGGGCTGTCTATGGGAGCGGTGTTTTTTCCCACCGGAACCGATTCACCCGTAAGAGCGGCCTCTTCAATCTGTAAGTTGACGGCTTCTATCAAACGGGCATCGGCAGGGATTTTGTCACCGGCTCGCAGGATAATAACGTCGCCCGACACAAGCTCTCTCGCCGGAATTTCTGTTTCCAATCCGTCGCGGAGGACGCTGGCGGTAGGCGCGGCCATTTCCCGCAGGGCCTCGATGGCACGCTCGGCGCGATATTCCTGAACAAAACCCAGCAGCACCGCAAGCAGCACGATAACTGCGATCGCAATCGCCTCAATTTCGTGGCCAAGAAAAGCCGAAAGGACGGTAGCAATAAGCAGGATGATAATCAGGACGTTCTTGAACTGCTGGAGGAATAACGCCCACGGTGAGACGCGATGTGCGGCTTGCAACTCGTTTGGACCGTATTCAACCAGTCGACGTTGAACTTCCTGCCCATTCAACCCGGTGGCAGCGTCGGTATTCAGTTTCGCCAGACAATCCGTTGTCGATAGTCTCCACCAATCACTCACGCGTCGTATCTCCTACTATAACCAGGTAAAAAACTCATAGAACCAACCTAAAAACACGGCAAAGGTTAACCATACTGCCAACCCGTGATAAAATCAACTCATCTCGAACCGAGGTTCCTATTTAGTCGCCGCTGAAGGTCTTTAAGGCGGTTTGACTCGTCGAAGCCGAGCAGGATAATTGGAAAGGCGGTCTTGTTGTGCAACAACGGCTCATCCATATCAACCCACTTTCGGCAGTATTCTCCGTCAGGCGTCCCCGGTACCGGCGAAAAGTCCGCCAGCATTCCTCTTATACCAAGCTGGTTCACAAAACGCATCGATTCTTCCAAATCAGCAATCTCGGTCTTCGGGTGTCCGAGAATCTGATAGGCCGTAATGTTGGTCGGCTCGGCACCAGCTAATTTCAAATTTTCAACTGCTTCTGCAAGCTCTTCGGAAAAAACCTTCGAGCCGGTTTGACGCTGCCACTCTCTTGAAGTGCTTTCAAAACCAAGATAAAAGGTTTTGAAGCCGGCCCGCACCATCAAATCGGCAATCTCCTTTGTAACAAACCGAGCGTTAATCGCGTTTGGGCTGTGAAAATTCACATTTAATCTGCGATTGACAACCTCATTCAAAAACGGCACAAGAACATCCTTCGCATCAAATAACAACGCATCATCATAGAATGCGATATTGTTCGCCCCAAGTTTTATCAGGAGTTCCAGCTCCGCTAAAGACCTCTGCAAAGACCTTGCCCGAAACTTGCCATATACCTTAGGCACTAAACAATACGTGCATTCAAAAGGACAGCCGTCGCTCAGTTTCAATACGCCGACGTTAAGGTTGCTGTATGCTTCCCAAAGCCCCGGCTGGCTCGAATCTGGTCCAATCCCAACGTAATCCCAAAGCGGCCCAAGATTATTGCCCTCCACCAAAAAATCAGCGCCTAATTTTTCGGCGTGATTGCGACACAGTGTTACATAGTTGCCGCCAAGTACGATTTTTGCGCTGGGCAGTGTCCGCCGAACATCTTCTATGACCTCCTGTACCCCTAAATACCAATACGTCATTACCGTGTTGATGAAAACAAAATCGTAATCGGTGTGTGCAGTGAGAAATTCCTGAAAGAACATTCGCGGAAGACCAAATCGCCTGAAGCTGCGCGGTATGTTCTTCAAACAGGCGGGGTGGGGAATTTTCTCGAAATAGAACCTGCCCCTGCTCCACTGGTCGTTCTCGATTTCTCTGTGGCCAGTATAAAAAGGATGCAGCCGGTCAAGGTAATCAAATAAGGTAAATTCCGCCCTGCCGCGAAGGTATCCTGCCACGCTCAACAGGCCGTAGGGTTTCAGCCAGAAGTCATAGGCGGCAAAATCGTATATCGGCGGATTTACCAGAAGGATTTTCAGCATTATGGCACTTACTGGACTTTGTGTTTGCCAGAAAGTCCGTCATAAACGAGTATTGGCAAATTTCTTGATTCGAGTCAATTCCGGGGGTATATTGTTAATCTGTTTTGCGACTAAATGCAAGAAAACATACCGCCTTGATGTTGGCTTGAATTTATCATGGATGAGAAGAAAAATCTCTTTCGGCTGGATGAGTGGACGAGAAAAGCAGTGGCTCACTATTGGAATACCAGATTTTCCCAGCAGAGAAAGCAGAAAGAAAGCGGGCAGACAGACCAAGGACTGCGAAGTGCCGTTACAGGCGGAGCCCAAATGGATGGCTTCATCGAGTTTTTTCAAAACCTGGTAGTCGAGGCGGGGCTTTCAAAAGAGTGCATATTCCGTAAACGAAGCGTCGAGTTGCCCGGATTTTTCCGCCCGACCAAAGAATGGGACTTGCTTGTTGTGAAAGACGGGGCTCTCGTTGCAGCCATAGAGGCAAAATCGCAGGTGGGACCGTCTTTTGGCAACAATTTTAACAATAGAACCGAGGAGGCAATGGGGAGTGCTCTGGATTTGTGGACTGCCTATAGAGAAGGCGCGTTTCTTAAAAGCCCACAGCCCTTTCTCGGCTACTTTTTTATGCTTGAGGATTGTGCCGCATCGAACCAACCGGTATCTGTAAGAGAACCACACTTCAAAGTTTTCCCGGAGTTCATTCAGGCCTCATACCTGCGGCGGTATGAGTTGTTCTGCAGGAAGCT
>Ga0315284_10011993_pt1 | contig 12341 bp, 9 predicted proteins | sample YL17G09_16_MG_FD_203696 | JGI IMG/M metagenome (GOLD analysis project Ga0315284, IMG submission 203696) | Sediment microbial communities from Yellowstone Lake, YNP, Wyoming, USA - YL17G09_16 | ecosystem: Environmental > Aquatic > Freshwater > Lake > Sediment | place: USA: Wyoming | collected...
GAAGGCGGGTTATGACTATCTCATCGGCAACGCCGCCCCCGCCTACGAGCATGCGGCGAAGCTGATCCGGTATTTGCGGCACGTGCTCTACCTGCGCCCGGACTGCTGGGTGCTCATCGATGAATTGGAGACGGTGGAGCCATCCACCTTCGACCTGTATTTCCATGCGTATGGCCAACCTTTTCAGACCGATCGCCCATTCACTCTGGCGGGCGAGCGCGTCTGGACCACCGGCGGTGAAAACGGCTCGCTGCGCATCACCGCGCTGCAGCCGGATAATGTGCAAGGCTTCCCGGAGATCCAGCAGATGCTGGGCATCGGCGCCCACCGCGACCGCGAGATGTGCATACTGCGCCTGCGGAACGGGGAGCCGGCGACACGGGCGCTGTTCGTGACGGTGCTGGAAGCGTATCCGACCGCGGGTAAGGCAAAAATTCAACCGCGCTTCGAGCAGAACGAGTTAATCCTGGGCACAGATCGGTTCAGCCTGTCACCGTGGCAGGCGGATCCGGCAATGCCGGCGATTGAGCGAATCTAAACGCAAAGGCACGCAGAGTTTGGAGTAACGATGTTGAATTTCGGTTTGATCGGCTGCCTGGACTGCGGCATCCACATGCTGGACATGGCGCGCTTCATCAGCGGCGGCGGCGCGTGGCGGGATATCCGCACGCTGAGCGCCTGGTTCGGCGAGGAGACGGCCTTCCCGCCGCACATCGCCGTCCTCGCGCGGTTGGCGCCGGAGATCGTGGTGACCCTCAACGCCAGCTTCGCCTACACCGCCTATATCAAGGAGCGCGCGCAGGGGCATGCCTTCTTCGTGCTCGGCGAGAAGGGGGTGATCTCGCTGGGGCACGAGGAGGGAAGACTGACCTTCCGCCTGGTGAGCGAAACGCTGACCGCCACTTGCCTGCTGGGGGAGGCGGGACACGACCAGGTCATCCCCATTCTGCTGCATGATTTCCTCACGACCGTGCACGGTGGTACGCCATCGCCGTCCATGGCCACCGGCTGCGACGGTCTGCAGGCGCAGCTCGCTGCCGATGCCGCCAACGCCGATGCACTTGCGCACCGGGATATGGTTCAGGCTCTCACCAGTATCGGAACGGATGGATCGATCTGACCGGGCTGCAGGCGGTAGCCCTTCTCCCCCAACCGCAGGATCCAGGCGCCGTCTTTCTGTTCCAATATCGGGATGAATGGTGCGGTTTCATGCGCCGGATATGATTGCAGCACGGTGACGAACACGGCGCTCTTCGTCTTCTCCATATTGCTAATCACCAGCGCGTCGATGGTGGCCGGCGGTTGATTGTTGACCAGCAGGCGGGGCTGGGCGAAGGTGCGCAGGCTGATATCTTCCGGCGCCAGGCTGGTGACGCGCAGGATGGCGCGCTCGCCGGCGACGGTGCACTCGCGCTCGCCGGAGGCGGTGAACGGGTAATCCGAGTGGAAGAACAGCTCGAAGGTGGACGGTTCTTCGGCGTCCAATTCATCCACGATGGCCCAGCAGGAGGGCTTCAGGTAGAGGAAGTGGCGGAGGAATTTCGTCAGCTTCGCCGCCGGCTCGTAGGCGGGGGCGACGTTGCCGATGATGTAATCGGCCCGCGGCGTCGATTCGGCGCGGAGGATGGACGGACCGCGCTTCTCCAACCGCAACTGGGTTGTCTCCAGCCAGTCCTGCCCTTCGCCGGTCTGCCCGATGCCGTTCACCAGCACGGTGTTCTGCTGGGCGGTGCACTTGAAGCTGTAGCCGGAGTCGGTGATCAGCCAGTCGCCGTATGCAAAGACTTGGAAGGCGCCGGCGTCGGGCTGCATGTGGCCGCCGCCGATGTCATGCCGGTAACCTTTCAGCGCGTGATGCCCCTGCGCCGGGCCGCACTTGAAGGCGCACAGGTTCTCCGCGCCGTCCCAGCCGGAGCGCATGAAGACGATGTCCTTGTCGGTGAAGTGATGCAGCGTGGGCAGGCCGTCCGGCGGCCGCGGGGCTACCGTTTCGTCGTGCCAGAGCAGGCCGACGTGGGCCGCGCTGTGCGCCGAGACATTTGCCGCCGTCTCCGCCTCCGCCAGCCACTGCGCCACGCCGTCGCGGTAAACCGACGTGAGCAGGCGCAATTGCGCATCCGGGCCGCCCCATGGGTACCGCTCGCCGTCGCCGAAGCGCATCACGCAGTTCCGCGGCGACCACCAGGCGCGGGGGAGGGCGCTGTAGAGGTAGAACTTCGGCGTGTTCTTCAGCCACTCGCTCTCCGGGAAGAAGTCCTGGTTGAGCAGGTCGCGCACCAGCGCCAGGCCGAAGAGGAAGTATTCCAGGTAAAAGCCGCCGTAGCTGATGCCTTCCTGCGAGGCGCCGTCCCAGCCGAGGGCGTCCACCATCAGGCGGAACTTCTCCAGCGGCAGCAGCAGGAAGGGCACCACGCCGTCCACGTCGCCGTAGAGCGCACAGCCGGCCGACAGGATGCCGGTGATGGTGACGGGGTGGTGGTTGCAGCAGTAGACACTCGCGAGCCAGCCCTCCTGTTGCGTGCCGATGGCCTGCGTCCGCTCGGCGGCGCGCGTGAACAACGCTTTACGCGCCATATCCTTCGTCTCCTCGTCCAGCGCGTGGTACAACCAGTCGTAGGCGGCGCTCATGCCGAACGACGTGCCGCCGAAGTTCAGGCTGGTATCCCAGAAGTCGTAACTCGCGGCGGCGCGGATGAACTGCGTCACCGTCTCCAGGTATTGTCCTTCCCCGGTGAGCAGGTGGGCCATCGCCAAATGAGGCATATACGTGCCGAAGCCGCGTCCCAATCCCTGCCCTTCCTCCTGTGTGGGACAGTGCAGGCCGACGGCCTGGTCGGCGAGCATGCGCACGCGCTGCAGCAGTCCGGCATACGGCTCGCGGCCGATGCGCCCGCGCAGCACCTCCAGCGACTCCGCCGTCATGAACAATCGCGGGTGCACGCCGGCGAGGAAACGCTCGAGCCGGGTAGTGCCGTTGACGATTTCAGTGGTGTGAGTTGTCATAGTTCGATCCTCAGATTTACGCTCGAAGGTGCATTGCAGATTCGACGCCGGTTGCCGTCTGCCCGGCACCCTCGTAACCGGGCCGCAAACTATACATAAGATTTGGTTTTACGCACGACTGGCGAAAAACACATCGATTTCTTACCGTAAGATTTTCCCCGCCGCCCCGCGCTTGCGCGGCGGCGGAAAAATTGAATTAACGGTACAAGGCATAGCGACGGCATGGGTATATGATACATGCGTTTGCTCATGCTGTCAAGGGGGGCACCGGATACACGCTTTTGAAGTGGCGGCAGGTAAAACCCGTTTGAAGGAGAATACCAATCTCATGCTCATTGAAGCATCTTACCGAAAAGTCATTGAAAACTATTACGCCGTCCTGGACGAGTTGGCGCAGAAACAGGTCTCCCACGAGCTGGGCATGCGCCCGGCCTTCCAGAATCTCCTCGCCACGGTGGGGAAAAGGGTCGGCTGGACGCTGGTGCCGGAGCAGCGCCTGCCCAACGGCAAAGTGCCGGACGGCACCCTCCGCGATAGCTTCCTCCTCCCGCGCGGCTACTGGGAGGCCAAGGATACCGCCGACGATCTGGACAACGAGGTTAAAAAGAAGATTGCCGCCGGCTATCCGCTCACCAATACCATTTTCGAGGACACCCACCGCGCGGTGCTTTACCAGGACGGCCAGCGCCGCCTGGAGGTAGAGCTGCGCAAGAAGGAGCAGCTTGCCGACCTGCTGCACGCCTTCGCCACCTACGCCGAGCCGGATATCGAGCAGTTCGAGCAGGCGGTGGCGGAATTCAAGGCGCGCATCCCCTTCTCCTGGCGCGTGGAGAAGATGAAGCTGACCCGCGACAAAGACGCCGTCATCGTCAACGACTCCCTCACCCTCGCCGGCATCCCGCCTGAGGTGTATAATTATCGCCTGGGCAACCGCGGCGCCCTCGAATGGGTCATCGACCAGTATCAAGTCACCACCGACAAACGCAGCGGCATCACCAGCGATCCGAACCGGGAGGATGATAAGGAATACATCGTGCGGTTAGTCGGGCGGGTGGTGACGGTGAGTTTGGAGACGGTGAAGTTGGTTAAAGCTTTACCAGAGTTGAAGATATCAGTTGAGAATACGGCGAATAACAATCGGGTCAAATCCCGCGAGGAGATAATAAATGTTTATTGAAGGTATCGGTATCGGCGGATTTAGAAGTTTTAACCAATTACAGTTCCTCGGTCCTTGCAAGAAGATAAATTTGATTATAGGTCAAAACAACTGCGGGAAATCAAATATAATACGTTTTCTAAATAATTTTTATCAAGCGATCGTAAATCAGCATGACAATAAGAAAAAAGTGACTTTCGATCTCTTTGAAAGACATAATGGCTCAGTTTTAATACCAATTAAATGTGCCTTTGGGTTTTCTGATCTGAATAAGAAGATTGCGAAAACTGTGACAGCTAGTGATGCGATAAAGTATATAAACGCAGTAACCAATTCATCAGTTCTAAAAAAAAATGGAATTAGCTGGTTATTCTTTAAGGAAAATATAAGTGAAGGAATGTTCGTAATACCAGAGGATATAATTAAGGCATTAGTAGATAGCAATTGTTTAACTGAACTAGAATGGAATCGTTTATCTGGAATTCTCACTCAATCAACAGGTGGCGAAAAAGAACAGACAATTACACGTATACTGGAAAAACTTTACCCAATGCTACTACCGCCTGCTGTTAATGTTAATACGATTGAGGCAATCCGTAGCGTAGGGAGTCCGGGTGTCGGTGAAATGAATTTTAGTGGGGTTCGACTAGTAGAGCGTCTTGCTAGCTTACAGCACCCTGACTTGGATAAAACTTATTCAGATAATAAAGAACGCTTCCAACGTATCAACAATTTCTTAAAACTTGTTTTAGGTGTTAAGTCAGCAGAAATAGAGATTCCTCACCAGATTAATTCAATGCATGCGATTATAGATGGTGTAACTCTCCCTTTAACGCATGTTGGAACTGGTGTTCATGAAGTTATTATATTGGCGGCTGCCGCAACAGTTTGTACGAATCAAGTATTATGCATAGAAGAACCAGAATTGCATCTTCATCCTGGTTTACAGAAACAATTATTAAGATACCTCGCTACTCAGACGAATAATCAATACTTTATCACTACGCATTCCGCTCATTTACTAGATATGACTGAAGAAGTGATGGAAAATACAGCAATCTACCACATTCGAAAAGAGTCAGGAGTATCTACAATTGAAAATATAGAATCAGATAAAGATAAAACTTCGATATGCGCCGATCTAGGTTATCGACCTTCTGATCTCTATCAGGCTAATGTTATCATTTGGGTAGAAGGTCCTTCAGATCGTATATATATTAAACATTGGATAAATTTATACGCACCCGAGCTTGTTGAAGGATTACATTATTTAATAATGTTTTACGGAGGAAAATTACTATCACACCTTTCGGGAAAGGAGACATCTCTTTCACATGATGAGTTAGCTGAACGTTCTATCCCCCTGCGGAGACTGAACCAACATGCTATGATCGTGTTAGATAGCGATCGATGTAACAATGAAGATGATATTAGTGATACAAAAAAACGAATTATAGCCGAATTTGATTCCGGTCCGGGATTTGCATGGGTGACTGCAGGAAGAGAGATAGAGAATTATCTACCATCCGAGCTACTAGAAGCAGCAATACGTAATATACACAATGATGTAAAAAGCGTAAATTGCACAGATGATCTATTCGAGGATACAATGAGCTATTATGTTAATAAGGATAATAATATAAGAGACACTGACAAAGTTAAAGTCGCCGAATATATCATTACAAAGAATGATATATCAAATATAAATAAATTAGATCTATTATCCCGTTTAGAGCAAGTCATTAAATTAATTCGTCTAGCGAATGGCTTACCTGTAGATAGCGAGCCTCTGGAAGACGGATGACCTATTACACCACAGACCGCAGTAGGAGTATGACCCAATGCGTAGAGATAAACAATCGTTAACCTTGCATGATGCTATGTGCCTTGTCCTGCGGCAATGCCCCGATCAGACGGCGGAACACGTCTACTTGTACCAAGTAATCAAGCCAACGGAACGACGGTCCGGTAGCATTGAGCCAGATTGGCGCACGTGCAAAGAATTACCCGCACCTTTTCGAGAAGATCCCGGCAAAACCGGTGATGGGAGAACGGGCGAAGATCAGGTTGCTGAAGTAACGTCCCCCGAATGGAGAGCCGGTGAAGGAATTATTAATTGAGGAATTATGCTCTTATAGAGCGTGGGATTCTCGAACGGTACCGGCTCCCACGGCGATGCCGTGGGCTATGGAATTGATGAGGGATGGAATTTTACCGATTCACATTGCGATGCCGTGGGGACCGGCATTCAGCACGAAGAACCGCAAGAAATATTACACGATCCCCCGCCGCGCCTTCTCCACCTCGGTGAGCAGGTAAATGCCCCAGCCTTCCTTCTCGAAGAATTCCGGGCGCTCGGTATAGGCGGTTTCGACGACGGCGGCGATGCGGGGGAGGACGTCGGGCACGAAGCGGCACAGGCTGCTCCAGGCGCCGACGGCCATGTCGAGACCGGGAGTCAGGCCGCGCACTTCGCCGCAGGGCACGTCGCCGTGGACGAAGATGTTCTCCCGCAGCGTGCGGGCGATGGTGCGCAGGTCCTGTTCGGTGAACTCGATGCCTTCGCGGCAGCACCACTCGGCGAACCGCACCTGGCAGGAGGCATGGCTGATGTCCTCGCCGCCGGCGGGGTAGTATTGCGTTTCGTATTCCCACACCACGGCGCCGTTGTCACCTTCCTCCAGCGACTCGCGGAAGAAGCGCGCCATGCGTTTCACGCGATCGAGGTACGTCTCATCGTTCAGCAGGCGGCCGAGGATGAGCATGGGCATGGCCAGGAAGAACATGCGGTTCAGCGGAGCAATGCGGCTGCCGCCCTTCGGGTAGACGCGGCACGGGCCTTTCAGATATGGCTCCAGGTAGACGCCCGAGCCGTCCGGCAGCTCGACCCACTCGCAATCGTGCACGGCAATGGCGCGCCGGCAGCAGTCGAACCAGGGCTCCAGCCGCGGGCGCAGGTCGGCCAGGCTTTCGTCGTTCCACACTTCGCGCAGCAATCGCGCCATCGGGTAGAGGATGACGCCGGTGATGAGCGTGATGGCGGCGCCCAGCTCATCTTTGTGATCGTACCAGGTCGGTTGCGGGATGCCCCACACGTTGTCCGGCACGCCGACCCGGTCCCCGGTGAATTCCCACACCCCTTCCATGCGCTCGATGGCCGTTTCCAGCCAGTTGCGATCACGCGTCAACTGCCAGAGGTTGAGAAGCGCATGCTGGAAGTGGCCTTCGTTCCAGCACAGGTGCCGCGTGTCGGGGTTCAGTGGAGCGGCAGCGCGTAAGCGAGCCTTTTCGGCGGCCAGCTCCGCCCACGGCGCCGGCAGGATCGTGCGCTTCGCCAGTCGCGCGCGTACCCCCTCGATGGCCTCACGCAGGCTCTTCTCCTTCGCCTCCCAGACGGAGCGGAAGTAGCCGCTCGCGTTGCCTTTGCGTTCCAGCACGATGGCGGCGAATTCCTCCGGGTCGAGCGGGTGGGGGAGCGTCGGCGTCAGCCCGTGCACTTCGTTCTTCACCCCGCGAAAGAAGCGGTGCACGCTGAGGCCGATGACGGGCTGATCAGCGGGAATGGCCACTTCGATGGCCCATCCTTCGGCATGGCGGGAGGCACTCATCGCCCATTCCTTCGCCTTCCCGGCGGCGGTGACCTTGCCCATGGGATTGGCGAGCAGCATGTCGGTGATGACGGCGCTGCCCGGATAGGCGACGGCGAGCTGGATGCAATCCTCTTCGTAGAGGAAGCGATCGGTCTGTCCCGGCGCCGGCGCGGTGGCGATCAGGCCGAGCATATCATCGTCGTCGGCTTCCACGCGCACGCGGAGCGTCTCCCTCTCCCGGCTGAGCAGGCAGGTGGTCGCCACCGTATTTTCATCTTCGTTGATCTCGAGCAGCGGCGCCCGCTTGTTCGTATTGGGGCTGCTCATGTCGAGGATCATGTCGTCAATTTCTTCGTAAGTCATGCGTCAAACCTCAAAAAGTCATGGTTGGATGAATGGATGGGTGGATGGTTGGATTGGTGGTGATAGGAGTTATGGGAGTTATGGGACGGGGCGGACCTTTAAGTCCTAACGCGGCGGTGCAGGGGCCACCAGGCGCACAGATCCCCGCAGATCCCCGGTTTGGAGCGTTTCTCGCAACACGGCTTTCAGCATTTTGTCCAGTCGATTTTATTATACTACAAAAACACCGGTTTGTCAAGCATGCGTTTTCCATGCTACACCTCTCCCTTGACGGTTGCGCCGGCTGGTACTGCCAGCTCGGTTTCCCGTCCGTCGCAGCGCAGGCGGACGGTCAGCGGGGTGTCGGAACGGATATCCACGCGGGCGGGCGCGGCGGGATTTTTGCGCGCGCGGCAGAGGAAATCGGCCTTTCCCTCACCGATCTCAAGCTGCCGCACGCCATGCTCCTCGGTCAGGCGGATATCCCAGGTGACCGTGCGTTCAGGCGCGTTCACGTCCAGGCCGATGATGTTCTCGATGAGCATGGCAATGGGCCCACTGCCCGTCCAGCCGACGAAATCCCCCTTGACGAAATCCCTGGTATACGGCGTCAGGCCCGGTTTGTCGCCTTCCGGGCAATAGCACTCCCACAGGGTGTGCGGCTCGAAATCGGCGTAGGTGCGCGCCAGCGCGGCAAGGTAGCGCATGGCGATCTCGTGGGCGACGTCGCCGCGGCCAGCGAGCATCAGCCCGCGGGTGATCATGTAGTTCGTCGGCGCCCACACGCCGCCCAGCCAGTAGGTGCCGCCTTCGTCGTAGTTGGGGTCGTCCGCGGAGATGGTGGGCACCGGGGTGTGGCGGTTGAACTCGCGCTCGTCGCGCAGATGGTCCACCAGCTCATCCAGGCGATCCGGCGGGCAGATGCCGGCGAGGATGGGCCAGAAGCCGGCGGCGGTTTTCGAGGCGACGAAGTTCTTCGGCAGCGTGCGGTCGTGATAGAAGCGGGTGCGCGCGCACCACAGCTCCTCGTTGATCAACCGGCCCGTCTCCTCCGCGCGGGCCGCCCAATAGGCCGAACGTTCCGCGTTACCGAGTACGTCGTGCATGTTGGCCAACATACGGAAGGAGAGGACCATCTGGCTGGAGAGGTCGATCCAGTCGAAGAATTGGCCGGCGTCGGGGTAGCGCGGTGCCCGCGGGGAGTCGTCCATGCCGGAGGAGCCGCAGTCCTCGAAATAGTAGAGCTGGTAGGCGTCCGAGCCGTCCAGACACTCGTGCTCTTCCAGCTTCACGTGTGTGCGCCGGTGCGGGCGGTTGCGGCGGTTGGCGTCGATCCACTCCATCAGTTTCTCGATGTGCGGGACGGCATGCGCGAAGCGGGAGGCGTCGCCGGTGGCGCGGTAGTGCTCCCACTCGACCCAGGCGAAGAGCGGCGGATTGATGCGGTTGGGCCACGGCTCCTCGCCGGTAGTCATGTCGTAGGTCATGCCGATGTGGCCATTCTCGCGCTGCATCTCGTAGAAGTTGTCCAGGCTCTGCATGCCGGGGAACTGCCCGTTGGCGTAGCGGCAGTAGAGCACCATGAAGCAGGTATCCCACACCCACTGGTAGTTCCGCGTCGGATCCCAGGCGGCGTCCATGTGCCAGCGCCCGCGCGAGAAGAGCACATTGCGCGCGGCGATGCGCCAGGCGAAATGATGCAGCTCTATCCACTTCGGATGCGCGGAAAGGATGGGCTGGGGAAGGAGGGACAAATCAATAGGACATGTGGTCGTAGACATACTGATACCTCGTTTACTAAGCCTGTCAACAGGGTGGAAGTACGACCTCCAGCATGGTTCCGATTTTATCGTTCCGGCTACGCCGGGGACCGACGAGCAGGCGTATACGACCGGCATGTCCCGCCGGGGCGGGCTTTACAAGCCCAACAGCCGCTCCGCATTCCCCCGCAGGATCAGTCGCTTCTCATCATCGCTGATGTCCGCGTTGTCGATGCGGGCGCGGTGCATGGGGGCGTGGTAGAGGGGGGAATCGGTGCCGTAAAGGATTTTCCCGGCGCCCACCTCGCCCACCGCCCATTCCAGCAGGCAGGGAGTGATGGACTTCGCGCTGGAGGTGTCGGAGCAGATGTTGCCGTGTCTGCTCGCCGTGATGGCGCGCACCTGGTGGGTCATATCGTTGTCCCAGCCGAAGCCCAGGTGGCTGACGATCAGGCTGACCTCCGGGAAGGCGTCGGCGAAGCGCACGAAGTCTACGGGCAGGCTGCGCTCCTGGCCGCTGTGCGACTGCACCACCGCGCCGAATTTTGCCGCGAAGGAGAAGATGGCCTGGCCGTAGTCGGCGATGTAATAGCCGTGCAGCTCGGGATGCACCTTGATGCCGACGCACCGCGGGCGCCCGAGCATCCGCTCCACCTGGTCGAAATTCTTTGCGTCTTTGGGATCGAGCACCGCCCAGCAGCGCAGCCGTTCGCTGCCCTCCACCGCGCGCAGCGTCTCCTCGTTGCCGGCAACCACGTCGTACCCGCCTTCGGGGAAAAACGCCTTCATGGAGGAGACGACCGTCCACTGCGTGCGCGCCAGCGTCGCCAGTTGCACCACGCGATCGGCGTCACCGGACATGAACCGCCGCAGCAGTTCGTCGCCATATTCGTAGTCGCCCAGGTGGGCGTGAACATCGATGGCCTGGATGGTTTCAGTTGGCATGATTGCTGTTCTCTTTCTCCTCTTTGCGTCCTTTGCGTTCTTTGCGTGAACTATTCATTTCGTTTCTCGCAAAGGACGCAAAGGACGCAAAGGGTTGAATCGGCGCCGGCCTGGTTACTCGATTTTTCCAAGTGTCCAGTTGATCCCCGCCCGGCCGCCGACCACGCACCAGTAGACGGCGAGGAAGGTATCCTCTGACAGCAGGATGGCGGATGGGGCGCCGAACTGGAAACCGGTGACGGCGTATTCGCCCTTCACGATCTCGCCGACGCGGCGGTCTTCCGGCGTCCAGACTTCGTCGTCATAGACCGTGACCCACTTATCATCCTGCAGGCGCGCGATCTGCGCGCGCACGCCCACGGGCGGCCGGCGGTGGTTGTAGATGAAGAGGAAGCGATCGTCGGTCAGCCGGAGCGGATAGCCCGTCTGCCCCTTCACCGGCGAGGGCGCGGCGGGCTCCCAGGTGCGGCCCGCGTCGCGGCTGATCGCGTAATGGTTGTGAATATCTTCGTCGGTCTGCCAGTCGTGCGCCCAGCAGGTGGCCAGCAGCAGGTCGCCGTGCAGCTGCGCGATGCGCCCTTCCCAGAAGCCGATGCGGTCGGAGGGATCGTGGAAGATGTCGATCGGGCCCTGCCAGGTGGCGCCGCCATCGGTCGAGCGCATGGAAGTGACCCGGTGGCCGCAGGGCATGCTCCCATCCCAGTTCCGCCAGGTCGAGCAGGAGAAGATGAACGCGCCGTCGGCCAGCGTCACCAGGTTGTTCGGGCATTCCAGCGGCACCGGATAAGGCTTGGGCAGCTCGACGGGGTTGGTCCAACTTCGCCCGCCGTCGGTGGAGCGCCGCAGCACCGGATAGTTCGTCTTCATGCCCAGCGTCTCCGGGTGGACGAGGGGCTCGGTCAGGTTGGCGGCGTCGAGCGGCCAGTGCGCGGCCAGGCAGAACAGCGTGCCGTCAGGCCCCCGGCTGATGAAGCCGGTCTCGGTGGCGGTGAGGGGATGCAGGCAGCGCGCATCGAGCGGGCCTTCCGGCGTCCAGGTTTTGCCGCCATCCGTCGAGCGGGTCAATTCCGGGTGGCTGTCCTCCGACTCGATGGTCGTGCTGGCGATGAAGCTGGCTAGCAGCTCCCGCTCGCCCAGCTTGACGACGCGTGGATAGTACCCCTGCAGGCCCTCCGCCGTGCGGTAGATCGTGCCCTGGTCGAGAATGGTATATCGGGAATGTGCTCCAATCATGGCAACCTCCGGGAGAGAATGAATGGGAGTGATAAGTCATAAGTCATAAGTCATAAGTGATAAGGATTAGAGTATAGTAAGCAGTAAACTGCTTCGTAATTCAATTCCTTTCTTACCAATTCATAGCAACGTCACATTTTCGAGCGCCCGGCATAGGCTACGCTCAAACTGAATGAACATAGCCGGCAATCGCAAGCTTGAAAAGCGATTGGGCCCATTCTGTTTGGGCTAGTTGGCTGATGAGGTAGAATACTCTGGATACGACTTTTCATCCATGCGTGAATTGCATCAGCCGCTTACTGGAATGACGTT
>Ga0315284_10011994_pt1 | contig 12341 bp, 8 predicted proteins | sample YL17G09_16_MG_FD_203696 | JGI IMG/M metagenome (GOLD analysis project Ga0315284, IMG submission 203696) | Sediment microbial communities from Yellowstone Lake, YNP, Wyoming, USA - YL17G09_16 | ecosystem: Environmental > Aquatic > Freshwater > Lake > Sediment | place: USA: Wyoming | collected...
CGCGAGGTCACGAGGCTGTGGTCGAGGTGCTTCGCCCCGTAGAGGCCGGTCTCCTCCGCGATGCTGAAGAGAACCTGGATATCGCCATGCGGGATCTTCTGCTCCTGGATGACCTTGATCGCTTCGAGGATGACCGCGATCCCGGCCTTGTCGTCCGCGCCGAGGATCATGTCGCCCTTTGACCGGATGTAGTCGCCGTCCATCTTGCACTCCCAGCCCTCGGTTGGCGTGACGGTATCCATGTGCGCGCAGAGCAGGATCGGAACGGCGTTCGGCAGCGTGCCCTTCTTCGAGCCGATGACGTTTCCGGTCTCGCCGTTGATCTTCTCACCGGCCTTGTCGCGAACCACGTCGAAGCCTAGCGTTCGGAGATCGGCCTCCAGCACATCGGCGATGGCGCCTTCTTTGCCCGATGGGCTGTTGATCCGGCCCAGCCGCACGAATGTCTCCACCAGGCGATCTTTGTTTATCATGGTTTCCTCCGAATAGGACATATAGGACATATGGGACATATGAGACACAGCGCACGTATGGGTCACATCGTCCGCGTGATCTTGGTCAGGTGCCGCGGCTCATCCGGGTTGTACCCTTTGGCCAGCGACAGGTACTGCGCGAAAAGCTGCCCGGCGACGACGTAGACCAGCGGGCTGTAGATCTCGTCCACCTCGACCGGGATCTTGATGGGAATCGTCGCCCGCGAGAGTATCTCATCCTCGGTCGAGATGACGATCATCTCCGCGCGATCCTTCTCCAGCTTCTCCGCGAGCTCGAGCATGGGCTGATACGCCGGTCCCGGCGCCGCGTACAGGAAAACCGGGAAGCCCTCGTCGATGGTCGCGATCGGGCCGTGCTGGAAGTCCGCCGAGGAATAGGGCTTCGCAACGACGTAGCAGGTCTCGCTCAGCTTCAACGCCGCTTCCTGGCTGGTGGACTGATTCAGCCCGCGCGCGATGACCATGCACTCGTCCATGTACCGATACCGCTCGACGATCCGCTCGATCTGATCCTGTATGCTGAAGACGGCCCTGATGGCGTTCGCCGCATCCTTCAAGTCGCTGAGCATCTGAGTATCTCGGGCGATGGCGCTGCACAGCAGGTAGATGACCCCCAGCGTGGCCGTGTAAGTCTTCGTCGCGGCGATGCTCTTCTCCTCGCCCGCATGGCAGTAAAGCTCGAAGTCGGCGGCTCGCGTGAGAGATGAGTCTCGGACGTTCGTGATCCCCGCCGTGAGCGCGCCCATCTCTTTCGCCCGCTTGATCACCTCCACGACGTCGGTGGATTCGCCCGACTGAGAGATGCCGAGAAGCAGCCACTTCGACAGGTCAAAATCCCTCCGATAGAGCGTGAAGATCGAGGGGCCGGCGAGGCTCACGATCATACCGCCGACGATCTCGATGATGTACTTCCCGAAAGTCGCGGCGTTGTCCGAAGTCCCCCGCGCGACGATGCTGATGTTCTCGATCCCGCGCTCCTCCATCGCGTCATAGAGAGCGCGGACCTTCGCGTATTCGTCCTCGCACAGCCTCTCGAGAATCTCGGGCTGCTCGTGGATCTCCTGAAGCATGTATGTCATACGATCCTCCGGATCGGAATGGCTAATGGCTGATGGCTAATGGTCGATGAGCAGACCGTTTTCCCCCATTGACCATTGACCATCAGCCATCTCCCTAAAAGTGGTCCGGCAGCCAGAAGACCGGGCGCTGCTCGGGGAAGAGCGCCGGGATGGTCTCCGCCGTTCCGCTCGGCATGGAAAGCCCAAGCTCCTCAGCGCTCTTGATCCCGAACAGCAGGCAGAAGAACTCGAGCTGGCTGAGCGGCACGCGGATCGGCTTCCTCGCGCCGAGGCTCACTCGATTTCCCTCAACCGTCAGTCGGAGGCTGCCCAGCTCCGTGTCCAGGCTGATCGCGCAGTCCGGCAGACGGGACTCCTCCGCGCGGCGATTCAGCTCCGGGAGCGCCCTCTCGGCGAGCGACCGCATATTCGTGATTCGACACATCATCCCCATCGGCTCGCGGGGCTCGAGGTTCTCGACCGCGCGCTCCACGGCGGCGAATACCTCGGGCTCACGCGGCAGATTGCACCAGAAGGTCCCTGCCCCGGCCTCGCGCGCGAGCTCGATCGCCCGGCATACGAGCACCTCGGCGCAGTCCCTGTCCTGAGGGAGATACCCGATCTCCTGCATCCAGCAATTCTGCTCGTCGCGATGGAAGTAGAGATACCCCGCGATCCGCCCATCCGCTTCCGCCACAATCGTGTTCTCCGGCTTGCCGAAACGCACCAGCGCGTAGCCCTGCCAATACTCAGGCGTGCGCACAGTCGTGAACGATCTGCCCTCGTTGAATGCGTCGTACACCCTGCGGATTCCCTCCAGGTCGGCGATCCAGTCGCAGACACGGACGGAGTACTTCGAGTGTGGCGGCTTCGGCAGCACAGCCCGAATCTGCCCGGTGAATACCCTCTGCGGAACTGCGCGCCACGAGACCTTTTCGTAGAACGGCTGGATGCCGGTGAAGAGCACGGAGAAGTCTATCCGCCGGTCGTGCATCACACGCGCGCAGTCGGCGAGCAGGCGCTGAGAGTATCCTTTGCCGCGATACTCCGGCAGAGTCGCCACGTTTCCGATGCCGCCCATGATGATCTCGGAATCGCCGAACCGGACTCTCCGCTCGCATATCTGAATGGCGCTGACGAGCTTCCCGTCAACGGCGCAGACCCTGGTGTAGACGCGCTTGAACCACGGATCGCCGTAGAAGTACGGAGGAAAGTATCCGCGCCCGACGCGCTCGAATACGATGCCCCAGAGATCGAGGCACTCCTCGAATTCGCTCGCCTTGACCGCGCGGAATTCTTCCGACATCCGAATCTGCCTCCAATGTGTCATCCTGAGTCCGCCTGGCGCGGACGAAGGATCTACTGCCGAATCCAAGAGAAGATTCTTCGCTGCGCTCAGAATGACACAGTCACGTGACGGTCTACCGTTCCCCAGGCCAGCGGCCCGACTTAAGGACGTCCAACTGCTCGCGAATCAGCCCCGCCAGTTCGGAATCCGGCTCTATGCCGCAGATCGTCTCGAATACGCAATCCAGGCCCTTCTCGCGGATCATCGTCTGAAGCTCCACGGCAGCCGGGTCTTCGGAATCATCGAACATGAGGGCCGCCGCCGTGGCGAGCGCCACATTCGCGGGAGTCTTCCCATAGGACATGACGAGCTTCGCGCCGCCGATCAGGCGGTCGTTCGGCCCAAGCTTGCGGATGGGGTCTCTTCCCACGCGCGCAACGGTATCGCCCAAAGCCACGTTCGCAAATCTGTGAAGCAGGTCTTCTATGTGCTCCTGATGCTCCTGCGGCGTGAATCCGTGACGCTCGATCAGCGCCTCGCCGGTCTCCGCGAGGACGGCCCTCACCGTCGCCATGACCGGCGGATCGGCCATCGCCTGGTAGATATACTCATGTCCGCGCACATACCCGAGATACGCCGAAGTCGCGTGCCCGAGATTGTGTGTAAAAAGCTTCCTCTCGACGTATGCCTCGAAGTTATCGTACGGCTGGAAACCAACGATCTCCGGAATCTCCCCGACGAACCCGCGCCGGTCAACGGGCAGCTTCTTGTACTCCTCGACGACCACCAGGAGAGGATCCCTCTGTCTCTGCTCGTCGGTCATCACGGGGACCATCCGGCTGACCACGGATTCCACGAAGCCGACGCTGTTGTGGACGTATTCCGCGTACTCCTTAGGCAGAAGCTCCAGGATATAGCCGCGCAGAACGTCGGACGCGTGAAGCAGGTTCTCGCAGATGATGATGTTCAGGGGATCCGTGACTCCGGCATCGGCGCGGAGCTTGATCCCCGTCGCGATTGCCGGCGCGACGTGCTTCAGGACGTTGACTCCGACCGCCGTACACACGATGGACGCATTCGAAATCTCGCGGGCAACGGCTTCCCGGTCGTTTCCGTGCACCGCGCGGAGGTTGCGAATAATGACCTTCTCCGGATGATCCCCCACGATCTCGATCGGATACGACCGGCGCTCGTTGATCAGCCGGACGACCTCATCAATAACGTCAACGAAGACGACCTCATAGCCGGACTCGGTGAAAAGCTGTGCGGTGAACCCGCGGCCGATATTCCCTGCGCCGAATTGAACCGCCTTCAGCGCCATTTACCTTCGCTCCCGTTTGTGCGCGATAGCGAGTCTCGCGGCGTTGGCGATGTCCGCGGAGGTCATGCCGTACTTTTTGAGAAGCGCATCCGGAACTCCCGATTCCGTGAATGTATCCGGCACGCCGACACGCTCCATCGGAACAGGATACGCGTCAATGAGCGCCTCCGCGATCGCCGAGCCGAGTCCGCCGATGATGCTGTGCTCCTCCGCGCTGACGGCGCACCCGGTCTTGCGCACCGATTCGATGATCGTCTCGACATCGAGCGGCTTGATGGTGCCGACATTGACGACCTCGGCGAAGATTCCCTCGGCGGCGAGTGATTCGGCGGCCTCGAGAGACTGTGCCGTCATCAGCCCGCACGCGAAGATGGTGACATCAGTGCCCGGACGCATGACCACCGCCCTGCCGATCCGGAAGTCGTAGTCCTCGCCAAAGATCACGGGAACCGCCGACCGACCGAGGCGCATGTAGACCGGGCCCTTGTACTCGGCGATCGCCGGAACCGCCTTCTTCGTCTCGATGCCGTCCGCCGGAACGATGACGGTCAGGTTCGGCATCACACGCATGATGGCGATGTCCTCGTTCGCCTGGTGCGACGCGCCGTCCTCGCCGACGGTGATCCCGCCGTGGGTCGCGACGATCTTCACGTTCAACTCGGGATAGCAGACGGACATTCGGATCTGATCCCAGGTCCGGCCGCTCGCGAAGACTGCGAACGTGCTGGCGAAGGGAATCTTCCCACAGGTTGCGAGCCCGGCTGCGTGGGAGATCATGTTCGCTTCGGCGATCCCGAAGTTGAAGTGCCGATCCGGGAACGCCTTTGCGAAGACGTTGGTTTTGGTGGACTTGGACAGGTCCGCATCGAGTACCACGATATTCGGGTTCTCTTTGCCCAGCTCGGCGAGCGTGTCACCGTATGCATCTCTGGTGGCGATCTTCTCTGGCATTTCCCTCTCCTCTTACTCGGACTCCCTTCTCGTACTCGTGTCTCGTACTCGTACTCGAAAACCCGATTCACGAGTACGAGTACGATCAGCGAGTACGAGTTCCTAGAGCGCAAAGCCGTGCGGAAGGAGATCCGCGAGTGTGTATTGTTCAACTCCCTGATCCGAGACCAGATAGATGGTCATGCTCCCGGTCTTCGGCGCGAACTCGGCCATCACCTGGCGGCATGCTCCGCACGGAAACGCGGCCCTCCCGGACGAATTCGAGATCGCGACGGCGGTGATCTCCGTCTCTCCGGCGGAGATCGCGCTGAATATGGCCGTCCGCTCCGCGCAGACGCTCAGCCCGTACGACGCGTTCTCGACGTTGGCGCCGGTGTATATCCCGCCGCTCCCGCCGAGAACCGCCGCCCCGACCTTGAATCCGCTGTATGGAGCGTAGGCGTGCTCCATCGCGGATCTACTCGCGGCGATGAGCATGTCCGTATCCATAGTCTTTCTCTCCGCACGCACGCGGTGTTAGGTGTTTGGTGTTGGGTGTTCGTTGGGTCAGAGGTTCCCCAACACCGAACACCCAACACCCAACACCACTCCCTATGTGCCCAATTCGACGAGGGCCTGCTTGACCTGCTCCTCGCTTGGGGCCTTGCCGTGCCAATCGCAGACGTCTTCCATGAACGAGACGCCCTTGCCCTTGATCGTCTTCGCGATGATCATCGTCGGCTTGCCCTCGACCTTCCGCTCCGGCGAGAGGGCGTCCAGAATCTGCTCGAAATCGTGCCCGTCAATCTCGATCACGTTCCAGCCGAACGCCCGCCATTTATCGGGAAGCGGAGTCACCGTCATGACCTCAGCATTCGGGCCGTCTATCTGAAGGCCGTTGAAATCCGTGATGGCGACGAGGTTGTCCAGCCGGAAATGCGCGGACGACATCGCCGCCTCCCATATCTGCCCCTCCTCGGATTCGCCGTCGCCGATCAGGGCGAAGACACGATAGTCCTTCTTATCGAGCTTCCCCGCGAGCGCCATTCCCCCCGCGCCGGAGAGTCCCTGGCCGAGCGAGCCGGTCGTGAACTCCACGCCGGGGAGCTTCTTCATGTCGGGATGCCCCTGAAGCCGGGAGTTGATATTCCGAAAGGTGATGATCTCCTCTTTCGGGAAGTAGCCGGCCTCCGCGAGGGCTGAGTAGAGAACCGGCGATGCGTGCCCCTTGCTGAGCACGAACCGATCCCGATCCGCCCACTTCGGGTTCTTCGGATCGTGGCGCATCACGTGGAAGTAGAGCGCCGAGAGGATATCCGCCGCCGAGAGCGAGCCCCCGGGATGCCCGGATTTCGCCGCTCCGACCATGATGACTATGTCCTGCCGCATGAGCCGGGCTTTCTCCTCGAGCGTGCGGATCAGATCTTGTGGATACTCTGACATGTATGCAACCCCCAACTTGGGAAACTCGAAATTCGAAATCCGAAGCACGAAACAATACGGAAATGACCGAAATGGCAAATCTCAACCGGGACTGGTTCGGTCGTTTCGGATGTTTCCCCTTTTGCTCTTTGTTTCGAATTTCGAGTTTCGAGTTTCGTCAGATCGCATCATTGCGATCTGAGTGTGACGATGGTCGCACCGTCGCCGCCTTCGTTTCGTTCGCCTAGACGGTAGGACTCTACCGCATGGTGGTTCGACAAGTATTCCCAAACCGCCTTCCTGAGCGCGCCGGTTCCCATGCCGTGGATTATGCGGACCGACTCCAGGCCGGCGAGATATGCGTCATCCATGTACTTATCCAGGTTGACGAGCGCCGGCTCGACCCTCTGCGCGATGAGCTTCAACTCCGGAGCAACGCCGACCGCCTTCGATGTCGTGATCTGCGACGCCGTGCTCGGCTCAGTCTCTTTCTGCTTCGCCGGGACACGTCTCGCCGGCCGAAGCACGGACACGGGGACCGCCATCTTCATCGAGCCGACCATCACGATGACATCACCCTCGCCCGGGTCGTCGAGAAGCTCGCCGTCAATGTCGAGAGTCGTCACCCTGACCGCATCGCCCTTCTTCAGGACGAACGGCCCCTCGGGTTCTTCGTAGACCGGCGGGAGGACGTCCTCGACCTCCTGCCGAATCTCCTTGACGCGCTTCTTGAACCGCTGTCGTCCCTCGCTGACCTTCTTCGTCGCGGGCTCGGGCTGCTTCTTCATCTCCTCGATGATGCTGTCAAGCTCGCCCATCTTCTCCCGAACGCGCTGGTCAATCTCCTCAGCGACCTGGCGGCGAAGCTCCCGTTTGAGGGCTTCGAGCTCCTCCAGTCGTTGCTCGTACCGTGACTTGAGGATCTCGACATCCTTCGAGGTGCGCTCGGCGAGCTGCTTCTTCTCGGTGGCCGCGCGATGGGTCTGCTCGATCTTGCGGATGATCTCCTCCGAAGCCTCCGTGCCGCGAGTCAACTCCCGCGCAGCCTGAACGATGTCCAGGGGCAGTCCGAGTCGGGAGGAGATCGCGAAGGCGTTGCTGCTCCCGGGAACGCCGATCATGAGCCGGTAAGTCGGCTGCAAAGTCTTGACATCAAACTCAACGCTTGCGTTCTCGATGCCGTCGCGGACGAAGGCGAATTCCTTCAGCTCGCCGTAGTGGGTCGTCGCCACGATGCGCGCATCCTTCTCGATCAGGCGATCGAGAATCGCCTTCGCGAGTGCGGCGCCTTCCGCGGGATCGGTCCCCGCGCCGATCTCGTCGAGTAAGACCAGCGAGTTCGGTCCGAGGCGGCTGACGATGGTCACGATATTACCCATGTGCGAGGAAAACGTGCTCAGCGACTGCTGGATGCTCTGCTCGTCGCCGATATCCGCGAACACCTCATCGAATACCGCGAGCTCACTTCCGGGCCTCGCCGGAATATGGATCCCGCTCTGCGCCATGAGCGTCAGCAGGCCGATGGTTTTCAGCGTGACGGTCTTGCCGCCGGTGTTCGGCCCGGTGATGAGGAGCGCCTGAAACGTCTTTCCGAGCTCGACGTCTATCGGCACGACTTCGCCCTTGAGCAGCGGATGCCGCGCCATCACCATGTTCACTCTTCCCTGCTGATTCAGCTTCGGCTCGCAGGCGTCCATATCGCAGCTCAGCCTGCCCTTCGCCGAAGCGAAATCGAGCCGGCCGATTGCATCCAGCGTGACCACGATCTCGGCGGCTGAGGATCTCACGAGGCCCGAAAGTCGCTTCAGGATCCGCTCGATCTCCTGCTGCTCCTTGATAGCGAGCTCCTTCAGGTCGTTCCCCATCTCGACGACCGAACCGGGCTCGATGAAAACCGTCGCCCCGCTCGCGCTGCTGTCGTGCACGATCCCGCCGAAATGATGCCGATATTCGGACTTGACCGGGATGCAGTATCGGTCGCCCCGCTGAGTGACGACGCAATCCTGGATCATGATCTTGTACTGAGATGAGTTGATGATCGAGTGGAGCTTGTCAACCAACCGGGCATGAATCGTCTTGAGCTTGCTGCGCACGGCGGCCAACTCCGGGCTGGCGGTGTCGCGGATCTCGCCGTTGTCGCTGATCGCCTCGGAGACGGCGGTCTCGATGCGCTGAAACTGCCCGATGTTAACCGCGATCTCGGTGAGCTTGGGGCACTTCTCCGCGTGTTTCAGTATGAAGCCTCGCAGGCCGCGACCCGACTGCAAAGTACCTGCGATATGGAGCAGCTCGCTCGGATCGAGGATTGCTTCGAGGGAAGCCTTGTTCACGTGCAGTCGGATGTCGTGGATTCCGCCGAGTGGGATGCTTGCGTCTTCGGAGATGATGCTCGCGGCCTCGGTGGTTTCGCGCTGTCCCTCCGAGATGGCGAGCATATCGGTGGTCGGTTCGAGTTGCCGTGCGACTTCGTCACCGAGGGCGCATGCGGTGCGCTCGCGGAGCATCGAGATCACTTCGCCGAACTCGAGGACTCTGAGGGAATGAGCATCCATGACCCCTCAATTCTATCAGAATCGCCCCCTCGGAACAAGCTCGGATTGGCGGGCATCGACCTTACCTGGAGGAGGATGGCATGCTCATCAGGGTCTTGGCCGAAATTGTACGTCAGTCCTCAGCCGGTTCGAGGGTGCTGGGCTTGAGAATGTGGTCCGGGAGGTTGCGCACCATCTCGGACGCGCCAGCCGAATCGGGATCGTGGCGGAAGATGAGCCCGAGGGCAAGGATCACGGGTCCCTCGACACGGCGAGGCCGGAGGGAGAGAGGCTTTCGGTAAAGGTATCCGCTATGCGGAATCCCATCAATTCTCCAACAATCGGCTCAAGAAGACTCGACGGCCGGGGCCGAAACAGCGTCTGCCGAGTTGAGTCGGTCAGTTCCAGCCATAGCTACGAGCTTGGCGATGAAGTGATGCACGTCATCGTGAATCTCTCCCGGGAGCATACTCATGGCCACATTCTCGCGGATCACCTCAATGTGCGACGAGCCCTTTCGCAGTTGGTGAAAAAGCGAGTTGTTGGCCTCGAAGAGAATGTACTTGCCATCCACGACCACGAACACGTTCGCGGAGACACTTCGCCAAGTGCTCCGGGGTGGCAAGGTGAGGTTCTCGCCAGCGAAGAACTCAGCGATCGTGGTCAAGACAGGTTGTGCAAACAGACTGTCCTCGTCCCATTCCATGTGCTTCAGTGCAGCCCGCTTCCAGGCATCCGGCACCAGCAGGTAGTTTTCGATGTTCTTGCGTTTCCATTCGGCCAAGGTGGGGTTGTCCGGTTTCGGGTGGAACGCGGTGTCGCTGCTGTCGTAGTCGAAGAGCATCAGTCGCGAAGCTCCCGGGATGATCTGCTGCAGGGCTTTGAAATGCTCGTCCGCCCTGTCCTTCATGTCCTGCTTGCTCCCACCTCCCATCGATCTGAAGCAGAACTTGTCCATCGCTGCCTCAGCGTTGCATTGCTTGGCCCATGCGCGCAGGATGCGCTCGTCGCTTTCTCCCTCCACATACAGTATGTACGGGGAGGTCACCAGTTGGGCGATCTCTTCGTTCGAGACCTCCGCCATTGCCCGCAGCACTTCGGGGGTGGAGTCGATACGCTTGGGCTTTTGGCTCAACAGGGACACGATCTGGCTGGCATCCACGCCGCGCGCGAACTCCTCCGCGTGCGTCGCGATGAGGAACTGCGTGTTTCCCTCGATGGACTTCCGTTTGAAGTAGTCAAGAATCTCCCGCTGAAGGTTGACGTGCAGATGAGCGTCAGGCTCGTCGAGCAGGATGGTTGTGGGTTCATAGCCATAGAGGAAGGCGAGCAGGGTCAGGGTCTGGTGAAAGCCGCTCCCGCCAGCGATGATGTCGTAGTTCTTGCTCCTCTCGCGGTAATCGACTGTGATGTATACATCCCTGGCTTTGTCGTATCTCGGCTCACGAATCTCCACTGAGAACCAGCGTTTTATTGTGTCAGCCAACTCCTGCCAAGCCGCAGGTGGTGTACGGCCCTTGGTGATGCGTCCGTCCGCCCCCGGATCCGGGGGTGGACACACCCGCAACAGCAGATTGCGCAGCACGCTGCCGGGCTGGCCTTTGCCCACCTGCTGGTGGATCGGCGAATCGTCAAGCCACCTCTCTGCTGGTTCAAGGCCAGAGAATGGTGGCACGTAGGCGATTTTCGGGAAGTCGCTCTGGTGCGCACACGTGCGGAATTTCACCATGCCATCGCTGGGAATGGCGTAGATGGTCTGTGGCGAGTGATAGCGCAGGTCCACGCCAAACGAATCGGTATCGCCTGTCGCTCCCCGCCATTCCACACGAATGCTGATCAGCACGTATTCCTGCTTCCTCTTGCCGCCTTCGACCTCGGGCCAGCGGCGATCGGTCTTGTCTCTCCAGAGCAGGTTGAACTCCGGCACCGGCAACGCCGTGAAGTTGGGCAGTACCACTTGGACGCCCTTGTAGCCAGTACGCGTGGATCGACGAAATTCGTCCACGCAAAACTGCCAGATGGCCAGCGCCTGAAGCACCGTGCTCTTGCCGCTGTTATTGCGTCCAACCAGAAGGTCGAACTGGGTGAACTCGTACACTTCTTCGCCCACACTCTTGAAATTGCGCAGGGTCAACTTAGTAATCATTCTGGCGCTCCATTGTTACTGCATTGTGCCGTCTTAGTTTCACGACTCCTCGTGCGGCTCGCTTCACCCATCACGCCTGTGAGTCGCAAAACCCTATCCGAGCACAAAACCCCCAGCCTGCTATGCTATGCTGAAAGCACGATAGACCGGAGACGTATGATTCGTTTTCTACACGATTGGCTGCATTTCCTCCGTGCGTCCAGCGTCAGTCCTCAGCAGGTTCCAGGGTGCTCGGCTTCATTATGTGCTCCGGCAGACTGCGCACCATCTCGGCGGCGGCAGTCGAATCGGGCTCGTGAATTTTCCGCGCGGCGAGCGCGGCTCCCACGAGGAAGAGCGCCGATGCGTAGAACGTGCATCTCAGGTCGGTGTGGATCCCGAGGGAGCCGAGCCAGTCCGGCAGATGCCCGCCTATCGCAGGCATCGGCGAAACCAGCAGCAGGATCATGACGGAGTAGACCGCGAACTGGACCGACCGCCCGGCGCTCGGAGTAACCTTGTAGATCAGCGTGTTCAGCGCGACGGAGGTCCCCGCAATGACGAACCCCATCAGTAGGTTCACCGGGCAGATGACCGCGTATACCACCCGCAGATCGGTGAGCCATATCCACACGAGCGGCACCGGCGCGGCTACGGCCGTACATGCGATCAGAACCGGCTTCGACCCATAGCGATCTACGATCCGACCCCAGAACGGCGAGGATGCGAGCATGGTCACGGTAGCCAGGCCGCTCAGGATCCCGAAACCGAGGAAGGACATCTTCAGATCGCGGAGCAGGTAGGTCGCGTAGAACGGCCCGGCGATTGACTGCATGGACCAGATGAGCGAGTAGATCATGAGCACCATGAGCGCGCGGTTCGTGAACGTCTCGCGGATCATGGCGTGGAGCTTGCCGCCGGATTCATGCCGCTCCGTCCGAACGTCGGATTGCGGAAAGAAGAGCGCCGTGTTGATCAAGCCGAACACGATCCCGAAAAGGAAGAGCCAGTTGAACGCGCTGATTCCGAGATGCTTCAAGTGGTCCAGGAGTCTGCCCTCGACCACCGCGAATACCGCGCCGATGATGCCGGCGTACATCGTCATCCGCCCGAAGAACATCCCCCTGCTGCGCGCAGGAATCAGGTCGCCGATCCAGCTCGCGCGGGCGTTT
>Ga0315284_10011996_pt1 | contig 12338 bp, 6 predicted proteins | sample YL17G09_16_MG_FD_203696 | JGI IMG/M metagenome (GOLD analysis project Ga0315284, IMG submission 203696) | Sediment microbial communities from Yellowstone Lake, YNP, Wyoming, USA - YL17G09_16 | ecosystem: Environmental > Aquatic > Freshwater > Lake > Sediment | place: USA: Wyoming | collected...
CTCCCGTCTGCTCAGTCCCCGCCACCCCAGGCGGGGCACGAGCGGGTTCAGCGCGGTGAGCAGGAGAAGCAGCACCAGCGGAGCCATGGGCGGAACGCCACCAGCGAACTCGGAGGCGGCGGTGGACGATCCGTAGAGCAAGCTCGCGTAGAACCCGCCCCAGGCGATGAGGACGAGCAGGACAAGGGCGAGCACGGCCGCGCGCACGCTGACCCCCCTCGTGCGCCGGGAGCTATCCGCGATCTGTGAAGTCATCCTCTCCCTGCGGCATAGACGGCCCTCGCCGCCTCGCGCCAGAACGCTGGCGCCTCACACGAAGGCAGCTGTGCCGCAATAGCTTCCGGTCTGGCGCGACCCGATCCTCTATCACAACGCCAGGTGGGCGACGGCGCTCTTGCGGCGCACGCGCCGACCTGTTGCAGGGCTCCCGGAGTGCCGCGCGGCGCCCGGCAGCCCGGCCGCAACGCCGCAATGCTGGGTGGATCGGAAACGGCCGAAGTGGCCGCGGATGGCTTGGCCGGCTCCCGTCCTACGGGCCACAGTAGAAGTCAACGCCTGTGATCTCCCCTGCTGAGATGTAGAGACCGGCCGTGTCTGGCGGCAGGATCAGCCTTCCCTGCTCGTAGTCCCAGCCGGGCCCCTTCGGACAGAGAGTTCTCAGCCATTCATCGTCGCTATTCAGAAGCCAGCGTCGAATGGCCCAACCACAGTAGTCGAGCAGCTGTAGGCACGGTTCGTCGGCAAACCGTACATGTCTGACCGTGTGCGTGCTGGGCATCCCGCGAGCCAGGCTGGGGAACCTGCTCTCGAGGTACCTCCGGATGGATGAGAAGAGGGCCTGGTAGTCCCGCCCCTTGCATGTCGCAGGGCTCTGCGCGCCGCGCAGGGCTATCACAACGTGCATCGTGTCAGACCAACTTCCAGGCGGGCCCATGTTCGCGAAGAGCTCGGCTACGAGAGCGTCGTAGCAGTTCAGAGCCGGTGGGGAGGTCCAGGGCAGTCGAGCTGTCCTGCAATGGAAGCGAAGCTGAGACACGAAGGACAGAAAGCGCCTGCGTAGCATTCGCGCGTCCTTGCTCGCGTGGAAGTACCCCCGCCGCAGGACCCTACTCACGTTAGCTTCTTGTGCTACGGGCTTGAGTTCCGACAGCAGGCTGCCCAGCGCTGAGCGGGTCGCTTCGGCATCATCGACAGCTACTGCGCTCAGAGCAAAGTGGCCGCCTTCTGGAGGCGTCTGCTTTGGCTCCGCGCCGGACTCGTCGACAAAGATCCACTTGGTGGTCACCGCACTCGCCTCATGTAGATGGCTGGCCAGATGCTGACCCGTTCATCAGACAGATTCGGCGCGGCGCCTGGAGCGCCTGCGGTGCAGTCCAGTTGCCAACGTGATTCATGGCGGCACTCAGGGGCGGGTCTTCGCGAGCACAAAGAGCGAACCCGCCCGTATCGGGAGATCGACGCGGCGTTCCGTTCAGCTACCGTCTGTGCAGCGGCGCGGTAAGGCAGCGCGATGTGGCCCCAGATTCGCGTCCGGGGCCACCCACGCTCTCACTGCCCGGATCCACCACGCGCTGCTGCAAGCTCCTTCTTGGGCACGGAAATCGAGAACGCAAGCAGTGGCCGAGGGCCATCAGATTCACCGACCCGCGAGTGGATGTTCATTCGAGCTGCTGCCGTAACAGCGAGTCGCCAGGTCAGGGCGTGACGACGAACTCGGGCTGGCGGGCGAGCTCCTGGAAGACGCCTTCCTGGTGCTCCACGCTGACCACAAGCGCGTAGGTTCCTGGTTCGACCTGGGCCGGTATGCGCCACGACACCGCGTAGTACGGGATGCCCGACGAAACGGCGCTGTCCCGGGCCGCGGATATGTCGCCTGTGGTCAGGGAGACGGCCTGGCTGTACGTGACGGGCCCGCGCAGCTCGAACAGCACATCGAATGAGCCATCGCCCTCCGCCAGATCCGTGCCAAGCCGCACCGCGTCCAGGATGACGTAAGCGTAGCTGGGCTGGGAGGATGATCCGGTGCTGCGCGTGGACCACCCATGGTAGGTAACGGCATCCGGGTCAACCGCGGTGACAGCCGGCCCTCCCAGCACCACGGGACTGCCCACCGGCATGACGAATGCCCGCCACAGGTATACGGCCATCTGCCCTCGCGTGACGGGCGTCGCCGGCCGGTAGGTATCGTCCTCGAAGCCCTTCACGACGCCCTGCGCCACGCAGTATTCGATCTCACGATGGGACCAGTCGTCCGCGGGCACATCAGTGAAGGTAGGATCCGGCGGCGGATCAGGGATGTTCATCCCGCCGACCAGCGCGCGGGCTATGTAGACTGCCATTGCATCCCGGTTCACGATCAGCGTCGGCCGGTACGTTCCGTCGTCGTAGCCCTGAACTATCCCGGCCTCAGCCAGCCCCTCGATCTCCGGCCATGCCCAGAAGTCTTCTCCGATGTCGGCGAAGCGCGCCGAGTAGGGGGCCGTGGCGAGCTTGAGGGCGCGGAATATGTAGACGGCCATTGCGTCTCGCGCCACCTCGGTCCCCGGGCGGTATGTCCCATCGTCGAAGCCTTTCACCACCACTGGCACCCGGCCCGCGAGTTCCTCGATATGGAACCGCGCCCATGAGGCGTCGTGGCCCAGACTGGGCTGGATGTCGGCGAAGCGGCTGATCGCCACGTCGCGGAAGACCGGGCTCCCATCCCAGAGCACGGCGCCGCGAGCGAACTGCCAGGCGCAGCTCAGGCTGTCGGGCACGCCGGGCGCGGTTGCGGCCACCGGCTGTTCGTAGCGGAGTGTCGTCAGCGGCGGAGCAGCGATTGAGAAGTCGAACGTGTAAGCGTCCCCGGGAGCGACTTCCGCCTCCAGCGGGACAGTTACGCCTCCCCAGCGGTCCTCCCAGTCCTCGGCCACGAGACGGTACCCTTCGTCCGGCATCCAACTGTAACTGTCGAGGTTGCGGTAGGTGACGGACAGATCGGCGACCTCATCCCACTGCAAATCGTCCGGGAGCGACTGCCCCGATACCTCGCTCGATCCGGCAGGCACAGACGCCACCGTGAGGGTGGTGGAAGCAGTGCCGCTCACCGGGTCGGAAGCGCCGCAGGTGGCCGTCACCGTCAACACCACGTTGAGGCCGGCTCCTGTCAGGTTCACGGGCGCAGTGTACTGGGGCGCCTGAAGCTCAGGCGATGGCAGGAAGCTCCCCCCGGCTCCCCCGTCAGACCAGGACCAGGCGGCAATCGCGTGCCCCCTGCTGTCGGTGGCCGACGCGCTGAGATCGGTGGTGGCGCCGGAGCCGATCGCGTTGGGCGCGGCGGACGCGGTCACGGATATGGCGTGCGCCGCCGGCCCCACTGTAAGCGTGGTGGAGCCGCTACTGCTGATCGGCGTGAGGCCATCGCAGGTCGCGGTTGCCGTGAGGGTGATAACGGATTCGCTCTCGCTGCTGCTGGCGGCCGTCGCATAGGCCGGGTTCTGGACCTCCGCCGACGGCAGGAAGGCGCCGCCCATCCCGCCATCCGACCAGGACCAGGATGCGATCACGTGCGCGGTCCGACTGTCCGTGGCGGCCGCCGAGAGGTCAGCGCTGTCGCCGTAGACCACAGCGCCCGGACTGGCTAAGACGCTGACAGTCAGCGAGTGCTCCACGGGATGCACCGTCAGGGTCGTGGAGTCGCCCGCGCTCAGCGGTTCCGGGCCGTCACAGGTCCCCGAAACCGTCAGAGAGACCGTCCGGTCGTCATCAGTGGTGTTCGCGGGGGCGGTGTAGGTCGGGTGCTGGACGCTTGCAGATGGCGAGAAGGCCCCGCCCGCGCCTGCGTCCGACCAGGACCACGAGGCCACGCCGTGGGAGCGACTCTCGTTGAAGGTGGCCGAGAGGCTAGCGCTCCCTGCCGAAGCCACAACGGAGGGTTCCGGGAGAGCGACCACGACCGAGAAGGTATGGGCCACCGGCTGGACGCTCAGCGCAGCGGACCCGCTGCCGCTGGCCGGGGTGGGACCGCCGCAGGTAGCGGTCACGGCGAGGCTGATGACCTTCGCGTCATCGGTTGTGTTCGCAGGCGCAGTGTAAGTCGGGTTCCGAACGCTCGCCGAGGGCGAGAAAGCCCCGCCGGCGCCACCGTCGGACCACGACCACGACACGATGGTATGGCCATCCCGGCTGTCGGCTGCCGTGGCGGAGAGCGCCGCGCTGGCCCCGGACGCAACGGTGGTCGGGTTGGCAGCGACGGCGACGGTGATCACATGCGCGACTGGCTGCACCGTGAGAGTCGTGGAGTCGCTATCGCTCAGCGGCGATGCACCATCGCACGTGGCGGAGGCCGTCAGGGTGACAGTCCGCTCACTGTCTGTGGTGTTCGCCGGCGCAGTGTAGGTCGGGTTCTGAGCCGATGCCGACGGGGAGAAGGCGCCGCCTGCGCCCCCGTCGGACCAGGACCAGGAGGCAACAGCGTGGCCGCGGCTGTCGCTCGCGGCCGCCGATAGGCCGGCGCGGCCGCCGGAAACGACTGCCGCCGGCTGGGGAGGGGCGACCGCCACCGAGAAGCTGTGGGGCACTGACTTCACGGTGATGTCCGTCGAGCCGGAGGCGGTGAGTGGCGTCGAACCGCTGCAAGTCGCCGTCACGGTTACCCCGATGATCCGGTCGCTGTCTGTGGCGTTGACCGGGGCAACATACGTCGGGTTCTGGACCGAAGCTGAAGGGGAGAAGACACCCCCTGCGCCGCCGTCAGACCAGGACCACGACACGATGGTGTGCCCGACGCGGGAGTCGGTGGCAGTGCCCGAGAGACTGACGCTGCCGCCGGAGGCGATTGTGGACGGCACGGCAGCTGCGCCGACCAACAGAGAATGCGCCACCGGCCGCACGATCAGCGTCGTCGAGTCTGTGCCGCTCAGCGGGTCCGACCAGTCGCAGGTGGCGATCACGGTGAGGTAGATGGTCCGATCCGTGTCCATCCGATTCGGCGGCGCAGTATAGGTTGGGTCCTGAACGTAGGCCGAAGGCAGGAAGCTCCCACCGGCGCCCCCGTCTGACCACGCGAAGGTGACCCCGTGGCCCCAGTTGTCCTCCGCCGTGGCCGAGAGACCCGCGCTTCCCTCAGAGTCCACGGTATCCGGCGTTGCCGACGCGCTTACCGTCAGCCTGTGCGCCTCGGAGTGCATTGTCACCGTCACGCCATCGCTGTCCACCTGGCCGACGTCGTCTGTGACCGAGAGTGTATAGGTGGTTGTGGTCTCCGGCGAGGCCGTGGGTTGGGCGACGCTCGGATCATCCAGCCCGTCGGTGGGCGACCAGGAATAACTGTAGGGCGGCGCGCCTCCAGAGGCGGAGCCGTCCAGCACGCACGAGTCTCCCACGACCATCATCCTGTCGGGCCCTGCCTCCGCGACCACCGGCGGTATCACCGTCACGGTCACGGTATCGGTGTCCATCCCGCCGGAGTGGTCCACCACGGTCAGCGTGTAGGTCGTGGTGCTGTCGGGCGAGGCCATCGGCTGGACGACACTGGGGTCGCTCAGACCGGCCGTCGGCCACCAGGAGTAGCTGTACGGGGCCGACCCCTTGGAGGCGGATCCTTCCAGCTTCACGGACTCGCCGTAGAATATCGTCTTGTCCGGCCCTGCCGACGCTACGACCGTCGGTGGGGCGACATAGGCGTAGCCGAGGGCCTTCACCCCCTGCACGATATCCGCGAGGTAGCCGAGATCGAGGCCGGGATGGAAGTACGCGCTCGCCCAGCCGTCTCGTATCACCAGGTTCTTCTGGGCGGCCCTGACGATGTCCACAGGAAAGCGAGCCGGGTAGTCGTAGAAGGGCTCCGGCTCGACGTTGCCCAGGTTCTCCGGCAGGACCTTCTGCCCATAGATATCGCGCTCGATCACATAGGGGTAGAACTGCCCGGCGAAGTACTGCTCGAACGAACCGAAGTAGAGCTGCCGTCCCGAGACGAGGTCGAAGCGACGGCCGAACTCGACGGCGTCGAGGGCTGAGCTTGCGTAGTGAGGGGTCTCCCAGGCGACGGGGGTGAAGCCGTTGGCGCTCAGTTCCGCCAGACCCGCGTCGATGCGGCCGTTCACCCACTCGACCGAGTCTTCGGGCACCGGGCCCACCAGGTCCGTTTTGCCCGACTCGTCACTCCACGTGGAGATGAAGAACTCGCAGTCATCGCTGGTGAGGCCATTGTATGGATTGGGGGTGGCATCATACTGATGGGTGTAGCCGTGGAGTATGATCCGGCCCCCATCGGATACCATGCGCTCGAGGGCTCTGACAACAGGTGACGCGTCGGACAGCTTGACCTGCCAGGCGACCCCGCCGTTCAGCACGCCCAGTGGGTCGTTGAAGACCGGGATGACGGAGACCTCGAACGGGGCGCTCTGTGACTTCAGGTATGTGGCAATGTCGGTCAGGTCCTTGGGAACCACAGTGGGGTCCACGTCCTCGATGCGGATCAGGGCGCGGTGACTCGGGGCGTGGTCAATGCCGACGATGTCGTGGATGAGGTCGCAGAAGACCAGGTACCGATCCTCCTCAGACACGTAGGTGAACGGCGAATCGGCGAAGTACCACAGGTTCCCCGCGTGGACAACGTAGGGCCACGACGCCTCCGGTTGGGTGTCGGTCGCCGGGCGGTGGGCGACGGCTTTCACCTCTGCAAGGCCCTCGTCGAATACGATGGTGGCGCCTATAGCAGGATCGAGAGGGTCTTTCAGCAGCGACTCACCCTTGTATTGGACCTCCGGGAAACCGGACTCGTCCACGCCGGCGAACTGGAACCCGTAGCGGGCGGTGAATGCCGGGTCCCAGAACCTTGCCTCGTTCCAGGCGATCTGCCACAGGTTGTGCTCGAACCAGCAGACGACCCTGTCGGTAGTCATGACGTCCGACAGGAACGCGGGCGGCAGGGGGTTGTCGAACACGGTGCCCAGGTAGAACATCACCGAGTAGTCTGCCACCTCGCCCGCCACGTAGCCCTCGACCGGCTCGATGGTCCACTCCACCGGGAAGTGCCCGAGGAGATTCGCGACCTGCAAAGCGTGAAGCTCGCCCAACCAGCCATATGAGGACGCAGAATCATAGAGGATGAGCGCGCGCGGCGAAGCCGGCCCCGAGGCCGCCGCACAAGCAAGCGGCTGCACCAGTGCCAGGCAGGCCAGCAGCAGAACACCGACAAGGCGCGCGCTGCCTCTCGCCGCCGTGAGCGCAGAACTGCTTTCGATCAACTCGTCTCCTGCTCGCTTCCGTCGCGTTCTGCGTGCGGCTCGTCGGACGGACCAGGTGTCCGCCAGGTCACCGGATGCGAGCCAGCACTTTCCCCCCAACGTATTCTCACACAAACGGCCCTCGACGAGAACCGCCTGAGGCGGTTATTTCGCCGCCGGATGTTGGAGTCCCGCAGCGCGGGGCATCGCCCGGATGTCGGCGCCCCACGTCTCAGCGCGGCCTGGCGACCGCCAGGAGAAGTCCGCCGAACAGTGGATCAAGGCGCCGCAGCGGCGGGATCGACCGGTCACGGATGCCCCTTTTCCGCGCCCAGGCGTCCAGCTTAGCGAGCTTCGGGTCGAGCGGTCGGTCCAGGAGGGCGATCCCCGTGCGCGGCAGTGTCCAGTACGCGCTGACATTGTGACCAGAGCACGTCCCACTTGGCAGTTGGCGTCTCCGGCGCTCGCCCGATCACCTGTCAGAACCCTCCTGCATGGCACTGCCGATCCCTGGACGGCGTCCTCCCGCGCCAAGCGGCGCCCCGCTCTGCCTTCGGTCCGCTCCCCGGGGTCCTCGCCCTCAACCGGAGCCGATGCGATGCGCCGGTGCTTCCACTGGGAGCAGCAGACAGCAGGCCTCCATTTCGGCACGACGCAGGGGGAACCTGTGAACTGCAAGAAGCGCAAAGGACATTGGGGCATCGCGCGACGCATCACGCGTTGACTCGAGCTGGGTTCTCCCGGCGCCGCCGGCCCCGAACATCCCTCCCCAGGCAGGCGGCCTCCCTCGCGGCGGAGAAGCACGCTCGAATCCGAAGGCGTGAACGTGAGCCAGGCACGGTATGAAGGTCCTGTTCATAACTCGGCGTCGCTTACCCTGGGGCGGCGAACGCACGCAGATCGAGGCGACTGCCCATGCACTGCGCCAGCGCGGTCTCAAGGTCACTGTCCTGCCTGACCTGCCAGGCGGCTGCCGCGAGTACGATCTCGTGCACTTCTTCGGCCTCGACCAGGACCACGCTGACAAGATCGCGAGGGTCCACGGCGCGGTCAAGGTGCTTTCGCCGGTCTTCTGGGACAAGTACCAGCGGTTCGGATCGGAGTGGGAGCGCCCGCAGGGGTCACGCATCGCGCGACGGATCGCTCGGTGGCGGCGCAAGGCGGTCAGGCGGCGCCTCAAACAGGCATCCCCGCCGGCAGCCATGGAAGGCTATCTGGCAGCGCACCGCCCGGTGCCGTTGGATGGGCGAGACTGGAACTGGGCCGCGTTCCAGGATGTGATCGGCCTGATGGACCACTTCCTCCCCAACAGCCGGATGGAGATGGAGTCGGTCCTCCGAGACTTCGTGTTCGCCGCGGAGCCGCGCTGGTCTGTGGTGCACAACGCGATCGATGTGGATGCCATCGACGAGCAGAGCGACCTGGCGGACCGATTGGGCCTCGGCCGCTTTGTCCTCTGCAGCGCCGGAGTCGATCCGCGCAAGAACCAGTACAACCTGGTGCGAGCGCTGGTGGGGACGAAGGTCGCGGTGGTCGCCGCGGGACCGGTGAGAGATGAAGCCTATGCCCAGGCGACGGCAGCCCTGGCGCGCTCGGTCAATGTGGACTTACGCCTGGTCGGCCTTCTCGCCAGGCCCGATCTGAACGCGCTCTATGCTCGCGCCACCGCGCACGTGCTGCCGTCCTACCACGAGACGCCCGGGATCAGCAACCTCGAGGCGATCGCCCACGGCTGCCCCAACGTGAGCACGAAACTGGGCGGGCTGGAGGAATACGTGGGTCACCACAGCCTCTACTGCAACCCATATTCCGTGCCGCACATTCGCCAGCAGGCGCTGCGCGCGCTGGAGATGCCGCGGAATGCCGAGGGAGCGGCCTATGTGCGAGAGCGCTACACCTGGGCGAACGCCGCTCGGGAGACCCTGGCGGGCTACGAGCAGGCGCTGGCATCTGCCGGAGGGTGAGGTTCGACGGCCGGCAGCGACCTGTCCAGCGCACAGAGGAGCCGGTCTCCTGGTGCCGGAATGACCTCGGTAGAGCGGAGTACCAGCCCCGCAATCCAGCGCACGCCTATCCCAAGTTCCGCAGTTATGACGGTGTAGAGGGAATGAGGGGGGTCAGAGGCGATTTTGAACCCATTTTCTACACTACACCGCGTGCATTTCCAGGCGCTTGGGCAAGGTCAATCCCAGCCTGTGCAGCAATATCGCCTGGGGCGCGGGAGGCCGGTAGCCCAGTGCATCCCACCCCCACTTGCCCGCAAAGGGAAGCTCGCGACCCCTACTCCGCCAGCTCCGCGCTCTCCGTGGACTCCCGCTTCGCCAGGCCCGCCTGCTGGCCCAGGGCCCGCAGCAGCCATTTCGGCCCGCCGTGGCGGGTGAATTCGAGGGCGGATTCGTCAAAGAACTGGAGGGCGGCCCTGAAGTCGCCCACCCGGCGGCGCAGCTCTCCCGCCAGGTAGTTCATGATCGCCCGCTCTTCGTTGGTGACCTCATCGGCCAGGAGCGCTTGCTCGAGGCACCGGGCGGCGTCGGCCTGCGCGGCGCGGGCTGCATCGGGCGCGCCCTCCAACTGGGCCGACCATGATGAGGCGACGTGGTACTCGAAGATCTGAAGCGCGCTCGGCTGCTGTCGGTGGGCGTGGCAGAGCGCCGCGCGTGTGTATCTCACATGTGCCGTATCCCCGTCCGTTGGAAGCTCGGAGAGGCCGCCGCCCAGCACCCACTCGCGGACCTGCTCGTCCGCCTCCTCCTGAGCAAAGGCGCGGCCGTCGCCCGTGAAGCCGCAGTCGGGGCAGGTGTGGATGAGGAGCGCAAGCGGATTTCCGCCGACAGGCCGCGGGCACAGGTCGGAGCCGCGTCCGGAGACGGTGTAGCTGCGCGGCTCTTCCCCCTGGAACGACTCACCACAGACCCAGCACAGCAGCGTCACGCTGCGTATCAGCATCACGGGCAGAACCTCCGGGGATCCAAGGACTGGGGCGACACAGATAGAGGCTACCACATCGAGGGGCGACCAGACTGGGCCAGTGGGGGAGTGATTCATCACGCCCAGGCTTCGGGCGCAGTGAACTGCGCCCCTACACAGGGTGGCGTTCCCTACCTCTGGTCTCGCTCCTGGGCCGTCTCGGGGAACTCGTGGTACCCGTTCCCCAGCGCGGAGCGGACGATCTGTCCGTACATCACGGCTCGCGACGCCAGGCCGCGGACCACCCCCCGCTTCGACTCCTTCACGACGTGGGTGATGTCGGGCAGGTGGACGTATTCGATGCGCATGCGCCGGCTCAGCGCGTACTTCGTCACCACGACCTCAACGCCGTAGCCCGATGTCGCCACCCTGGGGATCGCCAGGAAGTCCGCCGTCCGCATCGCCCGCTGTCCCGAGATGGCCGGGCAGAAGCGCATCCACGCGGTGACGAAGGGAGAGCCGCTCCGGAACTGCCCCACCGTCATATCCGCCTCGCCCTTCAGCACCGGCGCGACGAGGCCGTCAACATGCTGATCCGTGAGGCCCACGAGGTCGGCGTCCAGGAACACCACAACCGGGTTCTTCGCGCGCCGCACCCCCTCCGTCAACGCAGCCGCCTTCCCCCGGTTCTCCAGCAGCTTGAGCACGACCGCCCCGTTGTGCGACCCCGCCACCGCCGCTGTATCGTCGTCCGACCCATCATCCACGACGATGATCTCGTCTACCAGCTCCGAGGCGGCGACGGCATCCAGGACGAGCCCGATCCGCTTGGCCTCGTTGTACGCGGGGATCACCGCGGAGGCTTTCATGAAGTTCCCCTAAGCAATCGCAGATGTAGCTGCCGCATACGCGCCCGCGCCGCGCACCAACGCTGCGCCCCGGGCTCCGCCTGATGGCCGCTCGCAGACCCCAACCCCGCGGGGTCCCTGGCAGGCCAAACCGGGCGGATTATAGGCGTCGCTCCCCGGCATGTCAACTTCGCGCCTGCTGGGAATACCATCTTGGCGGGCACAATACCAATGGTGACCGGGCTAGGTGCCCCCGGACGCCCAGTGGGCGTCACACTTCCCGCGACGGATCGGCGCTGCCGGCCCGATTCGCTCGCCTGGGATGCTGGGCGACCTGGTGTGCCGTGTACGGGCGGTGCGCGCCCGAGGCACTCGAATGGACGCCAGGAAAGCACGCCCCAAGTATGGTTGGCGCGACTTTCGTCACCCGTCTTCTTCGATGTCGCGATATCTGAACACATCGGATGATACTGCGACACTCGACAGGCCGGTTCATGGGGTATGAGTTTGACGTCGTTACAGTGTGGGTACATAATGCAATGGACGGCGTCGGTCTTGTCTCGAAATTGGAAGACTAGGCAGGCCGACACACCAGACTGTAGCTGACAAGAACGGCGCCGTTCGATCGGGAGGCTCAGGCCGACACCCCCCCTCGCCCCGGCTTGTGCCTCCCTTTCCCTTTTTTGCCCCTTCGGGCCTCCCCGGGACCCGCTCGGCACCGAGATCGAGGAGCCGGGCCTACACCCCGAATCGCCCGCAGCCAAGTATGCCGGCCGGGTCGTAGCTCCGCTTCAGCTCGCGCATGAGGTCAGCGTTCGCCATCTCCCCCCAGACGCCGAATCGCCGTTTCATCTCGACCGACGCAGACTCCAGCACCGTGTGCCCACCGAGCGACGCGGCGCGCGAGCGCAGAGCACTAAGATGCCGCAAGACCTCGGCCGGTTCTGCCTCCAGGGGCGGCGATGCGAACACGAGCCCGTCGCCAGCTCGCGCCACCGCCGTCCAGCCGTCGAGCGCCGAGACGGCGTCCACCATCCGGTGGAGCGACGAGATGGGGACACTCGCGCGGAGCAGAACCGCGCCGTTCCCCGGATACGCCAGGCTGCGAGCCCCGCGCCAGACATCGCGCACCACGCCGGCGTCGAGCCGCGCGCTGCTCGGGATCCTGGCGCGGATATCGCGCTCCTGACGCTCGATGGCGACGCCCTCGCCCGAGAGGCCCACCAGGATGACCTGCTTGCCCGGCTGGGTCGCAACGGGCAGCGCGGGGCCGAGCTTCTCCGCCGCCGTATGGTTGAGGACCTCGCACGCGCTCGGCTCCAGGCGGGAGCTGACTACCCAGGCGGCTGCGTCTGCGGCCTCCTGAGGCGAGAGC
>Ga0315284_10011997_pt1 | contig 12338 bp, 11 predicted proteins | sample YL17G09_16_MG_FD_203696 | JGI IMG/M metagenome (GOLD analysis project Ga0315284, IMG submission 203696) | Sediment microbial communities from Yellowstone Lake, YNP, Wyoming, USA - YL17G09_16 | ecosystem: Environmental > Aquatic > Freshwater > Lake > Sediment | place: USA: Wyoming | collected...
CAAGGACTTCGAGGTTCCGGGCGACCTGGTGGACACCGAGGGCGATTGGCGCGAGGAATATCCCGACTACCTGGGATGCTGCGCGAGCCTGGACTACAATCTCGGCCGTCTGCGCGGCGAGCTTGAGAATCTCGGCCTGGCGGAGAATACGCTCGTCTTCTACACGAGCGATCACGGATGCCATTTCCGCACGCGCAATGCGGAGTACAAGCGCTCGTGCCACGAGTCGTCAATCCGGGTTCCGATGCTCGCATGTGGCCCGGGCTTCAAGGGCGGAAAGACGATCAAGGAGATGGCGGGGATCATTGACGTTGCGCCGACGATCCTCGCGGCGGGCGGGGTCAAGACGCCTTCGAGCATGAGGGGTCGCTCGCTCCAGGACCTGGTCGCGGGAGCGAACGACTGGCGGGATGACATCTTCGTCCAGATCAGCGAGTCCGGGACCGGTCGCGCGATCCGCACGAAGAGATGGAAGTACTGCATCTGGGCGCCGGGGCACGCGACGCCCGCGAGCGATGAATACGCGGAGCAGTATCTCTACGACCTGGACGCCGATCCCTTCGAGCGAAACAACCTCGTGTCCGATCCGAAGTGCGCGGATGTGCGGAAGAAGCTCCGCGCGCTCCTCCTCCGCCGCATGACCGAGATCGGCGAAAAGAGGCCCAATATCCTCCCGGCGCCCGCGGCGACGTGATGGGACACGTTGCTTAGAGAGCGATGTGAACAGGAGACGTGGGAGGGCTCAGTATCCGGCGGAGTACGAACGCGTCTACGCCGCACGGTACTCGCGGACATCCACCTGGGTGCCGTCCGCAGCTACTTCCTCCGCTGTGTCCAGCAGCTCCGCGACGACCGCCTCGTCAACGTACTCCTCGCCGCAGTTGTCGCACACCTGCGCCGGCACTCCCTTGATCACCAAGGTCAGACCATTGCGCTCCAGAGTGACAGTGGCGGCACCGGGGTGTGTTTCGCCTTGCCTGCAGACCACGCATTTCATCGTTTCTTCCTCTTGAAATCGGACGCCCACATCTCCGGGTCCGGCTCATAGACTGTGATAATGATCGTTTCGTGCGCATCCGGATTGTACGCTGCGACCACGTGCAATGGCTGTTCATCACACCAGCCCAGCACGAGCCTACTCGGGTAAGGCTTGTCGTCAGGGTACTCTTTGATGACCTCTCCCGACGCGAGCACGTGGCGGACGTCCTCGACTCTGATCTGCCGATCGAACATCCGCTGAACGGCATGTACTCGGAAGATGACCTTACCTGGGCTCGCATGCTCCACGGACGTATTATATCACATTGCGCAGGCCGATTGGGCGAAAGTGGCCGACGAATCGGGGCGTGGGAGGGCTCTCCAGAGCGCGATCTCGACCGGAGTTGGTCGCCGTCTGGAGACGCCTCCCACGCTCGTAATGCTACTCCTTCGCGGGGGCCATCGGCATCGTGAGGACCCAGCGGTCGTCCGCGCAGGCGGGCTTGACCAGGAATGACTTCAACGGCTCGTTCGCACAGAACTCCAGCATCTCGTCCGGCTCGAGACCGAGAGCCCGAACCGCCTGCTCCACGTAGACGATGTTCGCCACGATCACGAGCTTCCGGCCAATGACCGGGAACTCCGCCGGGAACGAGCCGCCGACCTCCCAGGCGACGCCGCCATCGGGCGCATCGCCCCCGCGCAGAGTAATGCGGCCGTCCTCCGGCGCGAGGATGATGAGGACGCGGTTCTCCGGCATCGGCCTGAGGCGGACCGTCTCGATCGCGGCGAGCCAGTCGCCCGCCCGCGCAGTGGACCTCAGCTCCCAGCCCTCGGGGATTGCGCGCTCCCAGTTCGGGTAGCTCTCCTCGATCAGCGGAGCGCGTATCTCGTCTCCGTTCACGCGCAGCACGGCCTCGCCGCCGGAGATTGAGAACTTCCCCTTCCGCGAATCCGCGTGGGCGTCGCGAAGCGAACGTCCGAAGTCGGCATGAATCAGCACGGGGCCCATGCCCTTCAACGAATCGGACGAGTATCGGAAGATACGGTGCCCGTCCGCGCCGATCAACTCACCATTGCCGTTGAAGAAGAGGGCGTTCAATGCCTGTCTCTCCGGCTCGGCGGCATCCAGGGCGCAGGTCGCCGCGTGGCGCAGGGCATCCAGTTCCCGCGAATTCAGATCCCATCCGGTAGTCACCATTTCCCGAAGCTCCTTTCGCAGGGTGCTCCGCGCGCGATCCAGGCGACCGCGCACGGCCCCGACCGGGATATCGAGCAGGAGGGCCGTCTCGCGGTAGTCATATCCGTCCATGTAGTGCAGGCGGACGACCTCCCGCTGCTCCGCGGTGAGCGAGGAGACGGCGTCCGCGATGGCGTGGCGGACGGCCTCTCGATGTTCGTCGCGAGGGGCCTCGACGCGGCACTCGTCCTCATCGAGCGACAGGAGCGTCGGCTGCGTGAAGCGGCGACGATGCCACATGCGCGCCTCGTTTCGGACGATGCTCGTCAGCCAGCCCGCGAACCGCTCCGGGTGCGCGAGCTGATGAAGGCGCTCACATGCGATGACGAAAGCTTCCTGTGTGAGGTCGTCGGCATCTTCCGGGATAGCCGCGAATCTGCGTGCTATCCGCAGGGCCGCCTGATAGTGTCGCCGCACCAGCACGTCGAACGCTTGGAGATCGCCCTGTCTGCACTTGATGACGAGTTTCGCGTCGGTTTCCATCTCATATCCCGATTCGGTGTTCTACTTCTAGGGATGCGCTGGATAGCGGGAAGTTCACGCGAGTTTTCGCGCGGGCGACGTGCGGTGAGCGGGTGAGCCGACTACTCGGGCTCAGGCACGCCCAGATCCCGGCATATCTTGCGGGCGAGGACATCGCTGATCTCACTGTGGCGGGGGACGGTCGAAGAACGATGAGAGCTGGGATTGTAGATACGGCGCTTCACGCCGCGTTCTCGACGAGCGCGAACGGCTCTTCGGAGGCTGCCAGATCGTCGGCCATGCCCGCGCGCGCCAGGTCGCGATTCGCTTCCGCGAAGAGCCGAAAAGCGTCCGCGAGATTGGCCCGAGCCTCCTTCTTGGTTCGGCCCTGAGTGTTCACGCCGGGAATCTCTTCAAGATAGGCCACGTACCAGTCGCCATGCTTCTCGTATACCGCGGTCAGTTGAATCGCCATCAAGGCCTCCGTATCGGGATCAGCGAGTACATTATACCACACGGGGCGACTTGGCCGTTGTTTGAGACGGCGCTCGGCCTGCACCCTCCCGTCCCCGCGAGTCGGGAAAAAAGTCTTGACAGAATTATGGGCATATGCTAATATCATCTCGGATGACCAAGCGAGGTGAAAGATATGCCCAGACCGGTATGCTGCAGGAGAATCGGGATGTCGCCGGGGTTCAGTTGCTTCGGCCCGCACGGCGGGGGGCGATGTCATGAAGATGACGTTTTGCTCTCAGTGGACGAGCTGGAGGCGATCCGGCTCGCGGATTTGGAGGGCATGTATCAGGAACAGGCAGCCGAGGAGATGGGAGTCTCCCGGCAGACTTTCGGCAGGATCGTCGAGTCGGCGCGCAAGAAGGTGGCGCAGGCTCTGGTGAACGGCCGAAATCTCAGAATAGAAGGGGGGAATGTGGAGATGTGCTGCACCAGGCATTTCGAGTGTCATGAGTGTAAGCACGACTGGGACCTGCCGCATGGAACCGGCAGGCCGACCGAGTGTCCGGAGTGCAAGAGCGCGAATATCCATCGCGCGGCGTCGGACAGAGGTTCGGCTCGCGCCGGCGGACCCGGCCCTGGACCGTGCGGTCGAAGAGGTAGGGGATTCGGTTGTGCCCGTGCAAGCCAGTAGAAAACTAGGAGGCAAGACATGCGAGTAGCAGTCGCATCAGAAGACGGGACAGGCGTGTCCCAGCATTTCGGACGAAGCTCGTGCTTCATCGTCTACGAGATCGAGGATCAGGTGGTCAAGTCCGAAGAGGTCAGGGCCAACACCTTCACCGCGCACGCCCAGGGCCAGTGCGATGGTGGCGAGCGCGCGCATCACGAACACAGCCACGCCTCTATCGTCCAGGCGCTCCATGACTGCGATGCCGTACTATGCCGCGGCATGGGGTGGAGAGCGGCCGACGAGTTGTCTGCCGCCGGCATTAAGCCCATCATCGTGGCAGCCTGTTGCAGTCCGAACGAGGCGGCTCTGATGTATGCGCGAGGCGAACTGCCCGAGTGCGCGAGCTTCTGCCGCTGTGACAGGTGAACGCGGAAAGGATCAGAGTTCAAGGCTGGAGGTTACCGCGACGAGCGGCCCGCAGCCTTGGACTCTGGCCTTCCGGTTTGCCGGGATTCCGAGGCTCTTCAGACGTTCGACGTTCCCCATCATCCTGAGCATCCGCGGAGGGTCGTCAGGAGCCGGAGGGTCTGCATTGCGTGGTCGCGACGCGTGACTTGTTTATGAGCGCCGCCACGTCCGTCCCGCGTTGCGCCTTGTTGCAGGCCGTGATGGTAAACTCCTTCTTGAAGAGGAGCACGCGGAAGCCCGCCTTGATCGTCTGGTTGATAATGAGCGTGTCGCCCTCGAGAGCCCAGGTGCTGCTGCCGTCCGAAACCTGACCGTTCTTCCCGACGCCGAAGGGGAGGCCGTCTACGCTGATCTTCCCGCTGAGCCGGCCGGTGAACGCGTTCTCGCCGCTCATTGTGAGGACTTCGGTGAGTTGATGCTTCTCCTGCTTCGGTTTCTTTTCGACCAGGATGGACCCCTCACCGGACATCTCGTTCTTGATCGTGCCGTCATCCCCGACGGTGACCAGGCCGGTGGTGTCGCCGACATGGACGGGAGCGCCCGTGCCGGGGTCGGCTTTGTAGTAGCTGAACTTGCCTTCTAGGGTGTTCGGGCCGGTCTGCCGAATAGTCGCGGAAAAGTACTTGTTCTCGGCCTGCAGGCCGTCCGTGCTCTGCTCGCAGACGCCGACCCATTCGCCCACGATCCTGCTGCAGAAATCCTGGGCGGCGGTCTTCTCAGCCGCCTGCGCGAAAGCACAGGTGGACAGGACCGCCATGCCGATGAGCGCCGAGATGCTCCCGCGCAGGGCCGCATCCCTCATCGAGCGAAAGAAGTTGATAGTGTTGAGAAACAAGAGCGCCTCCTGTGGTCTGCGGCTGCTTGTCCGAATGTTCATACCCGTCGCAGCCGCGCTATTCACATGATTTGCCGAAAAAAGGTGCCCGCTCGTGGACTACCAATTGGCTACACTCTTATACGCAAAGGCAAAGGTTTCGGCTCCCGGTTTTTGATGTAGAACTCATCGCCGCCTCCGAAGGCGCTACCAGGAATTCCACAGCCCGACCGCGAATGCTGCATTGGTGATACGAGATGCCCACGCCACGGGAAGGAGCATCCAGGATGGCGCGCGTCCGAAAATCGGCGGTCGTATTCCTCATTCTCCTCTCCATCGCCCCCGGGCGTCTCCATGCCTCAGACCCGAGCACGACCGGGGCGGTCATCCAGGACATCGTCCTCACGATTTTGCGGTCGCTCGCGAACGGGAAGATTGACCCCGTGCGAACCGGAGAGGCGCCCGCGTGGACGCCCGAGGAGGTCGGCGCCGTCTCGAAGGAGATGGTTTCGGACCTGATCGTTAAGCTCAAGAGCGACGACTGGAGGGCTCGAGGGCGAGCGGCGACGGCTCTCGGATTGATAGGCCCGGAGGCGAAGGATTCGATTCCGGCGCTGCGAGAGCAGCTCGGGCACAAGAGCGGCGCGATCAGATCAGCGGCCGCCGGCGCGATCTGGAGCATCACCGGCGAGTCGAGCGAGATGTGTCCGATGCTCACCGGTCTCCTTCGGGGCAGGGTTCAGGCGTACCACATCTCCGCGGCGATCGCACTCGGAGCGGTCGGGCCGCCCGCACGGGTCGCCGTTCCGAAGCTCATCGAAGCCCTGGACCGAGACAAGTTCCCGTCGGTTCGCGCCACTGCGGCGGTATCGCTCGCAAAGATCGGCGTCGCGGATGAAGCCGTCGTTCGCGCGCTTGGTCGTGCTCAGAGGGACGGAGATCCGTCGGTCCGCGAGGCCGCCGGGAAGGTGCTTCAGATCCTGCGCTCGGGCTCATCCCCGACGGCGCCCGCTCCGAGGCAGACGGCATCCGCCCCGCCCGAGACGACAGCCGCTACGCGCGCGATGTCGCTCGCGGGCGCGGTCACCTGCGAGGCGGGAGAGACCGCTCAGAGATACGGCATCAAGGCCGGAACGGTCGGCGACATCTCTCTCTCGATCACGTCTTCATCCGGCGATCAGGCGCAGGTGTCCGGGAAGCTGAACGTCAAGCTCGCCGAGAAGCCGTACTACGCGGACTCCCCGATACTGCATGCCTACGACTGCACGTTCTCGGGGCAAGGAAGCAAGTCGGACGACGGGAAGTGGCATTTCACCGCGATCGGTCGTTATTCGGAGAAGGTCGAGGGCGCGGTGAAGTGGGATGCCGAGGGGAGCGCAGTCGTCGAGTTCGACCTCCTTCCCGACAACTCGGTCCAGGGAGTGATCCGCGGCATGGGCGCGTGGAGTCCGTACCGGTTCAGGGCTTCGGCAAAGTAAAGGAGCGGCGCGATGAAGTGCATGCGTGTCATCTTCATACTGACTCTGGCGGTTGCGGTGCACGGTTCCGCGCGTGCGAGCCAGGTGCCCGCGCACGAGTATGTCGCGCTCAAGGCCCTCGAACGCGCGCCGAAGGAGATCAAGGATATCGTCCAGCCGAATCTGGCCGCGTATCTGTGCGGCTCGTCCGGGCCGGATATCGCCTACACTTCGCACTATGTGAAGCTCGGGGCCTCATCGCTCATCGGTATCGAGGTATTCCCGCCGGGCACGGAGGGACACGGAGACAACCCGAAACAGCCCGTACAGTCCGGCGACCTGCTCGCGAACATGTTTCGGCTGGCGGAAGAGCGCAACAACGATCGCGATCGCGCCTTCGCGCTCGGCTGGCTGACTCATTATCTCACGGACAACGTCATCCACCCGCTAGTGAACATGTACGGCGGCTACTACGTGGAGGACTCCTACCACCACAAGATCCTCGAAATGATGGAGTGCGAACACGTATTCCAGACGGCAGACGAGAAGGCGCTCGGCCGGTATGTCCTCGATCTGGGACCCGTATTCGGAGTGAACTCGAACGTGCGGCCGGATTTCGTCAATGCCGCTCATGCCGCGACCTTCGAGCACGGACATAACGCCGCGGACTACAAGCCGAGCACGGGCGTACAATTCGTGAAGGACCCAAACGCGGATGTCCTGGTGCTTGATGAGAGCGGGCGACCGAAACCGAAGAAGCCGGAAGCCGGCGCCGACCGTGCCGCGGTCACTGTGCAGAACGTGCCCGCCTTCTACCTCGACTACGCCGCGGGCGCGCAGAACGTGCAGGCGGCGTCTCAGGCCATGCTCGCCACGCACACGGGCGGCGAATCCACTTTCTGGGGACGCGCCATCCTCGGCGTCGCGCTCAAAGGTCCGCCGCCGACTCCCGAGGAGTACCAGAAGCTGATGAAGCCCCTGGTGATTGACGGTCTGAAGCTGGAGGAGGAGGCCGCGCCCGACGGCAAAGGCCGCAGGGGCATGGTCGTGATAAACTACACCATCAACGATTTCCGACTCATGAAGCCGTTCTGCGAATCCTGGGACAAGGAAGTCGAGGTCGCCGTCCAGGACTGCGTCAACAACTTCTATCTCTGGCTGAACAACCGCGGGAAGTACCAGCCTCCGAATTTGAACCTGAACACCGGCTCGGTCCCATACGATGCCGCGAAGAAGTGGCCCGGAAAGCCGAAGATCGCGCGCATGTGGGCGGATATCCTCATCTACGACTCGAAGGGAGGGCTCGCGACGATTCTCGAGCCTGACCGAAAAACGCCCTGGAAGGATCGCTCGGGCTGGGTGCCCATTCCCTTTGGTGACGTTTCCGAGGGGGACAAGAGCTTCAATGACGAGATCGTGCTGATGAGCAAGTGGCTGAGCCTGACGAGCATCAGGACCGATGTCCCTCCGCTCAAAGAGGTATGGGGCGGCCGCGCCGGTGCGGCATACCTCAAGGTCCCCTTCGAAACCGACAACCCGGGGCCGTACAGGGCTCACGTCTGGCTGAAGTTTGCGCGAACAGAAGACAAGAAGCTGTATGGCGTGGAAGCGAATTCGTTTGCCGTGCTGGGCAAGGCGCCGGTCGTCGAGGAGCCGAAGCCTCCGCCTCCTCGCCCCAAACTGATCGGCTGGCCCAGGGACTTCACCGCGAAGCTCGTTACCCGGAGCACCATCATCAAGACGCTGCCGGAGGGCAGGTTCGACGGCAGCATCTCCGTGCACATTGACGACGACGGCAAGGTATCCTCCTTCTTCGACGCGCACGTGGGATACCTGACGGGCGGCAAACAGGCGAGTGGCACTTTTGGCGGCAGCTTCGTAGGCAACCTCGTGAACCGCGTCTGCGCGACGGAATATACGGGCACCGTGCTGCGCACGGTCGAGGGCTACACCGAGACGTTCCCTGGCGAGGACTTCATGCAGAAGTTCACCGTGAAGTTCACGGTGAAGCCGGACAACACGGTGGAGGGCGAGATACGGAGCGGCGCTCGATACTTCGAGCACATGACTTTCACGTACCCCTAGCGTGCGTTTCGGCTATCCCGCGCCGACGATCGTGAACTTCCGATCGAGCCAGACGTCTCCGTCCTTCGCCCGGATGCGGAGAGAATGCTCGCCCGGCGGGATGATGCCGTCCGATTCGTATTCCTCGGTTCCCAGGATGTATGGCGGCCCATCATAGTGGTTGATGAGTTTCCCGTCCAGGTACATCTCCACCTCGCCGAACGGGACGCCCTCCAGCCAGACTCGGAGCCGCTCCCAGCGGTTGTACGCACCCCGATCAACCGCCGACGTGATGAATATCCCCTTGCTCCGGTTCGGCCTCTCGCGTGAATCCTCATCCCACCAGCGATGGACGGCCCCGGAGCTTCCGAGGACGCGGATACATCGCCTGTCCTCGGGATCGAAGACTCTGCCGTCCGCCTGGTAGATGTATACTCCGTCAACGCCCGCGTCGTAGAGTCGCTTCACGCGCTGGAGGAAGAAACCGGGCATCACCGGACCCCAAGACAGGCCGTCAACGACGGGAAGGAGCCTGCATTTCGTGCCCTTGACGGCGGCGATGTACGGCGCGATGTCGAAGTTGTGATGCCGCCCCTGGATATTGCTCGGGCACAGGTAGTCCACGAGTCCCTCGCGCGCCCAGGTTCGGTAGTCGAAGCATTCCGATTTGCGGACGCCCTTCGCCGGGAATCTCACGAGGATCGGAATGCGCTTTCCCTTCGCGCCGAACTCATCCGCGAGGTTTCGGAGCGAGCGCATGAACTCGGTCGCGGTCTCGGCTTTGTCAACTCCGTCGGGATAGCGGCAGAAGTCAATGGAGATGCCCGACGCGCCGATCTCGAGCGCCTCGCGAACGAGTTTCAGGGCGTATTCGCGCACCTCAGGCACGTCGTACCGCAGAGCATGGCCGGCCAGCCAGTCCGGGTGCTGCTTCGAGAAGTCGCCCTGGAGCGGCGTTCCGGGGTAGCAGTTCGTCGCGCCGAAGTTCGCATGGGCGCTCAATCCGAGCTCGCGCGCATACCGGAGCTCCGCGTCCAGCGTGTTCGTGTACTGCTGCATCCGACCGACGTTGTCCGTCTTCGGGACGACGCCCTCGATCGGATCGCCGATCGTGGAGTAGAGAAGCTGGTCCGTCTCGCGCGATTCGTAGACGACCTTCGCGCCGAACCGCCCGACCTGGGTGTCCACGAGATTCACTCCCGCTTCCGCGAAGGCGGACAGCGGCTCCCGGTGCTGGAGAGTATTCTGCACATTGCCGTAGAACGCCCACGAATACGGCTCGAAGTACCCGGCGATGACCTTGTCCCGCTTCCCGGCGAATGGGGATTCGAGCGCGTCCACCTGCCCGGGCGTGAGCGGCACGAGGCGAATGTAATCAACCTGCGCGTCAGACCAGCCGGAATACGTGTGCGTCTGCGTCAGGACGAGGTGCTGGCGGTCCATCCCGCACCAGCGCCAGAGGACCTCCTCGGACGGATGCCTTGAGGAAACCCGGTCCGCGCGCTCGTCGCCGGTGAGTCTGAGGCAGATCGTGCCTTCGCCGGGTTTCGTGCACACGAAGATCGCATATTGGCCGCGCAGATTGAGCGGATACGTGAGCTGCGGAAGCTCCGTCCCCGCCTTCCCAGCCAGCCCTCCCCCATCAACCATTTGCCATTTGCCATTAACCATTTCCCCGGAGATCGCGTCTTGCTGGAGAACCTTAGTCCAGTTTCGGATGGTGACGACATCCGAGTTGTCCGCCTGGATATGCGCGGTCTGGGTGGAGAGCACGCCGTCCGGGGACCGGATCTCGATGCGGAAGTCGGCATCCACGCGGCCGTTGTGCTCCGCGTCGGGATAGGGATTGAAGACGACCGAGCGAGTCAGCCCCGACGCCCGGCGCTCGGTGACGCGGCCCTCGTTCCAGCGACTCCATTCGTCCGCGGAGGCGAGTCTGAGGCCCGTCTCGGAGATGTACGGCGTCACCTTCGCCGGATGCCAGTCGCTCTTCCCCGCGGGCGACCACGAGCAGGCGACCTCAACCTCCCCCGGCGCGCCCGCGGCAACCTGATAGGAGATGTGGATGTAACGGGTCACTGGGTCCAGCGTCACATTCTCACCGCCCAAAACCGCACTTGCGATGGCGAACAGCAGCCAGATCGCGACAGCAGCACGCAACATCAGCAGCCATCCCTATTCCACCGGCGCGGGGAGAGTCTTCCCGGCCTGCGCCGACTTGTCCGCCGTCTCGATCACCGCGATCACCCGGCGCGAGGACTCCGGCGTGACCTCCAGCGGCGCGCCGTCCAGGATGTGCGCGGCGAGGTTCACGTAATAGAGCGGCCAGGTGCTCTCCTTGTACTTCACCTCGCCCTCGACGTTGATCCCGTCAACCTGCGTCATCACCTTGAAGCTCCCGCTCCAGTGATCCACAATCGCGCCCTTGGTGCCGAGGATTCGGAATCGCGGCTTCCCGGCGAGCGCGATGGTCGAGATCGTCAGGTCGGCGGTCGCGCCGTTTTTGAACTTGATGATCGCCTGGGACTGATCCTCATTCGTGATGTCCTTCCAGAGGATCTTCTGGGCGAACCCGGTTATGCTCTCCATCTTCTGCGGGACGAAGTTCAGTATCCAGTCAACGAAATGCGCGCCCCAGTCATACATGCAGCCGCCGGAGATCGTCTTCTCCGAGCGCCACCATTGCCCCGGATGCCGATAGCCGCCCATGAACGCCTCGACCTGGAATACGTCGCCGAGCGTGCCCCTGTCAATGACCTCCTTGATCGCCATGAAGTCGCCGTCGTGCCGGCGGTTGTGGAAGGTGGTGAGCGTGACCTTCTTCTTTTTCGCGGCCTCGATCATGGCGGTGGCTTCGTCAACGGTGATGCACATCGGTTTCTCGAGGATGACGCCGCGCCCGGCGTTGAGCGCCTTCATCGCGAGGTCGGCATGCGTGTTGTGCGGCGTGACGATGGCGATGAGCTGCGCGTCGCTCTTTTTGAGCATATCGTCAATGCTCGTGTAGGTCTCGATGCCGGGGAAATCGCACTTCGCGGTCTCCATGCGCGCGGGATCGGTGTCGCACGCGGCGATGGTGGTCATCCGCCCGGTCTCGTTCATCCAATTGGCGTGCGCCTTGCCCATGCCGAACGCCCCGCCGTATCCGACTACTGCGCACTTGATCTTCTTCTCGCTCACGGTAGTGAAGTCTCCTCAGGGATATTGCCCCGCGCGGCTCGCGCGCCGGGTACACGAGACTAGTTCCCCCTCACATCGGCGAATCCTCCCGGCTCTTCGGATCGCACCGAGGTCCTGTGGAGTGCGGCATTTCAATGCCGCTGTGCTTTGAGCCAGGACTATCAGACGAGCACCGTGCCGATTGATCGGCAATGTACCTGTGACTCGGGGAGTGATGCGGAGGACGACGAGAGTTCGGACGATGAATCGTCCCGTCCACGCACGAGGGCAGAAACAGCGGTGATGAATCCCCGCACTCCACAAGGGTGCCGTCTCACCATCGAACACGGCTGAGACACGAAGAGAGGTGGCCCGCGCGGCTCGCGCGCGGGGTACATTCGACTAGTTCCCCCTCACATCGGCGAATCCTCCCGGCTCCTCGGGTCGCACCGAGGTCCTGTGGAGTGCGGCATTTCAATGCCGCTGTGCTTTGAGCCAGGACTATCAGACGAGCACCGTGCCGATTGATCGGCAATGTACCTGTGACTCGGGGAGTGATGCGGAGGACGA
>Ga0315284_10011998_pt1 | contig 12337 bp, 9 predicted proteins | sample YL17G09_16_MG_FD_203696 | JGI IMG/M metagenome (GOLD analysis project Ga0315284, IMG submission 203696) | Sediment microbial communities from Yellowstone Lake, YNP, Wyoming, USA - YL17G09_16 | ecosystem: Environmental > Aquatic > Freshwater > Lake > Sediment | place: USA: Wyoming | collected...
TCCTCCATTGAATTTTTTAATCAGGTGAAGGAACGCTTCGACCTTATCCTTACGTTCGACGCGTTTGTTCCCATCTGGAATGAGATCTTTACTGAAAATCATGATGTTTCGGAGCTCATCCGTTCCTTAAAAGGGAAAAAGAGACTAGGTCTGCTATCCAACACGAATCCGCTCCATTTCAAACATGCCCTTTCAACCTATCCCGTCCTCAGGGTCTTCGATCAGTGGATCTTGTCTCATGAGGTAGGTTTCAAGAAGCCAGCTGTTGAGATCTTTCTGAAAGCCATGGAATGGGCGTCCGTCCCGCCGATGGGGATCCTCTTCGTCGACGATATCAAAGAACATGTGAAAGTGGCTGCTTCTCTGGGCATGCAGGCTATCCATTTTGTTTCTGCGCAGCAACTCAGAGGAGAGTTGGAGAAGGGAAATATGGCTTCGAGTTCAAGAATCGTTGGCAAAAATAGATGAGTCTATCTATAATGCAATATTGGAATGAGTCCAAACCGAAGATGAGGAGAGGATAGAGAGGGCTATGAGCGACAAACGGACGGTTGCCTATTTTTCGATGGAGATCGCACTCGATGCAGGAATACCAACGTATAGCGGAGGCCTGGGCGTGCTGGCCGGAGACACCATTCGCTCAGCCGCTGACCTTGAGGTCCCCATGGTGGCTGTTACCCTCCTTCATCGGAAAGGGTACTTCTATCAAAGAATCGATCCGAGTGGATGGCAGAAGGAAGAACCGGTCGCGTGGGTCGTGGAGGATTATCTGGAGGAAATGGCTCCTCGCGTCACGATCACGTTAGAGGGGAGAGCCGTTCAACTCCGAGCGTGGAAGTATGAAGTCCGTGGGGTCAAAGGGCATCAAGTGCCAGTCTACTTTCTTGATGCCGATCTTCCAGAAAACTCAGAGAAGGATAGAGGTCTGACCGGTTTTCTCTACGGAGGGGACTCCACCTACCGGCTTGGACAAGAAATCATCCTTGGCATCGGAGGTATCCGGATACTCCGGGCACTGGGCTACCAAAATATCGAACGGTTTCACATGAATGAAGGACACGCCAGCCTTCTGACGCTGGAACTCTTACATGAAGAGGCTAAGAAGGGCGGAAAGGAAAAGATCAGTTCCGAAGATGTGGAAGCTGTCCGAAAGAAATGTGTCTTCACGACCCATACGCCGGTTGCCTCTGGGCACGACCAGTTCCCCATGGAGCTGGTCAACCGTGTTCTGGAACACCGGAAGATGTTCTCCGATCTGAAAGATATCCTCTGCCACGAGGGTATCCTCAACATGACGTATCTGGCCCTCAACCTCAGCCATTATGTGAATGGGGTCGCCAAGAAGCATGGAGAAGTCTCGAGGCTCATGTTCGCGGGTTATGCGATCGATGCGATCACGAATGGAGTCCATGCAGCCACATGGGTTAGCGATCCTTTTCAGAATCTCTATGACCGATACATTCCAGGTTGGAAGGAAGACAACTTTAGCCTTCGGTATGCCTTGAGTATCCCAAAACAAGAAGTATGGAAAGCCCATATGCAGGCGAAGAAAGAGTTGATCCACACCGTCAACCGGGAGACCAACACCGGGATGGACGTGGATGTGCTGACCCTGGGATTTGCCCGCAGGGCAGCGACCTACAAGCGGGGAGATCTGCTCTTCACGGATATTGACCGCTTGAAGGTGATTGCTAAGACTGTGGGGCCTTTTCAGATTGTCTTCGGAGGAAAAGCCCATCCCAGAGACGAAAAGGGCAAGGAGATCATCAAGCGAATCTTTCAGATGAAAGAAGTGCTAAAACGAGACATCCGGATTGTTTATCTGGAGAACTACGACATCGAAGTTGGAAAGATCATCACCTCTGGGGTGGATATCTGGTTGAATACCCCTCAGCGTCCCTACGAGGCCTCGGGTACTAGCGGGATGAAAGCTGCCCTTAATGGAGTGCCCTCCCTGAGTGTTCTGGATGGATGGTGGATTGAAGGTCATATTGAGGGTGTCACTGGATGGTCCATCGGAGAAAACGAGGGAAGCATGGATGAAAGTCACGATCCCTCCAAAGATGCCACATTTCTGTACCAAAAACTGGAACACGTGGTTATCCCTCTGTTCTATGAGAAAAGCGATAGGTTCATTGACGTGATGCGTCACGCCATCGCCCTGAATGGATCCTTCTTCAACACGCAGCGGATGCTCCAGCAATACGTCCTGAATGCCTATTTCCGCTAAATCCCTCTTTTCGAGTCGATGAGGTTCACGACCTTCGTGAGGTCCGGGCGCCTGAGGTATAAAGGCTCTCTGTTCTCACGGTAGACGATCAATTCTTCCTCAAAGGTCGGTTTCGAATGCACATAGAAGATCCCCAAATGTAATTTCTCCTCTTCTGTCGCTCTCCGAAACGCTTCCATCCGATCGTGGGGATTGTGAGATTCTTCAAGATAGGCCGTATTGGCCTTAAACCACTTCACCGTGTTCAATTTATTGTAGGTGACGCAAGGCTGGAGGATATCCACCAACGCATAGCCTTTGTGGAGAATGGCTTTCTTGATGATGTGTTTCGTCTGCTCGATATCTCCTGCAAAGGCCCTCGCCACAAAGGAAGCATCGAGGCTGATGGCAAGAGCGAGGGGGTTGAGTGATTCAGGGAAGACGCCCTCGGTCTGCACCGGGGTCTTGAACCCGTGTTGGCTTGTCGGTGAGGCCTGTCCTTTTGTCAGCCCATAGACCATGTTGTTGTGAACGAGATGAGTGATATCCGGGTTCCGTCGGATGGTGTGAACGAAATGATTTCCTCCTTCGCCGTACGTGCACCCATCTCCGCTTTCCGCGATGACCGTGAGCTGAGGGTTCGAGGCCTTGATGGCCACAGCTGCAGGCAGTGATCTCCCATGCAAGCCATTGAAGAAGTTGCATTTGAAATAATGCGGTGCCTTGGCTGCCTGACCGATTCCAGAAACCATGACAAGCTTTTCAGGCTTCAGCTCCAGTTCGGTCAGTGCCTCTTTCAGTGCGGTGAGAATGGCGAAGTTCCCGCATCCAGGACACCAGGCAATATCCAAATCCCTCATATCAAAGAGTTTCGTGTCCATCACGCTTAGCCTCCTAATTAAGGAACGACTTCAAGTTCCTCTCGATCTCTTCCACTGAAAAGGGGGCCCCATTGTATTTGAGAATCTTCTTGTCGATCTTACGTCCCGTGTGAAGTTCGATCAACTTCTCGAATTGAGCGGTGGCGTTGTTTTCGATGATGACGGTGGTTTGGGCTCTTTGGAGATACGAGGCCGTCTCAGGGTGTAAAGGGTAGACCTGATTGAAGTGGAGGAAAGCAACCCCCTCTTTTTCCAGTTTGTGCATGGCTTCAATGACCACGTGATAGTTGGAACCCCAGGCGATGACCAGCGTCTCGTATTTCTTGGGGCCGATCAATTCAGGCGGAAGGATTTCGCCCTGGAGTTGCTCAAGTTTTCGGAGTCGTTTGTCAACCATCTTCGTTCGGATGTCGAGATTCTCTGTGATATGTCCCTCTTCATTGTGCTCGTCACTGTCGAGAACGACCACCCCCTCTCCGAAACTAGGGATACCCCGAGGAGAGATGCCGCTCTCGGTGAACAAGTATCTCTTGTATTCTGTATTGGTCTTCACAAAATGTTTTTCGAGCTTGATTAGAAGTGGATCAAGGGTCGGAAAGTTGTAATGAGACTCGAGGAGATACTGATCCGTGAGGATGAACACTGGCACCTGATACTTGTCGGCCAGGGTAAAAGCTCTCTGGGCGAGGTAAAAGGCATCCTCAATCGTTCCAGGTGCGAAGATGACCCTTGGAAATTCTCCGTGGCCCGCATAAAGAGCAAAGAGAAGGTCGCCCTGCTCGGTTCGGGTTGGGAGCCCTGTGGCAGGAGCCGGTCTCTGGCCGATATGAATGACCGCCGGTGATTCCACCATGCCGGCCAGACTCAGCCCCTCCACCATGAGAGCAAATCCTCCTCCCGAGGTTGAAGCCATGGCCCGAGCCCCTGCATACCAGGCTCCGATCACCATGTTGATGGCGCTGATTTCGTCTTCAACCTGCTCAACAAGAATGCCCAACTCCTTGGCGTGCTGTGCCAGAAAGAGTGCTACCCCTGTGGAAGGAGACATCGGATAAAACGGTACGAAGTTACATCCTCCGGAAATAGCTCCGAGGGCAAGCGCTTCGTTCCCATCCAGGATGATCTCATTGCTGATTTTGGTGGTTTTCTGAATTTCGATACGGACGTTGTCATTTTCCAGAAGGTCATGGCCGAGCGTATATCCCCTTTTCGCTGCTTCGAGATTTTTGTTGATCGTCTCCTGGTCTTTTCCGGAAAAGTGGGACCGAAGGGAATCACTGAGAATTTGAGAGTCAACACTGAAAAGACCTGTGAGAAGTCCAACCGCCGCGATATTCAAATAGATCGGTCCGCCTACCTGAGAAGCTATCTCAGAAAGAGGAATCTCGATGGCCCGGGTCCCTTGATATTCGTTCCCGTAAATCTTCCTCTCGCCCAACAGGATCGTCTCAGGAGAAATCCGATGGCCGACATGCTTCACTGCACCGGGGCTGAAGGGAATAAAGAGATCAATTTGGTCCACGAATGAGGCAACCCTCCTTGAGGACACTCTGATGAGTGTCGAATTGCTTCCCCCTCGTATCCGCGACATGACCTCTTGAGTTGAAAAGACGTGGTACCCTGAGAGCTTCAGCGTCCGGGTGAGGATATGTTCGACCGTTTGGATCCCCTGGCCTGCTTCACCGCACAGGACAATAGAGACATCCTCATTCAACTTAGTCATGATTCTTGTTCTCCCATTTTTTTCTGTTTTTTTGATAGATCTTTTGCGACCCTTGCGATACGGCTGCATAGGTTAAGGCTGACCCTCTCACGGGCAAGGCGGGGAGGAAAGCCGACCCTGTAATCATAACTACATTTCCCGGAAACCCCGCCCTGTGATCGGGGAGCTTCACTAGATGGCGGTCATCCTTTGGACAAGTGAAGCTCCACGCCCTAAAGGGCGGGGTCAAGGGGCACTTGCCGGTCAGATTGCACGCCTGCTAAAAAACAATCTTGTTCCTCCTGTTGCTTTTTGAGGGGGCCGCATCACCTTTGGCTTCGAGTAATACGGCTATTTCTCCTCCGAGGAGAAGAATGGCTGAGGAGTAGTAAATCCAGAGGAAAAGAATCGTTATCGTACCCAGAGAGCCATAAACCACAGAGAACCTCCCCACATGCCGGACATACCACCCGAAAAGCTGTTTGGCGACTTCCCATAGGAGACTGGAAAAGAGGGCGGCTTTGAGGGCCGGTCCTATCTTGATTTTCTTGCGCGGAATGATTTCGTAAACCCAGAAGAAAATCCAAAATGTGAAGAAAAAGGGAATCGGGTACTTCAGAATCCACTGAACAAAAGGGGCCAGGCTAATGGCCCCCGGAAGCCGATAACTCTGTAAGAAGGTAACCGCCGAGGTGAGGGTCATGCTCATGAGGAGGGCGATCCCTGCCAAGAAGATCATGAGGAGATCAATCGCCTTTCCTTTTACAATTCCCCGTCCTTCTTCCATCTGAAAAATCACATTCAGCGCTATTCTTAAAGAACCGAAGACCCAGGTGGAGGTCCAGAGGAGTCCTCCCATTCCCAGGATCCCGACAATCTTGCGCGTTTGAGTGATCTGTAAAATGTTTCTCGTGATTTTCGGATCCAACGAAGGAGCAACGGTCTCGAGGTATTGACGGATGTGGCTCAGGACCTCTCGAGAACTGTAGAGATAGGTTCCTACGAGGGAAAGCAACAAGAGAAGGAACGGCACGAAGCAGATGAGGAGGTTGAAGGCGATGGCGGAGGAATGATAGAATCCGCGATCACTGTCAAACTTCTTTAAGGCTAGCCAGAAGAGATGGACCTTCTCTGAGATATTCTTCTTCCAGGGTGGTCGTTTTGAGCTTTTTGCCATTTCGAGTGCCTTACAGGTCCAAAGGCCAGGCAATCTGGGAGGTGCTCACGGGCAAGTCGGCTGGATGCCCCGCCTTCTTGGCGGGGAGGAAAGCCGACCCTCTAATCATATTCTTCATTTCCCGGAAGCCCCGCCCTGTGCCTTCCTGTCGGCAGACAGGGGCGGAGAGCTTCACTCCTGGGGCTCCAGAATGAGGCACGCCAGTGGCGGCAAGGTTAAGGAGATCGACTGGGGAAACCGGTGAAAGGGAATGGACTCCACATCGATCAGACCACCGTTCCCCATGTTACTTCCACCGAAATGATAGGAGTCGCTGTTGATCACCTCACGGTAATGTCCGGTTCCGGGAACACCGATGCGATAGCCATGCCGAGGCACGGGAGTCGCGTTGAGGACACAGACAAGGTGTCGGTCCGGGGCGTAACGGATATAGGAGAAGATCGAGCCTTGCCAGTCATTGCAGTCGATCCATGAGAACCCCTTGGGTTCATGATCCCATTGCCAAAGTTCAGGTTTTTCTCTATACAGTGTCCCGAGATCGATGAGGAAACGCTGAAAGGCCTGCCGCATGGGATCGGCTTCGAGATGCCAGTCGAGGCTGGCGTCATGGTACCACTCATCGTAAGAAGCCAACTCCGTTCCCATGAAGAGGAGTTTCTTCCCCGGATGAGTGTACAGGTAGGCAAGCAGAAGACGGAGGTTGGCGAATTTCTGCCATTCATCACCCGGCATCTTCCGCAAGAGCGATCCTTTGCCATGAACGACTTCGTCATGGGACAAAGGCATGATGAAGTTCTCGGTGTATTCATAGAGCATGGAGAAGGTGAGATTGTTGTGATGGTAGCTTCGGTGAATCGTATCCTTACCGAAATAGAGCAGGGTATCATGCATCCAGCCCATGTTCCATTTGAAGCCAAAACCGAGTCCGCCAAGATAGGTGGGATGACTCACGCCCCCCCAATCCGTTGACTCCTCGGCAATCGTGAGACACCCTGGAAAGAGCCGATAGAGGGTTTCATTGAGCCAACGAATAAAGTCGATGGCCTCCAAATTTTCACGTCCGCCGTATCGATTGGGAATCCATTCTCCTTCTTTCCGACTGTAATCGCGATATAGCATCGAGGCCACGGCATCGACGCGAAGCGCATCGATATGATATTGATCGAGCCAGAACAGAGCGTTGGCCATGAGGAAGTTTCTCACCTCGTTTCGGCCATAGTTGAAGATCAGGGTTCCCCAATCGGGATGTTCTCCTTCCCGCGGATCCAAATGTTCGTACAAGGCTGTTCCATTGAACAGTCGAAGACTGAAATCATCTTTCGGGAAATGGGAAGGAACCCAATCTATGATCACACCGATCCCATGCTGATGGCAGGTATCGACGAGGAACCGAAAGTCATCCGGAGTTCCGTAGCGGCTGGTCGGTGCAAAGTATCCAGACACTTGATATCCCCAGGAACCATCGAAAGGATGTTCGGCTACCGGAAGAAGCTCAATATGGGTAAATCCAAACTTCTTGACGTGCGCCACTAATTGAGGAGCCAACTCCCGATAGGTGAGCCAGCGATTCCCTTCTTCCGGCACTCGTTTCCAGGACCCCAGATGGACTTCATAAATGGCCATGGGTTCTTCGCGAGGGTTGCGATCGGTACGAGATCTCATCCATGCCTCATCACGCCATTCATACCGGTTCAGGTCTCGCACGACGGATGCGGTTCCGGGCCGGAGTTCCATCCCAAAGGCATAGGGGTCGGTCTTAATCCTCAGGAGTCCATCTGCGGTCTTGATCTCAAATCGATAGAGAGCGCCCTCTTCAACCCCTGGAACGAAGAGCTCCCAGATTCCTGAAGAGCCTAAGACTCTCATCGGAAAGGTCCGACCATCCCACCGATTGAAAGATCCGATCACGCTTACCCTTCGAGCGTTGGGAGCCCAAACGGCAAAAGAGGTTCCTGAGATTCCATCCAGGGTTCTTAGGTGAGCCCCCAGGAACTCATAGAGTCGCTGGTGGGTTCCTTCCGAGATGAGGTGAATGTCCATCTCACCGAGGGAGGGCAGGAAGCGGTAAGGATCGGCGTATTCCCAGGCATTGCCGTCGGAGAAACGAAACCGAATCCGATACGGAAAAGGAAGTGACTTTCCAGAAATGGCCGTTGCGAAGAGACCTCCCTTATGAATGGACGTCATGAATACGCTCTGGCCATCGTCAAGAAGGACCTCAGCAGTTTTGGCATCAGGATGAAAGGCCCGAATAACGACCAAGGATTTGTCAGGACCCTCGAGGGGATGGACCCCCAAGATCCGGTGGGGATCACTATGCTCGCCAGCAATCAACCGCTCTACTTCCTCCGTAGAGGGAACCCTTAGGATTTCGTCACTCCGACCCTTCATCATCACTTGTTCTCCAATCACGAACCTGGTTCCCTTGGACCATGCCAAGGGATGGATCAATCTGGAACTCCCCACCCACTCTAGACTTTTTTTTCTTCCTGGACAGGGGGTGGGGAAGGGGCCTGGGTGACGGTTAATTGACTGATTTGTCGTTTCAGCCTTCTCATGTGCAGGGATGTTTTGATGGCTCTCGGGATCCAACAGAGGATCGTCAGAAGAATTCCCAACCCGATGCCCCCGAGGAGCGTATAGACAAGAGACGTCTTATAATCCCAGATTAGGAATCGCATGACGACCATGTCCGCATCGGAATTCTGAATCGCAAATATGGCTATTCCAATGGCCAAAATAAAGGCAATGATAAAAAAGATCTGCATGGCCTGCTCTCCTTTTGTGGCTTCAGTTGATCTTGCCGGTTAATAGGGATTGGAAAGATAAGAGTCGAGAATATCAGACAGCACCTGGTTCATCATTTCCTCGGCATTCTCTGCAGTGAATCGGGCCAACGTCATTTCGCGTTCAAGTTCGACGTTGCGGGTAAAGACCTTTCCTTCCTTTTTCACACCTAAATGAAAGGCAATGCGAGCTGAACTCTGAACTTTCGTCCCCGTCAGTGAGGCATGTCCCTCGATCCAGAATTTCTTTATCTCGATGAACAAAATGGAATCGGTTTCCAGAGATGTCAGGGACTCTGGGCTCCCATCCCAGCTTGGAACCGAAACGACTTTCACTCCATAAGGAGGAAGAACGCGGAGAAGAGAGTCGCGGATAGCCTTCTCAAGAGGGGAAGGGTCACTCTTGAAATAGGTGTAAGAGCCTGCGAATGGCTCATGGAGACCCAAATATAGGGTATCATGTCTCTGGTCCTTAAATGGAGCTACTGCCAGGTTTGTCCCGATCTTCTGTTGAAGCGCGGGAAAGGGATTCGTGGTTTGATAGCGGATGGCCAGATGGCGCGTCCCTCCGGAGGCACAATGAAGAAGGAGGAAACTCAAGAAAAAGATACCAGGCCACTTGAGTGATTTCATGGGTTGACCTCCTCATACCCTAGGAGAATGGACAAGCCCATTCTAACACAATTTCTGCTTCTATTGTGAAGCTTTCCGCCTCCCGTCAAGACGGGACAGGCATCAGGCGGGGCATCCAGCCGACTTGCTTTCGAGGTAAATCGAGTCAGAGAACTAATGCCTCGCTCTTCCGTGCATCCCCTAGCGATCCGACGGGTATGCCTGTGGCCGGCAGGCTAGGCGGATCGCTGGATTTCGCCACCTTCCAGTGAGGCATTGCCCAGAAAAGACCCCGGGCCCAGACGTCTGGGATCAGCCTGCAGAGAGTTCCGCTGAAGGAGACAGGAATTCTTGGTCGAGACCTTAGATGGGAAGGGGCGCTATTCAACCCTTCTCACACAATTGTGAGACCCAAAGGGATTGGGCACGCATTCTTTGCTCTCAGGGTCGCCCTGCCACCCACCATCTACGAAGAATCGGTACTGATAGGCCCCAGGCAGAAGATTGAGAGAAATCGTCCAAACTCCGGACTTATCCTTCTTCATTGGATGGGTTGTCGTATTCCAACCGTTGAACTCTCCTGCAAGGGAGACATGACTTGCATGAGGGGCCCCCAGAACAAAATTGACTTTCTTAGGTTTCGATCCTTTCGATGTCTTCATAACCCCACCTCCTTACCCTTAATAATTCAAGAAACAGGTCTATTAGTCAATCCTCCCAACCGGCCCAACTCGGAATGATATGTATGACGTCAAATTGGCTAAGCCTCAGCCAGCTCTGCGGTTTCTTCACTTGGCCTCCGGCGGCCCTCGATCGCGGGGATAAATGCTTAGAATGTAAGCATTCCGTCATGGGTGGCGACCCGACCAGTGTGATCTTCTCCGCACCCCTGCACGGCGGGTCTCCAGAGGAATAGGTAACCGTGCTTGCGGAGCTGCGAGATCGCTTCCAAAGCAATTTGTTTCTGCAGTTAGACAGGTGAAGGTGCCGCCGCAGGGTTGCTCCGAACACCGCACTGGCCCGCTCGCCTGTCACTTTTTCACCGATGACTGAGAAAGTGTGAAAAAATCAAAATCCCGACAAAAATAAGTCCAGGCCCGCAGGGATGGTTCTCTTGAAGAGAGCCATCCTGAAAGGGCCAAGGACAATGGAGGCTAATTTTTTCACACCTTCTGAATGGTTACCTTTCGAAGGCACGGAATTTGCTTGACAATTCTTTTCGGTCGCGTATTATAAAAATATCTATTGTTTTCGGATGGTTTTGAAATGAAGCTCCCCGCCATGAAGGGGGGGGCTTCCCGGAAAGGGACCTTTCTTTGATAGGGTGCCCCTTGAACCCACCCTAAAGGGTGGGGCTAGCGGGGCACGTGCCGGTCAGATGAAGATCGCTATCTGTAATGAACTTTTCCAGGGATGGCCCGTTGATAGAGTCTTCCGATATGTGGCCCAGCTTGGTTATGACGGGGTTGAGATCGCTCCTTATACCCTGGCGGAGTCGGTATTGGGTCTTTCTCCCAAGAAGCGAAGGGAGATACGACAAGCGGCAGAGGCGAACGGAATAGAGATCGTTGGGCTTCATTGGCTGTTGGCCAAACCCGAAGGCCTTTACATCAATCATCCAGATGAGATCATCCGGATTCAGACACAGGAATATATCGAGGCTCTGATCCATTTTTGTGCCGATATTGGAGGTAAGTTGCTTCTTCACGGTTCACCTCATCAGAGAACGGTGAAGGAGGGATGGAAATTCGTAGACTCTTGGGATTACGCCAAAGAGACGTTCAAGGTCTGTCTGAAACTGGCTCAGAAGAGAAAGGTGATCTATTGCATTGAACCCCTGTTGAAGAAAAATACTAACTTTGTGAACACCGTCGATGAAGCGCTTCGCCTGGTGAAGGAGGTGAACCACCCTTGCTTCAAGATGATGTTCGACTGCCGAAATGCCTGCGCGGAGGAGAAAAAAGTCTTAGAAGCGCTTGTTCGCGCGGTCACGTCTGGCCATCTTCGTCACATTCACGTCAATGACGCGAATGGCATGGGTCCAGGATTTGGTAAAACCAAATTCTTACCCATCCTGAAAACCTTGATGGAGAATAATTACCGGGGTTACGTTTCAGTCGAGGTCTCCCAGTTCGAGCCTGACCCCCAGACGGTCGCCAGCGGGAGCCTAGGTTACCTCAGAGGAATCCTAGAAAGCTTGAGCAACGAGAAGTGGAGCACCACGGACTAAAGCTTGTGGCTCCTCCACATGCTTCAGAGGGCCTGCCTTCACCGAAGCGCCTGCCCTCCGCAAGGCTTCTGGAGGCGGGGCTTCGCGTAGGCAGGCGGAACCCTCCGAAGCATACCCTATACGCTCCTTCAGAGCTTCGAAGGGCACCCTCTCCGCATTCATCCACGGTCTGAGAGGCCGTGCCTGCACTCCGAAGTGCGTTACGGCACGCAGGCGTGGCTTTCTGCGTAGGAGGGTAAACCCCCCGAATAGCCCGTCGATACGGAAATCCCCTCTCGCGGGCAAGTCGGCTTGATGCCCCGCCTTATAGGCGGGGAGGAAAGCCGACCCTATCATCAAATCTACATTTCCCGGAAGCCCCGTCCTGTGCTTGCCTGCCGGTAGGCAGGGGCGGGGGGCTTCATTCCCTTTGTAGACAAATAGCTTAAAATATTGTAAATAATGAGCAAATTTTGGGTTTGAACTCAACTCTGTTTTCTTTCTTCGGAGGATCCCAATGAAGTTCCCATCGTACAGACCGAGGAGGTTGAGAAAGGATGAGAGGTTCCGGGAGATGATCCGGGAGACCCATCTCAGGCCGGATGACATGATTCTTCCCCTCTTCGTCTGCCCGGGAAAGGGCGTCAGACGGCCCATTTCTTCGATGCCAGGAAACTTCCAGCTTTCCATCGACGAATTGATCAAAGAGGTGAAGGAGGCAAAGTCTCTGGGAATTCTTGGCGTCATCCTCTTTGGTATCC
>Ga0315284_10012000_pt1 | contig 12335 bp, 12 predicted proteins | sample YL17G09_16_MG_FD_203696 | JGI IMG/M metagenome (GOLD analysis project Ga0315284, IMG submission 203696) | Sediment microbial communities from Yellowstone Lake, YNP, Wyoming, USA - YL17G09_16 | ecosystem: Environmental > Aquatic > Freshwater > Lake > Sediment | place: USA: Wyoming | collected...
CTCGCTAAGTTGTTGAATCTCAAATACTCCATTGTTGTAAGTAACTGTCTCTCCCTCGCCGATAGGTGTAAACTCTGTGTTATCTAACAATTTTCTTAACCTCGCAACGTGAGAATCCATGTTGGTGATACCAAGACTAATTTTATCCACTTCAGCCGTCTTTTTAACCAAAAGATTCGCTTCGTCCAATAAAGCTTTGTCTTTTTCTGAAATTTCGTCTTTCAACCCTGTATACTTAGCATTTATATCTGCCCTTAATTTTTCAACATCAGAATTATCACCCAACTGTTTTTTGAGTCCACCTTTTTCTTTTTCAAGTCCTCTTAATAGTTTTCTCTCATTTTTCAACTTCTCCTCAAGTGTTTTTATTTTCTTTCTTACATCTTTATGACTCAGGAATGAATCGGCTTCCAATAATAAAGAATCTATTTTTTTACCAAGTTTAGCAATTTCATCCCTGTTTTTGAGTGGGTTCTTTGATAAGATATCCGCTTTCTTTGTTAATTCCTCAATTTCTTCCATAATTACTGGGTATCCACGGGATTGTCTGACACGTTCTTCTGATAAAAGTTGGGCGGTTCTCTCACCATCCATGACCGCTCCGATAAAATAACCACCTTCAGGTATCAATCTAATCGTGTCGAATAAACTCTCGTATTTTTCTTTATTTTCACCGAAAAATGTGAGAGAGAAAAAACTAACAATAGCATCTAGTTTGGTGTCACCGATCTTTTTGGCAATTTTGTTTGTCTCTTCAGCACCGAATTTTAACAATTCGATGTCGGGCATGTTCTTGAAGATTTTTTTGTCTTCAGCTAATCTCCTCGAAAATTCTCCAGAATTTTCTCTATTTGGTTCTACAGCATACACTTTTCCAAGTTTCATCTTTCTCCATTTCGCCAAGTCACCTCCCCTTCCGGAACCGATATCTAAAATATTATCTCCTTCTTTCAAAAATTTCTTGAGCGATGAGTCTTTTACGCGATTATGTATCTTGCGCATAATCACAAGATCTTGACCTGTTACTGTAGTTAACCCAATAGGATTATGAATATCTCTCCACACATCGATGGCGGTATCTAAATTATTGGGTTGATACCTGTCATCTCTAACCCTCACAGGTACAAAAGTGTTTTTCTCATTATCCCATTTACATTCTGCGATAGTATCGATCCACTTTGCGTAATCTTCTCCTTCATCCAATATAATGAGACCTTTGAAAACAATAGTTTCTCCCTCAGAGTTTTTAATTGGCCTAGGTTGGAAAGATAAAGAATCGTGACCAGTTCTCAAAACAAAAGCTCTAAGATAGTTATCTTCATTAATCTCAGGATATTCAGGATCACCCACCGATAACCTTCCAACTTGAGTCATTCTAAAATCAATAGTCAACTGATGGGCAGGTTTCCATTTGAAAGTAGTCTTGTTATTGTACTCATTTGCCGGTTGTATAATAATACCGTCCACGCTATCTTCGTCATTTTCGAGTCTTTGTTCGTAATCATCGGCGGCATCCCTTAATCTTTGGTATATATCGCCTTTGGTGTAAAAGTGTTTCAACTCAATGTTACTATGATAAGGCTTGACGGAAGAAATACAATCTTTCAACATTGCTTGTCTTTCAAGGAACCATTTTTTCCTAACATCGTTACCATCTTTGAACAAAATGTCAAAAGCGTAGAAAGTATTTCTGAAAAACTCACCATCTATATAAGTACCTTGGAGGGAACTATTTTTGTTTTCACCAAACTTTAAAATTTGGTATGGTGGAGACATTAACCAACAATAATCTCGAGTGAAAAGTAAAAACATTCTCTTGCCATTGAGCTTAATCGTAGGATAAGATGTTTGTAAATGGAAGGTAGACTTTTCTTCATCAATGACTCTAGGCATTAAATTTTCCAACCCAATGTTTACAGGCTTGTTCCAGTAAGTTTTGTCGTACAAAGTAAATCCTGTGTTATTTTTCCATTTAGTACGAGTAATGTCGTCTTGAAAAAGAAGGTTATGGATTTCTGCCGCTTTTTTTCGATCATCGGCTGAAAAAAGGGTCTTTGTTTGTAATTTGTTCAACTCAGTAGAAGATACATCCCATTGAACAGATCCAGTATTTCCAATTAAGCCGAAATAAATATGATCAATGAATGAGAGAAAATCTGAAGCTGTCTTTTCTGGAGAAATAACTTCGATCTCCACTTCATACTTGAAAAACTTTCTAGTTTGATCAGGTAAATCCGACTTATTCCATTCGTAGTGCGTTTCGGTAATTACCGAAACGTCCACCTTGAAACCAAAAAAGGTACTGCTCGTATTTCGAGTCTTAAACTCTGTTCTGCGCCTAGTTCTTCTAATGGTAGGTCTCCAATGGTTTGAAATGTCTTCTTCAGTAAGAGATATAGGCTCTTCGGTAGATTTTGTAATTCTAACACCAACAGATTCAATCTCAATAGAGTTTTTAAAGTCCCTGAACTTTCTTTCATAAGTTTTATCCTCAGGATAAAGAATATCTTGTCTACTTCTGACAGTTCCCTTGTCCTTGTAGTTTTCCATAATTTCAATTACATCTTCAATTTCCACAGCTTTGAACACTGGGTTTTTGCTCTGAGATAAAAACTCTTTCAAGTTTACAAAATCCGCGTGGCTCTTGATACCAGGGAAAAACTTGGAGAACTTGTTTTTTTCATTGTTCCCAAAAGAACCGAAAGATGCTTCAATTTCGACATTTTGACCCTTTTTGCCGTGTTTTTTTGTGGTCATGGCATTCAGCATTTCTGCTACATTTTTTTGGTTGCTCTCGGAAAAAATATCGAGTTCTTTATCAAAATTTTGGTTAATTTTGGCAGACTCTAAGGCTTGCTCGAAAGTTTTAACATCATCGTGTTTGCGAGTAGGAATATTTTTAGCCTTTTTGCTACCATCATGTGGTCGAAGAACATCACCATGCCTAACGGTTTCTTCAATATTTGACACACGTGTGCTCATTTTCGCCATGATGGCGTTATAAAGCTTTTGCTCGGCTGTTGATTTCTGGTCGCGATTTTCTGGGTTATGTAACATTTCAAAGTAAAAGTAAGAAAAGTAAGAATCGGTAAATTCACCTTTATTATAAAATTATCATTTTTTTATTTCATTTTTACGTTTTGACCTTAACTGAAAATGAAAAATGAAAAAGATATTTGAACATTTTATTGGTCATAGATGTTACGAACTAATTAAAAGTTACCAAAATTAAACCTTAAAAATTCTTCGCAAATAATGAAAACATTGGTGATAGGTGATCCTCATTTCAAATACAAAAAAATAAAAGAATCGGAAGAGTATGTTAGCAACATAGTGTCAATAGCTAAAAAAAATAATCCTACTTTCATAGTATTGTTGGGAGATATTTTGGATACACACGAGATAGTTAGAGTTCAGCCTCACAAGTTGGTGACTCAATTTTTGAGAGAACTATCAGCAATAGCACATACTTACGTTCTTATCGGCAATCATGATTATATTAATAATGGTCAATACCTCACCGATAATCACATTTTTAATCCTTTCAAAGAATGGAGTAATTTGACAATTGTTGACAAAGTTATTTATACAGAACTAGAAGACAAATCTTTCGTTTTCGTCCCTTATGTTCCAAAAGGAAAATTTGTAGACGCTCTCGATACTTTAATCGAAGAAGGTCAAACATGGGAACTCGCAGATTGTATATTTGCCCACCAAGAATTTAGAGGTTGCAAAACGACAGATACTTTCAAATCTTCAAGCGGTGACGTGTGGGAAGAAGGGTATCCACTCGTAATTAGCGGTCACATACACATTGCCCAAAATTTGGGAGACAATATCAAATACCCGGGTAGTTCGATGCAACATTTTCACCACGAACCTCATAACAAATATGTGTGGATGGTCGAATGGAGAGATACAGAGCCTAAGATTAAGAAAATTAGTGTAGGTCTGAAACAAAAAAAATTGTTGAGTATGAGTATACAAGAGTTGGTTGACAAAGAAAAGAATTTCTTTGATGATTTACTCAAGCCCCCTGGGTTGGACCTGAAAATAAACGTGGTTGGAAATTCTGCGGAAGTCAAAAATTTCAAAACGGGTGAAAAACACAAAGATTTGGAAAAAAGAGGAGTGACTTTTTCGTACGAGTTGAAATCTGATTATGTGACGAAAGGGTTATACCACACTAGCAAATCTGATGTGAGATACGATACAGTATTTCAAGAAATTGTTTTATCCAAGAGTGATTTTGTTAAGAGGGAATATGAATTACTTTTTGGTGAGCTTGGAAACGTTGAACAAGATTATATCGAACTAAATTTTATAAGCGAAGAAGAGTCTGAATCATCTTGATGATAAAGTATTTGTTTATTTCAAGGGTGTCCTTGAAATAAAATGTGAAAAGATAGTTAAACTTTGTACAACATGGTGTTTCCTACAGGTCCCCATTTACCAAAAATCATTGAAGATTTTTCTGCAAGCCATCCACAAAACATGATTGGAGTTATGTCCCTAATTATTATTTCGTTTGTGGCCCGATCAAAACTTATTTTTGTTGCTATCATTTCTGGTTGATCAACATAACCAGAAGGTTGAGCAGGGTCAATATTACGAATTGTGTAAAAAGCTAATATCTTGTTGGTTTGGTTAGTAGTTTCGAACCTAATTTTAATTAGGGAATCACCCATAATTCCTTTCCACTCTCCAAGTAGTAGCTGATGGTTTGATTGGTGTACAATTTTTTCTTGAACGTTTTGATTTGAATCCACTTTAGGAGTAGTAGGGCCAGTAGCACCAGTAGGGCCAGTACTGTAAGGGCCAGTACTACTAGTAGGGCTAGTACTGGAAGGAGGATTTATTTGGTTAGAATTTCCGGAATATCCAGAAAAATTTGGGACAAGAGCAGGTACTCGATCTGCAGTACCATGATGAACGGAACAACAAGAAGTGCAACAATATGGCGAGTTCATTCGTAAAAAAATAGATTAATGTGCGAATACCAGTTGTTACTATATTTTTTGACATCTTTAACCTTTTTTCGCTTTGATATAGGTTTTAATTTAAACTTAAGAACTCTATAATACAAATTTAGTTTTAATGTCGAAAGTAGATTCTTATTCATTGTACCAAACTTTCAGTTCCAACCTTCCAAAAAAAGAACCTCCTGTTTCGCAAAAAAATGCTTTAGTAAAAAACGCAGATAATTTATACGAACATCAAAAAATAGCTTTCATTCGACTAATAATCGAACACGCTCGACTTAATAACGAATATGATGCGGAAAAAATACCTTACGGTGGTGTCGAAACTAGTGATGGTATCGTGTTTGACATTAACTTAGAAACTTTTCCTACTGACTTGAAATGGATTCTCTTGAAATTTTTTAAACAGTGTACCGAATCATAAAATTGATATAATCATCATAAAAATATACTTGACTAAGATTAAAATAAACTTTCGTTACGAATCTCAAATAATGTCTCTGCGTAAAATTCGATTGGTGGAAACTACAAAGTATTGTGATCAATATACAGTTTTAGAACTTAAGGAAATGGCAAAAGCAAAAAATATAACAGGCTACTCCAAAATGAAAAAGGCTGATTTGTGCAAATTATTAAATATCAAAAATAGACCGGTAGTTTTACAAAAACCTAAAAATATCTCACCTAAAAGACAAACCAAGGAGTTAGATCCTATAGTTTTGTTTACTCAAGATGAAATTAAAAAATCAAGTAAGGCAAGTACTGTAACAACACAACTCATTCCTGTGGAAGTTGTTACATCTGGCGGCAAGAAAAAAGCTGTTACGATCACCGCATATATCAAACCATGTGATGTTAAAAATTTAGTGTTTCCGTGTACTATTAAAAAAGGAGTATTTGTTGATAAAGACGATTGGACAGCATATCAAACGATGAAACAACAAAATAGAGCACCAGGCCGAATTAATAGAGCTGAATATGCGAGACGAGCAAATATACAACTCGAAATTGAAAATGAATATCTTAAAAATAAAAAACCGCATACTCAAAAGGTAAAGTTCAATGTGTAATCATGATTACTAATAAGTTTTTTTACTCGTTTGAGTAAAAAATGTTATTCAAGCAACTTACCATTCATCTCCCCATTTTTCCCTTACAAAATTTTCCCTGAACATTTTGGGTGGTTCAATATGATTTCCATTCATGTCGTAAATTTCATCTAAATAATATTCTTTGAGCCATCCGCCAGCGCATCTATCATAATAAGATTGAGTCCTAGAATTGTTTATCATTGCGCCTGTTACACAAGAGAAATGACCATGATTATCATAATAACCTCCACAATCCATATCACCACATCCCAACTTTTCTGCGAATTCTGGCAGATCATCACATTGTGTATTAATTACGATACCTTGATCGTGTTTTGTGCAATAAAAAAAAGTGTAATGTTCTGCTGACATTGTCGACTAGAAAATACTTAAAAAGTCGAATAAATAACTTGACATACTATTCTTAATTTTCATTTTTATACTTTTGACCAAAAGTATAAAAATCAGGTTTAAATTTTAGAGACCATCTTAGAAAATGAACTGGGGTGAATGGTTCAAATATTATTTTTTTAACATTGATGCCATCATAGCTATTTGCATTTTCGCGATAGCCATTTACTTTATTTTGACACAAAAACGCAAAAAATGCAAATTCATGGGTTTAGATAATAACTCTGTAAGTAGTAACTTGAAAAAAATAAAGAAATCAAAAAAGAAAAAGTCTCCAAAAAAACTTAACAAACATGAAGAAGAATGTAGGCGTATATTCCAAGAAATATACGGTAAAAAGTTCAAATCAGTGAGACCTTCTTGGCTCCGTAATCCAGTTACTGGCAAAAATCTCGAGTTGGACGGATTTTGCCCAGAAATAGACACACACTTAGGAACAGGATTAGCTTTTGAATATGATGGAGAACAACATTCTAAATTTAACTCTCATTTTCATAAAGGAGGCCACGAAGAATTTGTTTACCAAGTAAAAAAAGATTCGTGGAAAGATTTGAAATGCAAAGAGAGGGGCGTCGCGCTTGTAAGAATTCCTCATATTGTTGCATTTCAAGATTTGAAAAGATACATTATAGGTGAACTACAAAGACAAAAAATAGATGTACCCTCTATGAATAGAGGATTATATAGAAATAATATGTACTCGTAAAATCTACAAACACTTTAAAATGAATTACAGTCATATTGTAATATACATTTGCAATGTCGCTTCCTTCTGCTTTATCTTTATCCGACGAGGCTAGATTTAAGATTAGAAATTTCTTGAGAAAAAAGTTTTTTGGCGATGGAGAAGGTTATTGTTTTTTCCGAAGATTTGAAGTACTATTGAGTTCGCCTAGTAAATTAATAGAAATAACAAATCATTTTGGTCCGGGTGTTTCTCAGACTCTTTCGAGTCTGGAAGGTATAAAAGACGAAATTATCAAAAAAAATATTGAAGTCAAGTACAGTAATTTTGCTGGATTTACCGCTTCGAGAGCGATCAGGGACGAACCTCTTGAGTATGCAGACAAAGAAATCTACATCAATTCTAATAATTATTGTCAAGTAGATTTGACGTTAGATTTTACGTTTAAATTTAACAAGGTGAGCCAGTTATGCACACCTGTGACTCCTCAGCCTGGAGATTTGATTTTCATTTTTATTTCTAACAAAAATACGACTCATAATACGACTCATAATACGACTCATAATACGACTCATAATACAAAAAAACTTGCAAAACCCAGAGCTGATTTTTGGTGCGTTGTATCAGAACAATTTCTTCACGCTTGGACATTGATTCAATATGATTGGCATGAATCGTTTGATAAGCTCATAGCTATAAATACTCCTGTAGAGAAAAAAGAGACAGCGCTAAGAGAAAAAATGTTCTCAGGAAATAGACTGATGACAAATTCTTGGCTCAAGTATAAATTGGCCTTAGAAGATTCGGGAAAAACTCTAACTATTGAAGAGTCAAAGAAAAGATATTGGCATCTTAGGACAGAGTACGCTTCTAGAAAATGGGTAGATATATACGCTGCTATAGTACTTGTGGGTAGATATGGAGAATTACCATGTCCAGCTAATGTACCAAATAGCAAGTCTGTGGCTCCAACAAGACACAGTTGGAATTTACCAGAAACATTCATGACGATGTTTCTCCAAAAAAGCTTGGTAGGTTGTGATATAACTAATCATTTGCTAAATTACGATAAATGGATTTCTTATTCGAATGCTTCCGTCATGTTTTCTTTTTATAACAACGGGAAAATTAGAGGATTTTTTGATGATTTACCTACTATCCGAGTAAAAGAAGATGGACAAAAACAAACCGTCACTAAAAATAATTTATTAATTAAATTATCTGATTTTCCTGGAAAGACAGACGTAAAACCTGATCAAAATATAGAAACCAATAATTCATGGGCTAAAATTGTACGTAATGACACCACGATAAAACAATGTGAAAACATCGTTGAAAAGAAAAACGGAGGTGCAATTTTAACAGAAAAGAGCGAAGATCAAAAAATAGTAAGTACTTTTACTTTTCAACTCAACTTGAATATCGCAAAAAACTGGGCCGAAGTTATTAATAATGATGGCGACGATTGGTAAGTTTTTGGATAAAGTAATTTGTTTTTATTTGCTAGAATTCTAGCAAATAAAAACCTCTTCAAATATATTTCAAATTGAAAGTTGGATATCTTTGAGCACCAAAGTATCCATATACGCTTCATGTTGTTGATTTTTGACGTAAGTTTCCGCTATGCACTGAGCATCTAATACATCGATAGCCTTCACGAGTAAAAATCTTTTCTTGTTTTTTTTAGTCTTTGGGTTGACAAAAGTGTATGAATAACCGTACATGTTCATTTTTTGAATTAAATGGTAAATTAATAATTTAATGATATTCTGTTTTAATTTATAAAACTGATAAATTACACTATTTAATTTTTCAATATTTTGATTTACCTAAAATGGCCAACCCAATACGTAACATTGTGAGAAAAGAATTGTCAAAACACTTCGATATGAAAGAATCGAAAAAGATAGAGACTAAAATATTTGAGTTGTGTAATTTTTTGTCGAAAGAATACAACGATAGTCTGGATGATTTATATGAAAAATTTGCATACGACAAGTTAGGTGAATTAGTCACAAATCCTACCAAAAAATTGGATATTATATCCGACATTGATAAGCAAGTAATTGGATGGGAAAGTTGTGTGTTTAAAACTTTCAGAGAGAACGAGAGTAAAGATGCCAAAGAGCAGGTAGTCGGTATGAAAGTGTCAAAAGGTGAGTTTAAATGTAAAAATATTAGATGCAAGAGCGACGAATGTTATTACTATGCAGTCCAAACTAGGAGTTGTGATGAAGGTGCAACAAATTATGTAGTTTGTTCAAAATGCGGTGGTAGATACACATTTAATTGAGATTTTAATTGTACAAATTTCAGGATACGCATCCTGAAATTTGTAGTTGTGATAAACACATTTATTGAACACATTTATAACTGCTACATGGTCTTTCTTTAGCCACATTAGCGCAGTTGAGAGGTTGGATCGTTGGGTCGATCCATGAATTAATTTTGCAATTTACTCTATTTCCAGGAAGTCCCCATAGTGCACCACATCTACATGAAGAAGTGGAATCATTTCCCGAACATATTCCGTCTGGTGTTATGCTAGGGTGTTCTCCTGTAGGGCCTAAGTATTTTAGGTATGAGTTAAAATCATCACAACTAGCGGTGGCAGGGTTCGAAAAACAACTATTTGAAGCCATATCTATAGTTCTCCATTTATTTGAGCAAGCGGCCAACTCGCCTGTGGAAGGGTCAGGTCCCCATTTATCATCTCCTGATCCAGAACATTGAGCACATTGCACCCATCCAAATCCAGATTGTATATCACCAACCCAATTTTCATTCGGACATACGCACAAACCATTTTTATCTTTTTTTGCAGGTTGTTTGTTGCTACCCATGCAATTTGGACTGTCCCATGGAATTCCTTTGACTTCACAATTAGGTCCTGACCATCCATCGCGACACATACATCCGCAACTACCGTCCTTCTTTTTCTGGCACCATCCTCCTCCATTTGCTGCGTTACAATCTGAATCCAGTTCACATGAACCTGGAGCTCCTCCTAATTTAGGAGATACGCATGTAGATTGTGGTAATACTTTTTTGTATATATAAGCGGAAACAGCTAAAATTAACGCGGTTAAAATTGGAGCAAACAAGGTATTTCCAAAAAAATACACAGGATAAACAGACTTAACGAGCCATACCAAGATTATTGATAGTGCGGTTACTAGCGCTAATATTACTTCGTTTGACAGCATTTAATATACACTTTTATGTTTTTGACAAATTTTTTAATATCGATCTTAAGATACTGGGACAATTTATGTGATAACCAAAAATAATAATGTTACCAGACGGTCATAGTTTCGATAGATACGAAACCCCAAAAAGAAAGTATAGAAATAACATACCGAGTTATGGTTTAATTCTCTTCTTCATTAATGAAGTTTCAGGAGAAATAAAGTTTCTTGTACAACAACGCAGAGACACATTTGAGTATGTTGAATTTGTTCAAGGTTTGTGGACGACAGAAGAAAGATTTAGAACCATCATTCCCCCTATGAGCGGAGAAGAAAAAAATAGAATTCTCAATTATTCATTTCGAGAAATATGGGATGATTTGTGGATAGATAAAACGGCTAAAATGTACAAAGATGGTTACAATAGAGCTTTGAAAAAATATGAAAGTATTAGCCATCTCATAAAACCTCTTATATTGGATTCTGCTACAGTAACTGAATCTCCCCCTTGGGGATTCCCTAAGGGTAGAAAAAATGATTTGACAGAAAAAGATGAAGATTGTGCCGTGAGGGAAACCGAAGAAGAGACCCGTATATCAAAGAACGGATACAATGTTTTACCCTACAAGTTCTCAGAAAAATTTCAGGGTAGCAACGGAGCTAGTTATTCTACTATTTATTTTCTTTGTAAAGTTGACAGTGATAATATACCAGAAAATATAAATACACCATTATGTATACGCAAAACTTCTCTGTCAGAAGAAGTCGCCGATATAAAATGGGTCACTTATGAAGAAGCGGATATTTATTTGAACTCTCGGAGACTATCTCTTTTACACGAAGCACTCGAAACAATCAAAAAACATTTTAATCTATGAACTTGTAATTTCATAATGGCTGGCTTTTTTACTTTTGGAAGTAAAAATCTTTCATCGACTATTTATCGTATTTTATTTTTAGAGTATTCATTCGCTAGCTTATCGGCTTTTTCATTACCTTCAGCTCCTGAATGACCTTTTACCCAACAAAAATTAAGAATCGTACCCTTTGTTGCGTGTAGCAACAAAGCTTGGTGAATCCTGTACCAAAGCTCACCATTTTTTAAATTTTCCTTATTCCAATAGGTGCTACTATATTTTGTACCTATAACAGGCTTGTTTTTAGGAGGTAGCCACCCTCTTATCCAACCTTGCGGATTTTTTTCTACTCTTGTAAGAACTTTCTTTTCTTTTGCTTCACCTATTATTCCTCCCAAAACATACATACTATCTGGCCATATATTCGCATGTATACCAAAAGGGCAAAATTCTAAAAACTCAGCCATGGCAGACAACTCCATTTCATTGTTTGTAGTAAACTTAGATCCTCCTGAATTTACCCACATTAAACGTGAGGAAATATTATCAGTCGAATCCTCATACATCACCCACCCCCATCCTCCTATACCAGGATTAGGAGAACACGCTCCGTCAGTGTACGCTTCTACTTTTCGTGTCATCGATATTACTTTCGTATATTTTAGAATAAGTTTAATTCTCATTTTTCAGAATTTTATTCGGATAACTATCTTTTAAAAAACATGAGCGAAAAACGTTGCTATACACACAATAAACCGAATTGTGAATCACAATATTGTGACGTTGAAACAGGTAATTGTATTAGGAAAACAAAGGCAGGAAGACCATACAAAACTAAACTCGATACCAAATTAGGATCATCTTATTACTATGACGAAAGTTATGGATTAGTAGGTACTAAGGAATCGGTAAACGAGTACATTAAAGAAATAAAAGCCGGTAAAAAAGAAACAAAATCCGCTAAAATTTCGAAAAAATCAAAGAAAGCATCACCACCAAAAGTTGTTGAAAGTAAGAAAGCATCGCCTCCAAAAGTTGTTGAAAGTAAAAAGAAAAAGTCACCAAAAGTTGTTGAGAGTAAGAAAAAAGACGTACCTACCGACAAAACCATAAAACATATT
>Ga0315284_10012001_pt1 | contig 12335 bp, 14 predicted proteins | sample YL17G09_16_MG_FD_203696 | JGI IMG/M metagenome (GOLD analysis project Ga0315284, IMG submission 203696) | Sediment microbial communities from Yellowstone Lake, YNP, Wyoming, USA - YL17G09_16 | ecosystem: Environmental > Aquatic > Freshwater > Lake > Sediment | place: USA: Wyoming | collected...
TGCTCTTTGAGATCGCCGCCCACCCACACGAAGTACAACGGAGCATTCTTGTTCGGACCGATGCCGCGGTACTTGTGGCGGTGGGGCACCGGGTCGGCGTAGAACTTGGCGCGGTTCTCGTAGAACAGCGGCGACGGGTCGTCGCCACCTTCCAGCGTCTCTTCCAGGAAACACTTGGACCCTTGGTGGAAGTTCTCCAGGTTGCACGCATCGGGAAGGCCGCTTTGACCGTGGTGCACCGGCCCCAGCCTCATGGGCGAGAGGGCCGAGCAACCGAAGCCGTCCGTCCTGTTCTGGTGCCTGTTGTTCGGAAACACGTTCAACACGCCGGGCGTCTTGTCCGGGTTGTGCATCATCCGCATCCTGTATAACCGGACGGTGCCGCGAAGACCCGATGCCCGATTCTCGGCAGTCTTCTTATCCACGCTCTTCTGATGCTCGAGACTCTCCCGGGCGTGCAGTTTTGCCGTCTCTTTTTTCGCCCGTTTGGGCAATTCGCGCCTGTCGTGGTACCTCTTGGAATGCACGCCGCACAGATACAGACCCCGCGCCGACCAGTACGCATGGTTCTTGCAATCGGCCGAAAATTCACATTTCCGTTCGCCGTGGTAGACGATGGTCTCCGCCAACTTCGGCCGCTTTGCGGGAGGTTCTCCCGCGGACGACGTCGTGGACGTGGTCACCGTCTGTGCCAAAGTTGACATTGGGCGATTTATTTTTTTTTTAAATCCGATAAAAAACGATTCATTCTTTACGTCATTTAGGAGAATGCAAAAAACCAAAGCAAACACAAATGTAGAAACAAAATAAAAAAAAACCCAACAAAGCCGAAAAATGCTTCGCATTATTACTGGTACTGGGTCAGACGTGGAAGCCGTCGAACGGAAGGCCGACCGCATATTCATCGCGACGGACCACATCACGTTGGGGAACGGCAACCCATTCATCACGTTCGATGCCCCTGTAAGACTGCCTCGACGACCCATCGCATTTGATTTGCCCGCCATGGCCAAATCCATCTACATAGAGTCACGGCACGTCAGACACGACGACTCTGAAGGGGCGTATGGTCCATTCGAAGTGTTGGTTCATCCGTGCAGCGAATGGAAGGCCGACTTTCTAGTCGACGAACACGGCATATGGGCGCACGGTACCGAAAAGGTCATGTACTCTCTGGAATCGAGGGGTAATCCACCGGACAGGACGGTGCCTTCGTTCGCCGTGCGTCACGCACGCGCGATCGCAGATCTCTACGCACACCTCAATGGACTTTGCCATCGGTGCCTTCGCATCGGTGTCACAGTACCAGCCACTCACGAGTGCCTACCGTGTCATCACGTCGCATTCTGCGGAGCATGCGCCGAGTACGAACGCACCACGACTACGATGTGCGCCCTCTGCTGGACTTCGTCCCCCGGATGGCTTCCAGTACATCCCTAGGAGTAAAAAACACTATTCCCATCGAATAAAATGTTCAATGCAACAGGTCTGTCAACGGAAATGTAGTCGAGCAAATGTTCGAAAGTGTAAAAACGCAAACAGAAATCGAAATCTCGAAACACAAAAAAAAAACAATAAAAACTTAACGAGAACTATGTACATCGAAGCGGAGTCCGCTATCATCGACGATGACCTTAGTCATGTTCTGTTAGAGTCGCCCACGATTCACTCGCTCGACGTCACAGTGCCCACGGAGATCAGAGCCATTGTGGTGACAACGTGGAAGGTCGTCGAACCCGCGGGCTGTTCTCGCGAGAGAGCCGGGACCGTCGTCGGTCTCACGGCGTGGGTCGAAGGGGAGCCGGTGGCCCGTCTACTGATCGCGGGCGACGGTTTGCACGCCCCGGAGGGTCGCCATATCGCATACACTGTGCAGACGCAAAAAGAAAGATTGGGAATCTACATGCGCAGCGGGCCGGCAAGCAAAGACGAAACTGCCTCGAGGTACAAGAACCTGGCCGGACGGTGTTGGCGCTGCTGGAACAGAGACCGCGGAACGGCGACCATGGCCACGTACGAGTGCGTTCCGTGTCACCACGTCGTACTGTGCGAAGAATGCGCCAATTCCGACCGACTGACCACCAATAAGTGTGCCCTGTGCGGAGTTTACACTTCTTCGTGGGAACGCGCGAAGCAGACTTCCGGTAAATAATTAAAAAGAGAACTTTTTTTCTCTGTTTTGCATTTTCCGTTAGCGAAGTCATGTCACTGAATCTGGTCGAGCCGGTCGGACCCAGTGCATACTACTACCTCGTCGCGCACTTCGACCAAGCGGAGAGGGCGCTGGCTCGCACCGCGCGACGCCTCTCGATCGCCCTGTGGCCGCTCTGCGACCGCGCGTACTTGATGTGTCTCTCGGCCCGCGGCGGCCGTCGTCTTCTGGTCCTTGCGAGACTGCGCGACGCGGTCACGCACGGCAAACGACTCGTCGGCGTAACTGGTTTGGAACTGCAGCACGTCGAAGGCGAGTGGTGCTTGTGGACCGCATTCATCACGCAGTTCGGATTGGACATCGACAACTCGGTGATGGCCTCTCTCAAGTTCGTGCTTCCACCCATGCCAACGGCGCCTCGAATGATCCTCCATTCGTAACCAAAAACATGGGCAGAAAAAGAAATGCGTGTATTTCTACGGAAAAAAGTCACGATTATCTTACTTTATGAGATCGTTTTTTGTTACAAATTCGTGGACGTTGTTTGTGCGGCCGATGGCGGGGCGTCTTCTTTGTCCAGTACGACCAAAGCGCACCGTGGACTGCACGCGTATTTGCCGTGCACGCCACTGATGGACACCTTGCGCTTCGTCGCCGCACCGCATCCCGGGGCAGTGCACCTGCCCGCCCTCCTGGCGAGTCGCATCCTCGGCAACAGTCCAGTGGTCGGCGCATGGTCGGTCGTCTCGATCGACTTAGAGAGGCCCTCCCAATCGCGCTCTTCCAACGGGCAACTGCCGAATTCGGGTGGGACCTGACGCGCGGAGTCGTACGGCGGTACCTCGCAGGCGAAGTGCCACACGAAAAACGCGTCGCCTGGTACACCCACGACGACCTTGTTGTATGGAGCCGGCGCCGCGGGCCCGGGACTCTGTCGGCACACGCTCGCCTTCGCCGCGGCCCCGTCTCGCCACACGACGCGCAGTGACGCCCACTCGACGGTGCACTCGCCCATGGACCCCGTCTCGCAGTGCGAGAGGACGATCGCGTCGTCGACGACCTGCACGCTCGCGTGGACGTCCTCCGTCAGGTCCCCGGGAAACGCGGGAAATGGATCGTTCGGGCCGTCCCTCGGCCACTGCACCACCCTGCCCGCTTCGTCGACGATCCACTCGGACATCGCGCGGGCGAAGGCCTCGTCCAGACTGATCCACATCCGCGGGCGCAGGGCGGCCATCGTCCAGGCCGCCGTGTGCGGCACCGGCGCCGACACCAAGACGGCGTATCGCTCTTCGTCATCGCGTGCGAGCGCCATCCCTCCGCTGTCGATGCCAACGGGTTCCGCCTTGAACGGCTGGTCGCGCAGGTCGCACGGATGCACCCTGGCAGCCGCGGTCACGGCGGTCCACGCGGCCCCGCCCCTGCACGCCACGGGCACGACGACAGTCTTCCACTCGAACGTCACCGGATTCATGTACCACAGCGTCACGTGCTGGTGGGCGACGAGCATGCCTTCGAATCCGTGTCTCGGGTCCAGCGGTAAGAATGGCTCGACGTCGACGGTGGCCAGCGGTTTCGGCCTTCTCGCCGCGAAATCCGCGGGGCCGCATGCGTACAGGTCCACGTGGTACCAGTCGGTGAGCACGACCAGGACGTCCGCCGATCCGACGAACGAGCACTTGACATGTCGAATCTTCCCGCGATGCGGGAATATCAGACGTCGCCAGCGGCCCTCCTTCGGCTCCTTCCGGAACAGTGCGAGGTCGCCGTTGTGGAGCGGCGCGGCGACGCACGGATCTTCCGGATCGAACGCGATGGCGTACTCGTCCTCGTCCTCGATCTTGCACACGAGCGCGACGCAGTCGTAGCCGAGCGACGCCGTGAAATCGAGCAAAAACCCGTCGTCTCGCACCAGCGGCACTGGTCGCATGGTCTCCCCGGCTGTGCGGAAGTCGCCGACGGCGCCCACGGTGACGCCATTCAGGGGGTTGCGGTACTCGACGTAAACCAACGGAAAGACGCCCGGCGTGTCGGCTATCTGGAGCCGAGCGACCAATCCGTCGAGCGGCAGGACACGCGTCCGCGTCACCTCTGCTCCCGTCGCGATGTCGTACACTCTCAGAGCCACCTCGGTGTCCGAGTTCTCCATCCCGACGACGAAGAGGCCACGCTTCGACCTCTGCGGTACCTCGAGGCGCGAGGCTGCCTCGACCATCGGGACCGTGCCCCCGCTGATCTGCATCTTTTCCAGGGCGCGCACCATGTTCGGTCCGTCGCGTCGCACGACATCGCGCGCCCTGATCTCGTCCTGGTCGCGCTTCGCGACCTCCCGCTGGATCTTCGCCACCACTTTACGTACGCCGTCGTTCGTCTTGCACGCTTCCCGGTCTTCCGCAGTCTCCGCCATGACCATGGCATACGGATAGTCGTCGAATGCGTTGACGACTCCTTCCTCGGTCTCCATCGGCGTCGTCGTGGTCGTGGTCGTGGTCATGTCTCGATGGTGTTTGTGTCGAGATTCGGTCGGCGGGCGGAAAAAAACCTCCAACGTTCTTTTATAACAAATTCGTTGTCTACTCCTCGTCGCGGTCCATCGCGTTTGCACGCAGGAGATCCATCGTAGACCGCGTCAGAGGGTCTGAGAGTACTGCGCGTTGGCCGGCTTGCGCATGCACCGGAGTCTCGCCCATCCCGTGGTTGCCAATACCGTCGTGACCACGACCGCCGCGCATGCGACGATGCCCCAGACGATGGAAGCGAAGCCGCCCATCCACTCGCCACCGCACCAACACAGGAACAGGCCGATGTCGCAGACCTCGACGGCCAGCATCCCCGTCACGGCGAAGACGCACTGAAGCAGATCCGGATTCTCGCTCGGTGCCCCGTACGCGGAAGACACGTAGCACGCCATCCCGCAGCACGCCACCGCCATCACGTCGACCGTAAACGCCCACGCAAGGCACCCACCGGCGACCACGTTCGCGGTGGTCATCTGTTCGTTCTAAAGTGCAATTTTTTTACGTTTACCGATTTTACAGGCGGGCAGAAACTTCGCTGATCCCGACCTCTTTCGTTGGGCGACCCTTGGGTCTCCCAATCCCCACTTCGTCCAGTCAAAGATGTCGTCATAGGGAACCGCCCACAGGATCGTCAGCAATAAGCCGAGCGTCAAAACCAGAATCAGTGGCACCGTCGAGACCATCGTCGACGATACGGTGGCAAAGATTTCGATCGGATTCCAGTACGTCTTCGTCTCCTTGATCGTCTCGATGTGATGTGCCACGTATGGTGGTAACAGTATCAACTTCCAAAACACGAGTGCACATGCCACCGCAGATACCGCTATCACCGCATCTTTCTTCGACGTCGTCACGCGACCCATCGGTATTCGATATTTTGTGTGGTAAAAAATGCGGCGATTGTATTTTATCGAATTGGTCGAACAACACTCCGTGTCGCTCGGACATCGACGCTCAGTCTCCTTTCGTTGTCTTTGCGTCTCCTTTTTGCGATGCGAGAGAACATCCGTCGCTTTTTGCGTGCCGCCTTTTGATCCAACGGCCGCCGCCGATGACCGCGATCGCGGGAATCGACAATGTCATGGCGAGTATCTGACAGCGCATTGCCAGGTTGCAGAGCAAGTCGCCCGTACTCGTCATAAGTCCGATCACCATCAGTTCGTCCCCATGAGATAATAGAAAACCAGCATTGATGATGTCAATCACCGCAACAATTGGCACGAACGCGCAATATGCGAAAAGCAGAACGATGAAGATGACGCCGAACACGATTTCGTAGGCGGTGTACTTCATTCGATACTCCACTCGTTCGACTTTTTTTTTGCTTTTTAGGTTTTTTTGACTTTTCGATTCGCTTTCTTTTTGTTTTCTCGAAAACAGATTAGTCGAATGTCTTTCGAATCGGATGACTGGCTGCCGCGCGACATGAATCTTCCAAGCCTCGAGATGCACGCCATCCCCGTCGCCTTCGACGTCGTCGACGTCGTCGATGCGAATGTCGCATCCCCGGCGGTCGCAGTGCCAGGGCCTTGCCGCCACTACATCTTCTTCTGTCGCCGGTCACCCTTGTACGAACCGGGGCAGATCAACGCGTACGTCGAGATGGAGAAGGAGCATCCGATATACCGAACCGAGGTGAGACACATGATACTCGGGAGTCGCGCCGACAATACGGACTTACTGCGGCGCCGCGTCAGGGACGCGATGGGCGAATGCGGGATCCAGCGTCTCCGAGAAGGACGGGCGTGGGCAAAGGACACGTGGAGGACGCGGATGCCCCGGTACATCATGTCCGTCTGGGTCTGGCTGCAGAACTCGGCCTGCGAGATCGACGTTCGTCGGAAGTACGTGCGATTCTGGTGGACGTTCCTCGTGAAACTGCAGTGCCTCTTCGCGCTCGACGACACGACCGACGTTCTTCTTTGGAACGGTTGCGACGTCTTGAAGTCCGGTGCCCCCGAGGCCGTGCCTCCGTTGCCGGTCGACTGGACAGTCTCTCGGCGTAAACAGTTTCCTCTACGTTGGGCAACGTATCCGGCGTTCACCAACGCAACTTTCAATTGAACCCCAATGTTGTTTTATTTTTTTTCAGTCCGTCTTCGCACGGTCTTCCTCGGCAACGAAGTACTTCCACAGGCGTTCCACGGTGCAAGTAACTATGACAGGAAGTGCCGCGGCCACGAGGTACACGAGCGCCGCGACGACGAGCGCCGGAACCTTTTCTCCGACGACACCTTCGAGGTCGGATAGATTCAATCTCTGGGTGGCATGATATGTGTAGTCCGCAGCCGGCAGCGGCACGAGCACCATGTAGACGCACACGAATCCAATGGCCACGCAGGCGTACACGAAACGGATGGGTTCGATCTCCGCGGTTGTTTCCATTTCGTCGGCAACGCAAAGTTGTGGCGTCTACCTTTTTTAATTTGCGGTGGCGACTTTCGAATACAAAAACCAACCAATGTCTTCTTTATTATTTACGCATCGACACCCGTCGGCGAAAACTTAAGTGGAAGGCTCCGGCGGCGGTGTACAGAGCGGGCAGTGCGTCTTCCACCCAAGCCGCTGGCAGCGCCTTCCGCAGTATTTGGCACCGCGGCACCGTCCGCACACCTTGGTGGCACGGCGTCCGCACCACGCGCAGGTTCCGGCCTTCATCCCAATCGTCACGAACGACCGCGCCGACGTCATCATGGTGGCAGACGAGGTCTTCGACTTCTCGCACTGCGCGAGAAGGTGGGCGACGGCGCCGCGCAGATACTCCTCGCACTCGGACGTGTCCGTCTCGTTGCGCAGCCAGATCACCAGTGCCCTCTTTCGGCGTTCGTCGCGCAGTCCGGTCTTCCCGAGTTCTTCCCACTTCTTCTTCGCCTTCGTCTGGAAGACGAACAGGTACCAGCACAGGGCCAGCCCGGCGTTCCGGACGGCGCGATACAGTTCCGCGCGGTCCCTGGTATGTTTCGTTTCGTAGTACGCATCTCCGGCGACGACGAGCCTGAACCACTGTCTGATCCACGACTTCTGCCTCTCGCAGTGCGTCTCGTCGAAGTTGATGGTGTAGTAAAGGAGCGTCTCGCGGAACACGTACAGGTCATCAGCGAGCGGCGCGAACACGTCCGACACCGAGACGCGCATGTCCATGTGCAGGTCGTAGAACATCTCGCCTAGGTATACCGGAAACTGCGGCATCATGCAGTGCTCGTGCGCCATCCCGATGGTCCTGTAATTGGCCAGCGCTTCGCGGTCTTTCGCCTCCGGGTACCTCGTCGGCGTGCCGACCCACCGCCGCACGGCGGCCAGCGCCGCCTCCGCCGAGACGACGATCCTCGCGTGCTTCTCGGTGCCCACCACGTCCTCGAGCGTGGCCGGCGTCTTCACGCGCACCCAGTCCTCGAGCGAGTCGAAGTACGTCTTCCAGCCGCGCACGACGACGAAGAACATGTGCCACTCGTCGTTCACCTTCGCGTGCACGCCGACGATGTCCTCGTACAGCGTCTCTTGCGCCTGGTAGAACGCGACGTCCTTCGTCGCGACATACCCCCGCGGCGGTACGTGCGCGGGTGCGACGTGCTCCATCAGCGCCGCCTTGCACACGGCGGCCCTCGTGCCGACGTCGAGGAACGCGACGGGCATGTCGAGGTCGACCTTCAGACGTATCAACACGTCCACGTCGAAGACGACGTCGCCGTGTCTACCCCAGTGGTCCGGCACGTCGCCCTGCGCGATGATGTACCGAAGCACGTCTTCCACGTACCGCGCGTATCTCGCCATTTCTGGCGTGGTCACCTCGGCCGCTGCCGTGGTCGTCGTAGTAGTAGTTGTCATCTTTCACTCTGTGGATGTTTCTTTCGACGTGGCGATCACACGACGCCAAATGTCGCTCTCTTGGATGGTTTTTATACCGTTGCCGCGTCCTATCCTACTCTTTCGCGGGTCCGTCTCCGCGAACGCAAAAAAGTGGGTCGTGGACATGTCGAAACGAAATGACGTTTTATTTTTCTCTTTATCGACGCGCTTTCAGGTGCATGCCGACGACAATCGCAACGCATGGCATCGACGCCGCTGCAAGGTAGACCATCGTCTGCACCGCCACCACGCAGCGCACGCCTAGGCGTGCCGCCTGATCCAGCGCATCCATTGTTTGCATGGCGTTCTCGGTCAGCGCCATCCGTTGCATCGCACGCGTCGCAAGGGCCACCGCCGCACTCGGGACTGTGCGAGCGTAAATCGTGAGTATTCCGACGAAGACGGCGCCGACCATGACCGCAGTCACGATGTTCTTCATGTGTCGTTGTTTGAACTTTGTGGCGTTTGAAAAAAATCAGTCAATAATTTTTTTGTCATTCTTCGCTCTCGCTTCGTTTATTGGTCATTTTTAGGTCTCTTCGATATGAACGGTCCTTATTTTTTTCCGATATCGGATTCTTATGATGTCACGTCGGTCTTTTTATACGGACCACGATTTTGGAAAATAATAATTAAAATTTATTTGCATCCTGAACAATGAAGACCGCTTGTGCTCCGCTATACCAAGCCCTCGAAACGCAATCTGATCCCACGCCCGTGAAGACGACTTGCATGTTTTTGCCACCCGTTCCACCGGAGTTGCTTCGAGTTCCATTGATTGCCATGTTATCTGGAAAGCCGCTCCGCATACCGCTGTATGCATACGACGGAACCTTGATAAAGGGCAACACCATCGATGTCGAAGCTCAAATGCCCATGAAAGAAATCACCGTTGGTGACGACGTGACGCTGTGTGCACACAACGGAACCCCGATAAAGTGCCACATCATTGATGACGGATCCTGCGTGCACAAGAAAGGACGCACCGATGGTGACGACTTGCCGGTGGATATCTACGTTCGCCTCGTAACGAGCTTTGAAGGTTCGGAATTCCGCCAGCATGTCGCCGAGGATGTGGTGTCTCCGACTCTGGTGGATATACTTTTCGGGATCCTTGTCATGGCCGCCCATACGAAGGTGCTCGTGCGTTTCGACGATCTGCCCATATGCAACGAGCTCACTCAAACCGACTTGGACATGCTGTGCACCTTGATATCGGACAGAAATAAGCTCATTCTCGGGGATAAACGCACCAAGGAAATTGACGCCATCGCCACGGCAGAGAAAGAACTCGCGACAGCCCGTGCGAACCTCGCGGTCATCGAGGCCCAGGGTGATGGTGTAGTAGAGGCAGTGTGTCTCGACAAGGGCAAAGTACCCGCGCTAAATGCACTCTGCCGTGCCGTAAAGGAGTGATTGCATCTCCCGCTTCTGGCGGAACGAGGCAAAAAAATACAAGACAAAGCATTTTTATCACATAACTCTAATTTTTTTATTCACCTCGTTTGTCAACCACGGTCGCGTTGCTCTTTATGTGTTCTTATTTGGTTTTTGTAATGACGACGACTTCCTCTACTTGACGTGATGTCGCACAGTAAAGAACCGGTTTTAAAAGACAGCCAAAAACCAGAAAAGAACGTCTTTTCATTTTTTACGGATCATTATAGAAAGTGACGAGAAGCGAACACTTCTCGTCTGGTTGTATAGGTCCACCGCCGGCCGTCATTTTCACCATCCTGATACGCTTGGAAATCTTCGCGTTACACTCGAAACAGCCTCGGGCGTGGCGGATGTGGCACATTGCAGACCGAGACTATCGCAATGTGTGTGTATGCCCGCCCGTCAGCGAACATCTCGCGCCAGTTGGCGATGTATTCCGGAGATCCGCGATAGGCCAATACAATCGGGAACAACTCCGTCTCGACGCATATAACCAGTGGCACGCCGGCCGGTTGAATTCCCCTCGCATCGGCCGCGCGAGTCGCGATCACGCGCTGTGCGGCCTCGTCGAGGGCACCGACTCGCCTAGTCGGGAGGAGTTGCCCTGCACCATCCACGGCAAGGTACCACCAGGACGTTGGCGTTTGTCCATGTCCAGCGTATTGAAGTATGCAATGCGTCATGTGTGTATGGTAAATAGGTTTTTATGAGACGCTCTCGCGAAACAAACGTTTTTTTTTCGAGTCGTTTTCGTCGCGAAGGAAACGGATGAACGCAAGAGAACATCAATTCGTTTTTAACGATACCACACATCAAATGAGACGCGAACGTGGACTGAACGCTGGCGGATTGAAAAACGCGAAACAGCTCCTCGACGCGCTAGCAGAAGTGGTGCCGATTGGCCACAGGCCGCGACTGCTCGTGGTGGTCGACACGGCACTCGATGCAGAGACCATGCTCGCAGAGACGCACGAGACGGGAGGAGCGTATTGGTACTCGCCGCATCAAGAGGTCTCGCGGACGGTGGGCGACAGGGGCGCCAAGATGGAGGTTGTCGTCCTACCGATGCACACGCCCGAGTTCCTTTGCAGAGGTTACGGCGCCGATCTCGTGGCGCTGACAGTCGCGGAGATCCCCCATACACCGACTGGCTGCTTAATTTACGCTCAAATGATGTCGGCGAGCAAGTGGTACACATTGAACACGTCCGAAACCTGGGACGCGCTCGACCCTGACTTCGTTGCTTTGTCTTCCGCCTTCGCCTTCGTCAACGCGACACGCCCAAATAAAAAAATTCTTTAATGGGAAGTCTTCCTTAGTTCGTGTAGTGCTCGACGACCGCTCCGTCGATAGGGACAGTGACGTCGACGAAGTAGTCGTAGTCGTCCTTGCAGAACGTCACTTTGCCGCGGTAGACGATGCCCACCCTCGCGTCCTCATACGTGTAACTGTCGCATCCACTGTAGTAGCTCCAGTCCTCGTTCTGCTTCCAATGGCCCTTCTCGTGGACCGCAACGCACTCCGGCTTGAACACGAGTTCCGGATGGCGTTTCTTCACGGCATGGTCGAACTCGATGCGCAGCGTCTCCGTGGGACTCTGGTTCGTCATCTCCTTCTCTTTGGATTATTTTCCTTTACTTCTATAAAAAAAGTTGTGACGCATGCGTCTCTTCGATGATTCAAAATGCGAAAGCTTTTTTCGCACTTCCAAATAAAAAAATAAAATATCACACGTGGACAGAAGCGAGACATGAACACCACGAACTACCCGATAAGCTGCGCTGTCTGTAAATTCATCGGAGCCACGAGTCTGGAAGTCGAACGCGTCGAGTTCGACGAGGCGCTCACGTGCATGACATACGTCGGAAAGCACAGCAGAGCCGACTCCGCTCCGTATATTGCCAACATGATCGGTGTGACCGCCGCCGACATACGCTGGCCGTCGTGCGTCGATGGGACGTCCGGGGCGACTGGTTTTCAACTCTCCGCGGAGGGTCCGGATACGGGCATGCTGACATCCGGCCTCCTCGTCGCCGGTGGTCACGTCTACGCTCCCAACGGTTCCCGTCTGTGCATCGTCCCGCAAGCCGATTCCCACCCCGGTACTCTGGTGTTTGGTCCGCAAAACGGATCCCGCTCTGGTGCTCTGGTGTTTGGTTCGACTCACTCGGATCATCAACATCACCATCACCAGACAAATCACGGGTTTCGGTCGCCACCGCCGAGGGCGCCTAAACAGGAGCCGAGCGTACGTCCGGACACTGCTGCTCGGTCTGGCGGTTCCGTGATCATCACGGCTGCGAGCGTACGTCCGAACACTGTTGGTCGGTCTGGCGGTTCCGCGCTTATCACGGCTGCTGGCATATGCAATACGTCGA